>Ga0075522_10003900_pt1 | contig 10784 bp, 12 predicted proteins | sample NGEPerA_FD_74796 | JGI IMG/M metagenome (GOLD analysis project Ga0075522, IMG submission 74796) | Arctic peat soil microbial communities from the Barrow Environmental Observatory site, Barrow, Alaska, USA - NGEE PermafrostL2-A | ecosystem: Environmental > Terrestrial > Soil > Wetlands > Peat ...
CATGCGCGCATGGAACCGCCGTCGCTGCGATCCCCTGCCTATTGTCCACGCTCTCCCTTGGCTCATTGGAACCCATTCGCGTAAACTTGCCATATCCCGGACGCCTGTGGCGTCTCGCCCATGCCGCGAAAGGTGACCGCTCCCCCGTTGACATTCGATAGTGTTCGCGGGGGCGGGTTGACAGCTTGGGGGTTTGGAAATACAAATGGAGGTTTGCTGCCGTTGCGCCTCCCGTTTTCGTTACGGGAACGGCGTGGCGAAGCACTCCCCAGGCCACGATACCGGATCGATTTCTTATGAGCGAAATGACCGTTGCTTCGATTAACGAACGGGCTTCCGAAGAGTATTTCCGCCGCGGGCTGGAAGCCGATCAGCAGGGCAATCACGAGAAGGCCGCCGAGTATTTCGAGCGTGCGCTTGGCGAAAACCCCGACCACGAGCGGGCGTGTTTCAGCCTGGCGGTCTTATACGACCGGCGTGGCGAGGATGCCCGCGCGATCGAGCTATACGAGCGGGTGACCACCAGCCCGCCGGTGCATCTTAATGCACTGATGAACCTGGCGGTGCTGTACGAGGACAACAACCATTACGATGAGGCGCATCGCTGCCTGGACGCGGTCTTGCGCACCAGCCCCAATCACGAACGCGCCCGGCTCTACAAGAAGGACGTGGACTCGGCCCGCTCGATGTACTACGACGAGGATTTTGACCATCGCGGCGACCGCAAGAACATCGTGCTCGATATCCCGATCAGCGATTTCGAGTTGTCCGTCCGCAGCCGCAACTGCCTCAAGAAGATGAATCTTCGCAGCATCGGCGACCTTCTGCGAACCACCGAGCCCGAGTTATTGGGATACAAAAACTTCGGTGAAACAAGCCTGAACGAGATCAAGGCGCTGCTGGCGAGCAAGGGGCTGCGGCTGGGTCAACAGGCAGACGAATCGAAGACTGCCGCCGACGTCCGCCGAACCCCCGCTGCCGACGCCGTCCCCCCGGAGATGCTGGGAAAAACCGTGGCGGACCTTGAGTTATCCGTCCGCAGCCGCAAGGCGCTGCAACGGCTCAACATCAACACCGTCGGCGAACTCACCTCCCGCACCGAGGACGAACTCCTGGGCTGCAAGAATTTCGGCCACACCAGCCTCAGCGAAATCAAGCAGCAACTGGTCACGCTGGGGATGACGCTGCGAAAGCTCGACGCATAGCGCCTAAATACGCGAAGGTAAGACAACCACGGAGACACAGAGGCACGGAGGGCCGCTCGTGCAATGGCATTACTGAATGACAGCGTCCATAATTGGACGATTTTGAGCCTGCGTAAGCGTAATCGGAAAAACTTGATTTGGAAACGCCCACGGGACCGTCGAATGCGCCTCCGTGCTTCGGTGTCTCCGTGGTGAGTCTTTCTTTGCAAGTGTAGCGTTAAGAACCGAATCGCCGCCCCGCGCGGTTGGCGAAGACATTTTTCCAAGGCAGGGACGCCATGGAAGCGATTGCCCAGGGAATGGTGCGACGGACGGGGCGTTGGCCCATTGTGCCCATCTCTCTTCAACCACTCTTACACCACGCATGTTCCTCAGCCACGCGGCTGGCGATTCTGCTGTCGCTTCTGCCATTGGGCTGCAACCATGCGCAGAGCATTCCCGAAAGCGCGCCGGGCGCCCCGATGGTGCGCGTGCTGGTACTTGAGAACCGGCCGCGCGTCAATCTCACCGCCAGCGAGGCGCCGTCGGTGCATGTGGGAACGGGCGCCGCGCAGCCCTTGGATATTTCCCCCGGCGCGGCAATCCCCGTTTCCCTCACCGCCTTGGGCTGGAAATTGGGCGCCGCCAGGCTCGGTTTCGGCCAGTTAACCGTGGAACCGGCTTCCGATGGAACGGTGAGGGTGGATGGACACGCCTACCGGGGCCGGTACCGCTTCATCCCCAGGGGCGGCGGAACATTCGATGTGGTCAATGACGTCGATGTGGACGGCTATCTCATGGGCGTTTTGCCCAAGGAGATGTATGCCAGTTGGCACAAGGAATCCTACCGTGCGCTGGCGGTCGTCGCGCGAACGTACGCGGTTTATGTTTCGCGAACCAACGCGGCGGCCAGCGGATACGATCTCTTCGCCGACACGCGCAGCATGATGTATGGAGGAATGGATGCCGAGTCGGCCAAGAGCCGCGCCGCGGTCGAAGCGACGCGCGGAATCGTGCTGGCGTATGGCGCGCCCGGCCAGGAGAAAATCTTCAAGGCCTACTACAGTTCCTGTTGCGGCGGAGTGACGCAAGACGCCAGCGACGCCTTCGGTGAGCCGCCTATCGAGCCGCTCTCCGAGCAAAACATCGGCCCGCGCTGCACCGAATCGCCCTACTTCAACTGGCCGACCGTTACAATTTCGCGCACCGAACTCACCCGGCGCATTCGCCTGTGGGGCGCCCACAACAACGCGCCCGAGGCGAACATCGGCCCGGTCTTGCGCATCGACATTCTTTCATCCAACCATTTTGGCCGCCCGGCTAGTTTCATCATCACCGACACGCGCGGCTACCAGTACCGCCTGAACTGCGAAGACACGCGCCTGGCCATCAACACCGACGCCAACGGCGGCGCCACGCTTCCCAGCAGCTTTTGCCGGCCCGTCAACAGCGCAACCGACATCCGCTTCACCCAGGGCCACGGCTATGGCCACGGCGTGGGCCTTTGCCAATGGTGTACCCAACACGAAGCAATTGCGGGCGTGCCTTATCGGCAAATCGTGTTGAGCGCGTTTCCGAAGGCAGTGCTTCTCAAGGCGTATTGAACAACCGCCACTTATATTCAGTCCCGCCGGTGTTCATCATGGTCCGAGCCACGATCGTAGTGATCGTGGTCGCGCCAACGATCACCATCACCGCGTCCGCTGTCGCCGCCATGATCGTGATAAAGGCAACCGCCAAGAAGGGGCAGCCACAGGGCCATGGCGCAGAGGGTTAGAATCGTTCGCCGCATCAGAGTACCTCATTAGATGGTGAATTGCATTATCTTGTTGGCCGCCAAGCGATACGGACCGCGAGCCGTTTTACGAACCGCTCCCGGCCTTGGCGCAATCTTCATCGTGCCGTCGTAAGCAAGACACGAGCCACGGGCGGTAGAGGGTCTGGTCAATTTCACGTTACGGTCATGTTAATTAAATGGCGTTTGGGGGCAATTCCACATTGGCATGCGTAACATTGGCATGCAAGGTAAATCCGATCAGCAGACCCATCTATTCTCGCGTGAAGAGCACGGGCGAGTCGCCCGCGCCACTGCTTTGTCAACGCACCCAATATTGACGCTGTGGATGGCGATTCTCACATGCGCAATACTCGCAAGCACAACGCTCGCACGGCCCCCTGCCACACAACCCGCAAAACCTGCCTGGCGCAATTTGTTCGACGGCAAATCCCTCAAGGGATGGGAAGCCTCCGATTTTGCCGGGCACGCTGATCCGCTCGTGGAAAATGGAACGATCGTTCTGCCGTTTGGCGAAGCCCTCACCGGCGTCACCTACACCGGCGAATTGCCCAAGGTCAACTACGAGGTGGAATTGGACGCCAAGCGGGTGGACGGGGCCGATTTTTTCTGCGGGCTCACCTTCCCCGTGAATGACACATTCGCATCGCTGATCGTCGGCGGCTGGGGCGGCGCGGTGTGCGGCATTTCAAGCCTCGATGGGCAAGACGCCGCTCGAAACGAGACCAAGAGCGCCCGCCGCTTTGTTGCCAATAAATGGTATCACATCCGGTTGCGCGTGCTGCCCGACAAATTGCAGGCGTGGATCGACAAGGAAAAAATCATTGACGCATCGACCAGGGGACGAAAGATCACCACGCGTCCGGAGATCAACGCGGGAAAACCGCTGGGCATCGCGTCATATCAAACGACCGCCGCGCTGCGGAACATCCGAATTCGCGCGTTGCCCGCTGAGGCGGACGCAGCGAAACCGGCCCGAAAATCGTAGCCCGCGCGGGAAGGGCCGGGCGGACGGTCGGGGCAAGCCGCATTATCCCTACGAGTAAAAGTGAAAATCCGAAATCCGAAGCACGAAATCCGAAACGAATTCAAAGGGGAAAAAGGCGGAAAATTCAAAACGCGCGTCCGTTGATTTTCCACCATCACGCTCCATGCAAAAAGTGCGCGATGTCGCCATCGTGCATGACATAGCTTTTGCCTTCGGCGCGTAGCTTGCCGGCGGCGCGGATCGCCTGCTCGGTTTTGAACTGCCGAAGATCATCCAGGGTATAGATTTCCGCGCGAATGAACGCCCGCTCGAAATCCGTATGAATCACGCCGGCGGCCTGCGGAGCCGTCGCGCCGACGGAAATCTCCCACGCCCGAATTTCCTTGGGCCCGGCGGTGAAGAAGCTGTGCAAGCCCAAAAGCTTGTACGCCTCGCGCGCCAGCGTAGCCAGGGCCGGCTCGGCCAGGCCCATGCTTTCGAGCATTTCGTTGCGATCCGATTCGCCCAGCTCGGCCAGTTCCGCTTCCAGTTTGCCGCAGACGGCAACGACCGCGCCGCCTTCCTGTTTGGCGCGATCGCGCACGATTTGCACCATTGGCCCCTGGCCTTGTAGATCCGATTCGTCCACGTTCGCCACATACAGCACTTTCTTGGCGGTGATCAGGCCCAGCCCTTTGACGATTTTGCGTTCATCGGGCGTGAATTCGAGCTCCCGCACCGGCTTGCCATCGTTGAGTTGCGTCTTGGCCCGGCGAAGTACCTCGGCGCGGGCGATGGCTTCCTTGTCGCCGCCGCGGGCAAGCCGCTCGGACTTGTCCAGCGAGCTGGAGACGGTTTCCAGATCGGCCAGCGCCAATTCGGTGTCGATCGTTTCGATGTCGCGGAGCGGATCGACCGAGCCTTCGACGTGCAGGATTTCGCTGCCGCCAAAGCAGCGCACGATGTGAAGGATGGCGTCCACCTCGCGGATGTGCGAAAGGAACTTGTTGCCCAGCCCTTCGCCGGTGCTGGCCCCGCGCACGATGCCGGCGATATCCACCACGCGCAGGGCCGCGGGGATGATCTTCTCGGTCTTCATGAACTGGTTGATGACCCCCAGCCGCCCATCCGGCACGGCCACCACGCCGACGTTTGGCTCGATGGTGGCAAACGGATAATTGGCGGCCAGCGCGCCCGCCGCCGTGAGGGCGTTGAAGAGCGTGCTTTTGCCGACGTTGGGCAGCCCGACGATACCTACTGCAAGTGACATAGGGCGGGTACTATACGGGAACGCGGCGCGGGAAGGGAGAGGCCCTTCGTATGAATTGCGAAGCGACCCTCACCGTGACACGGGCGTCTCGCCCGTGCCTACAGCGTGGAACTTGGAAAACGTCGGTTTCCTGATTCCAGAGCGTTATGCACGGGCGGGACGCCCGTGTCACAAAACCGGCATGCGTGTCGGATTCATCAATGTTGACGGGAAGGAACGCGCTTATGACCCCAATCGGACTTCAACAGTTCTGCACCGCTTGTATCCTGATGCTACTGACCGGCTGCACGCACCTCCAGCCGACGCCGATCAACCCGCGCACGCTCGCAACTTCCCCCGACCCCATCTATCCGGCGACACAGCCCACCCCCGGCGATCATTTCCGCACGGCATTGGTGATTGTCCTCGAAAACCAGGATTACGATGACGCGATCGCCAATCCGCTGCTCAAGAAATGGGCCGACCGCGGCGCGCTGCTGGGGGACTTTCAGGCGCTGTATCACCCCTCATATCACAATTATCTGGCGCTGATCGCCGGCCAGGGATTTGCCGCGCCCGGCGGAAAGGGCGATCAGCAAATCGACGTGCCGGCTTCAATCCCCACCATCGGCGACGAGTTGAATAGCTGGCGCAACTACGCCGAGAATTATCCGCCAAAAAACTGCCGTCACCGCGAAGGCATTCTCTGCCTGGATGCCGGCGGCGGGCGATATGCGCGCCGTCATGTGCCGTTCATCAGCTTTATCCGCGACCGCTCGGCTCATCCTGATTGGATCGTCGGCGTCGATCCCAAAGACCCGGACAACGCATTCTTCCGCGACGCCCAGGCCGATGCCCTGCCGCAGTACGCGTTCTACAGCCCCAACCTCGACGACGACGGCCATGACCCCGTTATCGATCCCGTGGTGGGCCTAAAGAAAGGCGCCGTCTGGCTCGACGGCTTTCTCACCCGCTTCTCGCAAACCCCCGCCGCCCGAAACACGCTGGTAATCGTTACATATGATGAATCAAGGGGCCACAACGATCCCAATCACATCTACGCCGTCCTCATTGGCCCCATGATCCGCCCCGGCACGGTCCTGGCCGGCCCGGAGCATCGATATAACCATTTCAATATCTTGCGAACGATCGAAGACAATTTTCACGTTGCCCCGCTCGCCGCGGCGGATCGGGCGGCCAAGCCGATTGAGGGGGTATGGATGGAGGCGAACGGGATGACTAATTGATCGAGGGCAGAGTATAATCCATCGCCATGATTGATTGGAAACAATATATCGAACGCGATCCAGATGTGATGCTGGGCAAGCCGGTATTCAGGGGAACGCGGATTACCGTGGAGTTTGTGCTCGAACGGCTTGCACAGGGAGCCTCACCGAAGGAACTGGTGGATAATTACGAAGGGCTTCTTCCCGAGCATATTCCGGCGGCGCTGGCGTATGCGGCCGCCGTGATTGGCCAGGAAGAATTGGTAAGTCTGGCATGAAATTCCTCGCCGGCAAGTAAGGCATCAGACGAACGCAGCGCTGGCGTGCGAGATTTTTGGCGAAGCCCCGAGGCTTGCGGTGGGGCAGACATTCTTGTCTGCCTCGAATCGGTGAATGGAGGACATTCTTGTCCTCCCGAACCGATTCGACCAGGTTACTGCGGGCCGATTCGAATCCGCTCGGCGGGGCAGGAATGCCCCGCACTCACGGATTCGGGCAGACAGGAATGTCTGCCCCACCCAGGCCAATCGAATGGACGGTCACGCTTTTTCCAAAATGTGCGGGCCCCGGACTTGCGCGCGGACACTCGACTCTTTCAACGCCACCCAAAAGTAATCCTCGCGCGTCTCGACGCTTCCCCTCTTCCGCGATACCCTTTCCTCCACGAACGGCTTGCCCGGTTGGCGTTCGACCCTCATCCCCGCGCAGTTTGTTTTGAGGGTAAGTGAGTCCCAAAAACCGGCGGAGGCATTCCCATGTCCGATCCATCATCCAGCGACATTGAGTCCACGCTCCAGGAGTCGCGGGTTTTTCCGCCGCCATCGGAGTTCTCAAAAGCGGCACACGTTAAGTCGCTGGACGAATATCGCCGGCTCTATCGGGAATCGGTGGACGATCCGGCGGGCTTCTGGGCCAAGCAAGCCGACGCGCTGCATTGGTTCAGGAAGTGGGACACGGTGTTGGAATGGAATTCACCGCACGCAAATTGGTTTGTCGGCGGGAAACTGAATGCCGCCTACAACTGTCTGGAAGCGCAGATCGCCAAAGGTCGCGGCGACAAGGCCGCCATCCTTTGGGAAGGGGAGCCCGAGAGCGGAACCGCCGGCAGCGGGGGATCGGTTCACCGCATCAGCTACCATCAACTTAAAGATCAAGTCTGCCGGTTCTCCAATGCGCTCAAGAACCTGGGCGTAAAGAAGGGGGATCGGGTTACGATTTATATGCCGATGGTCCCGGAGGCGGCAGTGGCGATGCTGGCGTGCGCGCGGATCGGCGCGCCGCATTCGGTGATCTTCGGCGGGTTTTCCAGCCAGGCGATTGCCGACCGCGTGGAAGATGCGCAAAGCGACATCATCATCACCGCCGATGGCGGGTTCCGCCGGGGGAAAATCGTGCCGCTTAAGGAAAATGTCGATGAGGCGCTCACGAAAACCGGCCGCGTGCGGAAGGTCATCGTTCTACAGCGCGTGGGCGCGACGCCGGATCGGCAGTTCAACATCGATTGGGTGGAAGGGCGGGATGTGTGGTGGCATGAGATCGTGCAGGACCAAAGCACCGATTGCCCCGCCGAGCCGATGGATGCCGAGGATACGCTTTTCGTCCTCTACACCAGCGGTTCCACCGGCAAGCCCAAGGGCATCCAACACACCACCGGCGGCTTCCTGCTCGGCGTGAACGTCACCACCAAATACGTTTTCGATCTGAAGGAAAATGACGTCTACTGGTGCTCGGCGGACATCGGCTGGATCACGGGCCACAGCTACGTCCTCTACGGCTTGCTCAGCAACGGCGCTACCACGCTCATGTACGAGGGCGCGCCCAACTTCCCGGATTTCTCACGCTTCTGGGCGATGATCGAGCGCCATCGCGTCACGCTTTTTTACACCGCGCCCACCGCCATCCGCGCGTTCATGCGCGCGGGCCGTGAGCTGGTCGAGAAGCACGACCTGCGCAGCCTGCGATTGCTGGGCACCGTCGGCGAGCCGATCAATCCCGAGGCCTGGATGTGGTATCACGAAGTGGTCGGCGGCGGGCGATGCCCCATCGTCGATACCTGGTGGCAAACCGAAACCGGCATGATCATGATCACGCCATTGCCCGGCGCCACGCCCACCAAGCCCGGCACCGCCACCCTGCCGTTCTTCGGCGTCGATGCCGCCATCGTCGATCGCACCGGCAAGGAAATGGAACCCAACAAGGGCGGCCTGCTGGTCATCCGCAAACCCTGGCCCGCCATGCTGCGCGGCATCTTCAACGATCCCGACCGCTACGTCCGCCAATACTGGACCGATGTGCCCGGCATGTATTTCACCGGCGACGGCGCTCGCCGCGATGCCGATGGATATTTTTGGATCATGGGCCGCGTGGACGACGTCATCAACGTCTCGGGCCACCGGCTGGGCACCATGGAAATCGAAAGCGCGCTGGTCGCCCACGATGCCGTCGCCGAGGCGGCGGTGGTGGGCATGCCGCACGAAATGAAAGGCCAGGGCATCGCCGCCTTCGTCACCCTCGAAGCCAACCGCGCGCCCAGCGAGGCTCTAAAGAAAGAACTCATCGCCTGGGTCGCCACCCAAATCGGCTCGTTAGCAAAGCCCGACCAAATCCGCTTCACCGACTCCCTCCCCAAAACCCGCAGCGGCAAAATCATGCGCAGGCTCCTAAAGGAACTGGCCACCAGCGGGGATGTAAAGGGGGATACAACCACGCTGGAGGATCTGAGCGTGATTGCGAAGTTGAAGGAGCAGGAGCAGGAGCAGGAGGAATGATGGGTCAGTCGGTCGATTGCGCTACTAAGATTTAAGACAGACTGGGAACAGAACGCATGTCACACACAATGACCATTCAGCAGGCCGCACAAAGGCTCGGTGAACTCATAAGCGCGCTGGGCCCCGATGACGAAATCATTTTAACCCTGAACGATCATCCCGTTGCCCGCATCGTCGCTAATCGACCCCACGGGAAGCGCAAGCGGGGTACCTGCAAGGGAATGTTGGTTATCCATGAAGAAGATGACGAACATCTTAAAGATTTCCACGACTACATGCCATGAAATTTCTTTTGGATACGCACGCGTTTCTGTGGTACGTTTTGGATGATCCCAAGCTCAGCCCTGCGGCAACGGCAGTGATCGAGGATGACACTGCGGAGATATTGGTCAGCCCTGCGAGCTTGGGAAATTGCGATCAAAATAAGCCTGCGCAGGTACTCGCTCAGTGTGCCTTTTGAAACGTTCTGGCGACGAGGGATCGAACAAAACGATTTCAGGGTTGTCCTCATTGAGATTCGTCACGCAGCGATGCTCGTTGCGTTGCCGTTTCATCACAAAGACCCGTTCGACCGAATGCTGGCAGCCCAGGCCCTGGTCGAAGCGATTCCTATCGTCAGCTGTGACGCAACTCTGGATCCCTATTTGGTCCGCCGACTTTGGTAGATTGAGGCAATGATTCGAACGTAAGGGGCCGGTGCGGCACAGCGATCGGCCCATATGTGCAGCTCCCAATCTTGTCTCTGCCGCGGAATGGGACGACTCGTTAAAGGGCTCCCGGCGTGAATGGAAGCCGCCTCGGTCACCGGTGAAGCCCCGGCCGTTGCATCGTGCTTGCAACCCCCTTTTGTGATATAATCTTGCCGGAGGCCCATCATGCCAAATCGAGCGCGCCTGTGCGATAACTGCGGGGGCAAGCTGCAAGTGGCTCATGCGTGGAAGAAGCTGGTGGTGTGCGGCGACTGCCACGCCCAGCTTTCCGCGCCTCCCCCTGCGGTTGCTGCCCCTATCGCCGTGCCGGCGAAAAGCAAGTTCCCGACATCGCTGCTGGCTTTCGCGGCTGCCGGCATAGTTACGGCGGTTGTGATCGCGGTGATCCTTTCGGGGGGGCAGCCGGCGAATACGAATATTGGCGCGGTGCCGCGGGTGGTGAAGCTGCCGGCGGGTCCAACGCCCGCGCCGCGGCCGGCCATGCAGTCGCGGGTTGAGCGTTCCGCCCGCCCCGAGCAAGCCGCTGCGCCGGCGCCGCAACCCGAGCCTGCGATCATCCCAACGGCTGGCGTTCTCGCGGGCGTCGCATCGCTGGCCCGCAATGGCGAGGACCCCGAGCCGCTGGCGGAGTTGCATGTTCAATTAATCCGCCGCAAGGTTGGGCGCCAGGCGGTGCGCACCGCGCTGGAGACGCAAGCGACGGCATGGACCGAACTGGCCCGCGCCTACCCCAGCGCCGACGAAGAGTTGGTCCCGAATCAGGCCGCCAGCGTGGACACCCCCGCGACGCCCGCCACCGCCTCCGACGATCAGGACATCGCTGCCGCGTCAGCGATGTCCTGATCGTCGGAGGCGGTGGCGGGCGTCGCGGGGGTGTCCACGCTG
>Ga0075522_10003902_pt1 | contig 10784 bp, 6 predicted proteins | sample NGEPerA_FD_74796 | JGI IMG/M metagenome (GOLD analysis project Ga0075522, IMG submission 74796) | Arctic peat soil microbial communities from the Barrow Environmental Observatory site, Barrow, Alaska, USA - NGEE PermafrostL2-A | ecosystem: Environmental > Terrestrial > Soil > Wetlands > Peat ...
GCCCAACCCGAACCCCGCCAGATACCAGCCCCACGTTCGTTCCTGCCGCAGAGCCACGCTCACGCCCACCAAACACACCAGCCAGAAAAACACCAGTGCCGGATCCATGGTGGCGATCATCCCCGCGCCAAAATACACTGGAAGGATTTGGAGCAATAGCGCCGCCACCAAGGCCGCCTCCCGACCGTACCATATCCGGCCGAAAACATACATCACTCCGCTCGCCGCCAGCATGGTCAGCGTTACGCTGGTGCGCACGCCGAATTCCGTGTTGCCGAACAACTGAGTGCCAAACCAGATCTGCCAGGCCACCATCGGCGGGTGATCAAAATAGCTCAAACTGGGATGCTGCGAATACATCCAGTAGTAGGCTTCCTCGGGCACGAGCGGCATGCCCGCCATGGCGGCGAATCGCAAAGCCAGCGCCAGCGCCAGCAGGATGGCTGCAATTAGCGCCCATCGGGAAGAAATTCCGCGCACAGTCAATAACTGCTTCAGCCGGTCGCGCTCGAGCGGTTGCCAGGTAAAGCGGCTGCCGGGCGAATGTCCCCGGAAGGTCCAGGTGTGATTGAGGGCAAAATTCAGAGCCATGCCGACGGCGATGCCAATGAGATTAGAAATTCGATAATCGACCCCGAAAAATCGGGTTAGGAGAATGAGCAGGCACCAATTGCCGCCGAACGCCGTCACGCTCGCCACCACCACGTATTTGGCCAGCCGGTGGCCTACCGTTCCCGTCCGCCTGTCGGACCACGTCCACGCATTATTTAAGGCGAAGTTGCTCAAGATCGAAAGCGAGATGGCAAACAAGCTCGAGATCGCGTAGGGACACCCCAACCGCTCCGTCAATAAAATGAGCGTTCCCATATTGACCACCACCCCACTCGCGCCCACCACGAGGAACCGGGCGAATCGGGTGATCTTGGATGTCATAAAATGTGCCGGCGGTGGAGTCAGGCCCGAAGCCGGTTCCCCCAACTCTGGACGCCTCCAGTATCCCATATCAAGGCAAAACGCCATGGACGGGCGGCACTCGCGCCGGATAAAACTGCGGCAACGCTCTCACTAGATTGCGCGTTCCCGTTTGACAACTTTATCCTGGCGGACAACATGAGGCATGAAAAACAGATCGCTTGTTCCGGCGTTGATCGCCGCGCTTTTTCTCGCCACGATGGGTCGCGCGCACGCGGTCAACATGCCACTGCCGCGAAGCACGCCCGAGGCCCAGGGGATTTCGTCCCAGGCGATTTGCGATTACGTTGCAGCGGCCGATCAGATCAACACCCTGCACAGCTTTATGCTCGTGCGGCACGGCCACGTCATCGCCGAGGGATGGTGGAAACCCGAGGCGGCGGACAAACCGCATGTCTTGAACTCGCTCACCAAGAGCTTCAACTCGACGGCCGTTGGATTGGCCATCGAAGATGGCAAACTAAGCCTCAACGATCCGGTGCTGAAATTCTTTCCGAGTGACGCGCCAGCCGATCCTTCCGACAATCTCAAGGCCATGACGGTGCGCGACCTCCTCACCATGACTTGCGGCCACGACACCGAGCCGAAGTCCGTCGGCGGCGCGCCGACCGTCAGGCAATTCCTGGCCCACCCCGTTTTGCACAAGCCCGGCACGCATTTCCTCTACAATAGCATGGGCAGTTACACCCTCTCTGCCATCGTCACCAAAGTAACCGGCCAGACCTCGCTGGAATTTCTCAAGCCGCGATTATTTGAGCCGCTGGGCATTGAAAATCCCGAATGGAAAAGCAGTCCCGAAGGCAATTCGATCGGCGGCGGCGGCCTATACCTCTGCACGGAAGACATCGCAAAGTTCGGCCAGCTTTACCTGCAAAAAGGCATCTGGAACGGCAAGCAATTGATCCCGGAAAAGTGGATCGAAGAGGCCACCCGCAAGCAAGTGCCCAACGACCAGGAATCCCACTCCAAAATTGGCATAGATTGGCAACAGGGCTATGGCTATCAATTCTGGCGTTGCACCCACAATGCCTTTCGCGGCGACGGCGCGGGCGGCCAGCTCTGCGTCGTGATACCCGGCCAGGATGCCGTCATCGCCATCACCGCCCAAACCGGCAACTTCCAAGGAGAAATGAACGCCATCTGGGACAAACTATTACCCGCCTTTCAACCCGACCCGTTGCCCGACGACCCCGCCGCACAAGAAAAGCTCAAGCAAGCGATCTCTAAACTGGAGGCTCATCCGGCCAAAAAGCAAAAGTGACTCCCCACTATTGACACTTCTTTACGGGGGGACCAGCAAACTCCGAGGCCAAGAATGGTACGGGCGAGGCAAGAAGAAAGAAAACTTGCCTCTTCTTTCGAAAAGGGATAAAAGCAAAGCGGTGCCGGTGCGCGCCGATTGCGGCTAGAAATGACCATGAAGCTTAAAATGTATAGCGCGAGGCAGCACAGAAATGATGGAACCTACGTCTCCAACCTGTTGTATGCAAATTAGTGTCCTGATGTTGTGTCAATAGTGAGGGCCGACACCGGCACGCGTCCCCCCCTGTGGAAGCAGGCTAGTGGAGGGCGAGAGGCTGAGAACGCTGACAAAACAAAGGATTTGAAAACATCACCAAATGGGGCGCGGGGACGCGAAACCTTGTCTCTCAGCCTGAAAGCTACGGAGTGGAGCGGTCGCCCATTGGCGTAGGCCCAGACGCGCAGAGCGAGAGCAGCGAGACCGAGCATCGTAGCCGGAGCCAATGGGCGAGAAAGCGGAACGCAGTGGTTTTCAGTCTGAGGGACAAGCTTGAATCCGGGGCGGCATGAGGGCGGCGGTTTCGCGGAGCGGAGCGGAAAGGGAATGGAGGGAGCGGCGCCGGAGCGAAAGCCACCGTTCTAAGGACGCGGGGAAATCATTCGGAACGGAAAGAGTTTTGTCGTTGAAACACCCTGTCATGTGACGGTAGGATCGCGCAGTGAATCGTCCCCGCCCCATTCGACGTTTTTCGTTGCCGTTGCTCGCTCTGCTGTCGGTTACCCTTTCGGCAGGCTCGATGGCGCTGGGGCAGGACGCGAACACGCCAAGCCAGCGCACAACGAATGTTGACCGGCTTGAGCCTAAGGTCGCCGTGGCTGCTGGCGGCGACACCAATAGCCAAAGGAAATTCACTCCGCCGTCGTCCAACTTGCTTTCGTTTCAGGAAATCAAAGCGAAGGCAGATGCAGGCAACGCGGCGGCACAGACCGCTTTGGGCGATGCGTATTCCAAAGGCGAGGGTGTAGCAACCAACCTGGCCGAAGCCGTGAAATGGTACCGCAAAGCGTCGGAACGAGGCGACGCGGCGGGGCAATATGATCTTGGTTCGTGCTACTATAGGGGGCAAGGTGTGGCCCAAGATTACGCGGAAGCCGTGAGGTGGTACCGCAAGGCGGCGGAACAAGGAAATAGCGATGCCCAATTCGAGACTGCAATCGCCTATTACATCGGCAAAGGGGTTCCCCAGGATTATACGGAGGCGGCGAAATGGTTTCGCAAAGTGGCCGAAGAGGGCGATGCGTCCGCCCAATATGATCTCGGAATAGCGTACAGGGATGGTCAGGGAGTCAAGCAAGATTATCAGGAGGCCGTCAAATGGTTTCGTAGGTCGGCGGAACAGGGCTTTTTGCAAGGCCAATATGATCTCAGTTGGTGCTATCAGACCGGACATGGCGTCGCACAGGATTATGCCGAAGCAGTGATTTGGATTCGCAAGCCAGCGGAGCAAGGGAACATGGACGCTCAGTCGTTCCTCGGTTGGTGTTATGAGAGGCGACACGGCATCCCGCAAGACTACGCCGAAGCCGTAAAGTGGTACCGCAAAGCGGCGGAGCAAGGGAACGCGGCGGCGGAATACAATTTTGGTGCGTGTTATCAGAACGGGCAGGGCATCCCGCAAGACTACGCCGAAGCCGTGATGTGGTACCAAAAGGCCGCGGAACAGGGCGATGCTGATGCGCAAAACCAGCTTGGTAATTGCTATCATTTGGGGTGGGGCGTGCCAAAAGATGATGCGGAGGCAAGAAAGTGGTCTCTGAAGGCAGCCGAACAATACCGCAAAGCCGCCGAGCAGGGAGACCCCGACGCTCAAGAAACTCTGGCTGAGTGTTTCGATAATGCACACGAATATGCCGAGTCGGTGAAGTGGCATCGCAGAGCGGCTGACCAAGGAAAAATGCTAGCGCAATGCAATTTGGGGGGATGCTACCTTAACGGTGAGGGTGTAACAAAAAACGACATTGAAGCTTACAAGTGGTTTAGCATTGCTGCGGCGCAAGGGGATGAGGTAATCGTGGAACTGAGGGACAAGTGGGCGCAAACAATCTCACGTGAAGAGGTTGTGGAGGGTCAACGGCTGGCCGCAGCCTTTGTTGCCCGCAAAGAAAGCGCGCCTTCAAACCGAGCCGATGGCCAAGATTCGATTGTGGTTGGAAACGTGCCCCGCTTCACCGGCACCGGCTTTTTCGTCACCGATGACGGCTACCTCCTTACCGCTTTCCATGTTGTCCAGGACGCGGGCCGAATTGCCGTAAGAACGAAGGCGGGTACATTCGCGGCAACCCTCGTGAATGCGGACAAGGCAAACGACGTAGCGTTGTTAAAAGTGGACGGCAAATTCTCCGCACTGCCTGTGGCGTCGAGTCGCGGGGTGAAGCTGGGGGAATCGGTCTTTACCATCGGTTTCCCAAACATCGAATTGCAAGGTTCCGGTCCGAAACTGACCAAAGGCGAGATCAGCAGCTTGACCGGGATGCAGGATGACCCTCGCGAGTTTCAAATCAGTGTTCCGGTGCAGCCGGGCAATTCGGGCGGCCCGCTCGTGAACCAGAACGGAAACGTTGTGGGTATTGTGGAAGCGCAACTTGCAGACATGGCCACGCTCCAAACTACCGGCTCGTTGCCGCAGAACGTCAATTACGCCATGAAAAGCTCCGCGATGAGCGTGTTGCTGGAAAGCCTGCCGGAAGTGTCAGCGAAGGTCAGTGAACCAAATTCAACCAAAGGCCGGAAATTTGATGACGTGGAGAAAGAGGCGGAAAGCGCCGTGGCGCTGGTGCTGGTCTATTGAGGCGGCTTTGTTATGGGGAACGAACAATTTCACTACAAGATTGTTGCTGTGCCATGGTCCAAAAACGAACAAGAATACCAAGCAATTGTGTCAATGTTCCCACCTGCTCAGCGAAATGACGCCATCAGTTACCGGGCTTTCATATCCGAGATTCAGAGCGCGGAGAAGAAGTATCAACGTGTTGGAATTATCACCGACCGAGTCACAATAAGTGCGGTCGAATTGAGGGCTTGGTGCGACAAAAACCATCTGAAGGTGTGCCCGGAATCCTTCAACAAATTCGGTTGGGCCAAGCTGGACGATAATTATTCGGGATCTGCAATTATTCGGGAGAAAATGGCCAAGGCGTGTCGAGAGATTAACGATTACTCTGTCAGCTTGTTCCGCAACAATGTTCCCCATGGCTCCGGCACGTTAGTTTCTCTTGGAAACGTGTGCGGGATTCTGACCGCGCATCACGTTTCGGACTTGGCCCTAAAGGTAAAAGGAGGAGATGCGGACGCTCTAACCCTGGTTTTTGCCGAACACGTACATCGATTTGAAATCCCGCTGCACGGAGATCCGTTCAAGCGCCTCTACGAAGAAGTTGTCGTCGGTGCTTTCCACCAGAGCCACGAATCTCAAGGGCCGGACCTAGCATTCATTCACCTGTTCGATCCGGACAAGTTGAGCGTTTTAAAGAGCAAGAAGCTCTTTTATCCACTTGAGCATGCGAAGCTCAACACAATGCGCGATCTTCGATATCAGCAGATGCCGTGGTGGATATGGGGAGCTCCTGCGGAGCGGATCAGCACTGAGCACCCGTCACAAGGTGGCGAATTCCTCGCTCGCGTTCAGCACTTTTGCGGGCAAGTGACGTTTCTTGACGAAATGTGCTCGAACTCCTTCGACTATGTGCGCTTGAAAATCAATACTGGACAAGACCGGTTTCCAGCGGACTGCAAAGGGATGAGCGGCGGCGGTGTGTGGCTAACGCCTCCCAACGGGAATCGAGACGGCGGACTTGCCTTGCTGGAATTCAAAGCTCCGATTTTAACGGGAGTGGCGTTCTATCAGTCTGAGGATCAAAATCAATCACGCATTATTACGTGTCATGGTCCCGCATCAATCTATGAAGCGCTACTTCAAGCGATTCAGAGACACACTTAACAAATTGGATGCAATCATTACAACGCGACGGAGCGAGCACACATGCGGAACGGAGGCGGGATTGACACAGAATTTAGGCAGCCGAGTTTGGTCACAACTCCACGGCGCAACTCGTCGTGAGCTCGAACGGTGAATTTCCCGCCCCGCGAAATGCGAAAAAAACGGTTTAAAAAAATCACAAGAGCATTGGACTGGGCAGTTTGACGGCTGCAAATTGTCGGTGCTGAAATCTGTCAAATTTATTTTTGAAATAATTTGGTGCGACAGCTTGGGACACAAAGTGTCAGGGAGCGACAATCTTCGCGCGTCTTCGCAAAGGTAAAAAAAATCTGAAAAACGTGTGCTATAAAAAGGACTGCCGGACGCGCCTCCGTCCACGTCGGGCGAAACAACACGGCGGAGAAAAAAGTAACAACATCAACTACGTCTCAAGGGGGTCACGTCTCAACATTCAACAATTAACGCCTCGCCAAACGAGATTGCGAGTTCCGATAAAAATAAATGTTGAATGTTGAGATGTGACCCCACGCTGCTCGGGCGTTTCCCATGTCAAAGTTTGTATGGCTCCCGGCGATCAGATTCGGATCGAGCCTTCCATCGGCAGTGAAGGCCGCGTCGAGATTATTGGCTGCGGCCTCCTCTTTTTGACTTTTTCCCTCGTTTTCGATTTTTGGCCTGTTGTCAGCAAGAAAGTTTTCCCGGCGGAAATTTTGGCCATTGACTTATTTAAATTAATGTGTAACTTAGATATGGATGAGTGCGTCCAAGAGACGGCTGATGAATATGAATAAATGGACAGAAACAACAGGTGAATGCATTGTAGGATTTCTCGCTACAGCAACGGCGGCTGGGCGAGGGGCTTTTCTAAAGGAATCTGGAATTGGCCGCCTAGTCAAACTCAGTCGCACCCAGTCAAACCATTTTAACTTAATTTGAGAGGCGACTTCAGCTTTTCCCTTATATGGAATGTAATGTATAATATTACAAATATTTGACTGCCAGCGGGGGCGAAGTCGGCTGCTGTCTGTGTTGGCGGCCGTAGTTAGAGCGTTGCCGGGTTTTTCTTGGACAAGGTCCCGGGCGGCTGCGAATATCTTCGGCTATGGTGTTGTCTCGTCGCACCGGTTTAGGGCGCTTTGGCCGGCGGCTTTGCGCAATGTTCTTCTTGACAGTAGGATTCCTCTGGGCGAATGGCGCGCGGGCAGGCTCTGCCCGGAAACCTGGGTCCAGCGCTTAGAAACTAAAATTCCTTTGATTTTGAAATCGAATTAAGTAGTCTGCGGTCGAGAATCTTATTTATGACCTTTATCTTTCAATTGCCGTCTTCTTTATGAGTGATCACAACGATAATCCGCCCAAACTTGGCATCATTTTCCTCGGACGCCGTCGTCCTGGCTTCGATATGGATTGGGGACGGCGCATGGAGGAGCGCGTGCGCGGCTGGCTTCAGCAGACGGGATTCCCTCTTTTTGAAGCGCCGGAAAAGGCGGTGGACGACGCCTCGTTGCGCCGGGTCATGGCGGCTTGTGACGGCCAGAAAGTCGATGCCCTTGTTCTGCTTCAGACGACGATGGGTGATGCGCGCCTGGCGCCGACGCTGGCCCAGCTTTGGCCCGACCCGCTGATTCTTTGGGCCACGCCCGAGAAACCGGACGGCGACATGATCAGTTCCTGCTCGCTGGTGGGGGCGCATTGCTGGGCCTCGGTGCTGCGGCAGATGGGACATGGTTTCGAACTGGTCTATGGCGACCCGGACGCGGCGGCGACACAGCAACGATTTCGCGAGGCGGCGCGGATGGCCGCGACCATTCGGGGTCTGCGTTCGGCAAGGTTGGGGATTATCGGCGGACAAGCGCCGGGTTATTTTGCGATGAGCGGCGATCCGTTTGCGATCCACCGCGGTTTGGGGGCGCAAGTTCAGACGTTCAGCCTGCTCGAGTTCGCCACGGTGGTTAACGAGTTGACGCCCGAAGCGGTCGCGGCCGACGTCGCGAAATTCAAAGCGCTGGGTTTCCCGCACAAAGACACGACCGACGACGATTTGCCGATGTCGTCGCGCTTGTATCTGGCGATGCGCTCCTTCATGGAGAATGAAAATCTGGATGCCTTGACCATTCGTTGCTGGCCAGAAATGCCGAACACTTTCGGCCAATGGCCTTACCTCGCCGTGGCACGGCTGGTGGACGAAGGATACGCGGTCGCCATCGAAGGCGATGCGGACGGCGCGTTGTCGGCCTGGATGGTCGAAAAGCTGGGTTTAGGCCGCTGCTATTTGTCCGACTGGCTGGAGCACGACAAAGAGACAATCACTTTATGGCACGGCGGGGCGGCGCCGATGTCCTTATGTTCGCCGATCGGCGAACCAGGCGGCCCGCGCGTCGCCCGGCACTTCAATATTAAAAAACCGGCGGTCATTGAGGCAAACCTTCGGGAGAATATGCCGATCACCGTTTTTCGTTTGTGGCGGCTGGAGGGCAAGTACCATTTGACTGCCCGCGAGGGCGAGACGACCAAGCCCAAACGGCATCTCATGGCCACGAACGCGCTGGCCCGAATGCACGAAGACCCCGGCGAATGGTTCGAGGAAATTTGCCACCAAGGCATGCCGCATCATGTGGGGGTGGTGGAAGGTCATCATGCCGCCTTGCTGAAGAGGATGGCGCGCGTCATGAATATCCAGTATCACTGACGCATTGACCACGCAAACGGCAATCCTGATTGGGGTGGGCATCGACCGCTGCTTGATGCTGGCCGTTTCGCTGTTTTGGATGCGGCGTGTCAAGAACCCGGCGGATTACCTGATTGGCGGGCGCAGTCTGCCGTTTTGGGTCCTGGCCGGAAATATCACGGCGGGTTGCATTGGCACCGGAGTGATTATTGGAGGCTCGGGGTTGGCATATCAACATGGCTGGGCCGGGTGCGCCTATCCAATCGGGTTGGGACTCGGCACTTTGCTGGCGGGAGTGATGTTCGCCGTCATGCGGCGGTATAAGTTTATGACGTTGAGCGAAGAAGTCGCTTCGTATTATAGCGGCAATCGCGTCGTCATCGAGTTTTCCAATATCACTTTGTTCCTGTCGCAATTGTGCTGGTTGACCGTGCAGATCATGGGTGGCGCCAGCGTGCTGGCGGCTGTCACCACGCTGCCGCCGGCGAAGTGCGTGGTCATCGCCGGGGTGATCAGCGCCAGCGTGACGATTCCCGGAGGTTTTAAAAGCGTGGTTTATGCGGATTTTTTGCAGGCGATAATACTCTTGACAGGATTTGGCGTGGTCACTTTTTCGGCGCTGCATCATGTGGGCGGTTTCGAGGGGCTGCGCCAGGCGGTGCCTCCGGCGTTTTATTCTTTTCTCGGCATCCAATCTTACGGCGGTTGGAAGATGTTCGGTCTCATTGTGGCGCTGGGCTTCAGTGTGCTGGCCGATCCGGGCCGAAGGTCGAGCATGTATAGCGCGTTGAGTGAAGCCGGGGCGCGATGGTCGATGGTCTGCGCGGGGACCATTGTCATGATATTTTCGGTCGTCATCGGGATTGCCGGAATGTACGCCTACAAGCTCAACCCGCATCTGCCGGTGCCGGACGAAGCGTTGCTGTGGCTGGTGATGCATGTCCTGCCCGTCTGGCTGGCGGCTTTGGTCGTGGTTTCGATCACCTCGGGAATCTTTTCGTGCGCCAGCAGCAATGCCATGTCAGTGGGGACGTTTTTCGTGCGGCATATTTACCCGCTGGCCACGGGCGGACGTTATCCGGACCGGCCGCTTTTCACCACTCATTGCGTCCTGGTTTGCGCGTTTGTTTTGACGACCATCGTGGCGCTCCACGCCGGCACCATCGTCAGCTTTGTGGTCACGTTCCTGCCGGTGACGATGAGCGGGCTGGCCATCATTATCCTGCTGGGACGATTTTGGAAACGCGCCACCTGGCAGGGCGCGATGGCGGCGCTCGTGGTCACGCCGATCGTAGCCCTCTCCATCAAGTTTTTGCCGCCGCAAAGCCAGGTTTGGAACAACGCAGTCATCCCCACCGTCGCGGGCGCCCTCGCTCATATTTTGGTGAGTGTGTCCACCCCGCCCTCGACGCGCAGTTTTGCGGAAGTCGCCCTGGCCATGACCGCCGAACGCGAGGCCATTGAAGGCAATTCTTCCGAACGCCCCGCGCTCTTGGCGCCAACATCTGTACACCCCATTTAAATCAAATATGAAACTCGTTAACGCAAAATATCTATGTGACAAGGCCGCCGACAAAGGATTCGGCATCCCGGCCCTCAACAACAACGGCGGCAGCTACGACATTGGACGCGCCATCATCGAAGCTTCCGAAGAACTGCAATCGCCGCTCATCATTCAATGCTACGAGCCCAATCTCGAATATTGCGGCTACGATTACGCGGGGACGCTGATTAAATTTCTGGCCGCCGACACGACCGTCCCCATCTCGATCGCGCTTGATCACGGCAAAACTCCGGAATCTGTTTTCCGCGCGGTCAAGGCGGGGTTCACCCACGTAATGATTGACTACGCCGACAAGCCGCTCGAAGAAAATGTTCGCGGCACGCAGGAAATTATCCGGCTC
>Ga0075522_10003903_pt1 | contig 10783 bp, 5 predicted proteins | sample NGEPerA_FD_74796 | JGI IMG/M metagenome (GOLD analysis project Ga0075522, IMG submission 74796) | Arctic peat soil microbial communities from the Barrow Environmental Observatory site, Barrow, Alaska, USA - NGEE PermafrostL2-A | ecosystem: Environmental > Terrestrial > Soil > Wetlands > Peat ...
GTGGGTTGTGGCGCTGCTCGATGCAGCGGTTGTTCCGCTGGAGATTGCCGGGATTGCAGCGGGCAATGCGAGCCGCGGGCATCGTATTCTTCACGGCAACCACCCCGTGGTTCTAACTTCAGCGAAGAGTTATGCGGAAAAACTCCGCGCGGCAAAAGTTATGGTGGACGTCGCGGAGCGCAGACATTCAATTCGCAAGGCGCTGGATGCGGCGACTCGCACGGTGGCTGGTGCGCGGTGGCGCGAAGATGAAGCGCTGGTGGAGACGGTGGTGCATCTGACCGAGTGGCCTACCGTGATCCTCGGCGATTTTGAGCCGGAATACCTGGCGCTTCCGGAAGAAGTGCTGGTCACGGTGATGCGCGACCACCAGAAATATTTTGCAATCGAGGGCGCGGACCGAAAGCTTGCGCCGCACTTTCTGGCGGTGCTGAATACGCAGGTGGACGACGAGGGCCGCGCGATTATCCGGCACGGCAATGCGCGGGTGCTGCGGGCGCGGTTCAAGGATGCACGGTTCTTCTGGGACTTCGACCAGAAAACACCGCTGGCAGAGCGCGTGGAGAGCCTGAAGAATGTCACCTTCCAGAAGGAACTGGGAAGCTACCACTGGAAGACCGAGCAGAATCTTGCCGTCGCCGAAAACCTGACCGGAAAACTGATGAGCGACTACGGCGTTTCATTCGATGTGTACCGGCTGAAGAACGCCGTACGATACGCCAAGACTGATCTCACTACCGAACTCGTGAAAGAGTTCACCGAGTTACAGGGAGTGATTGGCGGCCTCTACGCGCGTGCGCAGGGACTGGGCGAGACAGTTGCTCAAGCAATTTATGACCAGTACAAACCTGCTTCGACCGACGATGCGATTCCATCGACCGTCGAAGGGCGAGTGCTGGGGTTGGCGGATCGCATTCAAACAATTACGGCGATGTTTGGAATCGGCAACGCGCCTACGGGATCGAAGGATCCGTTTGCGCTGCGGCGAGCGGCGAACGCGATTGTAAAGATTCTGGCCGAGTCGGGGCTGCCGCTGACGCTTGACGATGTGGTGGGAGCGGCCGGCCCGGACGCCGCGAATAAAGCGCAGGTCGCGGCCTTTCTGCGCGAGCGGCTGCACTTCTATTTGAAAGAAGTGCGCGGCTTTGCTTATGACGTGGTTGCTGCGGTGCTGGCTGCTGGGGCAGACGATGTCTGCGATGCGATTGCGAGGGCGGATGCGTTGACGGCGGTGCGCGGGTCGGAAGATTTCGCGGCGATTTCTGCGGCCTTCAAGCGGATCAAGAATATTCTGCGCCAGGCGGAGGAGAAGGGATTTGACCTCCAGGCAGCCTCTGGAATCGGCCTCTCTGCTGAAGCACAGCGGCTCGCCGATGCGGCCGCGGCGCTTGCGCCGGAAGTCGCGACGTTGCGGCAACTGCGGTCCTATAACGAGGCGCTGGCTTTGATTGCTACGCTGCGTCCGGCTGTGGATGCGTTCTTCGACAAGGTGATGGTGCTCGATCCCGATCCGGCGGTGCGCGGTGCGCACCTGGGGCTGATCGATGGCGTGCTTCGAGGGTTCTCGGGCATTGCGGATTTCAGCGAGATTGTTACTGCTTAGGACGGCACACCGTTTTTCTGACAGACAGGTTCGTGGCTTCCCACCTTTGCGACAGAAACAAGTCGCAAAGATGGGGCACGGAACTTCTGTGCGACAAGAGAGGCGGGCGGATTGAGATTTTAGCTATCCCACCCTTGCCGCAAGAGCACGGTGCCCAGAGGGCGCCCAGATGGGGCACCCGGCATAGTTGAAATACTCCCAGGTCTCAGAATCGAGACCGATTCGACTTCGCTCACGGCAGGCTCTGGGGCACCCAAACCATTCTTGAGAATCGGCAACTTCTTCCCGCATCTTCCGTTGTTCCTGCGCGTCTACAATCAATACAGATGGCTGACACACTTTATCTGAGTTTGTGGTATCCGAATCTGCGCCTGGCGGCGCTTCCCGACAAGCTGACGGCGGTGCTGGGCGCCTTTGCTGCGCATGGCGGCGAGGCGGGGGTCTACGCGGCAACGGTGTGGCCCATCAATTGGACCGAGACGCCGATCTTTCAGCGGGTTTGGGGACGCGGAGGCAAAACGCCCAGCCAGGGCGCGGAGGCGCGACTGGCAGTCGAAGAGGCGCTTGAACTGCTGCATGACGATTACGCCTACGAATTCCAAATTGGCTGGAGCCTCTGGGAGTTGGAATTCCAAAAAGCAGGTCCTTCGGCTTCCCCTTCGCTTCGCTCAGGGTCCGCTCAGGATGACATGCTCGATGCGCGCTGGGTGCGCGAGCCGCGTCTGGTGCGGGTGACGGGCTTTGGGCCGCTGTTCGACGAGGCGGCGTTCGAGCAGGACGGGCACATTCGTGTGGACTTCGGCTCGGACACACCGTTCCTGGAAGAAGAGCTCGAGCTGGACTCGGTGGCTGCGCGGCACGTGGAAGAGAATGTGCGCCAACTGGTGGCGCTGACCACGGCCGTGGAGAAAGCTTCAGGGGCTACGGCGCGACTGTTGTGGTCTGAGTTGGGCGAGAGCCTGGCGCAGCGGCTGGCGGCACGACTGGGAGTGAGGAACTAGGGCGTGCGATTCACCATTGAACGGCTGCGAACGCTGGTGCTGGGCGCAGGAATTCTGCTGGTGGTGGCGCTCGTCGTGTTTCTGGCCGTGAGCAAGTTGAAGAACCCCCTCAACTTGAAAGAGTTGCCCAAGCGTTTGGGAATCGACATCCAACAGGAGGCAAACGGCGTCACCTTCTCGCACGCCCTGGGCGCGCATTCGCAGTTTAAGATTCACGCTTCGAAGGTGGTGCAGCTAAAGAACGACCACGCGCTGCTGCACGACGTGAAGATTGAGCTGTATGGAGAAGACGGCAGCCGCGTGGACCGCATCGAGGGCGCCGAGTTTGAATACAACCAGAAGGATGAAACGGCAACCGCATCCGGGCCTGTGGAGATAACGCTGATGCGCCCAGGCGTGGCGCCGGCGATTGCGCCCAATGTGACGCCGAGCCAGGTTGTAAGCGGCAAGGCTATTGCCAAGCCGCTGGCTACTGCTGCCGAGACGGCCGCGTCGGGCGAAATTCACGTAAAGACCAGCGGGCTCACCTTCAGCCAGAAGAGCGGCATTGCAACGACCAGCCAGCGCGTGGATTTTTCTGTGACCCAGGGATCGGGCAGCTCTATGGGCGCGACCTACGACTCGCAGCAGGGCGTCCTGGTTCTGGACCATGCAGTGGAACTGACGACACGGCGCGGCAGCGACACGGTCGAGATCCATGCCCAGCATGCGGAGTTCAAGCGCGCTGACTTGGAGTGCCATCTGAAAGCGGCCTCGGCGGATTTTCGCGGCGGTCAGGCGATGGCCAGCGAAGCGAAGATCCTGTTCCGCGGAGACGGGTCGGCGATACGGCTGGATGCGACAACCGGGCTCACGCTGACGACGGCTTCCGGAGGGCACCTGGCGGCGCCCACGGGGTCAATGGACTTTGACGAGCACAACCAGCCCCGCCACGGTCACCTGGAGGGCGGGGTGCAGATGGACTCGGTGAGCGGGGATCGGCAGATTCACGGGACATCGCCAACCGCGGATCTGGAATTCACGACAAAGGGCGAACTGCGCCACGCGCACCTGGAGCGGGGCGTGGAAATACGCAGCGAAGAAATGCGTAAGGTAGCTGCGAACTCCCAAGCTGCGGCGCAGCGGCTGAGCCGGACGTGGCGATCTCCGGTAGTGGAAGTGGACTTCCGCGATGCGGGACACGGGAAAGTAGAACCGGCCAGGATTCGCGGAACTGGCGGCGTGGTAATTGCAGGTGAGAACCAGCGCGGCAGCGCGCCTCCCGTGCCCTCGCGGCTGACGGCCGACGAGGTGAATGGCGACTTCGGACCGGATTCCGGATTGAGCGCAATGACCGGGGTGGGTCATGCCGGCATTGAGGAAACGACCGCAACGGGAGATACGCAGACTGCGAGCGGAGACCGGCTGGAAGCTCATTTTCTGCCTGGCTCCAACCCGGCAGGCGGAGCGAAGAGCGGGCTGGGCGGGGCGGCGCAGATTCAGTCGGCGGTGCTGGATGGGCATGTGGTGCTCATCGATCAACCAGCGGCAAAGCCCGGCGCTCGTGCGGAGCAGCCATTGCGGGCCGTGGCCGGGCGGGCTGTGTATGAGGGTGCGGGGGAATGGCTGCACCTGACGTCAAGTCCACGGGTGGAAGACGGCGCCATGCAGCTTACAGCGAATAAGATCGACGTCTCCCAGGATTCGGGCGATGCGCTTGCGCACGGAAACGTGAAGGCTACCTGGTCAGATACCGGCAAGAACGGAACCGGCCAGCCGGCAAACGAACCTGCCGGCAGCATGTCGTTGGGTGGACAGGGGCCGGCGCACGCCGTTGCCCAGGAGGCGCAACTCCACCGGGCAAGTGAGGAGGCCACCTTCCGGGGGCACGCGCGCCTGTGGCAGCAGTCCAACTCGATTGCCGGGCCGGTGATCGTGCTAGATCGCCCAAAGAAGTCGCTGGTGTCGCGAAGTACGGACCCAGCGGAGCCGGTGCGGGTGGTGCTGTTGAGCGCCGGGAGCCTGGAACCGGGCCTGGCTTCGGGCAAGGATGCAGGCGGGAAAGTCGCCGCGCCTTCAGTAATCAGGGTGCGAGCAGGCGAGCTCGACTACTCCGATATTGAACGCAAGGCGGTGATGGTTGGAGGCGCGCTGGGAACGGTTGTGGCGGAGACGGGTTCGGCAACCTCGACGTCTAACCAGGTGGAGCTATTTCTGGTGCCTGCGGGCAGTCGCGCGGGCAAGGAGGCCGGACAGGGGCAAGTGGACCGCATGACATCCAGCGGCCACGTGGTGGTGAGTTCACAGGGCCGGCGCGGAACCGGAGAACAGTTGACCTATGCAAGCAAGACCGGGGAGTATGTGCTGACGGGAACTGCGGCCACGCCTCCGCGGATCAACGATCCGGCCCGGGGTATGGTGACCGGCGAGGCTTTGATTTTCCATAGCCGCGATGATAGCGTCAGTATCGAAGGCGGCGGACGCGAAACCAGGACAGAAACCACGGTGCGCCAAGGCGATGGCAGAAGCGAGCCAAAGAGATAGATGGAAACACTGATAGCCGAAGGAATCGGCAAGTCGTACAAGGGACGGCAGGTTTTACGCGGAGTTGACCTGAAAATCTCGCGCGGGGAGGTGGTAGGGCTGCTGGGGCCGAATGGCGCCGGCAAGACGACCAGCTTCTATATCATCGTGGGACTGGTGGCGCCCGAGAGCGGGCGGGTACTGGTGGACGATACCGATATTACCCGGTTGCCCATGTATCTGAGGGCGCGCAACTTCGGCATCAGCTATCTTCCCCAGGAGCCTTCGGTATTTCGCAAGCTTACGGTTGAAGAGAACATTCTGGCGGTGCTTGAGGCACAGCCTCTGGGTAATCGAGAGCGGCGCACCAGGGCCGCACGGCTGATCAACCAGTTGAATCTGGGCCACATCCGCACCACCCGGGGCTATGCACTCTCGGGAGGCGAGCGGAGAAGGGTAGAGATTGCACGCGCGCTTTGCATCCAGCCCAATTTCATCCTGCTGGACGAGCCGTTCAGCGGAATCGATCCGATCGCGGTGCTGGAGCTGCAGAAGATCATCTTCGACCTGAAGGCCGGGGGCATTGGAGTATTGATTACCGATCACAATGTCCGGGAGACGCTAAGCGTAACCGACCGGGCGTACATTATTGCCGAGGGACGTATCTTTCGCGCCGGAACACCGCATGAGCTGGGCAACGACTTGGAGGTGCGGCGCGTCTATCTTGGCGAGGGCTTCTCGCTGGGCTGAGGCTGCTGGGCGTCTGTCAAGGTTACAAACGGGTCAAAGGATGGACCGATTCCCGACGCAGATCGCCGGAAAAGCAATTGTCAAAACCGGAAAGTTGTATCGAAACTCGGCAATTTTACCTTTAAGCTTTTTCTCACGCGATTAAACTTGCTTTGAGTCGCAACGGTGATGAGTCCCAATTATGGCGCTGCTACAACCAAGACTTACGTTGAAAGTGTCGCAACGCCAGGTCCTGACTCCGGGCCTGATGCAGATGGTGAGCGTTTTAGCACTGAATAAGCTCGAACTGAAGGAGATGATCGATGCCGAGATGGTGGAGAACCCCGTCCTGGAGGAGATTGATGAATCGGTTCCAATGCTGGATGAGGTCGCCGGCCGCCAGGAGCGCAATGAACGCGAGGAGCGCCTGGGCCTGCTGGACAAGGGAGCGGAAGAGCCCGCGGCCGCACCCAAGGACCCGTTCAACGAGATCGATTTTGGATCGTACTTCCAGGATTATCTTGACCCCGGCTATCGCACACAGCCGGAGTATGAAGACAGTGAGAAGCCCTCGTTTGAGAACTTTCTCTCCCAGCCTACGACTCTGTCCGATCACCTGGCGTGGCAACTGGGAGCTCTGAGCCTGGCCCCGGAGCTGCATAACGCAGCTGAGTTGGTAATCGGAAATTTGGACGAGGATGGGTACCTGGCCGCAAGCGAGGAAGAACTGACTGCGGCTTACAGCCAGTTCGCAGTGAGTACGCCTGCAAACGGGAGCGGCCTCGGAGATCAGGCCGCGGCGATTGAACTGCTGCGGCGCGGCATTGACCTGGTGCAGCATCTTGACCCCGCCGGGGTGGGTGCCCGGGATTTACGCGAGTGCCTTCTGATTCAGATCGCCGCGCAGCAGCACGAGCTCAACCATGTGTATGCCAAGCGGCCGGCCGAGGAGGAGGAGGAGCCACACCTCAGCCTCAAAGCCGAGGCCGAGGCGCAGCTTGAAGAGCGCCGGCGCAGCATGGAAATGGCGGCGCTGATTGTGGACAGTCACCTGAATCTGTTGCAGAAGCGGGACCTTAAAGACCTGGCGCGAGCGGCACAGATTACAAACGAAGAGGCTCATGCGGGGATGGAGTTCATCCGCACCCTTGACCCCAGGCCGGGCCGCCTTTACAACCGCGAGCAGACGCGGCTGATTGAACCGGATGTGGTGTTTCTGAAACGCGGCGGCGAGTGGGTTGTGTCAATGAATGAGGAAGACCTTCCCAGCCTGCGGCTCAGCCAGCGCTACCGGCGAATGCTGGTGGCAGAAGGCACCGACAAAGAGGTCAAGGACTACGTGAAGGAGCGCTTCCGCTCCGCGATGCAATTGATGCGCAACATTGCGCAGAGAAAGAGCACGATTCTCCGCACGTGCGAAGTGATCGTGCGCCGCCAGCAGGAGTTTCTCGACAAGGGTGTTGAGGCGCTGCGGCCGATGATGATCAAGGAAGTGGCAGAGGAGATCGGGGTTCACCCCTCGACGATCAGCCGCGCAGTGGCCAACAAATATGCGCACACGCCACAGGGCGTGCTGGAGCTGCGCTTCTTCTTCTCAGAGGGATCGAACGGTCCCGAGGGCGCGGATACGCCGTTGCTGGTGCTCAAGCGCAAGGTGAAAAAACTGATCGAGGATGAGGATGTGCGCCATCCTCTGACCGACGACCACCTTGCCGCCATGCTGCAGTCCCTGGGCATTCAGCTTACCCGTCGCACGGTGGCCAAGTACCGCGAGGATATGAACATTCCGTCGACACATCAGCGGCGGCGACGGGACAGGTAGTTGCTGGCTTCTAGCTTGTTCGTGCTTTCCCAAGTCTCCTAAGCGAGACATGGTGCCCGGCTGCTGGGGCGCGTCCTTGGCAAATCCCAAAATCTGGCGCGACGCGGTGGTGGGTAAGATGATTTCCAAAGTGGCTATTTCCACCAGTGAGCTATACCCAAGACAATCCAAGCAACCGCCTGAATCGCATAGACTCTGCGTCTGAGCCTCTTCGTCTTCTCTCCTGTCGGATCGGAGAGGTAGGGACTGTAATATTCTCGCCTAATGGCCACACCCAACGCCGCGAAGATGACGCAGAAACAGCAGACGATCAGGAAGCCTCTATAGGGGTCTATGTCGGCCATCCTCTCACGCACTCAGAGAGTGCCGCAAGCCAAATTGTGCGATCTGTTTTAGCTCGTCCAAAATCGACCGTCCATTCGCGACGCACTGCGCTGGTTCGACTCAACCTTGCGGGGCTATCCTTAAGTAATGAGCACTGCGATGAAAGCTGCCTTGCTTTATGGCGCCAGAGATATTCGGGTGGAGTCGCACCAACGGCCGGAACTGCAGGCCGGGATGGTACTGCTGCGCAACCGCCGCGTGGGGATTTGCGGGTCGGACCTACACTACTACCAGGAGGGCCATTGCGGCGCGTCTGTGCCCGACCGTCCGTTTGTTCTGGGCCACGAGTTTGCCTCGGAGGTCGCGGATGTAGCCGACGGCGTGGACACGGTGAGAGTGGGCCAGCGAGTCACCGCGAACCCCGCCCGCGCTTGCGGGTTCTGCGATTACTGCAAGGCCGGTCGAGGCAATCTTTGCCGAAAGACCATCATGCTGGGCAGTGCCAGCACCAAGCCGCCGACCAATGGTGCGATGGCGGAGTTTGTGCTGGTGCGCGCCGATCAGATTCACGCGCTGCCGGACGAGATTGACGACATTCTGGGCACGATGATTGAACCGTTTGCCGTTGCGCTGCATGCGGTAAAGCGCTCGGGCGGCGTGTCGGGCAAGCGCGTGCTCGTGCTCGGCGCCGGAACCATCGGGCGGCTTGCGGCTATTGCCGCGAAGGCTTACGGCGCGGTTCCGGTGGCGATTACCGAGATTGTGCCGGCGCGGCGCGCAATGGCGACCGAGGGCGGCGTGGATGTTGTGTTCGATCCGGATGCTAGCGATTTCTTCGATAAAGTTCGCGAACTCACAGGCGATGGGTTCGACGTGATTTTTGAAGCATCGGCGTCGGCCAGGGCGCTCCGCCAGGCTTTCGAAGTGATTCGGCCCGGCGGAACAATTGTGCAGATCGGCACCGTGCCCACCGAAGACATTCCGCTGCCTGGCTACGATGTGATGCGGAAGGAGATTAACTTCATCGGATCGCAGCGCTATGGGAATGTGTTTGACGAGGCGATCAGGCTCGTGGCATCGGGGCGCGTGGATCTGCGGCCCCTGTACAGCGGTGAGTTCGCGCCGGATGAGTCAGCGAAGGCTTTTGAGTTTGCGGGGGACAAGGCGCGGTCGTTGAAGGTGCAGATTCAACTGTGAGCACTGATTAGATCAGGACGCTACGCCAACATTGCCTCATGGGCTAAGGCCCGCGTCTTCTTAGCTGCATTTTTCTGGCGCGGCTAAAGCCGCGCCCTTTCAAAGCGTCGGCTTATTTCCAGGTTCCTCAGTTGCTAGAAGCTAAGAGCTAAAAGCTGTCTTTACATCGCCTCGGGGCTTTCGATGCCGAGCCACGCCAATACAACAACCAACTCACGCAGTGCGACGGCTGCTGTTGCCAGCAGGAATGTTTTGCGCGCCGGGTCCTCTTCGGTGAGGATGTGGTGGCGATGGTAGAAGTTGTTGAACTCCTGCGCTAACTGGAAGGCGTGCTTGGCGAGATAGGCCGGTTCTGAAGTTGTAATGCACTGCTCCAGCACCAGCGTGCGACGCGCGGCGCGCAGCCACAATGCCCAGATGTCTTCGTTCTCTTCGCCGGCGAGGTAGGGCGCGGCGTCTGCCAACTCCGCGAACTCCGCTAACACCGCTTCCGGCGTCGTTCCCGCTTTGCGGAAGATGTTGCGGGCGCGGACTACGGCGTATTGAATGTAGGGGCCGGTCTCGCCTTCGAAGCTGAGCGCATCCTTGAAGTCAAAAGCGATGACCGAATTGCGCGTGAACTTGAGCATGAAGTAACGCAGCGCGCCAATGGCTATCTGTTCGGCGATCTTCTGACGTTCGGTCTCGTCGCTGCCGGTCTGGCGCGCATCGACTTCGGCGCGCGTGGCGGCGATGAGTTTGTCGATGAGGTCGTCGGCTTTGACGCCGAAACCCTTGCGGCCGCTGACTTCGATGTAGGGGCGGCCCAGGTCTTCGGCTGAGACGTCGTAGCCGAGTTCGACGGCGCAGCGCGGCGTGAGGGCCACCATCTCGTAACTGAAATGCGTGTAGCGATCGGCTTGATCGGTGAAGCCCATGCCGCGCAAGGCTTGTATGACATTGGCCTGCGGGTCAGACTGGCGCGTGTCGATGACGTTGTAGATGGCCTGCGCGCCGCCAAAGTGCGGATGGGGCTCGTCGCCTTTCTCCGCGGAGATCCAGCACTCGTGGTTGGGGTATGTGAAGAACGGTTTGTAGCCGAAGTCCTTGCCCAGCAGACCGAATTTCCAGAGATGATAGGCGATGTCTTTGCCGACATACGTGACCGTGCCGTTGGAGCGAACGATGACCTTTGCGTCTTCGTCAGTGTCCTTCGGACCGTTCTCGTTTTGGACTGGCTGCATTGCGGCGCCGGGGCGGGTCATGACCCAGCAGCCTTTGTTCTTGCCTTCGTTTTCGAAATAGAGCACGCCGGTCTTCTTGAGCTGCTCGAAGGCAGCGTCCCAGAACTTGAGGTGCAGGATTTCGCTCTCGCGGGGCAGGAAGTCGTACTCGATGTCGAGGCGCAGCATGGTTTCAAGATGGCGGCGCAACACAGCGGTCGAGATCAGCTCGGCTGCAGCGGAGGTCTCGTTGCCGCCGCGTTCAAGCTCGTGCAGCGTGGCATAGCGCAGCTTTTTGCGCTCTGCATTTTCTTCGTCGCTTCCCTGCTCGTACCACTGCGACGTACGCGCATAGAGATCCCAGCAGTAGTAGTCGATGCGCTCGCCCTTCTGCTTGAGTTCG
>Ga0075522_10003905_pt1 | contig 10781 bp, 8 predicted proteins | sample NGEPerA_FD_74796 | JGI IMG/M metagenome (GOLD analysis project Ga0075522, IMG submission 74796) | Arctic peat soil microbial communities from the Barrow Environmental Observatory site, Barrow, Alaska, USA - NGEE PermafrostL2-A | ecosystem: Environmental > Terrestrial > Soil > Wetlands > Peat ...
CCCACTACCACGACGCTCGCCCCAACGACGACATCCCTCGTGACCCCAATCAGCTGATCTGGTTACTCGGGCAAGATCCACGCCTTCAGGTAGCCCTCGCGACGCTCCTCCCACTCTTCACGCGTGATCGCGTAACGAACATGGTCCTCCCACACGCCATCGATTTCGAGGTACCGCACCGCGATGCCCTCGCCACGCAGTCCGAGCTTGCGGACGACTGCTCTGCTCGGCGCGTTGCGGGGCAAAATCGAGATCTGAACCCGATGCAGACCAAGGTCCTCGAAAGCGAACCTGAACAGGACCGCGCACGCTTCTGGGATGTAGCCGTGGCCAGCGAGCGCCTCGTCTATCCAGTAGCCGATGTAGCAAGACTGGAACGCACCGCGCTGCACCGAGGAAACATTGATCTCGCCGGCGAATCGGTCGCCGATGAATACCCCGAACCCGAACCCGGTCCCGAGATGTCGCTCACGATCCCGGATCGCGCAGCGGGCGGCGAAATTCGCTTGGTCCTCCGACGGATAGGGCGCGCCCGCCGGGCGCGGCTCCCACTTCACCAGCCAGGAACGCGCCCGTGTTCGGACTTCGCTCCAAGCCGCGAAATTACCGGGTTGGAGCGGCCGGAGGGTGACGCGTCGGCCACGGAGCTCCGACGAGTCGTGACGAAAGCTCACTCGACTCGACGCGTAGATGCACTCCGGCGCCCGATCTGGCGCGCAGCGGACGTATTGTCGGTTGGCGGCTCCACGCCCCCATGGTTGCAGATTCGGCGCCTACACTCACGAGGGTTACTCCACGTCGGAGCTCTGGTGTGTGGAGACGACGCCGAACAATCGACCATGATCGACGAACCCGCTGATGCCCGTTCCGGCCCGACGCGAGGAGGCCAAATGCGCGTCGACTGGCCTGAGATCTGCTCGAAGCGATAACTGCGTGCCGACGACATTCGTTTGCCACGTACCTGGCAGCGATCCGACCGCGCTCCTCCAAGTCCTCGGAGCAGACGCAAGGCTCGCGACCACTGACGACTTGCGGTCCGCGGACCGCTCGCACAGTCGTGTCGCCCTCCTTCTGGCGTCCCCAGCAGATTCGGCAGCCCGGATGACAGCCTCGTCAGGATGGTCGCTGCCGCTGGCCCTTGCGCACTACGAGCGCATGCTTCGCACCACGTTCGAGGCGATGGCCGGGCTGTCTTCGGTTATCGCCGACGAACAGGTACCCGCCGAGCAGGTTCTGGCCTCCCTCGAGGGCCTCGAGACCAGCAGCGGCGAAATCGGGATCTCGAGCTCGCAACCGACGTCAAGCGCCGCGACATCGGCAGCACCACGCGAGATCGAGGTTCTCTGGTCGGTCGCCAGGACGACGATCGGCAGCCATCGGAATTTCTCGCCACCGCCCCTCGGCCCAGAGAGTGCCTGGACCACGGAGCTTCTCGGCCTCGCCGAAGAGTTGAATCAAGTGGGCGACGCACTTCTGTTCGCCTCCGAACAGTTGGCAGCTGCGATGCAGTATGAACCTGCGGAACGTTTCGCGTCCTCGCACAAGCGACGAGAGGGTGAGGAAGACCAGTTTCACGAGCCTGGAGATGGCGAGCCCTACCGGATGAACGCTAGCGAAGATCGCGAGGGCTACCACGAATGGCTCACCCGGCATCGACAGCCTGTCGTCCTTGGCGGGGTGGAGAGCGCTGCGCGATCGCAGCCGGCGACGCGTCGACGCGGAAAACGTTCGCCACTCCTAAGCGTGGTGGTGCCGGTTTATAGAACTCCGATCTGGGCGCTTCGCCGTTGCGTCGGCTCAGTACTCGCGCAGACCTTCGGTGAGTGGGAGCTGTGCCTCGTTGACGATGCATCAAAGGATCCCGAACTCACGTCGACTCTTCGCTCGCTAGCTAAGCTCGATCGGCGGATAACGGTGCTCACGTCGCCTTCAAACGGTGGCATCTCAGCCGCGACCAACCGGGGTGTTGCCGCCACCGGTGGCCAGTTCATCGCGTTTTTGGATCATGACGACGAATTGGCGCCAGAGGCGCTCGCTGTGGTCGCTTCGAGCATCGCCGAAAACCCGGAAGCAGACCTCTTCTACTCCGACGAGGACAAGATCGACATAGCAGGTGAGCGCTTCGACCCGCTCTTCAAGCCCGATTGGTCACCTGATCTTCTCCTCAGCTTCGCCTACACGAGCCACCTCACCGTGGTGCGCCGGGGACTCTTCGACGAGGTCGGCGGACTTCGAAGTGACTACGACGGAAGCCAGGATTTCGATCTCACGCTCCGTGCGACCGAAGCCGCCCGCGCTGTGGTGCACATTCCAGAGGTGCTGTATCACTGGCGGTCGATTCCCGGTTCGGCAGCTTCTGACACCACCTCGCAGCAGGCAAAGCCTTGGGCCTACGAAGCGGGCCGGCGAGCGATAGAAGACGCGCTCAGACGACGCAGCGAACCAGGAGTGGTGTCGGCCATAACCGAGTTTCCGGGTAGGTACCACGTTCGACGACACGTGAAGGACCGGCCGCTTGTCAGCATCATCATCCCGTTTCGAGATGAGCCAGCGATGCTCGCGACGTGCGCGCGGACGCTTCGCGCCGACCCCGGTTACGACAACTTCGAGCTGGTGCTCGTTGACAATGACTCGGCGCTGCCCGAGACCAGTGCACTCCTCACGGAGCTCCGCGCTGAGCCCAGCGTTCGAGTCCTTCAGGCACCGGGCCCGTTTAACTGGGCGGCGATCAACAATGCGGCCGCCCGTGCCTGTGACGGGGAGATCTTGCTGTTCTTAAACAACGACATCGAGGCGCGAACTCCTGGCTGGCTCGACGCCATGGTTGGACACGTGCAACGCCCAGAAGTAGGGGCAGTCGGAGCTCGTCTGCTCTATGCGGACGGGACCATCCAGCACGCGGGCGTCGTTGTCGGCCTTGGCGGCATCGCTGGACATGTTCTGCGGGGACTCCCTGGTGACCGTCCGGGCTACAACTCCCTGGCGATCTCGACCCGCGACTGCTCAGTTGTGACCGGGGCCGCGATGATGGTTCGCCGAGAACTCTTTGTCGACCTCGGCGGATTCGACGAGACGCTGGCGGTCGCCTTCAACGACGTCGACTTCTGCTTCAAGCTTCGCGAGCGGGGCTACTACGTCGTCTTTACGCCGCTCGCCGAGCTCATCCACCACGAATCAAAGAGCCGCGGCCACACCGACGACTTCGCAGAGAACGAACTCATGTTGACGCGATGGGGAGCGGCGCTCGCAGCCGGCGACCCGTACCACAACGAGCACCTCAGTCACTGGCGCTACTGGTGCCCCCTCTCTACTGCCCAGGAGGACGACAGATGGAAGAACTATCTGGAAACTCGAGTGCCGACGCTCGTCTCGTCGTCGAGCGGATGAGAGCGCTGGCGAGCAGACGCACCACGAGCTACCCCCGCCAATGGACGCCACAAGGGACCTTCGACGGCCTGATGGAACACGCGGATCGAGATCCCATCCACTTCGATCAGAGCCTCCACCACCTCCACCATCACTGGGATCGAGGCCCAGCACTACAGCAGGGCGCGCCTGGACGATCGCCGAAGTCGATACTTCGCCGGCTCCTCTCCCGGGTAATTGCCGGAGCACTCGGGCCCTACTTCGCCGAGGAGCAGGATTTTCGAATCGCTCTCGCGCGCTCCATTGATGCGATCGCCTACAGAGTCGACGAGATCGCCTCAGCTGATGAGCGGGCGATTCTCACACTGATACGAAACGATCTGCTCGATCTCGCGAAGACCGTCGAGGCACGATTCGAAAAGCTCGAGACGACGAACTGACCGACGTGGAGGCTAAGCGACCGGTCGTCTGCATCGTGACGACCCACTGGGGGGCGGGCGAGCGCGAATCGACCGAGGTCGTGCGTCTGCTCGCAGGTGCCGTAGCGAGTGCAGCGAGCGTGCAGGTCCTCTTCCTCGATTCGGCGGCCCTCGAACCGACGACCTCCCTCGACAGCGTCTTTACCGTGCACCATCTGCCGCTTGTGGGCGCGCGAGAGCTGACGGGCACGCTCCTACACGGGGCGCTTCGAGCAGTCGGGTCGGACGCGACGCCACCATCGTTGCTCGAAGTTTCGCGGGGACTGACCGGAACAGTGCACGGCGTGGCCGAACTACTGACCGAGATCGCGCCCGACTCAGTAGTCATCGCCGGACTGCCACTCCCGCTCGGCACCGACGACGACGTCGCTACGACAGATGCACGCATCGTCATCTGGCCGCTCCTGGCCGATCCGGCGCTGGTCGGCGATCCCGGTCTCGCGGCACTGCTGGAGTCCGCCGACGCCATCGGCTCTCTTCATCCCGGCGAACAAGCAGCACTCACTGCAGCGCTGCCGGATATGGCGTCGCGCATTTATCCCCTCGACGTCGCGTTGACGTTGAACCGGTCGGCGACCGAACAGGGTCTCTTCGGCGTTACATGGTTCGGTGAGTACGTCTTGTTGCTCCGACGTTTCCCGGCGAGCGCACCTCGCTTCGATCGGGCGATCACGCACGAACTCCTCCGCGCCGTCCTCGGCAACATCGCGATCGCCGAGGTCGATGGTGCGAGGTGGAGAGTGACCGACTTCATCAACACCGCATCGCTTCCGGTGAACCCGACTCGGGTAAACCTGTGGCGGCTCATGGCGCACGCGAAGTTCACCATCGACCTTCGCCCCCCGGGACCATTCGGTCGCGAGGCGCTCGAATCGATGCTTTTTTCGAGTCCACCGATCGTCCCTGAAGACTCGGCCGCGCATGCACACGTTGAAGCCGCCAACGGCGGGCTGTGGTACCGAACGCCTGGGGAGGTACTCGATCTCGCGAGCACGTTGATCGACGACGATGCTCTGCTCTCGAGACTAAGGAGCGACGGGCTTCGCTACTCGGTCGCACACCACGAGGACATGGCGGCGTTTGTAGCCCGGACGAAGGCGCTCGTGCTCGGCTAAGCCGTTTGGCGAGATGCAGTTCGTAGTGCGGCCACGAGGCCATCGAGAATGTCGTCCTCGGAGTAGACGAGATGATCGTGACCGAGGGCATCCATCGCTTCGAGCAAGATGAGCGCGCCGCCGACGATGACGTCGGCCCTCCCCGGCTCGATGCCCGGGATCGCACGCCGGCGCGCGAGCGGTGACGAGGCGAGCTCGGAGAAGAGCTCGGCGACATCCTTCCGCTCGAGATGCTGGTGGTGGAGTGTGTCCCGGTCGTAAGCGGTCACGCCTTTGCGGAGAGCGACCAGCGTAGAGACGGTGCCTGCCACGCCGACGAGCGACTTCGGTTGCGTGAGCGCCGGGGCCTGCGTGATCGCTACCTCGATCGCGGCTCGGACGTAGGTTCGCGCCGCTTCGAGCTCGCGCATCGAAGGTGGGTCACTCAAAAGGAACCGCTCAGAGATCCGGACGCAGCCCACGTCCATCGACCAGACGCCTGCGATCGACTTGCCGCCGCTGACACCAGCGACAAGCTCGGTTGAGCCACCACCGAGGTCGCAGACGAGAAAGGGTCCCTCGCCGGGCGGGAGTCCTGCCGTTGCTCCAGCGTAGGAAAGCGCCCCCTCCTCCTCACCGGCGAGCAGCTCCGGACGAACTCCGAGGACGTTCTCTGCCGCGTCGAAGAAATCCGACGAATTGATCGCGTCCCGCGCCGCGGAGGTGGCCGTGATCCGCAGCGCAACGACGCCGTGGGTATCCATCTCTTCTCGATAGCGCCGAAGCGTCGCCATCGTGCGTTCGATCGCTCCAGCTGCTAGTCGATGCGTCTCATCGACGCCCTCGCCGAGACGCGTCACGGTCATCTCTCGCACCAAGGTCGCGCCGTTGCGATCCGCTATCAGCAGGCGTGTCGAATTCGTGCCACAGTCAACTGCAGCAACGGCTCCTCGGAGCTCGCCGTTCAACTTCGACGCAACCCAGCGGCCGACGGGATCAGCCCCACCCGCCAGATACCACGCCAGGTGCGCATGCAGACACTTGACTCCCACCCGGGTTCCGCCGACGCCCCCGTGCGGGACCGGGCCCACGTGATCTTTCGGGAGTGCAGCATCCCTCTCGGCTGCATAGCGGTCGTGTGCGATTGCGAGCGCGACCGGGTCCACCTCGGCCTCCGCGGCGTCCACGCCGCCGGAGGATTCGAGCCGCCCGACGAGCTCACGCTCTCGACGTCCTACCAACCAGAACCGCGTCGGCATCGGCGTGCCGTCGTCTAGAAGAGGAGCGTTTCGGATCACGACCGGCCCGCCTGCATCGTCGCGGACCACGACTGAGAATTGTGCCGCGACGCTTCGACCAAGGAGCACCTCTACCGCCGCGACATCCTGGGGCGAAGCCCACTCATCGGTCGCGCGGACCTGGTCACCGAGATCGGCCTCTGCAACGAGCAGCTCCGCTCGATCGATCCGTTGCTCTTCGACCAGCTCTGACTTCGAGGCAAGTAATAGTTCGATGTTGCCCTCGAGCGGCACGAGCGACCAGACACTCGCGTCGAGGCGGATCATCGGCCGTCGAGCGCGAGAGGTCGTCGCAACTACGATCGGCAGGCGACTCTCGGCGAGCAGCGCCTGCCAGGCTGCCCGTTCGAGCAACGGGTCGGCGTCGAATGCCTGCCCCAACCTTGCCACGACGACGGCCGCATGCCCGCGGCGTGCACACCAGTCGAGTGCGGCATGGAGTGCTCCGGACTCGCCCGCGTCCGACTCGTCGAGAAGCACGGTCACACCATCGGGACACGCATCCGCGACACTCTGGTCGCTCACGACCGCGATGACTTCCTCGTAACCCGCAGCTGCTGCAATCTCGGCCACAACAGCCTCGAGCGGCGGTCCGGTCCGCGCCGGGTCCACCCGAGGATGCTCGACGGAGCGTGCATCGGGACTGGGTTCGAGGAGGATCGCGGCTACAGACACCTCGTCACGCTATCGGCGGACCATCTCCTGGGCGCACCGTCGGCGTTGCGAGTCCGATGAGTCGTCGTTAGGTTTCTCGGGCGTGTGGACGAACCGGGGATCGATTTCGCCCGAAGCACGGCACCCGCACGCCAATCGACTGGTCGCCGTAATGACTATCGCTCTCGTTCTTGGCTCGCTCGCGATCTCGCTCGCAGAAAACCAGGCAGCCCACGGCGCGACGACGACCGGGCTGGCTGCACAGGCATCAGCGATCGCCGGGCGAGTCTCAGCGGACAGCTCAGCGCTCTCGAGCATCGGCGAGCGGTACCTCGCGGCAGTCACGCGGTACCACGCCGATCTCACCACTCTCGCTGCGACTCGCGAAGCACTGACGCGGACCGCGGCATCCATAGAAAAGGAGCGCGACCTCGTTGATAGCGCGGCCGTGGAAGCCTACGTGGCCTCCGGCGCGGAGAACGCAGTCGGGCTCTACCTTTCGAACCAGCCGAACCGCACCACGATCACCGACACCTACCTCAACGTCGCGACGCTCGAGGTGAACGCGACGATTGCAACGCTCGGTCGCGACAGGTCCGAGCTCGCCGTCGAGCAGACGACGCAGCTCACTGCTACGTCGTTGGCGGCCGAAGCACTAGGGCAAAGCAAACAGGCCCGTGACAGCGCGCTCGCGACCCTCCTTAGCGAGCAGACAACATTGTCATCGGTCAAGGGTCGGCTCGCAGTCTTGGTCCAAGCACAAGAGGCCGCCGCCGAGCGCGCAGCTGAAGCGAAAGCTGCGGCTGCCGAAGCCGCGGCGCAAGCAGCCGCTGCGGCGGCCGCGCAGTCAAAGACCGCTCCGAGCACGCCCGCGCCGGGCACATCCGGGCCACCGGCCTCGAGCGCTGTCACCTCGATCAGCGCGACTGCGAACCCCCCGAACTCGCTCGCGGCTGACTTCGCGGCGATCCGGCACTGCGAGGCGAGCGGCGACTACTCGCTCAACACCGGGAACGGCTACTACGGGGCGTACCAGTTCGCGTACCAGACGTGGCTCGATCTCGGTCAGTCAGGGCTGCCGAGCGCAGCGCCGCCCGCAGCCCAAGACGCTGCTGCCTACAAGCTCTACCTCGAGAGTGGCTGGGCCTCGTGGCCGGCCTGCGCCGCCATAACGGGGCTTGCCTAGCGCCAACAATGAAGTTAGCTAGGCGAACGAAACATGACATTTCTGTTGCATTTTGCTTGTGATCCAATCCCGAGCTGCCTACACTCGTCGTCACCGTAGGGGGTATACGGATGATCGAGGGTTGCGACCCGGTAGGAACTACATCGCGTAGTAGCTACCTGCAACGTTTGCGAGACGCGCCAACGCCGGAGAAGCAGCTCCACGATTTCGCCCTTTAACCCCCTGGGCTTACAGCATCTAGTGCCACGAAGATCGTGGTTGAAGGGGGACACATGAAGGGTCGTTTCGGCAGCCATATTGCCGTCGTCTGCACCGTCGTGGCCATGGGCATCATGGCGGCCACGTCCGGCGCATCGGCAGCAACCCATCCGCAGAGAGTCCACTCAGGCGGCGCGCTCAACATCGTCGCCGTGACATCTCAGTGGCCGGGGCTCGATCCCGCAACTGACACACAAGACGCTGCTGACTACGCGTACCTGTCAGCGATCTTCGGCCAACTCATCGAGCTCCAGCCAGGTGGCACGATCCTTCCAGACGAGCTCAGCAGCTGGGCCTACTCCAACCACAACGCGACGTTGACGCTCACGATCCGCAAAGGCGTGAAGTTCACCGACGGCAACCCGCTTACGGCCGCAGTCGTGGCCTGGAGCATCAACCGCGACCTCGAGCCGCAGTTCGGCAACATCGGTGACGTCAACTTCCCGCTGACCCCCCAGGGTGCCTACGCCGTAGGCAACAAGGTCGTCATGAACACGCTCGAAGCTGACACGGGTCTCGCCTACGCCTTTGTGAACGAGGCACCGAACTACACCGTCGACGAGACGGCGCTCAACTCCATGGGCGAGACCGCATACGCCCAGAAGCCGATCGGCGCGGGACCCTTCGAGGTCGTCTCGAACTCCGCCAGCGCTTCCTTAGTCGTGACGAAGAACGCGGGTTACTGGCAGAAGGGTCACCCGCTCCTGAACAGCATCACGTGGACGAACGTCGGCACCGACCAGAGCGCGATCTCGGCGCTGCAGACCGGAGAAGACGAGCTCGCCACCGGTACGACGACGATCCCGTTGATCAACCAGGCACCCTCGGAGGGCATAACCGTCACCAAGTTGCCACAAACCGTTGACGAGTTCATCACCATGAACACCAACCACGCGCCGTTCAACAACATCTTGGCGCGCGAGGCAGTCGAATACGCGACCGACTCAGCGGTGTTGGTGAACAACCTGTACCCGGGCAGTGGCTACAAGCTGATCCAGTCAGAAACCGCACCTGGTCAGCACAGCTACGTAAAGACCAACAAGTACTACCTGGGCTACAACCTCCAAAAGGCACAAGCACTGGTCCAGCAGGTTGCCGCGACGAGTCCAGGTGGCAAGTTCACCGTGGACCTGTCGACAACGACGAACAGCGCGTTCTGGATCAACGAGGTACAGGCCATCGCCACGATGTGGGGCAACGCCGGTATCAACGTGGTCATTCAGGACTACTCGCTGCAACAGATGCTCGGCATCACCTTCTCAGGTGCCTGGCAGGCAATCGATGAGAACTGGGGCCCGAGCGTGGACCCGACGATCAACGACGGCCAGTTCTTCAAGGGTGGCGCTGTGTTCTCTGGCGTCAACGACCCGACGCTGAACGGTCTGTTGAACCAGTCGGCGGGCTACAACAACCCTGTCAAGCTGGCTCAGGTGTACGGCAAAATCGCCAACCTGATGAACCAGCAGGTCTACGCCGTGTGGATGTACGCGAAGAATGCCTTCGACCTCTCCACAAAGGCACTCGTTCCAAACGGGGGACTTGCACACACCCTCCTCTTCGTCCAGTGGGAAAACCTCGCACTGAAGTAGGAGCAAGCTTGTAGCACCGATGCCGAAAAAGGGGGCCGTCACCGACGACCCCCTTTTTCGCGCCGTTACGTATTGAACCAGTGCTGAGGAAAAGCCCAGACCGCCAGCGGATCCGACGCGACCAGATCACATCACACGGCGCGTGAGGTCTCCAGAGATCACGGCACGACGTTGGAGCCAGCCGTTAGAGCGCTTCCGACAGTACAGAGCTCAAGCGGCCCAACGCCAGAACTCGAGGTGACTGGCGAATCGACTCCAGAAGCTGGCAGATCCCGCAGAACTTCCCCGCGTCGAAGCCGGCCTCGGTTGGTCGATCGGTGCGGCGATGAGGTCCTGCGGCGCGATCGAAGTAGTCGTAAGGGCGCCATTCGCCGCCGAGGAGCCGACGGCCGGCAAGATGACGTAGGAAGTCTGGCCGCGTCGCACAAGCCCGTACTGTTCGTGCGCGATCGCAGCAATCGTCGAGTTCGCCGACAGCGCGGAGATGTCAGCAGATAAGGACGCGTTCCGCTTCGCAAGCGTAGACAGCTGCCCGTTCACCGCGCGCAGCTCATTGTGTTGGCCAACGATCTCGCGAGCGGGAAACCAGGCGACGACGATCACTGCCGCGCAGAGCGCAGCGCCGAGCAGTACCCAGCGATTCGCGTGATGTCGTCTCATGCCTGCCAGGACGCCCCGCGGGCAAAGGCCGCGGCGCCGTTGTAGGAAGCGGCACCTCCGAGCTCGTACTCGATCCTTAGCAGTTGGTTGTACTTCGCGACACGATCGGAGCGCGCCGGGGCCCCTGCTTTGATCTGGCCGCAGTTCGTCGCGACGGCGAGATCCGCGATCGTGACGTCCTCGGTCTCGCCAGAGCG
>Ga0075522_10003906_pt1 | contig 10780 bp, 9 predicted proteins | sample NGEPerA_FD_74796 | JGI IMG/M metagenome (GOLD analysis project Ga0075522, IMG submission 74796) | Arctic peat soil microbial communities from the Barrow Environmental Observatory site, Barrow, Alaska, USA - NGEE PermafrostL2-A | ecosystem: Environmental > Terrestrial > Soil > Wetlands > Peat ...
CGGCGCCGGTCATCTGCCAGCGCACGTCGACCACGGCTACATCGGCACTGAGGAAGCGCACTTTCTGGATCTGCGCGGTCTGCTGGCTGTGCAGGAAGAAGCGCCCGAAAGCCTCGGCATGAAATTTCTCGATGTTGTCGCGACCTGAGGCGCCCACGCCAAGAATGTTGGTGAAGTCCGCATCCGGTGCAAACGCCGAGGCGAACAGGTGCGCGTCGTGGCGATTCCAGCCCGCCAGGAAACGCTCGTTCAGAACGCTATCGATGGCCGCGCGCGCGGCTGCCTGCCTGGTCTCGGTGAGTTGCTGAGTCATTGCCGTTCCCGTTGTCGCGAGCAGAATCGATACTATGAGCAGCTTGTGCAAGAAATCAAACCCACCCGAAGCGACAGGATCGCGATCACAATGCATCGCGGGCCCCGTGCCTGCAAGAGCGAGCGTCATGAGCACCACATCGCCCGAGCCCGACGAGCTGAAGGGAATTGCCAGCGGCACGCTCGCCTACTATGAGCAGAGCGCCGAGCGCTTCCGTGCCGGCACCAGCGATCACGACGTCAGCCAGAACATCGCCGCATTATTGCGCCACATCATTGGCCGGCCGCCCTACACGATTCTCGACTTTGGCTGCGGACCCGGGCGCGACCTCAAGACTTTCAGCGCGCTGGGGCACACGGCAATCGGCCTGGAGGGCGCCGCCTCATTTGTGGCGATGGCGCGTGAGAGCGGGTGCGAGCTCTGGCAGCAGGACTTTCTGAATCTCGATCTGCCGCCCGCTCATTTTGAAGGCATTTATGCCAATGCCTCGCTGTTTCACGTGCCATCCTCGGTACTGCCGCGTGTGCTGCAACAGTTCCATGCGACATTGAAGCCCGGGGGCGTGCTGTTCAGTTCCAATCCGCACGGGCGCAACCAGGAAGGCTGGGAGCGCGGCCGCTATGGCGCCTACCACGACCTGCAGTCCTGGCAGCAATTCCTGTCAGGCGCGAACTTCCAGGAGCTCGAGCACTACTATCGGCCCACTGGATTGCCGCGCGAACAGCAACCATGGCTCGCGAGCGTCTGGCGCCGATTGGGGACTTAGCGGGCAATGCCATGAATGCCAGCGAGTCAGCGACCTCGTGTTCGGAGCTGCAGCTGGCGAACGGCGCAGTACCTGGCTGTTCGTCTGGTACCGGCTGATCTTTGGTGTCGCCATCGTGGCCGGTGTTGCCGCAGGTTACCTGCGCAACTGACGCTCGTTCAATCGGTCCAATAGGCCTCGATGAGCCCATGCATGCGCCGCCATAGCGGCCCGGGTCGAGCGTTGCCCACCGGTTTGCCATCGAGCATGGTGACCGGCACCACGCCGCGGGTCGCGGCTGTGAGCCAGATTTCATCGGCCGCACGCAATTGCGCCTCGCTGATCGCGATGCTGCGGCGCTTGATGCCATGGGCGTCGGCCAGCTCCTCGAGCAGGTTGCGCGTGGTGCCGGGCAGCAGCTGGTTCGAGTTCGGCGGCGCACGTACCTCCTGATCAACTACCACGTACACCGTGGATGCGCTGGCGTCGGTGAGCCAGCCATCGCGCAATAGAATCGTCTCGCCGGCACCGGCCTCCACCGCCTGCTGGCGCAGCAGCACATTGGCGAGCAGCGCCACCGACTTGATATCGCAGCGCGCCCAGCGGCTGTCGCTCGCGGTAATGCAGGCGATGCCGCGCTCCAGAGTTTCGGCGCTGGTCTCGGGTAACGGGGCACAGAAGGCGAACACTGTCGGCTCGATCTCGGGCAGCGGCGCATGATTGCGGCCGTACTCGGCGCCGCGGGAAATCTGCAGGTAGACGTACAGGTCACCGCCGCCGTTGGCGAGAATCAACTGCGCGATCAGCTGCCGCCAGCCCTGCTCATCGTGCGGATTACGAATGCGCAGCTCGCGCAGGCTGCGTGTCAGGCGCGCCAGGTTTGCGGCCAGCCGCCGGGCCTGGCCGCGGCGCACGGCAATGACTTCGTAGATGCCGTCTCCAAACAGAAAGCTGCGATCCAGCGGCGAGATGCGCGCCTCGCGCAACGGCAGCAGGCTGCCGTTCAAATGGCAGATCGCCAGCGGCTCAGCCATAAGCTATTTCTGGAACCAGAGCAGCACGGTGTCGCTCAGGCGACTCCACATGCCGCCCGCCGGCACATCCGCCAGCGGATACAGCGGCACCGCGGTCACCAGCTTGCCGGAGACGATGACCTGCAGCTCGCCCACTGCGGTGGTGGTAGTGAGCGGCGCAATCAGCGGATGGTGCACGCTGGCATTGGTCTCAATACTGCCGCCCTGTCCACGTGGTACGACGATATTGATATCGGTCGCGGGCCCGACCGGGAAATACTCCTCGCTGGCCTTGAATACCCTGGGCTTGAGCACCACGGTGCCGCGCTTCTTGACGCTCACGGTCTCGAAGAAGGTGTAGCCGTAGTTGAGCAGTGCGGCGCTCGCGTCTTCGCGTCCCTTGATGCTGTGCGAACCAAGCACCACCGTAATCAGACGCATACCCTGGCGCACCGCCGAAGTCACCAGGCAGAAGCCGGCGCTGTCGGTATGGCCGGTCTTCATGCCATCGACGCTGGCATCGCGCTCGAGCAGGCCGTTGCGATTCTGCTGGGTGATGTTGTTCCACACGAATTCGCGCAGCGAAAACCACTTGTAGTATTCCGGAAAGTCGCGCACCAGCGCGGTGCCAAGCTTCGACAGATCGCGCGCCGTGGTGTAGTGGCTCGCCGTGGGCAGGCCGCTGCTGTCATCGAAATGCGTGTTGGTCATGCCAAGGCGCTGCGCGTAGTCATTCATGATCTGCACGAAGCCGGGCTCGGTACCACCGATGCGCTCGGCCAACGCGATTGTGGCATCGTTGCCGGACTGCACGATCATGCCTTTGATCAGCACTTCGGCCGGTATCTGGCTGCCGACCTGCACGAAGGTGCGCGAGCCTTCCGCGCGCCAGGCGTGCTCGCTGATGGTGACCATGTCCGTGAGCTTGAGCGTGCCGGCCTTGAGCGCGTGGAATACGGCATAGCAGGTCATGAGCTTGGTCAGGCTCGCCGGTTCCAGGCGAGCGTCGGCGTTGCGCTCAGCCAGCACCTTGCCGCTGGTGTAGTCGATCAGGATGTAGGCCTTGGCATCGACATCGGGAGCGGTGGGAATGGCGGGCGGCGCTGTCGGCGCGGGCGCGGGTGCGGGTGTGGGCACAGATGCGGCGGCGGACAGCGAGGCCAGGCCCAGGGCAAACAGCAGTACGGTCGGTTTCATACGCCTTAGTGTAGCGGCAGTGTTTAGTCTTGTGCGAGCCGCGCGCCGGGATATCCGAGCGCGGACAGGCGTGCGATCAGCTGATCGTACTCCTGCACGCTGGCAATCGGCCCGATGCGCACGCGCTGCAGCGGTTGATCCGCGGCCGGGGACAGCGTGAATACGTGCGTAAGACCGGCATCGCGCAGCTTGTGCGCCGCGCGCCGTGCGTTGTCGGCCTGTCCAAAAGCGCCGACCTGAATGTAGAAGCCGCCCGATGATGCCGATGCACGCGCCGGTGCCTGCGGAGCGGCGTCGGTTGCCGCCTGGAGCGGCGCGGTAATCGGCGGCACGTTGCTGACCCCGACGCCGGCGGCCGAGGCGCCGGGGAGCGTGGCCGGCAATGCGGCCGTTGAACCCGCACTGGCCGGCGTCAATGCTTCGACCTGTACGAAGGCGGTGCCGTTGCGGATCATGTCGAGCCTGGTTGCACCCGCGTACGACAGGTCGATGATGCGATTGGCAACGAACGGGCCGCGATCGTTGATGCGCACCACGATGCTGCGCCCGTTCGACAGATTGGTGACGCGCGCGTAGCAGGGAATAGGCAGCGTCTTGTGCGCGGCGGTCATGGCGAACATGTCATAGCGCTCGCCGGTGGCGGTTCGCAGCCCGTGAAAATCCGGGCCGTACCAGGAGGCGACGCCGCGTTCGTGATAGCCCGAGGCGCTGGCGAGCACGACGTAGCGGTGGCCGGCAACCTCGTAGAACGGCGGATTGCCCGCGGCGCTGCGGGGCTCCTCGCGTGGCACGGCATCGGCCATACCTGGCGCATTCGCAGCCGGCGGCGGTGGTATGCGGGCCGGCGCCGCCGGGCTGGCGCGGCGCGGCGCCTGCGCGCAGCCTGCCAGCCACAGGCCGGCCAGCAGGGTCAGGCCTGCGAGCCGCGCCCTGCTCAAAGCGCTGCCTCCTGTGAGATCTGCTGCCTGATCGCCTCGGCCAGATCGTGCACCGCCATGGCGTACAGCGGGCTGGTGTTGTAGCGCGTGATCACCCAGAAATTCTGGAAGCCGATGCGGTAACCCATGCCCTCCTGCTGCGGCGCTGCCAGCAATAGCGCCGGCGTCGAATCGGGCAGGGTCGATGCAATGCTCAACCCGTGCGCGCGCAGGACGCCCAGGGTGTCGTTCAGCGCCATGTGATCGGGTGGCGCGAGCTCCGGCGCGCCCGCGAGCTGGGCATCGGCCAGCACCGGCGCGCCATACTGCCAGCCGTACTGATGCAGGTAGTTGGCCTCGCTGGCGAAGATATCGCCCCAATCGTTCCACAGATCGCGGCGTGCCGCATGCTGCGCGCTGACCGCATAGCGTCGGTAGCTCGAAGGCATGAACTGCAGCGCACCCATGGCACCGGCGTACGACCCGTGGATACTCAACGGGTCGAAGTGATCCTCATGGGCGAGCAGCAGATACTCGCCGAGTTCCTTGCGAAAATACGGGGCGCGCGGCGGATAGTCGAAGCTCAGCGTGGCCAGCGCATCGACCACCCGATAGCGACCGGTGCTGTGCCCGTACAGTGTCTCCACGCCCAGCACCGCGACCAGGTACTCGGGCGGCACCTGGTATTCAAGCGCGATCCGGTCAAGCAGTTCCTTGTGCTCGAGCCAGAGCTGCACGCCACCCTCAATACGCAGGGCCGTGAGCATGTGTGCGCGGTATTCCCACCACTGCAGCGTCTTCTCGGCCGGACGGCTCATGGCATCGATGATTTTCGGCTGGCTCTCGGCCGCCGCGAGTACCCCCGTGACCCAATTGCGATCGAGGCCCTGGCTCGCGAGTTGTTCGATGAAGCTCTGGATCTCGGGTCGACTCACGTCAAAGCGGGCGCTCGCGGAAGGCTCGGACGCACTCACCCCTTGCACTGCGGCCATCAGGATCAATGACAGCCACACGCGCCTCACGTACCGACCAGCTTACGGTGTGAATACAGTCCCATCAGAATGCCGAAGCCTGCCAGCAGCGTCACCACCGAAGTGCCGCCATAACTGACCAGCGGCAAGGGCACGCCCACGACCGGCAGCAGCCCGCTGACCATGCCGGCATTGATGAATACATACACGAAGAAGGTCAATGCCACGCACAAGGCCAGCAGGCGCGAGAAGGTATCGTTGGTCTGGGTTGCGAGCCAGACCGCGCGCGTGACGATGAACAGATACAGCGCCAGCAGGCCGATCAGTCCGATGAGCCCGAATTCCTCGCCCACCACCGCAAAGATGAAATCGGTTGAACGCTCGGGCAGAAACTGCAGCTGCGCCTGGCTGCCGTTCATCCAGCCCTTGCCGAATACGCCGCCCGAGCCGAGCGCGATCTGGCTCTGGATGATGTGATAGCCCGCGCCCAGCGGGTCGGTCTGCGGGTTGAGGAAGGTCAGTACCCGCTGGCGCTGGTAATCGTGCAGGAAATTCCAGCCCAGCACGGCGGCGCCGACCATGCCCAGCATCAATGCAAACACCACGCGCAGCGATAGCCCGGCCATCAGCACCAGCAACGCGCCGCTGGCGGCAATCAACGCCGCGGTGCCGAGGTCCGGCTGTATGGCCACGAGCCCCGCGGGCAGAAAAATAATCAGCGCCAGCACTGCCAGAGATTTCCAGTCCGGCGGCAGTGGGCGGTCGTGCAGGTACCAGGCCGCGAGCATGGGAACCGCGAGTTTCATGATCTCCGAGGGCTGGAATTTGAACAGTCCGAGGTTGAGCCAGCGCTGGGCGCCCTTGCCGATGACGCCGGTCAATTCCACCACCACCAGCAGCACGATGCCCAGCAGATACAACCAAGGCGCCAGCCGGCGCAGGAAGTTGGGACTGGCGTGCGTGAGCGCCAGCATGGCCGCCGTCCCCAGCGCCAGCCGCACGACCGTGCGCACGATGGTGTCGACGCTCTGTCCGGAGGCGCTGTACAGAATCGCCAGCCCGTAGAGGGCAAGCAGGCCTAAGCCCACCAGCAATGGGCCGTCGAGATTGAGCACCGAGAGCAGCCTTGCGGACGAGGACAGCGTGCGGCGCGTGCGTGAAAAGCCTGTGTCTTCCACTGAATTTAGTCCGCCGCCTGGGATTCGGGGACCGCGACTTCAGCCGCGTTCGGGGTACTCTGACGCAGCAGGTAGGCGTCCATGACCTTGCGCGCGATCGGAGCCGCGGCGCTGGCACCGAAGCCGCCGTTCTCCACCAGCACGGCCACCGCAATGCGCGGGGCTTCGACCGGGGCGAAGGCGATGAACCAGGCGTGGTCCTTGAGCCGCTCGGACACCTTCTGCGTCAGCGTGGTGTTGCGCGAGACCGTGAACACCTGCGCGGTGCCGGTTTTGCCGGCGATGCTGTAGCTGGCGCCCTTGCTGATGGCCGCAGCCGTGCCATAGGTGGCCGCGCCGACCATGCCATTGAGAACGATGTCCCAATCGGCGGCACTCACGCCCTCGATCGAGGGGTCAGCGATCGGCGCGATCGGCTGGGCCTTGCCCGCGCCGTCGCGGATCGCCGTCACCAGCCGCGGGCGAAAGCTTTTGCCGCGCTCGGCCAATACCGAGGCCACGTGCGCCAGTTGCAGCGGCGTGACCAGCAGGTAACCCTGGCCGACGCCGAAATTGACGGTTTCACCCGGAAACCAGACCTGGTCCTCGGGGCGCTTGAAGGCCTTCTTCTTCCATTCCGGCGACGGCAGCAAGCCCGGCTTTTCGCCGCTGATGTCGATCCCGGTCAGCTCGCCGTAGCCGAATGGCGCCATGAATGCGGCAATGCGCTCCGCGCCGACCGTGGCCGCCAGGGCGTAGAAGTACACATCGCAGGACTTGGCGATGGCGTGGGTCATATCGAGCCAGCCGTGCCTTCCGGTCCTGCCCTCGCGAAACAGCAGGCGGCTGTTGGGCAGATGGAACACCCCGGCGCAGAATTCTTCTTTGTACGGATCAACCAAATGATCGGTCAGCGCCGCCAGGGCGATCACCGGCTTGATGGTCGAGCCGGAAGGATAGGTGCCGCGCAGCGCGCGATTGAGCAGGGGTTTGTCGATATTCTCCGACAGCGACGCATATTCGCTGCGCGAGATGCCACGCGCGAACTCGGCCGGATCGAAGCCCGGTTCGCTGGCCAGCACCAGCACATCGCCGTTATTGGGATCGATGGCCACCACGGCGCCGCGGTGATCCGCCAATCCCTCTTCTGCCGCCTGCTGGGCCGGCAGATCGATCGCCAGCATCAAGTCCTCGCCGGCCGCGGGCGCCTGCGCGTGCATTATCGGCGCGTACGCGCCCTGCCGCTGCACCGAGCGGCCCTGGGCGTTGACCAGGATCTGACGAAAGCCGTTATGGCCATGCAATTGCGGCTCGAACGCGCTCTCGACGCCGAGTTTGCCGATCAATGTCGTTCCGGCGTAGGTGGCGCGATCGATGTGCTCGAGATCCTGCTCGCTGATGGCGCTCACGTAGCCCAGGGCATGCACGCCGAGCTCGCCGTAGGGGTAGTGCCGGGTCTGGCGGGTGGCCAGGTCGACACCGGGAAACTCAAAGCGATGCACGGCGAAGCGCCCGATCTCCTCATCGGTGAGCCGCAGGCGCACCGGTACGCTGTCGAAACTGCGGCGCGAGAAGATGACGCGCCGCGTATCCTCGAGCTCCTCGGGGTCGATGAGGCGCAGGTCCACCAGACGCTTGAGCGTGTTGTTGAGATCCGGCACCTGCTCGCGGATCAGCTCGAGCTGATACGCCGGCTCGTTGTTGGCCAGTACGTTGCCGTTGCGGTCGAGAATCAGGCCGCGGCTGGCCGGTATCGGGTCGAGTCGTACCCGGTTGCCCTGCGACAGCTCGACGTAATAGTCGTGGCGCAGCACCTGCAGGTAGCTCAGCCGTGCCAGCAGCGCCAGCACCATGGCGGCGATCACCAGCATCGCGCCGAGCGTGCGCTGCGAGAAGATGCGCTGCTCATTCCATTGGTCTTTGATGCGGACGCGTGAGCTCACGGCATTCTTCAGCGGGTCGAATGAAACCGGCCGAGTACTCCCGCCACCAGCGGCCAGATCAGGCCGCCTGTCAGCGTATGTACCCAGCGCGTCGGCGTGGAGAGGGGATGGCCGCTCCAGCCATCGAGCACCCAGAGCAGGAATTCATAAACCATCAATGCTGCGAATACAAACAGCGACTGCTCAAACACTGGCTTGGCACGCACTAACAGGTGCAGGCGAATGGCCAGGTAGGCCGCGAATGCCAGCGCCAGCGCGTGCTCGCCCAGCACCTGGCCCTGCAGCACATCCAGCGCCAGTCCGCTGGCGAATCCCAGCAGGATACCGCCGCTGCGCGGGCTCATGATGGACCAGTACAAAACGGTGACGACCAGAAACTGCGGGCGCGCGATCGCCAGCCAGGTCGGCAGCGGCAGCACTGTCAGGACCAGGGCAATGATCGCGGTCAGCGTGATGGTCAGGCCGAGGTTGCGATCGCTCATTCGTCGTTGTCCGGGATCTTCGGCGCCGCTTTGACGGGAGTTGCGGGAGCCGGGGCGATCGGCGGATTGGGCGCCGGCGCGTCCGGATGCGTGGGCTCGAATTCCAGCAGAATGACCTCACGGTCGCGTTCCACCGTGGCCAGCGGCTGGGCGCGCACCTGCGCCAGTATCTGATTGCTCTCGCGGCGCACGCCGGTGATGCGGGCCACCGGCAGGCCGGCGGGGAACACCCCGCCCAGGCCTGAGCTCACCAGCAGATCGCCGCTCTTGACATCGGAATTGATCGCCAGATAGGGCAGCAGCAGCTCTCCGGAATTGCCCGAGCCCACGGCGATGGAACGCAGGTTATTGCGTGTGATCTGTACCGGAATGGCGTGTTCCGGGTCGGTCACCAGAATCACTTCCGCGCTCCAGGGACCCAGGCGCGCCACCTGGCCCAGCACGCCGGTACCGTCGACCACGGTCTGATTGAGCTTTACGCCGTCGCGGGCGCCCTTGTTGATGACCACGCGCTGGCGCAGCGGGTCAGTCTCGACGCTGATGATCTCGGCCAGCTGTGAGTTCTTGATCAGCGGCGGCGGCAGCGAGGCGTGCAGTTGCCGCAGCTCGGCATTCTCCTGCTCGAGCGAGGCTTCCCGGATCAGCTGCAGTTCCAGCTCGCGCTCGTGGGCGCGCAGGCGCTCGTTTTCGGCGCGCAGCACGGCGCGACTCTGGAAGGTTTCGGTTAATGCGCGCCAGCCCGCGCTCGGGGAATTGACCGCAACCTGCACCGGGTAGGCGGTCGCCTCGAGCGCATAACGCAGGCGCTGCTCCCAATGGCCGTGCTGGTCGTAATACATGAGCACGACCGAGAGCACGGCGTAGATCGTGAAGCGCAGACCCGGGGAGGGCCCGCGCCCGTACAGCGGTCGATCCACCTCGGTGCCAAAGACCGCCATGCGATCCTAGGGGCCTAAGTGGGCGCGGCGCATGCGCCGGTTACTCCAGACCGAAATGTCCTGGCCCCATCTGATCCATCAGCTCCAGAATACGGCCGCCGCCGCGCGCGACGCACGTGAGTGGATCATCCGCGACCACCACCGGCAGGCCAGTCTCCTCCATCAGCAGTTTATCGACGTCGCGCAGCAGCGCGCCGCCGCCGGTCAGGACGATGCCGCGCTCGGCCACGTCGGCGCCGAGTTCGGGCGGGGTCTGCTCCAGGGCTTGTTTGACCGCGCTGACGATGCCCTGCAGCGGTTCCTGCAGCGCCTCGAGGATCTCGTTGCTGTTGAGCGTAAAGCTGCGCGGCACGCCTTCGGACAGGTTGCGCCCCTTGACCGACAGCTCGCGCACCTGGGTACCGGGGTAGGCCGAGCCGATCTCGATCTTGATGCGCTCGGCGGTGGCCTCGCCGATCAGGATGCCGTAGTTCCGGCGCACGTAGTTCATGATCGCATCATCGAAGCGATCGCCGCCGATACGCGCGGAATTGGCGTAAACGATGCCGTTGAGGGACAGCACCGCCACCTCGCTGGTGCCGCCGCCGATATCCAGTACCATGGAGCCGCGGGCCTCCTGCACCGGCAGACCGGCACCTACTGCCGCGGCCATGGGCTCGCTGACGATCGCCACGTTGCGTGCCCCGGCGCCTTCGGCGGATTCGCGGATCGCGCGCCGTTCCACCTGGGTCGAGCCGAACGGTACGCACACCAGTACCCGTGGCGAGGGCTTCAAAAAGCGATTGCCGTGTACTTTATTGATGAAGTACTGCAGCATCTTCTCGGTATAGGTGAAGTCGGCGATGACGCCGTCCTTCATCGGCCGTACGGCCGTGATGTGGCCCGGTGTGCGACCGATCATGCCTTTGGCCTCGGCGCCGACCGCGACGATGATCTTGCCGCCGCGCGAGGGTTCGTCCTGGACCGCGACCACCGACGGCTCGTTGAGTACGATGCCTTTGTCGCGCACGTAGATGAGGGTGTTGGCGGTGCCCAGATCGATCGACAGATCGCTGGAGAAATAGCCGCGCAGGCGTTTGAACATGAGGCGGCAGACCTTTGAGT
>Ga0075522_10003907_pt1 | contig 10779 bp, 7 predicted proteins | sample NGEPerA_FD_74796 | JGI IMG/M metagenome (GOLD analysis project Ga0075522, IMG submission 74796) | Arctic peat soil microbial communities from the Barrow Environmental Observatory site, Barrow, Alaska, USA - NGEE PermafrostL2-A | ecosystem: Environmental > Terrestrial > Soil > Wetlands > Peat ...
ATCATGATCGGTCTCGCACTCGCCTACGCCGGCGGGATCGCCACTGGCGGGGAGAAGGGGCTGGCGGATATTCCGGTCTTAGGGGGTATCGGACTGATGGGTGGGGCAATGCTGCGCGATTTTGCAATAGTCGCGACAGCGTTCGAAGTGGACGTCGAACGGGCGAAGGCGGCCGGCGCGATCGGTGCGGTAGCGCTGGGCCTGGGCACGATCCTGCCCTTCATAGTCGGCGTGATGACGGCGTCCCTATATGGCTTTACCGATGCCGTTTCCTTGACGACCATTGGAGCTGGCGCAATAACCTATATTGTTGGCCCGGTAACCGGCGCCGCCTTGGGCGCAAATTCCGCTGTGATCGCCATCTCGATCGCCACCGGCGTATTGAAGGCCGTGCTGGTCATGATCGGTACCCCCTTGGTTGCAAAGCTAATCGGACTTAATAACCCGCGAAGCGCCATGGTGTTCGGGGGGCTCATGGGGACGGTGAGCGGCGTCTCAGGCGGCCTCGCCGCCACTGATCGGCGGCTCGTGCCGTATGGCGCGTTGACTGCAACCTTTCATACGGGACTGGGGTGTCTTGTGGCTCCGTCCGTCCTTTATCTGGCTGTGCGCGCCATCGTGGGAGCTCGATCATGATACGACCCATCGAACTTGCGGAAGAAATGACGGGCGAGCGGCTGCTGCTGTGCGACCGCATTCGAAATGTGTTGACCGATGAGATCGCGTCGGGCGCGCTCCGACCAGGAACCGCGCTCGATGAACAACAACTCGCGGCTCGTTTTGGCGCGTCTCGCACGCCCGTGCGCGAAGCTCTTCGCCAGCTGTCAGTGAACGGCCTCACCGAATCCCGGCCGCGTCGCGGCGTCATCGTGATGCGCGTGACCGCAGAGCGCGTCATGAATATGTACGAGGCCATGGCCGAGATCGAAGCGATGTGCGTGCGTTTGGCAACCTTTCGCATGACGCCGGTGGAAAGAGGGCATCTGATCGAACTGCACAACACGTCGCAGACTATGGCCAATGCCTACGACTTCGACGCTTACGATGCGTTCAACCGGCAATTCCACGAGAAAATTTATCGCGCTACGCACAATGATTTTCTCGCCGAACAGGCGATCTCGATTCGAACTCGCCTCAGCGCGTTCCGACGCACGCAACTTCGTGAAGGAGATCGCATCATCCGCTCACGCGAGGAGCACGACAGGGTAATTACGGCCATCGCAGAGTGCGACGGCGACAGAGCGGCACAGCTCATGCGAGCACACATGCTGAATGCCGCGGCGGCACTCGGGCGCTACATCGCAGTTCACGAAACCGACGTCTCGCAGCCGAATACTGGAGATGCGAATAAATGAAAAGGGGAGACCGACATGCTGAATAATTCCAAACGGCATTATTTGTTATCCAAGACGTCAAGTTTTGCGCTCATGCTTGGGATATTGGTGACGTCTGCGACCCTAGCGCAGACCTCGGTGCCAGATAAATTGGCGGGGCCCGTGGCGGCGGCATCCACTGAAGGGTCTTCGAGCGTTTCGCCGGGCGACCTAGGTGAGATTACGGTGACGGCGACCCGGGTCAATCGCGCGGATTATTCGGCTCCCACGCCGACCGTGGTGGTGGGCGCGGCGCAGCTCGAGCAGATGGCCACCACCAACATTGCCACGTACTTAAATACCGTGCCGGTGTTTAAACCGGACACGACCTCCTCGGTAAATTCTCCGTCCGCCCGCGAGGCGGGTGCTAATTTTCTCGATCTGCGCGGGTTGGGCGCATCGCGCACGCTGGTACTCGTTGACGGGCTGCGTTTTGTGCCGCAAGCGGATGCGGGTATTCCCGACTATCATGTTGACCTCAATCAGATTCCCTCCCTGATGGTTGATCGCATTGAAGTGGTCACGGGCGGCGCTTCGGCGCAGTGGGGTTCGGACGCGGTGGCGGGCGTGGTGAACATTCTTCTGAAGAAGAAGTACACCGGGTTCGAGGCTGAAGCGCAGACGGGGTATTCGATTTATGGCGACGACCATGAACAGAGATATGGCATTCTCGCCGGCAAGAACTTCGCCGGCGATCGCCTCAATCTCACCTTCGCCGCCGATTTCGAGAAGAACAACGGGGTGGGCGACGTGAACACGCGGCCATGGGGGCGAGTGCACGACTGGCTCATATCCAATCCTTGTCCTGGCCACGGGCCGGTGTCCGCCTCTTGCCCGACCGGCGGCAACGGGAAGGCCGAGCAGCTGCTCGTGCCCGACGCTCAGTTCTCGACGGTCGCTCCCGGGGGCATCATTAACAACACCGCTCTGCAAGGCACCACCTTCGGGCCCGGGGGAGTTCCTCAAGCGTTCAACTATGGGCAGTACGTCGCCGGGACGTTCATGCAAGGAGGCGGTCAGCCTGACGTCAACTACACTCAGTTTCAGAATATGGAGACGCCGTTCAAGCGCGCCGTCGCCTATACTCGAGCCAACTACGACTTGTCCGATCAGATGAGCGCGTACGCCGAGGTCAGTTACGCGCGCTCAGAAACGGGTGGGTTCGGCATTCCCTACACCACCGATACGACCATCCAAAGCGACAACGCCTTCTTGCCGGGCGCCACGAGGGCCCAAATGCAGCAGCTGGGAATTACGAGCTTCGATCTCGGCAGTTACACTGACTCCATCATCTTCAGGTCCGACCTGGTCAATCAGACGGTGCGCGGCGTCCTGGGTCTTGAGGGGCATTTTGGGGCCGACGACGAGTGGAAATGGTCCGCGGATGTGGGCGATGGTAAAAACAAGTACATGCTGAGCGTTCCTGACTCCATCATCAGAAGCAACTTTAGGTTTGCGGCGGACTCGATTATCAATCCGGCAACCGGACAAGTGACCTGCCGTGCACTCGTTCCGGGCAGCAGCACCTACAATCCCACGGCTGCCGCGGGGTGTATTCCGATGAACCTTTTTGGACCTGGCAGCCCCAACGGTGCCGCGGCCTACGTGACCGGCACCCTGCACACCGACATCGACTATACGCAAACCTTCGTCGATCTGTCCCTCTCGGGGGAGCCGTTTCGAACATGGGCAGGGCCCATCTCGGTCGCCTCGGGGTTCGATTATCGGAGCGAAAGCATGGATGCGATGGCCGATCCCATCGCGAATGCGGCCGGTTACATAGGCACCAACAGCGCCTCCTTCACCGGCAACTTCAATGTGAAGGAGGTGTTCGGCGAGACGGTGGTGCCGCTGCTCAAGGACTCCGTATTGGGGAAGTCGCTGGAGTTGAACGCGGCAGTTCGGTATGAAGACTATTCCGGTGTATCGACAGGGCAGGTGCCCTGGAAGGTTGGCGTGACCTACCGGCCCGTCGAGGCGGTGCTGTTGCGCGCCGCCCGATCGCTCGATATCCGTGCACCGAACATTTTTGAGCGCAACGACCCTGCCAGCGAACGCAACACGCCGGTGACTTATGGGGCGTTTCAACCGCTGGTGAACGCCATCACGACGGGCAATCCGAACCTTGATCCGGAAAAGGCACATACGACGACGTATGGTGTCGCGTTTACGCCTCAATTTGTACCGGGCTTGGCCGCTTCGCTCGATCATTGGGAGATCGACACCAAAAATGTAGTCACCACTTTGGCGGCTCAAGATGTCGCCGATTTTTGCCTGGCGGGCCAGCAGTCCTTTTGTAAGCTCATTAACTTCAGCGCGGGTGTACCCACCACGATTACCCTTCCCTTTCTGAACCTCGCGGTGGTCGACATCAAAGGCTTCGACGCTCAGGCCAGCTACCGGCTGCCGCTCAACCGCATCAGCGCTAATTTCGTGGGGGCGTTGACTTTTAGTTTTGCTGGAACCTACACATCGCACGTGAATGTGAATGGCGGCACGCTTAACGCGCCGACGATAGATCGCGCCGGGGAGAATGGGCCGATCAACGAATTTGCCGTCCCCCGCTTTATCTCTACCAGTTCTGTAGCATATTCCAACGACGCATTCACGGCTTTAGCCCAGGTGCGCACAGTCTCGGCAGGCAATTACGACAACACATTTAATTCGACCACGATCAACAACAACCGCATCGCGGGAGCCACCTATATCGATCTATCGGGTACCTATAATGTAACCCCAAAGTTCAGTGTCTTCGCTTTGATTACCAACGTCTTCAACCGCAATCCGCCGCCCGACCCGACTGACAATAACTCACCGACCAATCCGACTTACTACGATGTCTTCGGCACCGTGATAAAGCTCGGCGTACGGTACAAAATGTGAGTAGCCGAGATTGGGTGGCGTCGAATCACTCAGGTAGGACCTCAGAAATGCGCATACTCACTGGACTTTTCGGATGCATCATCGCGGCGGCGACGCTTCAGACGCCTGTGTCCGCGTTGGCGGCGCCTTTGGACATTCCTACGCCGCCGCCATCGCCGCCCCGATTTCTGGCGCCGCCCGATCAGATCGTCGTAGTCAAGGCAGGCCAGCTATATGAGCCGGTGTCCGCCAAGCTGCTGCGCAATCAGATGGTGATTATTCACGGCGACCGTATTACCGACGTCGGTGTCAATCTGCAGATTCCAGCGGGCGCGAAGTTCATCGATCTCAGCAACGCGACAGTCATGCCCGGCATGACCGATGCGCATGTGCACGTGTATTCCGCGGGTCAGACCCCCGCGGAGCACGCGCTGAACGGCTTGGCCGCCGCTCAGATGGATCTCAATGCAGGTTTCACGACTGTCCTTGATATGGATTCGCGAGGAGGATTCGGCACTGTCGATCTTCGCGACCTCATCGATTCCGGTATTGTCCAAGGTCCTCGGATGCAGGTTGTAGGCCAGTCGTTGAACAATCGCAACATGACCTATGTCAAGGATCCTGAAACGAGTCGCTACTATTCGGGCCGCACAGAGAGCAAGGACGTCAACGGCCCGTGGCTCGCTCGCGCCGCGGTGCGCGAGGCCAAGCAACACGGGGTTGATTACATCAAAATATACTCGACCGAAGATTATGTCGGGGAGACCCACCTGTGGAATATCGATGGCACGATGCAGGTGTTCACGTCCCTCACGAACGAAGAGACGGAGGCGATTGTCGATGAGGCCCATCGCCTCGGCCTGAAAGTTGCCTGCCACAGCTATAATGGTACCCCGAGCGATCCCTGCCTGACTGCTGGCGTCGACTCCCCCAACCACCTTCTGCAGCTGGACGCCGGGGGAGTACGCATCTTGCGGGAAAAGCATCTCCCCTATGTGCCGACAATCGACGACCTCGTGGACCTAGAGAAACCGGATTTGGCCGCGACGGCAGGGCGCAATTCCCGGCTCAAGATGCTGGAGGCCGCGTTCAGGCGGGCGCATGCTGCCGGCATCGAGATCGCCTTCGGAAGCGGCGCGTCAGACCCCCAAATCCCGCACGGCAAGCAAGCCGATCAGTTCAAGTGGTATCTCGAGTGGGGCATGACACCGGCCGAAGCGCTGCGGACAACCTTTATAGCAGCCCCCAGAATCCTCAATTACCACTGGGATCGCCAGATCGGCACGATAGAAAAAGGGAAATATGCGGACATTATCGCTGTCTCCGGAAATCCCCTTGTGGATATATCCGTAATGGAGCACGTGAAGTTTGTCATGAAGGGCGGAATGCTGGTGCGCGATGATCTAAGTGCCGCAGCGATGCGCGCATATCAGATGGAGCACGTGCAGTAGCAGCGTAACGATCTGGCGTTTAGCGATGTGGCGCGCAGAGATAACGACTTCGAATCGAGATTTTGGATCTCACGCGCGTACATGCATAAACAGCGTTGCCTCTAATGACGATGTCGGTTTCAAGAGATGGGCATAATGTCGTGACGGTTCGTGATGCAACGCTTGATTTGTTCCGGCAGTTCAAGATGACGACAATCTTCGGGAACCCAGGCTCCACAGAGTTGCCGCTCTTCCGCAACTTCCCCGCCGATTTTCGCTATGTGTTGGGCTTGCAGGAATCGCTTGTTGTTGGGATGGCTGATGGCTACGCACAAGCCACCCGAAACGCCGGTCTAGTCAATCTGCACTCGGCCGTTGGTCTCGGACACGCGCTCGGCAGTATCTTTACAGCCTATAAGAACCAGACCCCGCTCGTCGTCACCGCCGGTCAGCAGGCGCGTTCGATCTTGCCGTTTGAACCATATTTGTTCGCCGCGCAGGCGACCGAATTTCCAAAGCCTTACGTTAAATGGTGCTGTGAGCCCGCTCGTGCGGAAGACGTCCCCGCCGCAATCGCGCGCGCGTATTACGTCGCTATGCAGGTGCCTTGCGGACCTACGTTTGTGTCGATACCCGTCGATGACTGGGATCGCGCCTGCGATTCAGTCGACGCGCGGCAAGTTAGTACATCGATTCGCGGTGATGCCGCATTGATTGCGCGAGTAGCCGACGCACTTGACCGCGCCGAGAATCCCGTTCTCGTCGTTGGCGCTTCGGTTGCACGAGACAATGCGTGGGACGAAGTAATAGCGCTCGCGGAACGCCATCAAGCGAAGGTTTGGGTGAGTCCTAGGTCGGGCCGCAATAGTTTTCCGGAAAATCACCGGCTCTTCGCAGGCTTTCTCGCGGCCGATCGCGCGGAGATCGTTGCGAGTCTGAGCGGCCACGATGTAATTGTCGTACTCGGTGCACCCGTATTCACCTATCACATTGAAGGCTTCGGGCCGCACGCCCCGCCCGGTGCGCAACTATTTCAACTTGTCGATGACCCGGCGATTGCCGCCTGGGCGCCCATCGGCCTCTCCGTTGTGACGAGTCTGAGGCACGGGATCCGCGATCTGCTCAATGGTACAAAGCCGCGCCCGCGCGCAGCGCCGGTCAAACTAGTGAGACCGATGCGATTGCCCGGAACTCCAATGACGGACAAGTACGTCTTTCAGCAAATTGCTGCTATGAGGCCTGTGCACAGCATCATCGTTGAAGAGGCCCCAAGTAGCCGTGGCGCGATGCACGATTATCTGCCGATCGTCGACCGTGACTCGTTTTACACTGGCGCAAGCGGCGGCCTCGGGCATGGCCTGCCGGCCGCGATCGGAATCGCGCTTGCCCGACCTCAAGAAAAAGTGATTGCGATCTTGGGCGACGGTTCGAGCATGTACGCGGTTCAGGGGCTGTGGACCGCGGTCCAGCTCAATCTGCCAATCACCTTTGTCATCGTCAACAATGGGCGATATGAGGCGCTCGTTCAATTTGGCCGTCATTTTGGCTTGCATACGACCGTTGGCACCGAGCTTCCCAATATAGAATTGTGCGCAATTGCGCGCGGACAGGGTTGCCAAGCGGAATGTGTAACAAGCGCTGACGGATTGGACGCTGCACTACAAAGGGCTTTCTTCGCGAACAAGCCCACCTTGTTGGACGTGCACGTTGAATAGGTTACCCGAGCGACTTGGCGCTCAGGACGCTCATGGGTAGTAGTGCCTTTCCTCAGTTTCACGTACGGAAATCAGTGTTTGGATATCTATTGATATTGACGGACGCCGTGATTGGTACACAGCGGCGGCTGAAGTTTCCGGGTATCGAACGCAATTTCAGAGCGGCGCGGAGTGAACGAAGACGTCTTCAGTGCGGGAGCGTTCGAACTATGTTTATACGCTCTAATGGGCGCCCGGAGAGCGGATGGCGATTAGTGGCCGATCTTGTTCAATCGAGCAGTGAGGAGTTCTTATGACAGTGCCGAACAGTTTCTTGTCCGCCGCATCTTGGGAAGGCAACGCATTTTCGAGTGGCTGGCGTCAAATGTCACATTCTCAACAGGTGCTGAATCCGGCGGACGGCGAAGTGTTGTGTTGCGTGGGCGTTGCTGCTGCTGCGGACATCAAACGCGCAGCAGCTATCGCGCGTACAGCGCAAAGCGACTGGGCGTCCGTCGGCTTTGAGCAAAAAGCGTCGATACTTCGCACGGCCGCACAAATATTACAAGAAAACGCCGAGGAAATCGTGGGCTGGATCACCCGCGAAACCGGGGCAACTCCCGCCAAAGGTCGATTTGAAGTCGCTATAACCAGCCGCTGCTTATACGAAGCAGCGGCTATGCCATCGCAGCCGCAAGGTGTCGTGCTACCAAGCCTTGACGGGCGGATGAGCTTTGCTCGCCGCATGCCACTGGGTGTAATTGGAGTTATCTCGCCGTTTAACTTTCCGCTGTATTTGTCGATGCGCGCGGTCGCACCGGCTCTCGCAGTGGGCAATGGTGTTGTGTTGAAACCGGACCTCCGCACCCCGGTCGTTGGTGGTTTTATATTGGCGAGACTTTTTGAAGCGGCCGGCCTGCCTGCAGACGTGTTACACGTGCTGCCCGGCGGAGTTGAAGCCGGGGAGGCGCTGTGCACTGACGCCAACATCGCAATGATCCAATTTACCGGCTCGACTGCGACCGGCCGACGCGTTGGTGCTCTTGCGGGCCAGCATCTGAAGAAAGTGTCACTGGAACTTGGCGGCAAAAATTCGTTAATAGTGCTCGATGACGCTGACTTGGAGATTGCTGCTTCGAACGCGGCGTGGGGCGCGTATCTGCATCAGGGACAGATCTGCATGGCCGCGGGACGCATTTTGGTGCAAATGAGCGTTGCAGAGGAATTTGTCGACAAAATTAGCGCGCGAGCCCGCAACTTTCTGGTCGGCGATCCTTCAACCCACCCCGTAGCGCTCGGCCCCCTAATTACTCAGCAGCAGCGTGATCGAGCGCACGCCATCGTGCATGACAGTGTGAGAGCCGGTGCAAGACTCACAGAGGGGGGCAGCTTTGAGAAGCTATTTTACCGACCGACAGTTTTGTCCGGGGTACGCCCCGGTATGAGGGCCTTTGAGGAGGAAATCTTCGGACCTGTGGCCGCGATCACGGAATTTGATACGGACGACGAGGCGGTGGATCTGGCGAATCGGACGGACTATGGGCTCTCAGCTGGAATCATCTCGCGTTCGGTCGACAGAGCTATGGCGATTGGGAATCGGCTGCGGACCGGTTTGCTGCATATAAATGATCAGACTGTAAATGATGACGTCGTGAACCCGTTTGGCGGCCGCGGCCAATCCGGCAATGGCACGAACATTGGCGGCCCCGCCAATTGGGACGAATTTACCCAGTGGCAATGGGTCACGGTAAAAACCGCGGCAACGCGATATCCATTTTGAGAAATTGGAAGCAGCTAAGTTTAGCCAGCAGAACCTCGCGTAAGAGCCGCCGTATTCTGTTGGCGAGTTTGATCGGTACGACTATTGAGTTCTTCGATTTCTATATTTATGCGACGGCGGCGGTCCTGATTTTTCCGAAGATATTTTTCCCTAATCAGGATCACGTGACCGCGATGCTACAGTCCCTGGGGACATTTGCGTTGGCGTTCCTAGCGCGTCCGATAGGCGCGGTACTGTTCGGACATTTTGGCGATCGAGTCGGGCGCAAGGCGACGCTAGTGACGGCGTTATTGACTATGGGAGTCTCAACCGTTTGCATCGGCCTGTTGCCAACCTACGCCACCATCGGAGTGTGGGCTGCGGTTCTGCTGGCGATATGTAGGGTCGGGCAAGGTTTGGGCTTGGGAGGCGAGTGGGGCGGTGCCGTGCTGCTGGCGACGGAGAACGCGCCCACCGGCAAACAAGCTTGGTATGGTTGCTTTCCGCAACTCGGTGCGCCTCTGGGGTTCCTTTTTTCGACCGGCGTGTTCTTGTTAATCAGCAGCCACCTGAGCAACGAGCAATTGTTGAGCTGGGGTTGGCGCGTGCCTTTTCTCGCGAGCGTATCACTCGTGTTAGTGGGGTTGTATGTTCGACTGCAGCTGATCGAAACGCTTGCCTTTAGGCAGAACGTGGCCAAAGGCGAGAGCGTGCGGGTCCCGTTTTTGGTCGTACTCACCAAATTTCCACGCGAATTGCTGCTGGGTACCTTGGGCGCGACCACCTCGTTCGTCGTGTTTTATATCATGACGGTATTTGCGCTGAGTTGGGCTACCACGGCGCTCGATTTCACGCGAGACGGTTACTTGATGCTTCAAATGGTCGGCGTGTTGTTCTTCGGTCTGACCATTCCGATCTCAGGGATCATAGCGGATCGTATAGGCGGCCGCATGATGTTGATCATCGCCACACTGGCCATTACGGCGTTTGGTTTCAGCTTCGCGCCGCTATTCGGCGCCCATAATGTGCCAAGTGTATTCGTGTTTTCGGCGCTCGGATTCTCGATCACGGGTTTTTCCTATGGCCCATTGGGCAGCGCGCTCGCCTCGTTATTTCCTACCTCGGTGCGCTACACCGGAATGTCGCTTACGTACAATTTTGCCGGTATCTTGGGCGCCTCCTTGGCGCCATATATCGCGACGCGGCTAGCGTCGAATTACGGCCTCAGTTACGTAGGATATTATCTATCTGCGGCAGGAGTTGTCACCTTGATCGCGTTGCTGCTGATAGAGGAGAAGTCGTGAGTGGCAAGCGATATACATCTGCTACCTCGACGACAAACGGCAAGCAGCGTTTCGGCCCCGCGGCTTGAGCGAAGGTGTGGAAAAGGCCGTGCCGAGTCATGCGATCGCAGTCTTGGTAGCTATGTCAATGCCTGGAGTCGAAGCAGCAACGCCTCTAGTCCTTCAGCAGAGGGTATGACCAAAGAGGAGGCAAGTCCTCGTTATGGACTTGACCCGCCTATGCTGATCTCCGCATAGGCGGGTCTATGCCGAGTCCGGGATTATGCGGAGTAATAGCGGCGGTCCTCGTGTTTGGGCGTGAAATATCGAGATAGACCTGCGCATAGTCAGAGCGCCTCAAGGAATGCCAGCAGCTTG
>Ga0075522_10003908_pt1 | contig 10776 bp, 20 predicted proteins | sample NGEPerA_FD_74796 | JGI IMG/M metagenome (GOLD analysis project Ga0075522, IMG submission 74796) | Arctic peat soil microbial communities from the Barrow Environmental Observatory site, Barrow, Alaska, USA - NGEE PermafrostL2-A | ecosystem: Environmental > Terrestrial > Soil > Wetlands > Peat ...
GAACTGCCTGTCGGCTATTTCTCGGTCGCGTTTGCGGTCGCCCGTCCAGCCGGCCGAAGGCCAGATCAGCTTCGCGTTGTTCGTATGGAGGTCCCCCGACTCGCAGTTGTCGAGGAACGACCAGTCGTTGAAGAGACAGCCAATAAAAAAGCCCACGTCTCGGGCCTCGACCTGTTCCAGGTCTATGACTCCAAGTTTCCATTCGTCATCTGCCACAAATACGTATCGGAGGCCAGGCGCGATATTCTGAGCATTACCACCGGTTCCGTAGGCATTTTCAGAAGAAGAGGGGCGCCCGGTTTCAGTTCCAGCAATGTTGTAGCTGGTACGAAAACGCCCGTCCCCATCAATCTCAGTCTCAAAGACTTCAAGTTGTTTAGCAAGGTCTCGGATTGCAAGAATGGTGCTGACGAATGGTCTGGCATAGATGTATTGCTCCAGTTTCTCCAGCGCTTCTCTATTCGTACTCAGCTTCCTCTCCCCCTTCTGGCTCAGCCAGACCTCGGGGAGCTTCATCGCGCGGTAGAAGAACTCGCGGAGCTGCTGGGGCGACCGAGGGTTAAGAGGTTTGTCCCAGACCGCAACGGCGAACTCGTCCAGCAACTCACGCAGGGCGAAGATGCGGCCACGAAGCTCCTCCGCGGCCTTGCGACGCGAGAGTTCGTCCACCCGAAATCCCCGCTGCATGATCTCCAAGTAGGGTGCCTGGAGCGCGCGCTCGAAGTCGTAGATCGCCGGGGGCGTGCCATACGTCTGGAGAAGCTCCTCGAATATCTCAACTGTCAGGCAACAGTCCAGTCCGCAGTAGGTCTGGAGGTTCTCGCTCGCGGACTGGGTCCCCGGACGCAAGTCCTCTGTCCTAACGACTGTCATGCGAGCAGGTACCCATCTGGGGTAGGGAGGAGATCAAGCACCGGCTTGCGGATTTGGGCCGCGAACTCTCTCTCCTCCGTCACCCCTTTGGACTGCTCCCAGCCCTCGATCCGAAGCACAATCACCCCATCGGCTTTGCCGATCATCAGGTGGTTGTAGTCCTGCCAGAACCCCGCGTCGGTGGGCATTTTGTGACGGACTGCCATCGCGTGACAGTGGACTATTGGCGAGTAGCTCCGCATGCGACGGATGAGAAGCCAGGCCAAGGCCGTCTCGACCTGCTCGTAGCGAGCATGACGAATCGCCTCGTCCGGGTGGGAATATGGCGAAGCCAGATACCAGTAGGAGTTCTGCTGCGGACCAATCATCGAGAGTCTCCCGAGCCACCCAACGCTTCGCGCTGCTTTCTCGATTCGAGCTTCTCAATATTCATCTCAATCACCTCCGAGAGACTTGACTGAAGTTCTGCTGCGAGTCTCGCCACGTACCACTGCACATCACCAAGCTCAGACAGGATTGCCTGCCTCGCTGGTTCGTCAATGATCCCGTTGAGGTCTCGGACGGCCTTGCCGATTTTCTCCGCGACCTCTCCGGCTTCGCCAGGAAGTTTCAGGGCACAGTAAATGAGTCCAACTGTGAGGGTGCCGAACAGTGAAACGTCTTGGGGATAGATCGCGGTGGTGCGGGTCCAGTCTTGATATTTGTCAAACTCGTTCATTTGGACTTCTCCTCGATTTGTGTCTCGGCCTCGGATTTGCCCCATCTGGGGTCCGCGCGGAGCATCTTGTCTAGCGTGTCGACCGCGTGGAGGGTGTCGGTCGTCATGAGCCCTCCCTTGTTCATGTCGATGTTGAAGAACCGGACCACTCGGCGAGCGGCGGTGAAGAGGGTCTCGGCGGACATTACTCGTCCCTCTTGATTGTATCGGTCTTGGCAAGTCTCATGAGCTTCCACGCGGGCTCGTCCGTGTACACGCTCCCGAGAAACCCAAGTCCCTTCTTCATCTCGGGGAACAGGGAGTGATGCAGCAGCATGGTGTCGTGGTGGCACGCCGCGACTCGGAGCCCGGCTCGGAGGAGATACTGGAGGTCATACATGCCATTCTGAAAGAGCTTTGGAATCGGGGATGCGAGCAGGGCCTCGCACAAGTCCCACGCTCGGCGTTCGTCGGCCTTCGGCCAGTAGGAGTAACCCGACCTCGCTCGATCTACGAACGGCACCACAAGGGCCTCGCCTCGCGACCACGCAAACCCAATGCACTTAATCTGTCCCCCTTCCGTCTCAATGTCAACGGCCAGCAAAGCGGGCGGGCTCGTCAGAAGGGACTGAACTTGCGCCTCGATCTCGGTCAGTGATGGGTTGACTGTGACCCGTCTCGCGGGCCGCCGGACTTCTGCGAACTGCCCTTCTCGAAGCGCCTTGATGAGATCCGCGACGACGATGGTCCGCCAAGACCACTGGCGCATCACTCCCGCTGGGTGATATGTTGGCAGGGCTTTGAGGCCGCTTGCGGACTGAGTGATCGCCCCGCGAATCGAACTGATGTTGGTTTTGCGAAGCACAGCCCAACAGGCGGTATTCCCAAGCAGCACGACAAGGTTCGGCTTGATCTGCGCGATCTCCTCCTCAAGTCGTGAGACCTCGGGGAGGAACTCTGGCCGGAGGTACTTGCCCTGAGCCCAAAATGGCATCGGGTAGTCCGATGGCATCTCGGTCTTCGGGGCGCAGAGCGCCTCGATCTTATTCCCGGGTGGGCGGAGGTTCAGCACGTTGGTCATGGCGATGCCAGAGGCCTGAAGCCATGCTTCGCGGGGACGGACCCAGGCGAGGCCGTACTTGAACTGACTGGTGGCCTCGGCATGAAGCTCCGGGGCGACTTGGGACATGGCTTCGCCAAGCATCAGGAAGAGCTCCTTCCCGCTCTCGCCTACAAATGGCTTCCGTAGCTCGGACTCGGACTGGCCCCAGGCCTCGCCGACGAGCAGAATCCTCGCATCGCGTGGGCCGGAGAAGGCCGAGAACGGGGTGGACGGGACGTGAGTCATGGTCTCGGTCTCGGTCGGTGTCTGGTGACTTGCCCCGTCCACTCGGGGTACTGTTTTCGAATTAGATCCTCGATCAACCCGAGGGCCCTCACGCCATAGGTCTGCCACACTAGAAGGAACTCCCTCGCGTCGAGGGCCTGCGGGGCGGCGTCATACAACGCTCGGAGCTCCGCTGGCAGGGCGTCATACGAGGTCATCTGGTCCGCAAGCGAGACCGTCCTCGCGCCATCACCAGCATTGCTCGGATTGGTCATGGCGCGTAGCGCCCTCAGAAAAACTTCACGAGTCGAAGTCCGTTGATCCGAGCCGGCATCCCTGGAATCGGTGGGCCGATTGAGTCCCACTGGACTACGAAGCCCGCCTTGTTGGCCTCGTTGAAGATCGCAAGTGCGGGCACCAGCGCGGCTTCCAGCCGATGCTTGAGGTCCTCGGCGAGTTCGGCCTCGGACTTGGACGGGACGAACGGGGAGATGTTATCGGTCATTCTCAATCTCCTAAATGTTTGCCTGTGCAGTTCCAGTACAAAAGCTCTTGTAGATTCGTCTTTGGCTGTCACTTGAGTGCCTCACTTGCACTCCGAAGTTTCCGCGAGTTATTAAGTGCCGTGTTCGCGAGAGCTGCCGTCTCCGGGTTAATCTCAAGTCCGAAGACCTTGGTCGCGCCGAGCGAATCGGCGGCCCGGAGGGCCGCGCCCGAGCCGGCGGTGGGATCGAAACAGGTCGTGTTCACGTCCACAAGCATCCCCATGAAGTGCCTCAGCATCGGCTCGGGCTTTGTACTCGGGTGGAGGGTCTTGTCGGTGGGACTGGAATAAGCGTCGGCCTTGGGGGCCACTAGATGCCGGTCGCCGCGACTTGCCAGGAGGCAGGTCTCATACACATGTCGGGGCTTGCGCCTCACATCCTCGACAAGTCCGGCATTGTCGGACTTGACCCAGATCAGGGGATGGATTTGGAGCTCGAGGCTCGGAGCGAGCCGTGCGAAGCACTCGCGCGTAGCGTCGCCGTGCTTCTCGGAGTACCAGAACATCAGATGGCCGGAGAGGGACATGAACCGATCCAGGTTTGTGCAGAAGCACTCAAGGAGTTCGAAGAAGGTCGAGGACTGGTCATCATAAGTCTCGACTTTCTTCATCTGCCGAGTGTCCTTTGCGCCGAACAGATCGACGCCGTAGGGAAAGTCACAGTGAACAAGGTTGAACTTCTGTCCAGAGTACTGTGGTGCCCATTCCAGAAACGACTTGACCTGGATCAAATCCGGGGCGCGAGCTGCTGCGATCACTCGGCCATCGTCCGAGATATGGCCAGCGTTAGCCGACTGGGCTTCGCCTTGCGGTTCGTCGAGCGGTTCATCATCCGGCGAAGCCTGTGAAACCACACTGGTGCCCACTCCGATGAGCTCCTCGAGGGCATTCCCCATCGCGCGCTGATCACGGCGGGTCAGAATATTGTAGGCTTCTCGCACCGTCGAAGCGGTTTGGATTCGTCCCTCGGTGAGTTGCCCGTGAACCTTGAGCCACAGAGACACTGTCCCGACGCTCAGGCCGAGACTGTCGGCGGTCTCGCCCTGGGTCCAGTCGGGATCGAGGTCGGTGTAGAGAAGGTGAATCTCGGCAAGCCCCGCTACGGCGTCCTGCCATGGGAGGTCCTTGCGCTTTACATTTTCCTCGAGTTCAATAATGCGTAGCTCGACCCGGGAGAGATCACAAGAGAACCTCACCGGGATGTCTGGCAACCCGGCCTGACGGGAGGCCTCGCAGCGACGCTCCCCGGCGATGAGCCTATAGGGTGGTGCGTCCTCGGCTCGGCCCTCGACCACAATGGGCTGGATCACGCCCCGGGCACGGACGCTCGGTACGAGGTCCGAGACATCGATCTCTCGGCGTTGACGCGAGTCTCGATCGATGAGGATATCGGTGAGCGGGACGCGGCGGAATTGGTCCAGTACGGGCATGCGAAGCGCCTCTTTGGTTAGTGTCTGGTGGTGGCCGGACGCAAGTGCGTACGCAGTTACTTGCTGTCACACTTGCGTCCGGTGTTTACCGAGGCGGCTCCAGGGGAGGGGCCATTGGCCGTCTCGGCTATTCGCGAAGCGCGGCGTTAGCCGCCGTGCTCCCCTACAAGTTTCCCGACTTGGTTGCCGATCTCCGAGTTGGTCTGGTTCATGTACTGCTGAACCTCGACCGTGACCTGAGCCCCGACGGCTTCCGGCACACCCGTTTCGAACGACTGCTCGGCTACGCCGCAGGACTTGAGGAACTCCGCGAGTCTCCAGTCCGCATCGGGGGTGAGGTAAAAGTCCCTCCGGAGCTGTTTCTTCGCCAGATCAACGCCCTGGCGTTCGTCTTCAGCCACTGAGTCGGGCCAACCCGTGAGCCCGATGTGGAACCGTACGTAGGGGGTCTTCTGGCGATTGTTGTCTCCCAGTTCGTAAGACTTGATAACTCCCTGGTAGTCGCCCACCGAGAGGGCCGGAGGACGCTTCGCGTCGGCCATCGGTTTGCGGAGCAATGAGGAAAAATCAGGCATTTTGCGTTGTCCTTGTTGAGTTTTGTGAAGTGAGTAAGTGAGGGGGCGAAGCCCCAGGCTGGTCGGAGGCTACTCCAAGCCGACCGTCTTGGAAATTCCGAAGTGGAATCGCTCGATAACCCATACCCCACCAGCGTTCGATTTCGATCCCGATCAAATGCTGATGTTTGCGGATATGACAGATGAGAACATCCACGAACCGTGACCCGCTGATGGGGCCACCGTCATCTCGGGTGAGCCAAAGAGCATCTTTCATGTCCTCCTTGCTCACGAAGTCGCCGCGTGCCGCAACCAGCATGAATGTGATCAGCTTCATCTGGGGCGAAGTCCCGCGAATGCCGCGCGAAGCGCAGGCCGCGAACTCGGCGCGTCCTCGCCAGAGCCTTTTGTCAACCGCGCCGTAGATGAACTCGTCTCGGGGCGACCCGTGGTCGGCGTGACGGCAGACGATGACCGGCAGGGTGGTCATGTCTTTGGCCCCTCTGGGGCCGGGGCCTTCGACCCTCCTCTCACGTCGCGGAAGTAATCCGCTAGGCCGGTGGCGAGCGGGTATTCTGCCTGGACGCGAAGCGGCGCGGTGTTTTTGAGCTCGATCATCCCGCTGGTGTTCGTGACGATGACCCGCTTCTGGGCGTCACCCTGACCAGTGGCCTTGGCCATCAGGGCGTGGTTGAAGTACTGGCCAACTTTGGGCGCAAGGGCCTTCCCGATGGTCTGGGCGAAGCCCCGGGTCGGTCCGGCCTCGGTCTCGATATACGAGATATGCCCACACATGATCACATTGCATTTCACCTCGTCGGAACAAAGCCATCCGAGGAGATCCTCGATGAGCTTCTGGGCTTGGCCCCAATCGCTTTGTTCGGGACGAGTCAGCAGGCGTCCGTTCATGGCGAGAATAAGATTGAAGGCCATCTGGCTTGCGCGACTCAGGGTATCTACAACTAGGATGTCTTGCGGTCCCCAGGTGTTGATCGATCCGAAATCCCTCCCGTCGTCAGTCCACTTGTCGAGCTGGTTGTTGAGTCTCGTCCAGGCATCGCCCTTCGGGATCGACCGGCCGGACTTGATGGTGACTTTCTCGGTAATCGTGACATACGTTATTCGGCTCGCGACCCCCGCGGCTTGCTCGGCGGTCCAGTGCCCCGGGTTGGCGCGGGTGTAGATCGAGGCCGGGTTGAACAGATAGTCCTTGATGATCTCGACTCCCTTTTCGAGGTCCAGGATGCGGACATTGTAACCCGCTGCGGCAAGTGAGACTAGCGATCCGGTCTTGCCACTGCCCGTGTGGCCGAGGTAGATGATCTTGGTCGTCTGGGATTCTTCGAACTTATCGAATGATGGCATCAGATATCTCCTCGCACTTGTAGTGGGTCCCAGATACGCTTCGCGTAGTCGGTCTCAAGCCAGCGCCCTCGGGCGCTGGGCACTCGGGAACAAACCGGCCGGAACGGGCACCCGCCGAAGGCGTCGCATGACTTGTCGTTCATCGGCCATTTGCCACTCGTAGCACACCCATCCATCTGGTGGAGCCACTCACCCGTCTCGGAGTACCACTCGTTAATGGTCTCCTCCCGGCGTTCTACTGGCGCGCGGGCGAAGCGGCTAAAGCCGCTGGCGACCTGCACTCCATCCACAATAATCGATTTGATTTGGAGCCCAAACGCGACTCGTCCGGCGAGCGAGTACATGGAGAACTGGTTTCCTGGGGTGAACGAGGCGAACCAGCTCGGGTCCAGCTGGTGGGACGTGGTCTTAATATCTGGGATGTAGAACTCTCCGTTGAACTCCGCGATTCGGTCGAGATGTCCGCAGAACAGAAATGGCTCGCCTGTGGATTCGGCTCGCCAGCCAGAATCGAATCGGAACGAGAGCTCGACTGCGGGCTTGCCGTTGGCAAGAGCGATGGTCCGCAGCGGGTCGTTCTTGGCCTTCGAATCGAGATACCAGACGATGGTCTGGATGAGTGACTGCCGGTGCTTCACCTTGTGATCGCTGATCCAGGGACGACCCAGCTCCTGGTTCCAGGTGGCCCGAAGGGCCTCATCGAGGACGTAGTCAAGGGCATCCTCATGCGAGGCTCCGGCGAAGCGCTGGTGCTCGTAGTGCTCGCGGGCCTGATGGAGCAGAATCCCGAACTTCAGGTGAACCGATTCGGCCCTCGGTTGATACCCGAGGATGATGCTGTAATAGTACCGCCTTGGGCAGAGCTTGAACTCCCCCAGCGAGGTCGAGTCGATCGCCAGCTGGAGCCCGGGGAGCTCGCGCGAGAAGCTCGAATTGTGGCTCGTGTCGAGGGAGGTCATGTTGGTTCTGCCGGAACCAGAATCGATCTGGCTTTCTCAAGCTCCTCAATTTCCTGTTCGAGGTCCTTGATGTCTCCTCGAACCGTGTGGATAGCTTCCTCGGCTGATTCTATCCGAAGCATAGCCATTCCCAGGAGGTTCTTCCTGTCTTCGAGACACCTGTCGATTATTTTGACTGCTATGCTCATAGCCCAAGATCCTCCGCCTTTGACGCCGTGATCAGACTGGCGCCTGCGGCCGACACTCGCTTTGGCTTGGCGGGAGCCGCCGCGTCGGCCGCCTCCCAGCGAGCGCGCTGTTCCTGCAGCAACATTACCATCCGGTCCCGATCGGTCCTCGAGAAGCCCTCCGGGTCTCGAGAAAAAAACTCGGTGAGCGAGTCGGTCGAGGCTTCGCCGAGGGCCGAGGACTGGGGAAGTTGGCCTGGGGTCGGGGTGGTCATAGATTGGTCTCCTCAGAAACGGTAGCGACTGTCGGTGCCTCTGGCGGGCTGGCGTCGAGTGCCCGCTGTATGTCCGCCTTCATCCGACTGACGGATGCGTGGATGAGCTGTCGGATGGCCACCCCCACCCCGATTGGCTTCTCGGTGTCCTTCCCAAAGGCGGTATCCAGAAATTCCCAGTCCTCGTCATACACAAGGATGTGTCGGCGGGACTGGGGCAGCACCGAGCGTTTGCTCACAGGCCAAGCTCCTCTGGACTCGTGATTGCTGATGGTTTTGCTGGCAAAGCCGCCTGGTGGATCAAGATGATGTCTCCATCGTCGAGCGGCGAAGCCCGGATCGCTACGGCCCGAAGGGCCTCTTCCCCCTCCTTGGCCCGTTTTAGCTGATCCATTGCTCTCGCCGGCGTGGGGCTGCGAAGCAGCAGCCCGATGGGCTCCGCGAGGGCTTGGTACAAGAGGGCCCGGAGCGGCAGAAGGGTCGGAGAGTCGGCTGGAGCGGTCATTGCTCGACCACCAACAGGAATAACACGTTGAAGCCAAAGGCTGCCATGCCAATCGTAAGCAGAATCAGATAAAGGGGAAAACCCCTCCGAGCCAAAAGGTATCCTCCTCCATAGCCCATTGCCAAATCGAGCAGAAACATTATACCTAATCTCATCAGAGGAGCTCCCTCAGGGCCGCCTCGGCCACCGCCCGCTTGGCCTCGATTCGTCTCCGGGCCTCGGTCTGAATGGCCGGATTACAGAGGGTCTCTTCAACAGCTTTCTGCTTCGCCTCGTCACTGAGCACCACCCCGACTAGGCGGGCCTCTGTTTCGACCCGCTGTAGCGCTAGCGCTCGGGCCTCGGCCTCGACCGTCCCGGCGGTTTTGCGGTTCGTTCGGGCCTCGGGCCGGAACAAGAACTCCCGGCCAAGCGCCTCGACCTCGGACTGGAGTCTGGCAAGCGCCTCGGGCGTGAGGAGCCGCGAAGCGGCCTCCGCGCCTTTGTTGACTGGCGGCGTAAGCTCGATCACCCTCCGCGTGATCGCCTCGCGGATTCTCTCCGCCCTCAGGCCGTTCAGGGCCCTCGCCTCGCCCGCGGTCATCATGTGGCCAGCGGCGAAGGGCTCGTCGAGGGTGAACTCGTAGTTGCGGATGCGGATTTTCAAGAGGACCTCCCGAGAAGACGATGACCGTAGCATGGTGGGTGCGGGATGTCAAGCGCCCCGTAGGGGCGACCCACGGTTTGCAAGGCAAACATGGTCATAGGCCGCTTCGCAATCATAGTCCGAGCTCCTCCGCACTTACTCCTGCCAGGATAGGCAAAGTCGTAGGCTTGAGTGCCTCTGGCGCTGGCGGCTGGCGGTCGAACCAGCTGGCGATCGTCTCCTCCGGCGAAGCCTCCCAGTCGTCGAGCAGGTTTTGGACCTCCCCCCGAGATAAATCATGGTGGTGGAGCCAGCAGAATGAGTTCCCGCCGGCATCGCTCGGCACACAAATGCTCGCTCGCCAGAACCCCCGATCGGCGCTCGGCTGGAGGTGTACATCCGGCAACTGCTGCCGCGTCCCGAGCCAACAGGGCTGGCCGTAGGCCTGGGGCCGAGATGGGTCAACAAAACGGGTCATTTGGGCTTCGTCCCCTCTCGCACTATGATAAGCCCCCGCTCAGTGATCGGCCCACCATATTTGGTGTGTAGTGCCTTTTGCTGGTCGAACATTGGATCGACATGGAGTTCTATTTCGAACTCCCTCCCTAGCGTCTCAACAATGGCCTCTTTGACTAGTCCAAGCACATTCTCAATTTGGCCTGATGGCTGTAGACCGAAGACTCGAATGGTGATAATCATGCTCAGATGCTCCGAAAATCATTTAGGTTCGCGTTCACGAGAGTATGTTTCGTCCGAGTCTCACAAACATACCGGAGATTCCACTCTTGCTGTAGCTGCGTAGCATCGCCGCGTTTCGCAGCTTCGCGAGCCCACTTCGACGGGATTCTCCAAGGGTCGAGGTGAAGCACCAAGTCCCACTCAAGCCCCTTGGCCTTGTGGATTGAGGAGAGGGTAATCAGGCCCGACTCGCGAGCGAAAAGCCTCTGTAGCATCGCTCGGAGCTGCCCCGCGTCTCGGCACTCGGCTGACGAGAGCACCGCATACAAACACTCCGCTTTGTCGGAGATCGAGTCGAGCTTCTCGTCCTTGCCTTGCGCGAGCGCCAGCGAGCTCTGGGTTTCGCGCCATTCGGCTATCGCGGCCGCAACGGCCTCGCGACTCGTCTCGTCCTTCGGAGCGAGCTTGCGCGATAGCACCTCAAGTCCCTTCCCGATGTCCCGGCCGAGCATTCTCACGCCCGTCCCCCCACGGATGAGCTTGAACGCTAGCGCGAAGAGCGGTCCGTTGTTGCGGCATAGGACGGCGATCGAGGCCTCGGGCCTCGGGCGTAACCCCAGCAGGTCCTCGACCGGCCACCCGCCCCAGTCTTCGGTCTCGGCCGGAGCCTGGAGGCTCGCGAATAGCCCCACCTCGTTGCCATCCCACGCTCGGAACCCGGGGGCATGGTCCTGCTGGCGGGCCACAATCGCCTTCGGAACGCGGAATGTCGTGGCC
>Ga0075522_10003910_pt1 | contig 10772 bp, 9 predicted proteins | sample NGEPerA_FD_74796 | JGI IMG/M metagenome (GOLD analysis project Ga0075522, IMG submission 74796) | Arctic peat soil microbial communities from the Barrow Environmental Observatory site, Barrow, Alaska, USA - NGEE PermafrostL2-A | ecosystem: Environmental > Terrestrial > Soil > Wetlands > Peat ...
GGGCGTACCGGCGGTGTATGAAGTGAACGGCCGGGAGTACGTTCTTTTTTCGCTCATGGGCGGACCAGGTTTCCCCGCCGGAGCGCGGATGCCGCCGGGAGGTGTGAATCCTCCGGCAGGCACGAAGAGTTATGTGGCGCTGGCATTGCCTGTGGGCAGGTGATGAGTGAACCGGCGGCAGCGGAGCGAGCAAGCCCCTCAGACGGAAATCACTTTTTTCCGGATAGCCGGCCGACCGGCCGGAGGCAGCGCGATGGCACGTCGACGACTGGCGCGTTACACGGCAATGTGCCTGTTAATGTATCCCCAGCAGTGCAGGGTTTGGCAGATGCTTGATAGTGAGTTTATGGGGCTAGGAGCGAAGTGGAAGGCAGACCAGCGACAATGGGCTACAGAGCGGTGTCACGTCCACGACACGAACGGTTACCTAAGGGACAGCCCAAAAATACAATCACATAGATAGGCGTAGTTCTGTCAGTATGCCGGTTCGCGTAGAAACAGCCGTTATCGACGGATAGCCTGTTGTTGGCAATATTCAAGGTGTTTCGGATTGAGGTTGCGAGGTGTCCAGCAAGGGCTTGAATGTGTTAGAATTCTTCCTGTAAGGAGTTTTACGGGAAGACATCTAACATTATGAGGACCGAATCCTTCCATGCCGGTGATCTGGCAAAAGTTCTCCGGCACAGCAAAATCGCCACCATGCCCGAATTGAAGAAGGCGTTGGGGACCGATGTGGACGTCACGGTTTTCCGCAAGTTGAAGCAACTCGCCTATCGGACCAGTTACTCTCATCGCGGTTCGTACTACACGTTAGACGAAACCGCGCGCTTCGACCGCAACGGTCTGTGGTCTTTCCAGTCGGTCTGGTTCTCCCGCTGGGGAACCTTGCTGGATACGGCTGAGGCGTTTGTCGGAAATTCCTCATCGGGCTATTTTGTGGAGGAACTGGACAACCTGCTGCATGCCGGGACCAAAGAGCCGTTGCTGAAGCTTGTACAGCAAGAGCGCGTGACGCGGCAGCCGGTCGGCGGTTTGTATCTGTATTGTTCGACGAAGACGGCCCTGCGCGACCGCCAACTGCTGGCCCGTCGAGTGCTTCACGCCGAGCCGCAACTGGAAGGCAGTCTGATCGTCGCAGACGAGGTGGCTGACGAGTTGAAGGCGGCAATTGTGCTTTTCTTCAGCCTGCTCGACGAAAGGCAACGCCGTCTCTACGCCGGGCTGGAATCGCTCAAACTCGGTTATGGCGGGGATCGACGGATGGCCGAGTTCATCGGCATGGACCCGCACACCGTGGCCAAAGGCCGACGTGAACTCATCGAACAGGACTTCGAGACGGACCGCCTCCGCAAAGCGGGCGGCGGGCGTAAGCGGGTGGAAAAAAAACGCCCGAAGTCATCTCCCGAATCGAAGAACTGATCCGGCACGATACTGCCGGCGACCCCATTTCCGGGCTCAAGTGGAGCCGGCGAACAACACGCAACATCGCCCAACAGCTCACGGGCCTGGGAATCGAGGTGAGCAAGAACACCGTAGGCCGTCTGCTGAAACAGATGGACTTCAAACTTCGCGTGAACCGCAAACAGATTGCCTCCACCAAAAGCCCGGACCGCAATCAACAGTTCCTCTATATCGGTCGGCAACGGGAACAATTCGCCGCCCAGGGCCTGCCCATTATCAGTGTGGATGCGAAGAAGAAGGAATTGATTGGCAATTTCAAAAACACCGGAGCCCGGTGGGATCGCGATCCCATTCCGGTGAAAGATCACGATTTTCGTTCCGAGGCTGAGGCTCTCGCCACCCCCTATGGCATTTACGATACGCAGGCCAACCGGGGCTCCGTCTTTCTGGGAACCAGCCACGACACCCCGGCCTTTGCCGTCGATGCGATCGCTCAGTGGTGGCTTCAGAAGGGCTGCCAGCGATACCCCGCTGCCAGCGAACTGTTTATCGTTTATCCTGGCTGATGGCGGAGGCAGCAACGGTTCCCGCTGCCGTGCCTGGAAAAAAGCCCTTCAAGACACCATCTGCACTCCGCTGGGCCTCAAGGTGACCGTCAGCCATTACCCGCCCGGTACGTCCAAGTGGAATCCCATCGAACACCGCCTCTTCAGCCAGATCAGCAGAAACTGGGCCGGCGAGCCTCTCACCGACATCGACAAGGCCCTCAATTTCATCCGCACTGCGACGACCAAAACCGGCCTCGTCGTCACCGCCCAACTCATCGCCGAAAACTACGATAAGGGAACCCGAATCACCGACCCGGAAATGCTCCAACTCAACCTCGTCCCACACGACACCCTCGGTCGCTGGAACTACACCTTACATCCCAAACAGACTGTGAACTAATTCCTGGGCTGCGACTAAGTAAACTCGACTGCAACCTCCTTCAGCCGATGTCGCCCGAAACTCGGAATGACTTCAATGGCGGTAGCGGCGGGGAACTCCGCGCTCGGAAGGGAACGACCTTTCCGAAAATGCATGCGCTGCACTCATCGTCGATATTGGCTTGCAACGTGTTTGACTATTGGCGCTCCAGAAGGGTTGACGCTCTCGGCAAAGCACTCGGAAGCAATCGAGTATTTGAAAACCTCAAGTTCGAAGCACAGTTCCCCACAGGTCTCCCCGGGCACCCCCCGAGCCTGGACGTAGCTTTACGCTGCGCATCAGGCGATGTCTGGGGGATCGAATCGAAATTCACCGAACCTTTCGGCACTAAAAAAGGTGGCCCTGCGTTCAAGGATAAGTACTTTCCGGCAGGTAGACCAGTCTGGAGCGAGCGAGGCCTGCCGAAAAGCAGCGTGCTCGCACTTGCACTTCGAGAAGGGCAAGTCACGTTTCGCCATCTCGATGCCGCCCAACTGCTGAAGCACGCGCTCGGATTGCAAACGAACCATCCAGGATCCTTTTCCCTCGTGTATCTATACGCGGATGAGGATGCCCCGGAGGCGAGGCAGCACCGCCATGAGATAACGGAGTTCGAGGCGGCAATAGACCAGGATTTCCCATTCGTGTCTCTCTCATACAGCTTATTTTTGATGAGACTGCGCGATTTCGCAGGAACAGACCATCATTCCTATTTCGAATATTTCACTCAGCGATATCGGTTCATCACGGCTGAATCAGGAGTGTTAAGCGCGGAGCCCAAATCTCAAAGTTGACGATTCGTCGGCATGCCGTAGACGGGCCGCTGTCTGGGGTGCCGGACGTCGGCACAGGAGAGGAACGCGCCTTTCTCGTCAATCTGCACGATTCGCGGGGTAAACTTCAGAGGATGGCGAATTGGATTCCGTTGCTGGATCCGGCAGGTGCGGCACAAATCGCTGGGCGTTATGTCTACGGAGTGAGTCGGGACGCCGGTGTTGAACTGCGTGTACTCGAGGACCAGACGATTGAGCGGGAATTCGGTTGGGTATTCTTCTACGGCCCTGCCGATGAATCGATACTCCTGGCTGGGAACGCACCCTTCATTATTGATCGCCGACTCGGCTCAATACGTCCGACTGGAACGGCGCTCCCCATCGAGACCTGCATCCAGACTTATGAGGCAACGGGGAGAACTTTCCCGCCAGGCTTACCGGGGTACGCGGTGACCATCGAAGGGTGGGAGCAGGGAGCGTCAGAGTTCGGGAAAATAGCTTTGACGAAACTGATCCGAAGCGCGCGCGGCTACACTCTTTCCGAAGCGAAGGCATGTACAGACGATGTGACTGAAGGGCGGGACGTAATCTTGACGTTCTCGACTCTCGACTGAGGTTGAAGCCGAAACCTTTTGCCAAGGAGTGCGGAATCTGGGCGCTGCGGCCCATCGCGAATCGGTGGGCGGCGCATAGTCGGCCAGACACCCAATACCCTTTTGCGGTTCCGCCCGATGCCTGAATCACGGCTCGGGCTCAATGCCGATCCGATCATTTACGGCGGCATGAATGCGCTGTTTACAGCCAAGATATTTCTCTGTCGTTTGGACGGAGAGGTGTCCGAGCAGGAACTGAATCTGCTCCAGTTCTCCGCCGGCTGTGTGGCAGAGCCGCGCGCACGTGCGACGGAGGTCATGGGGTGCCAGCTTTTCGATCCCGGCTCGTTTCGCGCAATCCTTGACGACATGCCACACGACTCGCTCCGTAATCCCATCTCCCCATGTCTTCCCGGCGCGGCAAACGCACCGGAACAGGCGGCCGACGGTTAAGTTTGCAGAGGCCATCCATGAGTCGACGGCATCCTTAGCCCAGTCCGAAACAGGAATAGTTCGGATATGCCGACTCTTACCGATCAGGTCGACGATGGCCCAGTGGTCTTCGCGCCGCTCAAGGTGAGCGATATCAAGCTCCGCAGCTTCCCTTCGCCGCAGTCCACAGCCCAACAGGACCGCAAGCAGCGCGCGATCCCGCTTGCCCTTCAATGTGGCGGGGTCGGGTACCTGCCAGAGGTGGCGGCCCTGCTCCGCTGTGAGCCAGTTGCCGAGCCGAACGCCAAGCTACTTCAAGTCGAAGGGCGATCTGATGGCGTATGCGCTGCTGCTTTACGGCAACCAACTCGCCGCGGCAATCGATGGTTGCGCGCCCGACGCTTCGGTTCGCGCGGTCTTCCGCGAATCGATCTCGCGAAGCGCGCAGCAGGGATTAGCAAACGAGGCCCGGACCCGGCAGCACCTGGACATCCTGAGCCGGAGCCAGGCGGCCACGGCGGCGGAGATGTCACGTCTGTCGGAAGTGCAGGCTCTGGTAGCGCAGGCGTACGAGCGGCGGCTCCCCGGCGGTCCCGAACGTGAACTGGCGGCCAAAGCCATTGCCGGCGTGAGTTTGCATCTCACCGGCATTGCGGTTCGCTGGTGCCTGGAACACCGCGAATGCGATCTCCCGGCAACTATGGACCGCGCCCTGGCGGGGCTCGAAGCTCTGTTTTGCCGCGGGACACACGACCGGTAGAACCGCGCTCCGCGCAGCAGCGCCGATCTTCTAAATACGAGCTAACCGCGAATCGGCATCGCCGAAATGATCCAGCTTCACGCCCATGCGATCCATCAGCGAAAGGTACAGGCCGCACATCTTGCGGTTCTCTGCCGGCTCACCCAGATAGCTCAGTGAACGACCCGTTTTCAGTTCCCCGCCCAGTCCGCCCGCCAGCAGAACCGGCAGGCGATTGTTGTCGTGCGTGCGGCCCACAAACAGGCTCGAGAGGAACATCAGGCACGAGTTATCGAGCACCGTGCCGTCTCCTTCCGGCATGCTGTCCAGCTTCGAAGCCAGATAGGCAAACTGACTCACGTGCCAGCGCGAAATGGACTCGTACGCGTCTGAGTTGTTGTTGTGGGATAGCCCGTGGTGTCCCTGGTTCACTCCGAGGAACGGATAGTACATCGCGGAGAGATCGCGCGAGATGATCAGAGACGCGACCCGCGTCTTATCCGTCTGGAAAGCGATCGCGATCAGGTCGCACATCAGCTTCGAGTGTTCGCGCAAGTCTTCAGGCAAGCCGTTCGCGGGCCGCTCCATCATCGCAATCGGGGTGCCCTTCAGTTTGGCCTTGTCCTCAGCCGCGTCCTTACCGGCGCGGAGCGCGCTCACACGCTTCTCAACCTCGCGCACGCTGGTCAGGTAATCGTCCAGCTTGCTCTTATCGGTCGCGCTTACCTTACGGCTCATCTCTTCGGCGCTGTCCTTCACGCGATCGATGATGCTGATGTTGCGCAGACTGCCGCGGTTCTCGAACAGGTTGTCGAAGGCCAGGGAAGGGTAGAGCTCAACCGGAACCGGCGAGTCCGGACTCTGCCACGAGATATGAGAACTGTACGCCATCGAATAGTTTGTTTCGTGATATCCGGTCATCGGCGGATCGCACGCCAGTACGATGCTCGACTGTGCTGTGTCCTGACCGACAGTGTTGGCGATCATCTGATCGATGCTCATGCCCGAATGAAGGATGGCGCCCTTTGAAACCTGAGCCCCGGAAAGCAGGCTGCCCGTCTGTGCCGGATGAATCCCCAGGCCCACCGAGGCCTTGTTGAACAGCCCATCCACCACGTTGATCTTCCCCTTCAGCGGCTCCAGCACCGAGAGAGTCTTGCTCAGCTTCATGTCTGCGCCGTCGCCGGCGGCGCTCCAGTGGTCCTCGTTGATTCCGCAGCCCATGAACATTACGGCGAAGCGCTTTGGAAACGGTGACGCGGTCGCCGCGCCGAACGCGGGAAAGGACTCGAGAAACGGCAGTGCCATGGCGACGCCCGCGCCCCGCAGGATGGAGCGCCGGGAAATGATTCGCTTGAAGTTTTGCGGGACTCGGTTTTGTGGGATCAGCTTGTTCGACATTTACTCACCTCTCTTAGGCGTGGATTTAGACGTTGGTTCGGCGGTGCGGTTGTCTTGCGTGATTTCAGTACGACGTTTATTCAGGAACTGCGGGCTGGAGACGATCGTGTCCACCATGGAATCGAATCGATAGCCGTTCGCGGCCAGCCGCGTCTCCATCTTCTCGACGATCGGCTCGTCTGAGAGCAGAAGGGTTCTGCCCAGCGCATAAGACAACAGCTTGCGGCTGAGGTTGTCAATGTAGTCGTTTTGCCGCTTCTCCCGGATGTAGTTTTGCACGCCGCGGAATCCCGAAGCCTCAAAACCACCGGGGAACGTCGCTGAATCGTCAATCGGCCGTCCGCCGAGATCTTTGCTGCGCTTCTCGCCCACCGGACCGTAACCTTCCATCGCGAGGCCGAACGTGTCGAATCGGGCGTGGCATCCGGCGCAAAGCGGGTTCGCGCGGTGCTGTGCCAGCACCTCCCGCAGGGGTGCATCCGCCTTGGCTTCATCCTGCGGCAGTTCCGGAACCACCGGGGGCGGAGGAGGAATCACCTCGCCAAGGAGCCGGCGGACCGTCCAGTATCCGCGCTTCACCGGGCTGGTCCTCAGACCCGGGGAACTTTGCGTCAGAAACACGGACATCGGCAGCAGACCGCCGCGGTCATACCTGCCGGCATCGTCAACCCGAACCCATGTATCGTCTGTCACCGAGGGGTTGGCAAACTTCTGCACGGGGCGCGGCGCCTCCGCGGTCGGGGGAGGGCCCCCTCTGCCCGGACCCGAGACCGACGGCTTTGCCTCGGCAAGCTTGAACTCCGGAATATCGTTCATTCCGTAATGCTTAGCGAGCACCGGATTTACGAAAGTGAAGTTGCCATACAGCATGTCGAGAATGGAACCATTGTTCTTCAATACATCCTCAAAGAAGCGGACCGGCTCTTCGAACATCGCCGTCCGAAGCTCGTTCGAGAAGCTGGGGAAGCGCTGGCGGTCAACCGAATTATAAGTTTCGAAGTGGCGCGAATCGAGCCAGTTCGCCGCGAACTCGACAGCCAGCCCGCGGGCGCGCGGATCTTTCAGCATCCGGCGGGTCTGCGCGGCCAGTACATCCGGCCGCTCCAAATTTCCCGCGGCCGCATGTTTCAACAGCTCATCGTCCGGCATGCTCGCCCACAGGAAGTAGCTCAGCCGGCTGGCCAGAGAGTAGGGCGGCAGCGGCGTTCCAATACCGGTGCGTGCGGCCGCGGAAGTTGCCGCTCCGAATGCCGGGTCCTGCAGATCGATCCGGAAAAAGAACTCGGGGGAGATCAGAATACTGGCGATCGAATCGCGCATCGCATCCTCATGCGACAGCGACCCCTTTTCGCGAAGCTGGTGGTAGTAAGCGATCAGACCGTCACGCTGCGCTTTGGTGAGGGGCCGGCGATAGGCGCGCGCGGCAAACTTCACCAGAGCGTCCAGTTGTGCCGGTTCGGCTTCGATGCGCATCTTCTCGAGCGACCTCAGCGTAGAGTCGATGTTGTTGAAGTGGACCGGCATCCACGCCGCCGCCACGGGATTATCGCTGGCTTTGGCGAGCGCCGTGTATTGATCCCGAATTTCCGCGATCACGGAAGAGTCTGTCACTTCCTTACCTACGGGTCGCGGCCGTCCGGCCTCGGCTCCGCCGCCCAGCACCTCACCGCTCTGGTTGAAATAGAACTGGATGAAGGTCCGGGCAGTGTGATCGGCGTAGAAGTCGAATTCAGTCCAAAGCTTGTCCAGCTCCTTGTTCCCTTTCTCGTCCAGAATGAGTTGCCGCAGGGGAAGATCGTCGCGCCAGTTCCCCATCACGCTGTGAAAACCCGCGCTGAGAAGGCGCCCCGAGTCCGCCGAATCGTCGGGGAAGAACTTACCCCGCTCTTTAATGTAAAAAGCGTCGGGGAAAACATCGGCGAAGCGCGCGAACGATTCCTCATATTCGGCGCGTTTCGCGGCCGGAACCACCAGATCGGGATCGGACAACTGGGCCGATTTCATCGCCGCGGCCCACCGGACGGCTGCTTCCGCGTGCAGGCCTGCGTACTTGGGAATCTCAGGCGGCGTTTGCGGCGGATCGGTGTCCAGCCGAAGGGCGGCGGCGTCGAAGTCCCGGCGGTGCGTATTGAACTGGGTATATTTCCACGTCAGCAGAGGCTGCGACGCAGCGGGCAGTCCGCGAGGCCGGAAGCCGCCTCTGCCTCTGCCCCCTCCGCGACCGCCGCGGCCGGGGGCCCCTGGAACGGGGAGCCCGTCAGTGAACTGGGGCGGAGCCGGGGTTCCGGCGGGAGGAGCCGCCGACGCCGCGACGGGAGGACCGGTCACCACAGGCGCCGTGAACTGCATCGCCGTATGATCACGGATCTTCACCACGAAGTCCCGCATCTCAACGCATTTCGCGTGAACAGCCGCCGTATCCACCTTGCCCGCGTTAGGCGCGGGCAGCGCTTTCCACATAGCCTGAAGACGGGCGATCGGTCCCACTGCCACCTTCCGCGGGTGTCCAGGAGCGACATTCTCGCCAAGAATGCCCCAGACGAGGGGCAGATACTTCGGGCTTAATTTACTGGAAGTAGCGGTGCTCGTCAGCGTCACGGCTGGTTTCCCCAGCGCGGAGCGATATTTATATCGCCAGGCGGCTTCAAAATAATCCGCGTAGTCGGTGGGCTGTGATGCGTAAAAGTCAATAATTCGTTTGATGGCGAACTGCTCGCGATCCGTCTCGGAAAGCACGGGCCCCGGGGCGAATATAAACCCGTCGGGCGTGAGAGCGACATGATCGGCCACTTCGCGCGCCGCCCCAAGGTACTTGTTGAACAGAGCGGGCGACATGTTCAGTGTCTCGCCAGTATTGTCGAAACCGGCCTGGTTGGCTGGGTCGACCGGGAATTCTCTGGTGGGCCTGATGTCTGCCCCGGTCAGATCGCGGATGGTGTAGTTATATTCGGAATTACTCAGCCGCCGGGCCTGCACGGGGCCGGGATCCCCGGCATTCCTGCGCAACTCATCGGCTCGGACGGCTTTCACCCAGTCGATAACCTTTTGCCGGCGCTCTGCCGGAGGCTGCGGCACCGGTTTGGGCGGCATCTCCTGACGCTCGATGCGCTCCATCAGCAGGGTCCAGTGGCCGAAATCCTGAAGCACGGAAGAGAGTGTCGTGAATGACTTGAGATCCAGCTGCGCGGCGGGCGTCTTACCGCTATGGCAGCCTATACAGTACTGATCGAGGAAGGGCCTTACGTCCTGGGTGAAGCCATGCTCCAGCGCGGGATTGGGCGCGGCAAGGAGTGACGTGAGCACGATCATGCCGGTAATCAGCAGTTTGGCGGTGCGCCAGTGAGGAAGAATCATTAAGAGCCAGGTTCCTATAATGCGGTTATAAGTATATCCTCAGGCTACGGTCCGGTGACAGTGAATTCGGCGTAAACACACTGTGATACACGGTGTAGATCATTGATCCATGGGAATTTTACGGTCTCAGGACCGCGGATCGGGTAACCTCTTCTAAGGGGCGTTCGCTTGTGCGTCGGCGCGCTTCTTAATTGAGGACAACTATGCGGCGGATTTTTTTACTGCTTGCTTCAGCCGGGGTCACGCTGTTTGCACAAGCTCCTGACAAATGCAAAGATCTCGCGAATTTTCAAATGCCTGGAAACAGGCTTGAGATCACCCGCGCCGAGATGGTCGCAGCAGGTCCGGCGGCCGCGGGTCGGGGCGCACTATCGGGCCCGGTGTTGCCGGCGCGCTGCCGCGTCGATGGCATCATCGATCGCCGAACCGGATCGGATGGCAAGACCTACGGCATCCGCTTTGCGATCGCCCTTCCTGAAAAGTGGACCGGCCAGTATTTGCAGCAGGGCGGCGGCGGCCTGAACGGAACGGTCGCCGAGCCAATTGGAGCGCAAGCGGCGGGTACGCAGTCGGCAATTGCGCGCGGCTTTGCGGTGGCCACCAGCGACACCGGCCATCAGAGCTCAGGCGGAGGGTTCGATGGCAGCTTCATGCAGGATCAGCAGGCCGTACTCGACTTCGAGTTTGTGGCAATCGGAAGGCTGGCCGTGGTCGCGAAGCGGATCATGGAAGTTCACTATGGCAGGCCACCGGAACATTCGTACTACGTGGGTTGCTCCACCGGAGGCCGCGAAGCGATGCTGATGTCGCAGAGATACCCGCTCTATTTTGATGGCATTGTTGCCGGATCTCCGGCAATGCGGACGGGCTTTTCCAATTTAGCCACGCGCTCGGTTACCGTGGCGCTGAACGCGATAGCACCGAAGGACGCGAACGGACGTTTAGGCGCGGCATTGTCGGACAGCGACAAGAAAGCAGTCATCGCGAAGCTTCTGGAGGTTTGCGACGCGCGCGACGGCGCCGCGGACGGGATGATTTTCAACGTGACAGGCTGTAGTTTTCGTCCTGCGGATTTGCAGTGTGCAGGGGCAAAGGCCGAAGGATGTCTGTCGC
>Ga0075522_10003911_pt1 | contig 10771 bp, 10 predicted proteins | sample NGEPerA_FD_74796 | JGI IMG/M metagenome (GOLD analysis project Ga0075522, IMG submission 74796) | Arctic peat soil microbial communities from the Barrow Environmental Observatory site, Barrow, Alaska, USA - NGEE PermafrostL2-A | ecosystem: Environmental > Terrestrial > Soil > Wetlands > Peat ...
CCCACGAAATAGCTTCAGTACAGCCCATTTCGGCAGCTCGGCTCCTCGCAGCCGCGACATAATTTGCTCCACGCCGGTTGTGCTCTGGCGGTTTGTTCGCCCCGCGAAATCATCGAGGATCACCTTTGCGTGATCGTTTTCGTTGTAAAGTGCGCGGAGAGCTTTGAGCTCTCCGTTCCGCTTTTCGGTCGGCATCTAGACCTCCTTCCAGACGAACCTGGAGTCGTATCCTTTGCGCCCGGTGACGAACTGACCAAAGCCACTCTGCTCCAACTGCTGCAGCACCCGGATGACGGCCTGCCGGGTCGCTCCCTTGCCACATACATTCACAAGATGAGTAACCTGCTCAACCTTGCGGTTTCTTTGGCGTGTGGCGAAGTGGCTTATAACGGCGGCTGCGGTTGCACCCGAAGCCGATATGGCCAGGGCAGACTTAAGAAATTCAATCGTTTTCATGTGTTTCTCCTTATTCTTACTTCTCTATATCAAATTATAATACATAAATAAGGAATTCTAAATGAATCTATAAAAATATATGTTTAGGGAGGGAATGGGGGTTCTGCATGCAGCCCCTCGTTTCCCGGCGCGGTCATACCCGCACTGCAAAAAGACAGATTTACCGCTTCCCCAGTCCTGAAACCTCTGGTTCATCGGTTCATTCGAAAGAATCGCATTTCACGCATGATAATGTCCTTTATCATGCGTGATAGGAGAAAACACAGATGGCCATTCGCCTGTATACGGACGCCCCCCAAGGTTTGCTGGACACCCTTTATGAAGCGATCGACGATGGCAAAGCCCCAACGTGGGACCACGACGACGATGGGGATTTTATCCATACTCCCCCGCAGTGGGAGAACGAGGCTTGGTTACAACCTGAAGTCGGAGAGGGCGTTTTGGTGCTAACAATTCTCCATCCCAAGGATCAGGCAATCACCAGTGAAGTCTATGCCGTCTACCATGGACGGTTTGTTGAGTTTGCCCTGAATCATGCCGACCAGTTCTTCACGAAAGCTGAGGTGTCGGCCCAAGCGGAAGCCGATGATCTCATTGAATAGCGAAGCTGCATTAGCGGAGAGGCTGCCCTCCTCGGCCTCCCTGCCCTCAGTCTTCACGGCTCGGCCGGAGGCCCGAGCCCGGATGCGTGACTTCTTCAGCTCGCATATCCGCAATCCCAACACCCGCCGCGCCTACCGGGAGGCTGTCCGGCAGTTCTCCGCCTTCTGTGCCGAGCATGGCATCGTAGATCTCGCCCACGTCGAACCGGTCCACGTCGCGGCCTTCGTCGAGACACAGCTCAAGATCCATTCCAAGCCCACGGTAAAGTTGCGTCTCGCCGCTCTAAGGATGCTCTTCGATTGGATGGTGGTCGGCCAGGTCATACCCACGAACCCGGCCCACGCTGTGCGCGGGCCGAAGCACTCGCAGAGGCGCGGCAAGACCCCGGTCCTCCAGGCAGACGAAGCGCGGACTCTGATCGACGCTATCGACGTCAGTTCCCTTCCCGGCCTGCGAGATCGAGCGCTAATTGGCCTCATGGTCTACACCTTCGCCAGGGTTGGAGCGGCGATTTCGATGAAGGTGGAAGACTTCTTTGTGCAGGGACGGCGCGGCTGGGTGCGACTTCACGAGAAGGGCGGCAAAGAGCACGAGATGCCCACGCACCATAACCTCGACCGCTATTTGGAGGAGTACATCTCGACCGCCGGGATCGCCGAGGACCGAAAAGGCCCGCTCTTCCGCACCAGCAGGGGGCGCGGCGGCGAGCTGGCCGACCGTCCCATGCTGCAATCCGATGTGTGGAGAATGATTCGCCGGCGAGCTGCCCAGGCCGGAATAGAAACAGAGATCGGCTGTCACACCTTCCGCGCTACCGGCATCACGGCCTATCTCAAGAACGGCGGCAAGCTGGAAATCGCCCAGCAGATGGCCGCGCATGAGTCAGCGCGGACGACCGGCTTATACGACCGACGCAACGACGAGATCTCGCTCGACGAGGTCGAGCGGATTGCGATCTGAAGCATTATAAAAACCAGAACATGCTCTTTGGGCGGGCACACTCACCCTCAGATAGAGCACCGGCTTAGAAGGCCGGTGCTCTATCTCCGCATTCCAATTCAACCTCACCAACTTGGCATTGCTGATGGCCGCATAGTCTGAAGGACTAAGACCCTAGGTTACAGGTTCGCGCTGTTGCTGGTTATGAAGCGTGCGCGGGCGAGTAGCTCGTCAAACGTCACGATTTCAGGCCCGTTTAGCCGGCAGCGAAACAGCTCAAAGGCAGTGCGCTTGTCGTGATCGACGAGCTCCTTTGTATGCCCGACCACCAATATAGAGCGTGGAGAAATAGTTCGGATGTGGGCCGCAGAAAGCCTCTCCGTATCCTTCGCTCGTTTACTGCCTTCCATCTCCCAGGTGTGAGTATTCACCTGGATTTGTGAGACAGCATTTATAAAGTCGGTATCAAAACCTGGGACACCATTGCGGTATGGCGAGGGAGATGACTGGAAGAATCGTGCATCAGGACGCTTGATTTCGACAAGGACCGTGAACCTCTCATCAGCTTCTGTGTTCATCAGGAACTCGCCTTTTTGCTCGCCCCGCCGCGTAACATCCGCGCCCCCGTAGTTCGCTTGGTTTTGCAATAGGTTTAGGAATTGGAAGCGTAAGCCAAGACCGAAGATCCATTGATTTACCTTGAAGAAGGTTTCCCAGTTCGACTCTTTCCACTGTCCAGAGTTCAGTTCCTTTTCAAATTCTTCTACGGCGAGTTTGCGACGCCGCATGATCTCTGCATCTGCAAGCTGTGCTGTCACGTCAGGGCGCAGCGTGGCGAGCGTGTCCCAAAACTCGGTGCTGTAATTGTTGCTAATTAATTGCTCGATCACACCCTTTTGATCGCCATCGATCTGCAGCATTTCATCACGCTTGCCGACAACCAGATCTAAATCACCAAACCCTACACCCTCCTCCTCAGCCGCCTCCTTTAGAATCTGTAGGCCTACGATGAACTTTTTGAGGTGGTCAGTGCGTAGCTCTAGTCTGCTAATCTCTCCGGCCTTGAGATGACTTAACTTTTCACCGTCGAGCGGAAGCCAGCCGTTCGCTCCCTTGCGTTCATGGATGATATTGCCGCGCAAGTTCCACACGCCATCGTCATCACGGGTCAGCTCTCCATAAAAGCACCGCCGCGTATTGGGTTTTTGCTCCAAGATGATCGGTGTTGTGAACTTAGTGAAAGTCTTCGTCACCTTCTCAACATTCAACGGTTTCACTAGCAGCTCCTTAGGGGATACCTGCGCACGGCGAACTGACGATGCAAAAGGCCGCCTTGTGGCGGGACTGACGATCCCCTATCCCGATTGAGCGGGTGACAATTTACTCGTCTTCTTCGCTGGCATTCTGGTTGTACAACTCATTGAGCTTGCCTTGGAGTAGTTTCTTGTCTGGAAGCATCGTCTGATACTCGGCGATCAGCGCCGGAGACAGTGTGCGGCTCAGAGCATATTCCACGACCTTATCCTCTTTGCTGGCGCACAGTAGAACGCCGATGGAGGGCTGTTCATGCGCCTTGCGCACGTCGCGGTCGAGAGCCTCCAGGTAAAAGCTCAGCTTGCCGAGATATTCCGGTTCAAATCGAGTCACCTTGAGTTCCATGGCGACCAGGCAGTTGAGGCCGCGATGAAAAAAGAGCAGGTCCAGCGCGAAGTCCCGCGTACCCACTTGCAACGGATATTCGGAACCGACAAAGCAGAAGTCCCGGCCAAGCTCCAGCATGAAATCTTTCATGCGGTCGAGCAATCCACGGTGGAGGTCGTTTTCGGTATGCTCCTGCGGCAAGCCGAGAAATTCGACGGAGTAGGCGTCCTTGAAAATGCTCGCCGCCTCTGGATGTATTTCTGTCACCGCCGGCGACACTTTTACCGGGGAGAGCACGGTGTGCTCAAAGAGAGCGAGGTTGAACTGCCGCTCCAACTGGCGGCTCGACCACCGCTCCCGTATCGCCATCCGCAGATAAAATTCGCGTTCCTCGGGCCGTTTGCTCTGCCCAAGGATGATGAGGTTGTGTGTCCACGACAATTGTCGCGGCAGTGCCGCGACAATTGCATCGCTGCGGTATGTCTCATATAACTGTTTCATTCTGAACAAGTTGGAGCGCGTAAAACCGCGTTGCCCCGGCTGCGTCTGGGCAATGTATTGAGCCAGTTGCGGCACCACGCCTTCGCCCCACTCGGCGGTTTCGATCTTGCGGCTGATGTACTCGCCTACTTGCCAGTAGAGATCGATCAACGCGGTATTGACGGCCTGAAATGCCCGTTGCCGAGCGGCTGCAATGAGGCCGACAATCTCGGAAAAGCCCTGTTCCTCCGTTACGCTAGCCTTGGTTAGAACGTCCATTCTTCAATTCTCTCTGATTTGGTCCGGTTGCTGGCAAACCCACGAGCAAGCCCCTAAAAAGGTATGTCCGAATCGTGGACCAAGGCCGGTGTTTTGGCCCCACCCACTGCTGCGCTGGAATATGATTGGGACACCGGGGAAGGACTCGAACCTCCGACCCCCACCTCGACTCGGGCCAGGTGATCTTCTTTTGCGGGAAGACCTGGCCTCTGTTGCTTGTGGCGCTCTATCCGGACTGAGCTACCCGGTGATCTTGTTGTCAAACGCTCCTGTTTCTGCCTTTTGACAAACTCTCTATGAGACAGACTCTGTAGGGCTGCGCCTTCCAGCTTTTCGACGAGTCCCGTCAGTTCAAACTTGCGAACTTTAGGCTTACCTTCAGCAGCCGCGCTCGGTTTCAATCGCTTTATGAAACCCTCCCTCTCCAATACCTCCAGCCGTCTCTCAATGGTGCGTCGGCTGACCCCCATTCGCTGGGAGATTATTTCCGGCGAAGGAAACGGTAGGTTGAGTGGTCCCCACCAATGGAGAGAGAGATTCAGCAAAATGACAACGTCCCTGGAATCAAGCCCTAGGTAATGCTGCGCACGAAAGATGACATTTGGTACGAGCTGATACCCTGCTCGGCCAGCAACCCCCCACTTTTTGAGTGGCCAGTCATCCGGAGCAGCGGAAGGCATCGCTTGCTCAACAGGCGCGAGTTTGGAAGTAAGCACCGACACTCCTCCACTGTAAACCAAAAACAGCTCACTCGCCTATGAATATTAATATAGCGACACTGATGTCGCACTTTATTATTGCCCCTCGCAAGCGAGATGGGCCGCGTTACGGGCTGGGGATAAGGGGTGTTTGGAACAATTGGACGGAAAGTCCGCTTAAGCAATGTTTGGTCTACCTCTAAAGAGGAGTTTCGCTTCCCTGCTCAACCAGCAACCCCGGTTCTCCTAAAGTCCAAAGCCGTCTGCTCATGCCCTTCGGGATGTTGCTCTCGCCACAGCTCCAGCAACAGCGGCGGCATCTGCGAAAGCACGGCTTTGGTCCGATGGACCTTCGCATGACACCCAGGGCAGAGCGAGATCATCAAGTTCAGAACCGACTTGCCAGGAACGCGGTGATGGACAGTGATTGACCTCTTATCGCGACCGGGAGCCTCGCAGACGCGGCATCGGTACTCATCCCGTTCCAGGACTTGCTCTCGCAGTCCGCCGAAGTATTCCTGATCCTGACGTTTGAGTGAATAGCAGGTTGGACACAATCCGAACGCAACGATACCGGGTCGCCCGCATGGACAACACAGACCGCGTTGAACGGTGTGCTTCAATTCCCTACTCCTTGGCTTTCAACTTCGAGTCGTTTTCACGGATGAATGCCTCTATCTCCGCTGCACTCGCCAAGATGCGGAGCCATTGCTCTTTATAGAGCGTCACCGGAAACCGGCCCATGCCGTACAGGGAGAGACCACCCTTCTCGCTCACCTTGAGCGTAAGACCGCCCTTGTCTTTGTTCTTGAGCTGGGCATTCTCTGCCCGAAGGCGTTCCAACTCCGCTTGCATCTCCGATTCACTCATCACTGCTCTCCTTGCCATCCGTGTATAAAAAACGATTTCGTTATTGCGGGATTACTCCAATCTTTTCCCCTACGCTCGACACGTTCCGCGCCAGCTCATACCGCCACCGGCCATGACTCCCTTCAGCGTTCACAGCATTCACCCAGCGAGCCGCCGCGCTGGCCTTGACCTCAGCCAGAGGGTCGAAGCCCTTCGTCTCCAGAATAATCGTCGTACCCGGCACGTCTTTCAGCCGTACCAGGAAGTCCGGCACATAGTCGTGCATCTGGCCGTTGTGCAGGTAGGGAATCCCAAAGCCAAGCCCCGCGTTCTTAACAAACATCTCAACCCGAGGATGCGTGTCGAGAATGAACGCCGCCGCTTGCTCCCACTGCTGCGTATCTGCAATCACGAAGTTCACATGGCTCCGCATTACCTCACGAACATCCTTGCTGGTCCATGTGTCCACATCGGCGGTCGAGCCTTCCATGCGGTTCTCTTCATAACGTGGAATCTCAGGAGCTTCGCCTTGCGCCTGGTCGGGTCGAAGATGCTCGCGTAGGACTTCGATCAGCCAACCGAAGTATGGCGAGAGGAAGGCATCCTTGAGGTTGCCGCCGTGCAGCACCTCGACTCGCTCGCGTAGATACCTCTCCACAACAGGCACGAGCTGAGGGAATAACGTGTGCGGCGCAATGGTCGCTCCCGGCTGGGCGCAATACTCCCGTGTCAGCCGCTGAGCGCACTCAAACACCAACTGCTGTGTCCGGTGCCGTTTTCTGAATTCCTCAAGATCGGCCTGCGATGCCCTTCCCGGCCCGCTCATCGTCAGCCGGCCTCTGTCCGTCATGCTCAGCCCGCGCATCTCGATCTCAGTCGGAATATGCAACGGATCGATCTTGAGCGGCGGCACGTTTTCCCAATCGAAGGCAATGCGGTTCCGAATGGCCTGCGTATACCCCTCTACCCGTGGGAAGGTGATCTTCAGTGCCGCCCGTTCCGGCAACGCATGAACATGATGCCGCTTCACTCTCTCTGGGGCAGCGCCTTGAGGATTCGCCTTGAATGGCACCACCTCAAACGGCACTCCAAGCACGGTCGCAATCTCTTCCGAAAAGCGGTCATCCTTGCCCAGCTCGTAGCTCGCCCGACGTAGCCCACGCCCTACTACTTGCTCACAGAGCAGTTGTGACATGAAGGGGCGGAGTCCGATGATGTGCGTCACCGTATTGCAGTCCCAACCCTCAGTCAGCATTCCGACGCTGACGATGCACCGAATATCTCGCCCAGGAGGATGCAGCGGCCGCTTCAGCTTTTCCGCCGTCTCAACAAACTTCTCCGGATAGATCGGCTGTCCTTGGCCGTCCCGCGTCCAGTCCGTCTTGCCAACAGTGTCGAGCGTGAAGCGCATCCACCGTTGCTCATCCCCCTTCGCTCCGCCGTCCGACTCTTTCACAACCTTCGAGTCCACCCGGATCGTTACTGCCTGCCCATCACGATTACGCAGCTGCTCCAGCCGCGCCGAAGGCAGGCCCGCTGGAGTCTTGTCTTCAGCGATCCACTCATAAATCACCTTTGCCAGCTTCGTATTCTTCACCACTAGGATGTACACCGGCTCCCGATCCCGAGCCTCGCTCTTCCAGTGATCGAACTCTTTTTGCCACAGACTGCCCAGCATCGTGATCGCCTGCTGCGCCCACTTCAACACCGCCTCCGGTTGAGGATTTGCCCGCGTCCCTCCGCGTTCCCGAGCCGTCAGTCGCCCCGGCAGCATGACCCACTCCCAGATGTTCCGATACCCCGGAATCTCCGCACCTGTGTTGTCCCGTGCGGCAAGCTGGGGAACCTTCACCAGACCCGATTCAATCGCATCGATCAAACCGAAGTCGCTCACCACCCAGGGAAAGGGCTTATTTGTCTCCTGCCCCACCCGACCGACGAAGTACGGCGTGGCTGAAAGATCCACGCAGAAGTTAATCCCACGCATCCGCTGAATGCGATCCAGTCCTTCGACCCAGACCGTAGCTTCCTTCTTATCTCCCAGCAGCTCGGCGTCGTTCTCATCTTCATCGCCATCGTCGTCCTCGTCTTCATCGACGACCTCTTCGGCGATCCGGTACGCATGGTGTGCCTCATCGTTCAGCACCAGGATGTTTTTCTTGCCCCCAATATCGCGCCCCAGCACCCGTTGCAGGAGAGCCGTATCGCTCTCCACATACCGCGCCGACTCCACAAACACTTTCTTCAACGCACCTGTTTTCGGGTCAATCTCTGCGTCGATCACCGTCAGCAGTCCACGCGAAACCTGCCGCTCATACTCTTCCAGCGTCAGGTATCTCTTGTTTCGAGCTGTCGTGGTTTTCGGTCCAATCCGTATTGCTTCCCGTGTCCGCACCAGGACACCACGTTTCTCAACTTTCGCTCCGTCGGTTTGTACGCTCTGCGGCTCAAAGACGTGCCAGTTTGTGACCAACACCCTGCCCTGCGTGAGCTGGGGCATCATGCGTTCCGGCACCAGGTCACGGGTGCGGTAGATGCTCGCATCTCCCCGCTCCGGCTGTAGCTCCGTGAGTCGGTCCCGGATGGTGACGTTTGGGCAGACCGCCACTACAACATCAGAGAAGCGCTTATCGCCACGGCTCGCCACCTTGTTCAGGATGCTCCATGCCGTCAGCATCCCCATTACCGTCGTCTTCCCTGCCCCGGTTGCCATCTTGCAGGCATATCGTAGAAACCCGCTGTACCCGGATTCCTTCCGATCGGCACTCGGCTCGTCCCGAGGCACTGCAATCCCCTGGAGGAAGTCTTGCCGCGCCTCCGTTAGGAAGATGATCGTCTTTGCCGCTTCCAGTTGTGCGTAGAAGAGCCGCTTCTGCCGACCTTCGTCCTGCCAATACGTCAGCAGCTCAGTCGTAGTCCGAGTGGCTCCGGCGTAGCCCGATGCCTCCCAAGCCTTCAGCCGCTCACGGATCAGGTTCACCATCACCAGCTCATACGCGCCGGTGTACAGCGCGGACGGCCCAAGAATCCTGCCATCGGTCGTCCAGGAGGTTCTTTGATCGCGTGGCTCAAAGACAAACGAAGGGCGCCGCCCTTCCCGCTCCTGCGGTGTTTCTCCCTCACGCAGATACCAGAAGCTCTCCGGCTCATGGAACGGGCTATTGAGAATTGGCCGGCTGACTTCGTTGCTGCTCACGGATGCGTTATTGCTCATGCCAGCACCGCCGCCGTGGCATCGCTCAACTTCTTCACCACCATCAGCTCGTTGCCCCGGTCGTCGATGACCTTGACCGCAATCTGAGCGTCTTTGCGGGACTCAAACGGCGCACTCACGGAGCCTGCAAGATGATCCCAAAGACTTGCTTCGTAGTCGGCCTTCAGCGCCTTCTTCAGTGCGTCCCAGGCACTCGTTCGCGGGAAGAACGCCTGCGTCACATGGAAGCACATGCCGTTGTAATCCGTATCGAGCAGCCAGGCAGGTACATCGTCACCCTTGGCATGATGGTTCTCCATCGAGATTGGATCGAACACGTCCAGCCCGACCAACTCCACCTGATAGCGGTCATCGCTATGCTTCGTCACCGTCACATCCGGTAGCCCGCACACGGAGAAGATCTGGCTCGACCGCATATTCTTCAGCAGATCGCCCATGTTCAGATCCATCGTCGCCTGCACATACGTCGCTGCTACGCCCATCGCATCCTCGCAGCTTTGGATCAACTGCCGAGCGTTCGGTTCAATAGCGAACCCGATGCAGTACAAATGCGTGTAGTCCTTCGCCGCGGCTTCTTTGGCGGCGCTGTACACGAACCCTTCGGAGATGCTTCCGTTCTCCGGCCCAAAGATGATCGCCACTGGCTTCCGGCTCATCCCAGGTAGCAGTAAACCACTCGCCTCGGCCGCTTCGTCCACCACATCGATGAGCGTTGGGGTCTGACCCTCTGCACTTGCTTCAACACTTGCCTCTACCAGACCCGCCAGTGTTCGGGTAAGCGGGCGGATATTGTGCAGACGCACCGTTCGATTCCCTTCCAGCCGCAGCAATGGACTACGCTTCAAAATGTCGAGCATCCTGTCCATGTAGCTTCCCGCCTGCTCGCTGGGCGTCTCGACAGCGGCCCGTTCTGTCTCCGACTTCTCGCTTCCCTCTACATCAAGCGGCGTTGGAATCGTTGCCTCAAAACAGAACGGTCCGGTGATGCGGGTGACGGCCTTGTCTTCTTCTGGCCGATCCACCAACACCTCTTCTTCAGGCGGCTCATTATTCGCAATGGACTTCAGCGTGACATGTGGAACGATGCCGCCCACCTCTTCACCTTTGCGGTTTTGCCGCCGCTGATACTCAAAGCCCGACGAAGGATGTTCGCTGCCATCCTTCACCTTGTACCAAGGGAATGTTGCCGTGAGCAGTCGTTGCCGCGCAAGAGCAAGAGGCACGCGCGATGTATCGATCGTCAGCCAACGACGGCCCCACTGTTCGGCGACAAATGCAGTGGTGCCTGAGCCGCAGGTCGGATCGAGAACAAGATCGCCCGGATTTGTGCACATGAGCATGCAACGCTGGACCACTTTGGATGTCGTCTGCACGACGTAAGATTTATTCCGTTCGGCTGTACCCATTGTGTCGTCCCATAGATTCGTAAGAACGACGTATGGAAAGTCATCAAAGTACATCTTGTAGTTCACATATTCTTTTGTGGCGACAAGTCTTAGTGCTGTATGTGGACCGCCCGTTTCCGACGCGTTGAGCGGCGCCGCTTTTGAGGGCGGTTCGCATACAGCGACTTGAAGGAAGCCGCTTTGTCCGGGGCCGCTGATCTATGGGA
>Ga0075522_10003913_pt1 | contig 10769 bp, 9 predicted proteins | sample NGEPerA_FD_74796 | JGI IMG/M metagenome (GOLD analysis project Ga0075522, IMG submission 74796) | Arctic peat soil microbial communities from the Barrow Environmental Observatory site, Barrow, Alaska, USA - NGEE PermafrostL2-A | ecosystem: Environmental > Terrestrial > Soil > Wetlands > Peat ...
CATGCTGGGCGAGCTTGTTTGCCCACTCATCCGATAGGCCAAATTCGCGTGCGCTTGCGATCGCCTGCACCGAGAATTCAACTTCGAGCGAATGCAGTGGTCGATCGTGCCGGGCGCGCTCCAACATCTCGCTTACGACGTCGATGGAGACGCCTTTGTTGTCCTGGGTAAGCTCGCGGCCATTTTCGTAGGCGAAGCTCGACCATAGTCCAAGGACATGCTCGTCCTTGCCGAGCAACACACCGTCGTAATCGAGCGGCGGATTGACGAGCTGCACGACCTCAAGATTGCTGTCGCGAAAGCGCATGGTGCGCGACAACGGCAATTCGAGCGGCTCGATATCGGCGATCTGCGTGCTACGCGATCGCATCTCACTGTCTGCGGCGAAGCCGACGATGCGCAGTGTGTCGCCGGCCGCGAGCTCGTCGCGCGTCGCAAGCTTCGCAGCCTTCACGGGAGTCGCACCGATCAATTTCGGGTCATAAGCGACGAGTGCAAGATTGTGCAGCGGATGGATATACACCACGCGGCCAGGAACCTGCAGCGTGCCGGCAAATGTGATGCTGACATCGCCCACCGCAACCGGCACGGTGTTGCGATCCACGACGACGAGCCCGAGGTTAGTGTCGAGTATCAGCCCGGTGCCGTGATAGTTGCGCTCGGTAATGCCGGATATCGAGTACGGCATGTCAAAATTGACCTGCACGAGAGAAGGCGCAATCTTTGCAAGCAGTGCGTCATCGAAGCGGGGAAACACAGTGCTGCCAGCTTTGGGAGGCTGCGAGACGGCACCGCCCGCCAGGTCTTTGCAGGGCCAGAGCCCTAGCGTGTCGTCGCGCGTGCAGCGGTGCGCCGGGAACCACTTGCGGTCCATGCGAAACGAGCGCAGTTGACTGCCGTTCGGATCCTCGGCCGTGAAAAAGCGTGCGACCGCCCGATCGCCATCGCCCAGCGTTGCAATCGCCGCCTCGAAATCGTCGATGTTGTCGATCTTCTTTGAGTCGAGCGTAGTGATCACGGCGCCGCGCGGAATGCCGGCGGCAGCGAACACGTAGCCGGGATTGGCGACATACACGCCTCGCGCCGGCACGTTGAAATGCCGCGCCTGCTGATAGGAGAGCGTGTTGACGACCGCTTCGCCGAATTCGACGAAGGCACTTGGCGTAATACTGTTCAAATCGGCGATCTGCAGCTTCGCCGACAGCGCTTTGCCGCCGCGCTCGAACTCAAGATTGACCGTAGAGCCGACGCCCGCATCGAGCACCTCTTCCAGAGCCTCAAACTGCGTGACGAATCGACCGTTGACGCGCACGAGCACGTCCCCGACCTGCAGCACGCTGGCGCTCGGGGACCCGGGCAACACCTCGTTGATGACCAGCATGCCGGTGTAAAGCGGAAACGTCTTCCTCACCGCCGCCTCGGTCGCGGGCGATAAACCCAGCCGCTTCAGCTCGTCGTACGGCACATAGGTGAAGATGGTCGACAAAGTGCCACGCGTGACCGGCTTACCCGCTTGAATCAACTCGAGGGCGCGGCGCACGCGCCCGAGCGGCAGATAGAAGCTTGAGGCCGCCCCATTTGCGCCGCCGGCATTCAAACCGATGACGCGTCCGCGGATGTCGATGACCGGCGAGCCGGAGGAGCCGCCCGAGGTACCGGAGGCTGCTTGCAAATAAAACGTGTTGAAGTCGTTGTACTTTCCCATGCCGTAGTCGGGTGCGTCGCGATCGAGGCGCGCAAGGGTGCCGGCCAGAATCGACAGCTGCTCCCCGGCGTTATTGCCCACGACACGGATTTCGCGGCCGATCTGCGCACCTTCGGGATATAAGGGCAGCGCCTTGGGCTTGATGAAATGCAGCTTCGATGGGTCGTAGCGGTACAGGCCGAAGTCGTGCACCGGATCGCGATAGATGGGGTAGAGCTGGACCTCCTCGCGGTTGAGAAACGTCGCCTCCGCCGTGACGGGCCCCGGCGTTACCACGTGGCGATTCGTGAGGATGAGGCCATGCTCCGCGTCAACGACGAAGCCTGTGGCCTGGGCAGAGGTGTTCCACTCGGTGTCAAATGCGCGCACCGCGTCGACCTCAATCGATACGACGCTGCTTGCGATGCGCTCAAGCGTCACCGCCCAATCGGGACTTTCCTCAACTGCGGCTGCCTGCTGCGCGAGTTGCGCGGCCTGCGGACTTTGATGTGCCGCCCCCTCGCGCGCGGGTGGCAACTGCGGCGCAACGGGTGTGGAAGATGCGGGCGACGACGTCTCCGGTGAGTGGGCCAGAAGCGCCATTGGCGCGAACAGTCCCAGGAGGACGAGGATGGCGCGTTGCATAGTTCTCCTAGGATCTAATGGCCGCACAGTATCAGGAGCCAGACTGCCCCGAGCAGCACGAACGACATGAATACGGCGGCGGAGCCCAAATCCTTTGCAAGTCCGGCGAGCGCGTGGCGTTCATAGCCGATTCGATCGACGGTCGCCTCGATAGCGCTGTTAACGAGTTCAGTAATCAGGATGAGCAGCACCGGCGAAATGAGTAGTGCACGCTCAATAGGACCGCGCCCGAGCCACAGCCCTAAAGGTATGACGACGGCCGCGAAGCAGAGTTCCTGGCGAAATGCCGCCTCGTCGCGCACCGCACCCGCGAAGCCGCGCGCACTTGCGCCGAAGGCGCGCCAGATGCGCAAGAAGCCGCGGGGTTTGGAACGATCTAGGTTTGCGCCGTCGGCTTCCACGTCAAATCCAGCTGCTTCGCCGCGCGCACGTCGTCGAGGCGGCGTACCGGCATATTATGCGGTGCGCTCTTCAAATACTCGGGTGCCTCGCGAGCCTCGCGTGCAATCGCGGTCATGGCAGCGGCAAACGCATCCAGAATCTGCGGGCTTTCAGTCTCGGTGGGCTCGATCAGCAGGCACTCCGGCACGATGAGCGGAAAATAGGTCGTCGGCGCGTGGAAGCCGTAATCGAGGAGACGCTTGGCAAAATCCATCGCCGTGACGCCAAGTTCGCGCGCCTCGCGCTTGAGCGTAATGATGAATTCATGGCTCGCACGCCGCTTGGGGTAGGCCGCCTCGAAGCCCGCCTGCTTCAGCTGCGCGAGCAGATAGTTCGCATTCAAGGTTGCGTACTCGCCGACCTCGCTCATGCCCGTGCGCCCGAGCATGCGCATGTAAATATACGCGCGCAGCAGCACACCGACATTACCCATGAATGCCGACAGCCTGCCAATTGATTGCGGCAGGTCATTCTCTGCAAGCCAGCGATAGCGGTCGGCGTCACGGCCGACGATCGGGATCGGCAGGAACGGTGCAAGACGCGTACTGACGCCGACTGCGCCTGCGCCGGGACCGCCACCGCCGTGAGGCGTTGAAAAGGTCTTGTGCAGGTTCATATGGATCACATCGAAACCCATATCGCCCGGCCGCACCTTGCCGAGGATCGCGTTCAGATTCGCACCGTCGTAATACAAGAGGCCACCGGCGGCGTGCACGATGCGTGCGACCTCCTCGATACGCCGTTCGAAAATGCCCAGCGTGGACGGATTGGTCAACATGATGCCAGCGGTGTTCGCGCCGACCGCCGCCGTCAGCGCATCGATATCAATGTCGCCGTCCGCGGCGACGGGAATCTCGCGCACGCTGCAGCCGCACATCGTGGCGGTGGCGGGATTGGTGCCGTGGGCCGCCTGCGGCACGATGATCTCGTTGCGCGCCAGGTCACCGCGCGCCCGATGATAGGCACGGATCATGGCGACGCCTGCGAATTCGCCGTGCGCCCCGGCCATGGGGCTGAGCGACACGCCGCGCATACCCGTGACTTCCTTCAGCATCTCCTGCAGCTCAAAGAGGCACGCGAGCACCCCCTGCCCGTGCGACTCCGGCGCAAGCGGATGGCGGCCGAGAAACTCCGGCAGCATTGCGTACTGATTGCAGGCCTTGGGGTTGTACTTCATCGTGCAAGAGCCCAACGGATAGAAGTGCGTGTCGATGGAGAAGTTCTGCTGCGACAGCCGCGTAAAATGACGCACCGCTTCGAGTTCGCCGACCTCGGGCAGAAGCGGCGGGGATTTGCGGCGCAGCGCCTCAGGCAGCGGACTTGCCGGTGCAACATCTTCTGGCCACTGGTCGCGCGCTCCGCGCCCCGGCCGGGAATACTCAAAGATCACTTTTTCGCGTAACGCCGGCATAGCAAAAATCCTCCCGGACGCGTCAGGCTGCGCGCGCGGCTTTCATGACGTCGGCAAAGGCGCTTGCGTAACGCTCGATGTCGGCGCTCGTCTTGGTTTCAGTCGCGCAGACGAGTAGCGCGTGCCCGAGTTCGGGGTAGTGCTCGGCAAGATCGAAGCCGCCGAGGATGCCACGATCCGCAAGCGCTCGCAGCACAGGCGCGACGGGTCGATCCAGCCGTAGCACAGACTCGTGAAAATAAGGACTCGCAAACCCCATGCGCACTGCTGGCAGGCGCGTCAGCGCCGCGACCAGCTCGCTGGTGCGTGCATGCGAGACGGCGGCAACGCGCGCCAGGCCCGCCGGCCCCATGAGCGACATATAGATCGTCGCGGCGGTCACGAGCAGCCCCTGATTGGTGCAGATATTTGACGTCGCGCGCGCGCGGCGGATGTGCTGCTCGCGCGCCTGCAGCGTCAGCGTAAAGCCATCGCACCCGGCAAGGTCGACCGTGCGGCCGACGATGCGGCCCGGCATCTGCCGCACGTGCGCCATGCGGGTTGTCATGAAGCCAAAATAGGGTCCGCCGGATGCAAGCGGCACGCCTAGGGGCTGTCCTTCGCCCACTACAATGTCGGCACCTGCTGCGCCCCACTCGCCAGGCGGGCGCAGCACGGCAAGCGAGGTCGGATTCACGCAGGCGATGACCAGAATGTTGCGCGCGCGTGCCCAATCGGTCAGCGCATCGACATCCTCGAGCACGCCAAAGAAGTTGGGCTGCTGGATGACGAGCGCGGTCACGTCCTGCCCGTCAAACGGCGCCAGCGCCGTAAGCGGCGTACGCCCCTCCTCTGGGCTGAAAGGCACGGCCTCGAAGCTCACCGCCTGGTTGCCAGCGGCGGTGATGGCGACCTTGCGGTAATGCGGATGCACACTCGTGGGCATGAGCACGCGCTGCGACTGGGACTTCCTATTTGCGCGCACGGCCATCAGAGCCGCCTCCGCAAGTGCCGAGGCACCGTCATACAGGGATGCGTTGGCAACCTCCATGCCCGTAAGGCTTGCGATCATGGTCTGATATTCGTAAATCACCTGTAGGGTGCCCTGGCTTGCCTCCGCCTGGTAAGGCGTATAGGCGCTATAGAACTCCCCGCGCGTTGTGAGCGCCCACACCGCAGCCGGAATGTGATGTTCGTAGGCGCCGGCGCCGATGAAGGCGAGAGGCCGCCCGTCGCTTTGCGCGCGCGCGCTCATGAGGCGGCCGATCTGCATTTCATTGAGCGCTGCGGGAATGCCATCGAGCGAACGCACGCGCAGCGACGGCGGAATCTCATCAAAGAGCTCATCAATCGAGGACACCCCGATAGCGGCGAGCATGGCGGCGACTTCCGGCTCGGTGTGTGGAATGAAGGCCATCAGGAATTGTCCGCGGCGGTCAGTGCCGCGTACTCGGCGGCAGACAAAAACGTGCGCGTTACAGCGCCCGCCGGACGCAACCGCAAGAGCCAGCCGCGGCCGAATGGATCCTGGTTGACGAGCTCCGGACTTGCCGCGAGCGCCGGGTTGCCCGCTGTGACTTCACCGGCAAGCGGACAGTAGACATCGGAGGCGGCCTTGACGGATTCGACCACCGCGCACGCCTCACCGGCGCTCAGGAGCCGCCCCACTTCCGGAACCTCAACAAACACGAGATCCCCCAGCTCATGCTGCGCGTGCTCGGTAATGCCAATCTCGACACTGCCATCGGGCAGGTCCCGCAACCACTCGTGGCTCTTTGTATATCTAAGGTCGGTCGGAATCGCGCTCATCGTTGCCTCTGCATTTCTCGTTTATGACTATTTGGGAAGTGGTGCGGCTTCGACGAGCGCCTTGCCGGCGCGCACAAACGGTGGCTTGACGGTGCGCGCCGTTAAGAGCTTGCCGCGAATATCGACCTGCACGCCGGTGTAGATGCCGCGTGGCACACGGGCAAAGGCAATGGAGCGTTCGAGAGTGGGTGAGAACGTGCCGCTTGTGATCTCACCTACTCCGCCGTCCGCTAACAGGACCTTTTGATGGCTGCGCAGCACGCCGCGCTCCTCCAGGACAAGCCCAATCAGCACGCGTCGCGTGCCCTGCGCCTTGACGGCGCTCAGAGCCGCACGTCCAATGAATGGCCTTGCAGCCGGATCAAGCGCCACGGTCCAGCCCAGTCCTGATTCAAACGGATGGGTGCTCTCGTCCATGTCATTGCCATAAAGATTCATGCCCGCCTCAAGCCGCAGTGTGTCGCGCGCGCCGAGGCCGCAGGAGACGACGCCGAGCGCATTCAGTGCACGCCACATGTGCGCCGCGGCCGCCGCGGGCAACATGATCTCGAAGCCGTCCTCACCCGTGTAGCCGGTGCGCGCGATGAACCCGCCCGCGATTTCAGTGCCAAAGAATGACGGCAAGGCAAGGGCCGCGGCGGCATCAGCCGGCGCAAGCAGTGAGGCCGCAAGAGTACGCGCGCGCGGTCCCTGCACGGCAAGCATCGCCAAGTCCACGCGCTCATGCACCTCCACGCCAAAGGCCTCGGCGTGGCGTCGAATCCAAATGAGATCCTTGTCGCGCGTGCCGGCATTCACCACCATGCGAAACCACGCTTCACTGAGAAAGTAGACAATGAGATCGTCGATGACGCCGCCCGACTCATTCAGCATGCACGCGTACAAGGCCTTGCCGCGCTCGGTGAGCTTGCCGACGTCATTGGCGATCAAATAGGCCAGAAACTCGCGCGCTCGCGTACCGCGCAGGTCAATGATGCACATGTGCGAGACATCGAATACGCCGGCGGCGCCGCGCACCGCGTGGTGTTCAGACAGTTGCGATGTATAAGCGAGCGGCATGTCCCAGCCGCCGAAGTCGACGAGGCGGGCGCCCTGGTTTTGGTGCAGCTCGTAAAGCGGTGTCTGGCGTGCCACAGGTCCTCCAGCGACGAAGCGGACCCGCAAGCGAAAAAGGGCGGCAGGCACACCCTTGCGCCTGCCGCCCCTCTGTCCTGTTACCTGAGAGATCAGGCGCCCGTGCGCCGCACCCCTTCGGTGGATGGAACCCTATGGCCATCACTCTCCAGAACTCGCCGTTGCGCGACGCCAGGTCGCGTTGAGGTCTGCCGTTGCTGTTGCCTGAGCGTTTCCGGGCGGGACTTGCGCCTTCGGCGATCCGGCTGCCAATGGGCCGGACTCTCTCTGAACAGACCCCTACGGACGAGCACTGCCGATGATAGCAGCAGTGGCGAGGGGCCCCAAGCGCTACCGGGAACGCAAGATTCCAGGGCGTATAATTCCCTCACAAGGCTGCGATTGCAGCAGCACGTCGCGGGCTTATACTCCGCGGTCTTGAGCGTGTTCGCTCGCGGCCTAATAGTTACCTCTTATTGATAGAGGCGCTCGGCGTGGGCCTGCGGCAGCGACGAACTTGCGATCGCTGCGCTTCGGCCGATGCTCGCTGTCGACTGCGTCAGAGCCACGTAAGACGGAAGCGGTGCGTACTGAGCGTAGCCTCTCGAATCGATCGAGGGCAGTGCATCCGCTCTCGCGTTCGTCAGTAGTCCCATCGCGATGCCTGCCCGGTGGATAGTAAGGTAGTCGACATGCAGAAAGTCTTTACGGACGAAAATGTACGGCGCGGCGCGCTCGCGCTCTTATGTGAAGCGCAGCCGCCCGCTGCGCACTAGAACCACTATGCAACAACGGCGTCACAGCATCGCAGTACAGATCGGCAACGTGCGTGTCGGCGGGGCAAATCCGATCGTCGTGCAGTCGATGACCAATACCGACACCGAGGACGTCGAGGGCACCGCCCAGCAGGTAAGGTCGCTTGCACTTGCCGGCTCCGAGCTCGTCCGCATCACTGTCAACACAAGCGAGGCGGCGGCCGCCGTCGCACCCATTCGCGAGCGCCTCGCGCAACTCGGCGTTAACGTGCCGCTGGTCGGCGATTTCCACTTCAACGGTCACAAGCTCTTGCGCGAGCATCCGGCGTGTGCGGAGGCGCTTGCGAAATACCGCATCAATCCGGGCAATGTCGGCCGCGGCAGTAAACGCGATCCGCAGTTCCTGGAAATGGTGCAGATCGCGTGCCGTTACAACAAGCCGGTACGCATCGGGGTCAACTGGGGCAGCCTTGATCAGGACCTGCTGACGCGGCTCATGGATGAGAACAGCGCGCGCGCCGCGCCGCTGCCCGCACAGGGAGTCATGCGCGAGGCGGTGGTGCTGTCGGCATTGCAAAGCGCACAGCGCGCCGAAGAGGTCGGGCTGCCGCACGATCACATCGTGCTAAGCGCCAAGGTCAGCGGTGTGCAGGATCTCATCGCGATCTACCGGGATCTTGCGGCGCGCTGTGACTATGCGCTGCACCTGGGCCTCACCGAAGCGGGTATGGGGTCAAAGGGGATCGTCGCATCGACCGCCGCTATGGCTGTCGTGCTGCAGGATGGCATCGGCGATACGCTGCGGGTGTCGCTTACTCCCGAACCCGGTGGCGATCGCGTGCAGGAAGTGCTGGTCGCACAGGAGATCCTGCAAACCATGGGCCTGCGCGCGTTTACTCCGATGGTCGTCGCCTGTCCCGGCTGCGGCCGCACCACCAGTACCGTCTTTCAGGAGCTTGCACAGAGCATCCAATCGCATCTGCGTAATCGCATGCCCACCTGGCGCAAGCAATACCTGGGCGTGGAAGAGATGACGGTGGCGGTGATGGGTTGTGTGGTCAACGGCCCCGGCGAGAGCAAACACGCCAACATCGGCGTAAGCCTGCCTGGCACCGGCGAGCGACCGGTCGCGCCGGTCTATGAGGACGGCGCTAAAACCGTAACGCTGAAGGGCGAACGCATCGCCCAGGACTTTCAGGATCTGGTGGAAGCCTATGTGGCGCGCACCTACACGCGAAAAGAGGCGCCATGAGCGATCTGACGAGCAGAAGCTGCAAACCGTGCGAGGGCGGCGTGGCGCCCCTTGCTGCCGTCAAAGCCCAGGAGCTGATGCACGAACTTGCACCTGAATGGCAGCTCGCAAGCGACGCACGCTCGATCCGGCGCGAATTCAAGTTCAGGGATTTCTACCGCACCATGAGTTTCGTGAACGCGCTTGCGCACGTTGCGAACATTGAAGATCACCATCCCGATCTTGAAGTCGGCTACAACTATTGCCGCGTGCTGTTCACGACGCACGCAATAGGCGGGCTGTCCGACAACGACTTCATCTGTGCAGCGAAGTGCGATGCGATTGCACTGTCCGCGCCGCCTGCGGCAGCTCCCCGCTAAGCCCGAGTGCGCGTGACATGAACACGCGTTTTGCCTCGGGGCTGGCATGGACCCATCCCATGCCGCGCTGCGCAAGCTTGGCAAGACCGCCGCTGCCATGCGCGAGCAACCGATCAAATGCGTCGATGGCGAAGCGCATGACTTCAGTCTCGCTCTTCCTCCAGCGCTCATAGCGCCGCAGCACTCCCAAAGCACCCGGATCTTCGCCCGCAGCGCTCGCGGCGAGCACCAGCTGCGCAAGAGTCGCAGCATCAAGAATTCCGAGGTTGACGCCCTGACCGGCAAGCGGATGCAGCACGTGCGCGGCATCCCCCACGAGCGCGCAGCGCTCGGTCACGTAGTGCGGTGCGCTCAACTTCTGCAGTGGAAATGACAACCGTTCGCTCACGAGGCGGGTGTTTCCGAGCGCACCATCGGAGGCACGGTCAAGTGCGGCTGCAAACTCTTGCGGCGATGCGCCAAGAAGCTCCGCCGCAACCGGTTCATCGGCAGACCAAACAATGGAGCTCGTGCCATCGGCGAGCGGCAGAAACGCAAGCGTGCCATCGCTAAGGAAACGCTGCCAGGCGCTCGCCTGGTGAGGGCGCTCGGTTACAACTGTCGCGACAATGGCGATTTGGGCATACGAGCCAACCGTCGCAGCAAGACCCGCAGCCTCGCGCGCGGCCGAACGTGCGCCGTCGGCCGCCACCACCAGACGAGCTCTGATCGCCGTGCCGCTCGTCTCGACGAACACGCACTCGGGAGTGATGCGCATGGCTGAAAATTCATGCTTGAGAACGCGCACGCCCGCGCATGCGGCAGCCTCGAGCAGCGCTGCCTGTACGAGCCGCATCTCAATGATGTAGCCCAGATTGGGTTCGCCCGCCTCTGCTGCATCAAACGCCAGCACTGCGCGGTCCGCGACCGTCATGCTTTCATGCCAGATACGCATGCGTTCATAGGGACTTATGCGGCCGGCGGCGATTGCTGTCCAAGCGCCTGCCGCCTCGAAAATGCGTTCGCTCGCGCGCGAGAACGCCGCGACCCGCAGGTCAACCGCCGCCTCATCGGCAGCTGGCGCAGGCGGCCTGGGCTCAAGTACCGCGACAGAAAGGCCGAGTGCTTGCTGCGGGGACGGCGCCGCCAGCAGCGCCGCAGTGCACGCACCCACGGGCCCGCCGCCGATAACCAGCACGTCAAATGCTTCAGCCACGAGTGTTGAGCCCGAACAATGCAAGCCCGCGGGCAAGACGCGGAGCGGGTCCGCCAAAGCCTGCGCTCACGCGCGCGAGCGCGCTCTTAGCGGGCGGCGCGAGATCAAACAAGAGAAGCCCAAGGT
>Ga0075522_10003914_pt1 | contig 10768 bp, 15 predicted proteins | sample NGEPerA_FD_74796 | JGI IMG/M metagenome (GOLD analysis project Ga0075522, IMG submission 74796) | Arctic peat soil microbial communities from the Barrow Environmental Observatory site, Barrow, Alaska, USA - NGEE PermafrostL2-A | ecosystem: Environmental > Terrestrial > Soil > Wetlands > Peat ...
GCCGCATCAAGTAAAGGTCGATCGTGCTTCCATCGAACAGCGACGGCAAACCGACCACGGCGTAGTACTCGGGTGGATATCTGGCCTGATACGTAGCGGCGCTCCAGATTGCTCCTGCACCAAAGAAGACAACGAAGGCGATAGCAAAGATGCGCAGTCCGCGAAGCTTTGGATCTCGCGTTCGAGCCGGCACAAAAGCAGGTGGGTCGACAGGAGTCGGACTCGGACCATCCACCGGCGCATAGTAGTAGTGGCACCTTGTCTCGGTACCGGGTAGGTGATGGTCCTCGGATCTCAAGCCACGCTCAGGGTTCCAATCGGAATGGGCATTCCCGAACCCTTAGGACAGACCCAGAACGCGTCGTCATCAAGAACAGCGGAGTCCATTGGGTGCACCCCGTGAGCTCGGCAGACCGGGAATGCCGTACCCCAGTGGTCGACGCTCTCAATAATCCCTTCTTGCAGCGTGTCTGCGACTCGAGCCACGAAGGAGCCCCATTCCAGCCCTTCAAACCCAGAAAGGCCACTGCCATTACCGTCAGAGTCGAGCACCCACCCCAGAATGTCATTGGTTGTGCGAAACGGCCCACGAAACCGCTCGTCGAACCCTTCGCCGAATCGCTTGTTGATTTGCTCAGAGATTTGCTCCGAGGATCCCACCGCGACGACAAGATGGAGCTCCCCTAGTTCGTGACTCACGTCACGCATCACGAGACTGATCGCTACTCGCATTCGTTCGATCTGGATAAATGACGCCATTGATTTAACAGACTAAGACGACACTTACTGCGCTCGCCGGAGGTGTCACGCTCCCGGTTCTGGGGCAGGCGTTTCGAAAAGCAAGAGAGACCACCTTCCTTAATGGATAGCCCTTCATGACGATACGTACTCAAGGGATGCGTCGTTCTAGAGCTGTGCGTCGACTTGGCGGACTCGGCGTGGTACTCGTTATCGCTTCGATCTGGATCGCCCTTTGCCTGGTGGTATTCGCCGTCGCGGCAGTTCTCGTGGCTCGGCTGAACGGTACCCTCGCAATTGGTTTGCTCCTTCTCGGCGCCGTGGTGGCCTTCATCGGCGTCTTTCCTATTTCATTGCAAACCGTCCGACGTTTGCGTCGTAGCGGATTGAGGGCCCTACTCAGCGGCCGAGTAGCCAAGATCAGTGGCGCCGCCGCCTCGGCGTTACTCATCGTCGCGATTGTTCTCGCGCTGCTGCCCGCCCCTGTGATTTGGCAATCGGGGACGTTGATCGACACGTCTGATGGTGGCGGACTACAGAGCCTCTCCTGCGCGAATGCTCACTTCTGCGTGACCTTCGACTGGAACGGTCACCCGTTCGTTTGGAACGGAGACGCGTGGACCGAGTCGCAGGTCGACCTGGTCCACAACTTCGATGAACCACTTGACCTCAGCTGTGGTTCGGCGAAATTCTGCGAAGTGGTGAACGACGTCGGTCAGCTAATGATGTTCGACGGCACATCGAACCGATGGGTGAACCTGCCCGCGAACTCTCCGTCGATCTCGAGCATCTCCTGCGTCTCGCGGCAATTCTGCGTGGCGGTCGGCAGTGACGGCGTCTTCGACTTTGATGGTATGCACTGGACGCGGCGGCTTCCGGGAGCTGACCTTGCCGTTGTGGCGTGCGCATCGCCGACGTTCTGTGTCGCGATGGGAGCCGGCGCTGCGATCTTCAACGGGCGCTCCTGGAAGTTGGGCTCACTCGCTTCTGCGAACTTGGCTGATACAAGCCAGTTGTCCTGCGTGCAAAACTCGTGTGTTGCCATCACCCTCGATGGCTCTTCATTCGAGTACGAGAACGGCACATGGCGAGCAATAGGAGCGACCGGTGCCGGCAACCAGAACACCGGCTACACGCCGAAGATGCTCTCATGTACTTCGGTAGGCCACTGCTACCTCGCGGCAACCAGCGGCGTGATCTACGAGCTCGATGGTACGAGGTGGTCATCAATTGGATATTTGTTCCGTGAGTCGTGGCTTCGGCGGTTGTTCGAAGAACTCGCGCCGACGCCTGCTGTGTCACTTTCGTGCCCACAATTGAACCTCTGCGTCGCCGTTGATGGCGGTGGCATCGCATATGTTGATCACCTGAAAGCATCCCGTTGAGATGCTGTGGGGGAACAACGGACCCTGTCTTCGACGCGCAGAGCGATGTTGCAGAGCCGGTGGTAGGGGCGCGTCGATGTCTTTAGAGTGGAATGGGTGGTCTGGCGTAAGTGTCCGAACTGCGGCCTCTCGTACGACGATGAGACGCGAGCACGCTCGGGACCTTTTCACTTTCTAGTCGGGGGCGTCCTACCGGCATCGGAGCGCTGGAGAGTGACCGGTCATTGGGCGTCCGGGGTTTTCACACCTGACGAATCCCTTGTGCAGACCGACGAACAGGGTCGTCTAGTTCGACTCGACTACGTAGAAATGGAAAAGATCGCCGTCGGGGTAGGAGGAAGACGTCGCGAGCGCCGCTTGCTGGCTACGCATCAGCAAGCGAGTCAACTCGCGATGCATCGTTGTCTTTGGAGTACCTCGGGCGAACCGTAGAGGGCGCTTGTGCATCGGCGGGTTCTTAGCCGACGCCGTATTTGCGCCGAAGTTCCTTCGCGGTGAGTCGGGACAGGTCCATCCGGATCTCTTGATGAATAGCGAACATCGAGTCTGATGGACGAAGATCGTTGGCCTTTTGTTGCCACAACACGGCGTCGGTGTTCGATCGGAGGATGGCGATCGACTCCGGTGATACGTACGGTCGCTCGGCGTCGAGTGAGCAGTTCGTGATCATGAGATATAGGTGGATCAGGCCTCGTGCGAACCAGGTTAAGAGTGGATGGTTATACCGAACCTTCATGAAGTATTCCCAGTAGGCCGGCGGTTCCAACCACCCCGGTGGCAGCTGACGGCTCCCATCAGAAACGGCTTTGCGGAGAATTGCCAGCGATCTATCCAATGACCGCCGCAGTTCATCAGCATTTGTCGATCCGGGGTCTTCCGTCACTGGCAGCGTCCTTTAGCGTCAAGCTTTCGCTCGTCCCGATCAGTTCGCCAGCCCAGGGGCGTGGAGATGGCTCGAAGACGCTCTGAGAGCTTGGATAGATCGACTCAAGGTCGGGTCTTTTCGGGTACGAAATCGCGACTCGGAGCCGATCGCCGGGCGCACGGAGACCACATCAAACAATGCCCGTCCGCTCTCGAGGCTTACCTCAGAGGAAGTTGAAAGATTGAGCTCGGCGACACCACGACGCGTCGATGCGCTGCTTGGCGTCCAAACGACGGAATCTGCGGTCAGGGCGAGCCGACCTGAATACTTTCGTCCTCGGCTGAGCAGATTCGCCGGGCCGATCCACAAGGCGCCGAACGTTGGAGAAGTCTTATTGCGCGTTGCGACGAGGGTTACCACGATGGCTTCGGCGATCGCCATCGGACCCCATCGCCAAGCACCCTGAAAGATGAAGGCTGTGACGAATCCCGCGACCGCGACGACTCTCAGGCCGAGAACGAACCAGGATCGATTCGAGCGGGATGCGACTGCTGCACGGCCCGCGTCGGGGGAGTTCACCTCGTTGGGCCGATTGGGTGTCTGAGGTTGCTCACACAAAGTCCCCTGGCTCAGTAATCGTGGATCCTGCCTTAGCTTTACCCCAAAATCCTCACCTCAACTCGCCCGAGGCGCGACGAGGCATGCGGACAAGCAGTCTCGTGCTCGGGCCGTGCCCCCTGGATGCGCCGAATAGTGCCTCGAACCGGTGGTAGGGGCGACCATCCCCGCGTGGGGGCATTTGTTCGGTCGCCCACATCGGCCGATGCCGTCCTGCGCTACGGCGCTCGATCCCAGATCGGGCTGTCACGGCTTACGAGGCCGGTACCTCCTGGGCCGACGAGTTCTGTCGCTTGAGTCCACGTGATGAATGGCGAGATGATCCCCGAGGTGCACTCATAGAACGCCGAACCGGAAGGGTTCCAAGACCCTCCAGCCGGCGCAGGCATCCTTGGCACCGGCACGACGAGTGTCTCTCGACCGAGGCCGAAGCGGATCCCACCATTCCCCGGCGGATCGATGCAGTGGACGGGACGGCTCGCGGCGTCGGGCTCGGCATCGGTGTCGATGACAAGTACAGCTTTCCCGCCAGGATGGAGTTCGAGCTGTGTGAACTCGAGCGACTCGGGTAGCCCCACCGCGATCAGATATCGCCCATGTGTGATCGGCACCTGTGCGCGAACGAACTCTTGTGCCGGTGCGAGTAACGAGGGCCACTCGTTCGCTGAACCGAGGTCAGCGGAAACCGAAAAATAAGGAGACCGGACCGCCGTGACGCTCCCGTTTTCGATGATCGCCGAGCTCACTTCTGCGGGCAGCGCGCACGACGTCGAGCCGATGTTGGTAATCGTTACGCCGGAAAGCTCGACTGCCATTGCTGGGAGTGACGTCCAAAAAAGCGAGCGAAGGGCGGTGATGGCGCGGGCTGCTGCCGGAACCCCTGACACCGGGACCGCACCGTGATCTCCACCCGTAAATCGGATGACGCTCGCAGGAGTTGCGTTAGCCGCGTATGCGGGTGGCGCTACGAGGAGAGCGGCGACAACCGCGAGAGCAGACACAATCCGCTTCTTCGCCTTCGCGCCACTACGTCCCATGCTGCATTATCGCCTCGGTAGCGCGATTGTCGCCGTAGGCGGCGCGGCGTACTTGGGTGCGATGCGCCTCCCCGCAGCCGGTGATCAGGGGCGCTACGACGACCCTCGAGTGCCCGAGTTCGGCTTGGGTGCCGCAGCTATACGGGACACGACAACGCGCTGGGTCCGCTGCAGGTGCTCTCGGGCGGCCTTGTCTCGAACAGAGTGTCATTGCGGCGAGGTGGCGTAACGCGTGGGGTGCGATTGAAATTCGAGAACGTCCAGGTGCTGACGTTCAACGTGGGAATCGTGACGTCGCCGGCAGGCCCCTCGAGTCCGTGCGAGGAAACCTGGACCTGGCGAAGTCGGCCCTGGCTATCGAGCCAGAGGTCGATCTCTTTCGTCGCCGGCGGAGTCCGCGGGTAAAAAATCGCTGACAGCTTCAGAGCGGTCGCCCCGGACCACTTCGCAGCATCTACCAACTCCCGGTATTCCGTAGTGCGAACACCTGTCACCACCGCGGTCCCGATCCTTGCAAGTGGGCGAGCTTCGATGGACATCAGTCCGACGAGAACAAGCGACGGTGAGTACCTGGCGGTAGGCGGCAACTTCGTAGCAGAAATGGGATACGCGACCCAACCGCGGGTGGTTCGAGTGCAAGCGGGTGTGCACACTGTGACGAACGGGCCGCCTAGTGGCTGGTACTCGGTGGTGACCTTGCCGACCGTGACCACCTCCGAGCTGGTTTCGGCCGCGGCAAGACCTTTCAGATATGCCGCCTCGGTATTAGATCGTGGCAATGAGTCGCCGAAGTTAAACCGAGCGACGTTCATCTGCAGTGGTCGGTCGCCGAGTGTCGTCGTCACAATCTGTCCGTCGCCGTCTGCGACCGTGTCCCGCGAGGTGATCGTGTTTCGCGTGACGGTGACGGTCACTGAGGAGATCTCCGTCGCGGGGTCGGGCACTGCTGATGACGACGTTGACGTCGTGATCCTTTGTGGACGATGGTCGGTGTGACCGGCGCTGAGAGCGACGACGACTGCAGCTCCTATTACGAGCGTGACAAGCGTCCCGATGCCAAGACGCCTTCTCGTTTCTCGGCGCCTGGCCTCCTTAAACAGCGCCTGCAGGTCCTGGCTCTCCGCGGGAGATAGCTCGTCCGCCGATTTGGATTTTGGCGTGGTCTCCGAAGTTGATTTTGGCGTGGTCTCCGAAGTTCTGGATTCGTGAGTGATTGCCATATAACGCTACTATCATTGTTGTTATGAGTTCTGTCAAGAGAAAACCGGATAGCGATCCAGCCGTGTTCGAGATCGCGGCGGTGGATCGGGCCGACCCGACGTATCTTCACGAACAAGTTGCCGCAGAGCTACGACGCGCGATTGCGGATGGAGAAGCGAAACCAGGTGAACGGATTCCACAAGCGAAGGACCTCGCCGCGGTACTCGGCGTCAATACCAACACGGTGCTTCGGGCCCTTCGGCTACTTCGCGACGAGGGTCTCTTGGAGGTAGGGCGAGGGCGCGCCATCACCGTGTCGGGGACACCGGAGCAAGGAATGATGATCGCGAAGATGAAAGAGCTCGTAGAGCTTGGTCGGAGAAACGGGTATCGGCGCGACGAGCTCATTGCGATGCTGCAATCGTTGCCGGCGTAGGGGTCCTGCGGCTCGTCGCAGGGTGTTGACAGGTTCTAACGACTCCTGGTGAGGCCGCCACTACCCGGTTCTGGGACGATTCTCGGAGGCTCTTATCTCGGCGGATCCACTTCAGGGAGCTCCTAGCGATTGCGGACCAAGTAGAGATGCCGCGGCAGACCACGTCGATTCGTCGACAGCGGCGACCAAGCCGAATCGACCGTCGTCGAGAACGTAGGGTCTCCCATCCGGCCTCGCGACCTTGCCGCCGGCCTCGCTCACGACGAGGCTGCCAGGAGCGTGATCCCAGGGAAGGGTGCGCCACACCACAACGAAGTCCTGCCCTCCGGTTGCGACCAACGGGTACTCGACCCCTGCCGATCCGTGGCCCCGTAGAACCTCACAGTCGAGCGCATGCGCGCGTTCGTTGACGGCGGATCGCGCCACATCGTCGAGAAAACGCAGGTATACCGCTCCACGTAACGGCGCGTCAGGACGATCACTCAGTCTCAGCGGCCGCTCGTTGCGAGTCACGCCGGATCCCAACTCGGCGACGTACATCGCGGGTGTCATTGGTTGCCAGATCCACGACAGCACCGTCACACCGGCCTCTTGTAGTGAGATCATCATCGCCCAATTGGACGAGCGAGCCGCAAAGTTTGCGGTGCCGTCGATCGGGTCTACGAGCCAGGACCTTGGTGCCCCGAGCGCGCTCAGCAAATGCGGGTCGAGATCGACAGATTCCTCCCCAATGACTGGGACCCCGGGAAGGAGCGCGTTCAAGCGAATCGCGATCGCCTTTTCCGCCAGCAGATCCGCCTCGGTCACGATCTCTCCCGGCGACTTCGCCCAGGAATCACCGTCGGTCGACGCGAACCGAGGCTCGACGACCTCAAGGCTCACCTCGCGCAACACTGAGGCGACTGCGTCGGTGATGTCCATTGTCCTCGCTCTCGAGCATCGCCGCAGGGTCATAGGAAACGAGCGCGATCTGAGCCTATGTTCGGGTAGCGGCCAACGGGCTCGTTCCCTGATGTGCCTGTCGGGGATCGAGTCGCAGTCCCGGTGTTGTGTCACCCGACCTCGCTCGTCCGCTCCCCATTAGGCTGTCGAGGTGGATTTGTCGGGCATTCCGGTGCTTCGCGTCTTCACGCTGAACACGCTGTTCAAACCGCCGACGAAGCACCGGTGGAACGAGATCGCCGCATGGGTCACTGCCGAAAGGCCAGACGCCATCTTCTTGCAAGAGTGCCGAGAAGAAGATAGCGGCAACGTCGCGAGCTGGCTCGCTGCCACGCTTCCAGGCGAGTGGTTCGTCGCGTTCGGTGGCATTGACGACGACGAAGGCCGAGCGTCAGGCACGCCATACTTTCGCGTTGGCCTATCGAGCACCAGGACCAGTTCCTGCTCGAGTGCGACGACGTCTGGCCGAAGATCCTCCTACACGCGAGGACCGCTGGAATCGACCTGTACTGCGTCCATCTCACCTCGGCCTTGGACGGCGCAGCGGTGCGTGAGGCCCAGGCATTGCGCATCGACGAGGTGATCCGCGAGACGAGCGACCCGACCTCGAGGCTCCCACCCGTACTCGCGGGTGATTTCAACACCGGCCCGCGATCGCTCGCGATCGCCTACTTACGGGGCGAGTGCTCGCTTACTGGCCGATCGACCTTCTACCAGGATGCGTGGGGCGTCATAGGCAACGGCCCAGGCATCACCTGGGACCACGCGAATCCGCTCATACCACCGGCGTACTGCTTCGACGCGCGCTGCGACTACGTCTTTGTTGGAACGCCGAAGGTCGCGGTGGGATGGAGCTCTGGCGCAAGGGAGGACGTCGTGCCAGCTGGCCAGGTCACCGCGGCGAGGGTCGTCTGCGACCGTTCGCTTACCGGCCACATGGCAAGTGACCACTACGGCGTGGTCGCCGCGATCTGCTGGCCAGACCGGCCTGGCGACTAACCGCGACTGGCGCCACCAACCGGCAGCGTTCAGGGGCGGCGGCCGAGCTTGACGAGAAGGTCCGCGATCGCATCTCAGTTGTTGGCGATGTCGAGGTGCCGCCCGGGTCGCTCAACGACGGGCCATCCGAACTCCAGCGCCCTATCCGCGTCGGAGCGGTAGCCGACACTCAACAATACGTAGGCGCCGGGGGCCGTACACCAGCCCTTCGGCACGTCGATCGAAGTCTCATAAAACCGGATGGGGATCTCGGGGAGTTCACGTTCGATTGCTTCCCGGCGATCGACATCGGGAACGAGAGTTTCAAGCAGTCCCGCGCGCCACCATTGAGACCACATCGGAAGCACTCCATCGATCGCCAGTTCACGCAACCTGCTTATGAAGTCGCCACCAGCCGTGAGCGATCCCTCGCAGGGCGGGAGGCCGGCATCGACGAACACCGTGAGTCGAGGAGCGTGCGTCAGTCCCTGGGCGACCAGAGGGAGGATCGCTCCAGCGCCACTGTGCCCGACGAGCACCACATCGTCAGCATCACACGCGTCGATTGCAGCACCGGCGAACGTCAGGGGATCGCCAGAGATCGCCGCCGCTACAAGGTCGGGAACGATAACCTCGTGACCGGCGTTTCTCAGGGCTTCAGCCACCCATCGCCACGTCGAGGGACCGACGACCGGACTGTGCAGCAGCGTAAACCTCATTTGCAAAGTATTCCCTCCGAACAAGCCGCGTCCTGGTGTTACGTGACAGTGCCAGCGTCGACGCCTGCGTAGGCACGTCATGAGTTGAGATACTCGTTCCATGCGAACTGCGGTGATCCTCGATGTCGGCGGCGTCCTCCTCGTACCCGACGAGGCCATTGTCGGTCAGGCACTTCGTGGTTTTGGTCTAGCGCTGGACGACGCTCTGCTGAGCGCCGCGCACTACCTAGCCGTGCATTACGTAGACGACAAGACGAGGGCGCTGTCCGATCGCCCTTATGAGATCGGTTACCTCTCCGCACTTGGCTTCGCCGGGGATGAACTCGCTGCTGGCCTCGGGGCCTTTGACGAGCTGTGGAAGCTGCCCGCGATCGACCTGTGGTCTCAGCAGGTTCCAGGCGGTGTCGAGCTGCTTGCCCAGCTCTCTTCCCAGGACGCGCCGGTCGCAATCGTGAGCAATTCGGACGGGACGGTGGAGGAGAGCCTCCGTCGACAAGGACTGTGTCAGGTCGGCGTTGGCCCATCTCCGACGGTCGCCAGCATCATCGACTCGGCGCTTGTCGGCGTCGCAAAACCTGACCCGAGGATCTTTACCCCTGCCCTTGCCGCGCTCCGGCTCGAGCCGAATCAGTGCGTCTACGTCGGCGACTCCGAACGGTTCGACGTTCGAGGAGCAGAGGCCGCAGGGATCCGCTCTCTCCACTACGACCCGCTCTGCCTCTGCCGGAACTCAATGGCTCACTCGCACCTCTCGTTACTCTCGGACCTTTGGGGTGTTCTCGACTGACGCCCGACGGGGGCTCTCCCATAAGCGCCAAACGGTGTCACGCTGAACCGGTTAGGTGGCGCGGCGGTCAGTCTCTTTTGGCGACCACTCTGACTCAAGAATCGAGCACACGACAGAGTCGTACCAGGCACCTCCGACGAAACGGTCGTCGCGACGGCGTCCCTCTTCTTGAAAGCCAATCTTGTCGAGCACCCGACGCGAGGCGAAATTCTCCGGATGATGCGTCGCCCAGATGCGATGCAAGCCGAGCGTCTCGAAACCGAACCTGACGATGAGTCGCGCCGCCTCGGTCGCATAGCCGAGGCCCCAGAAATCGGGATTGATGCCGTAACCGATATTCGCGCTCCGGTCCCTTTCGGAGTCGATTCCGAGCCGGACCATCCCGACGAGGCTGCCGTTATTGAGTGCCTCGATACCGAGCTGGTACTGACGCCTCGACACTTCTCGCGCTTCTGCGATGACTGACTCGAGCCAGATGCGCTCGTCCGAACGGTCGGGCTGCTCGATAGGCAAGAACCTGAAGAACTCCTCCCGGGATGCCCATGCCCAGGCCGCGTCGAAGTCCCCCTCGCCGACCTCACGAAGATGAACCCTTGGACCAGTGACACTGACCCGGTGGAGACTTGGAATCGACTTGGATTCAGTCATGTCATAAGTCTCGCCGGTTGTCGGAGCCTTCGAAGCGCCGCTAGCCGGTGTTATACGTGTAATCCGTGTCAAGTCGTCTCTCCTTTGGCTCTGATGACGAGTTCCTCGAAGGGGACTGACCTTGTTCTCGGGCATGGTCGCGTTGGCGCAACGAGACGGGCACGAACTCGGGCCCGGTCTTGAGATACGCGCAGGTCTCACACGCTGACCCCATTCGACACACGGGCCGAGTGCACAGTCCGTTGCCGAGTTACACGTATAACAGGTAAAGAACCGTCATGGTGTGCGAGAGACCAATCGATCATCGTCGGCAGCTCTAGTTTGTGGTGTCGTCCCCGGCCGCAAGCAATGCTGCGATATCGAGCTTTTTCATCGTGAACATCGCCTCAGTCACGCGCTTGGCGCGTTCTGGATC
>Ga0075522_10003915_pt1 | contig 10768 bp, 13 predicted proteins | sample NGEPerA_FD_74796 | JGI IMG/M metagenome (GOLD analysis project Ga0075522, IMG submission 74796) | Arctic peat soil microbial communities from the Barrow Environmental Observatory site, Barrow, Alaska, USA - NGEE PermafrostL2-A | ecosystem: Environmental > Terrestrial > Soil > Wetlands > Peat ...
CGGTTATTCGCATTCGTTCCGTCGCCGATGGCGCCAAACTGCGATGTTCCCCAGCGGTACGCATCACCAGCCGCGGTAAGCGCGCAGGAATGATCGGCACCGGCGCTTATCTCAGCGAAACCGATTCCTCCCAACACCGCGGTCGGGACGAAGCGATCGGCGTTCGTTCCATCACCGAGCGCGGATCCGTTGTTGTCGCCCCAACAATACGCGAGGCCTGAAGCTATCCCGCAATTGAAGTCCCCGCTGCTCGAGATACGGCTGAAGTGCAAGCCGCCGACAACAGAAGTCGCAAGCAAGTGGTTGGTCGTTGTTCCGTCGCCCAGCTCGCCGTGCTGGTTCGCGCCCCAGCAATCGAGCAATTGCGACGGTGCGATTGCGCATGTGTGACTCAGTCCCATCGTGATGGACGACGCAAGATAGAGTGGCCAGGTTGCCGTCGCGGAAAAATTGACTGGTGAGCCCTGAAGCGTACCGGAGGTGGCCTGCACCGTGTACGTACCAGCGGAATCACCCAATGTCAGCTTCGTGGTCGAGAGTCCCGCCGAGTCGGTGGGTAATGCGGGTGAGAGCACTCCGGCGCCTTTTGTGAGTGCGAATTGCACAGCTACGCCGGGTACCGGATTATCACTCGCGTCCGTCACGCGAACGCTGAGCGACGTGGCGAGGACGGCGTGTGTTGTGTCATTCTGTCCATCTCCCGCAACGAGCACGAGCTTGCCAGGTGCACCGGCTACGGAAATCAGAGAGAAGGTCACGGTTGGTAAACCGGTCGCATCCGCAGTCATCGTATTGGCTCCCGTGCGCGGACCAAGCGTCCATCCGCCGACGGTCGCGATCCCAGTGCTCCCCGTGAGCTGCGTCACGCCTGTAGCGACTCCGCCGCCCTGGCCAACTGAGAAAACTACGGAGACGCCAGCGACTGGCTTGCCGGTGGAATCAGTGACGATAACTGCCGGCAGCGGCGAAACGGCGGATCCAACGACGGCGGAGGATGGAAGCACCACGGCCGCCGCGGCGACAGCCGGCTTGAGTGGCGGAGGGGGTGCAACAGTGGATTCAGAACACGCGGACACGACCAGGATTGCGAAGCCAGCTTGCAGGGACGAGCGAGTGAATGCAGCGCGCGTGAGAAAGTTGCGAGAAATCGTACGCTCCTGTTGTCCGGCAGGATGTTCAGATCTGGATCAGATTGCTGAACCGCGATCCATGTGCAGTGAGAGCACCCAACGACACGAAGATACGGTGATTCTGAACTGGGGAAAGTGCGCATTCAAGCCAATTCAGTGCGATTCCCGGCCAATTTTCCGGGTTGCAGGATGGATGGTGCAGGAGCGTACGGTTACAGTCGGCGCAGACGAGCTTAGCGGAGCGGTCGATTGGTGAACAGGACCCGAGTTTACTGACGACATGGGAACGAAGCAAATACCGAGCATCGGTAGAGTCCCAGCAGGAGCAGTAGATACGACGGGTGCATCGTGTTGTAATAACTCCCGAGCAAACCGACGAGGCGGACTTGGCCGAGCGTACCTGCGCGCATCTGACGCACGGACGCCGTAACGCAGTGACATGCCTGGCCGACCAGCTGCGACGCGAAAAGCGAGCAGAGGAACCAGCGCTGATCATCGAGCGACCTGAATGCGTTGGCTGGTTCCGAATACATCGGCACCGTCGGCGGCTTGCCTGGGCAGAACGATGCGATGGAGAGATCTGTCCAGTTCGCGCTTGCGCCGCCGATTGCATGGCGTAGATCGTCGTCGAAAGCGTTGATGTGATACTCCAGTGCGTTGCGCTTCGATGTTCTGAGACGAGGCCTGAAGTCAGGCCGGCGTGCAGCGTCAATCGCAAGGAGTCTTTTCACAAGCGTCGGCTCTCTCCAGGTCTGCACAGAGCCACGCTCCAGAGTTCTTCGTTGCGCGAGTGTCTCCGTGACGCCCGCGGCGACGTTGTGATCCAGATCCAGGATGATGCTGCGATCGCGGAAGAAGTCGCTTCCGAGGATCCATCCATTGAGTCCGAACATCGTGAGGAGACTACCGAGTGATTCGGGAAGCACGCCGAATCGTTCGGTGATCGTGCGCGATCCGACGGTGATGGTGAACTCGTAGACCGGTACGTCAAAATTGCCGAGCAGGGGGTGGAAGTCCGACTCGTTTCCGATCGGGATGAGACCGTCGACGGCTGCCGGCGCTACGTAGGACAGCCGCGCGCCGCTGTCCAGGCATGCGTGCCATTGCTGGCCGCGGAAGGTGAGCGCGATCTGGAAGACTCCGAGGCAGGGTCGGAGCGGGAACTCCTCGCGGGGGCTTGGTCGGAGGCGAGGCGGAAGATGGCAGAGGGGATGCTGGAATCGTTGCTGACGGGGCTACAGGGCGGTAGCCGTCTGTTAGGCCTTGACAAAAGGCTGTCAGCATTGTAAGCTTACGATGTCCATGAAACTAACGCTCGGAAGTAAAATCAGATCTCTTCGCGAAGAGAAAGACTTTTCTTTGCGCGAATTCGCGAAGAAACTCGGCGGTATTTCTGCAGCTCATATCTCGGATGTCGAGTTAGGGCGGAGATATCCCTCAGAGCCGCTCCTCGGCAAAATTGCTCACGTACTTGGCGTATCGGTAGATGAGCTTACGAAACACGATAGTCGTGCGCCAGTCGAGGACATGAAGCGTTTGAGTGAGGTAGATCCTGCGTTCGGGTTTGCATTGCGAAAGTTGGTCGAGAAGAACGTTACAGCCGACGACATACTGAAGCTGACCCAGAGCAAGCCGACTCGAGAAAAAGGAAAATGAAGACTTCTAAATCAAAGGGAGGCCATTTAAGCGAGAGACCGTACTATACGAATAGCGAGATCGATAGGATATGCAGGGCTCAGTTGGAAGGAGTTGGATTGTACCCGACGTCGCCAGAACCAGTACGCATCGATCGGTTCATCGAAAAGCGGTTCAATCTATCTATCAGCTACGACGATCTTGGACCTGAGATTCTAGGTCTGACCAAGTTCGGGAAATCGGGTGTCAAAGAGGTAGTTGTCGCACGAGCACTTGAGGAAGAAAATACGACAAGTGGGGAACGACGCGTTAGAAGTACGATTGCTCACGAAGCAGGTCACTGCCTCCTGCACGCACACCTGTTCACTTCTACGGGACAGTGTAGCTTGTTTCCAGATGGGGAATCAACAGTACCAAAGGTTCTCTGTCGGGATGAAGGTTCATCACCATTGTCGAAGAGCTACGACGGCAAATGGTGGGAGTATCAGGCGAACCGGGCGATAGGCGGGTTCCTGTTACCGCGGGAGTTGGTGATAAAGTCCATTCCGGAATTCATGGTACCGCGAGGATTACTCGGCATTCTCGCTTTCGATGATACTAGGGCACAAGCGGCCGGTGCACACGTTGCGGAGGTGTTCAATGTAAATCCAGTTGTCGCACGCTTTCGTCTGAGTGAGATATTCCCAGCCGACACGGTCGGACAGCAATTACTCTGATTTTTTTTGAGAGTACTGTACGCATTGTCGGCTGACAAAGTACGATCATACATATAATTGCTCCGATAATTGGAGCAAGGAAATCAAAATGCGCGTGGAAAATGAAGAAGGACATGTGCTCAACGAGAACGATGAGCACGGACACAGCGATGAGCACGGACACAAGCACGTGAAGGTCGAAGTCGATAATCACACGAAGCACGTTCAGGCCGGTACCTACGTCGTCGCAGCATTCAAGACTTTGGTAGGTGTCGAACCGACAAAAGCTCTCGACGAAGTAATCGCCGGCACTTTAACTCTCCTCGAGGACGACGGACCGGTGACCATCAGGGGAGGCGAGGTGTTCTTCAGCCACGTGAAACATGGAGGATCATCATGAGCTTTTCTGACGAGGCCCTGGCTGAGTTGCGTACGGTATGTCCCGGTGCTGTACCGATGGATGAAGGTGAAATTACGTACATCTATCTCCCGAGCCTCAAACTTCCGACGGGCCGCAGCCCGTCGGAAGTTGAAGGTCTATTGCGACCGCAAGCCGCCGGCATCGACGGCTACTCAACTCGCCTATACCTCTCTGCCCAATATCCCGAGTGCGGCAAGAACTGGACGCAGCACAGGATACTTGATAAGCCCTGGTATACGTTCTCGTATAACAACGTACCATCGAGTTTACGCCTGGTCGAAATACTCGCGAACCATCTTGAGGAGCTGCGATGAAAATACATCTTCGCATTACGCGAGAGCTTCTTGCCAATGCACGCTCCGATCTCACGAGACCGCACGCGTTCGCCCATGAGCGTGTGGGATTCACCGCGTGTAAGTTCGGTTCCGTCCAAAACGGCGACATCGTAATCCTGGCGCACAGTTACTATCCTGTTGCCGACGAAGACTACATCCGGGATTCACGTTACGGGGCGCTGATCGGATCAGAAGCGTTCCGTAAGGCATTCCAGCTGGCCTACAGTAACAACGTCGGTCTATTCCACACACACCTGCATCCACACCAAGGTTTACCGCGGCCAAGCAGAATTGATTTGCGTGAGACCGCCAAATTTGTGCCCGATTTCTTCAACGTCAGACTCGCGTTGCCACACGGTGCGCTTATCCTGAGTCGGGATTCGCTCTCCGGTCGAGTGTGGACATCGGCACAGATGCCGCCGAAGCCGATCAGTCACATTACGATTGTCGGTGCGCCAATTGAGACGCTCGGGTGTCGCAAATGATGAATCGATCAGAACGGCAAAGTTTCCTGGGAGAAGACAGCGATACAATCCTTTCGGCCTTACGTGTAGCGATCGTCGGGCTTGGTGGCGGAGGGTCGCACATTGTGCAGCAGCTTGCTCACATCGGGGTCGGGCACTTTCTAATCATGGATCATGATCAGATTGAGGCGTCAAACCTCAACCGTCTCGTTGGCGGAACCGCTGCGGATGTCCGTCGGTCAGAATGGAAGGCGGCCATCGCCGCTCGCGTCATTCGTCGCGTGAATCCAAGAGCAAAAACGATTGCCGAATGTACGCGGTGGGAGGAACGTGCAGAGCTACTGCGCAGTTGCGACATAATCTTTGGCTGTATCGACAGCTTCTCGGGAAGAGCGGAACTCGAGACTGTCGCGCGTCGTTACCTGATCCCGTACATCGACATTGGAATGGATGTCCACGAACAAGGCGCTCGGTTCTCTATCACCGGGCAGGTCGCGCTTTCGATGCCGGGGTACGCCTGCCTCAGGTGCATGAACATCATTCGCCCTGAGCTCCTCGCGGAAGAAGCTCGAAAATACGGAGCATCTGGAGGAAAGCCGCAGGTTGTTTGGCCGAACGGGGTGCTCGCATCTCTAGCCGTCGGAGTGATGATGCAACTCGTGACGCCGTGGCATGATGAGCACCAACCGGTGCATTTGCTTGAATACGACGGGAATGTCCCCGAAATCCATCCGGCATCGTCAACTGGATTCCTCACCGCTGTGGACTGTTCGCACTATGGCTCTGCTGCCGACTTGGGCAACCCGTGGTATGGGCGTTTAGTACACCGATAGTATGCCCGCCCGTAGAAGGGGGAAACACATCTCAGGATAAGATGGGGGCGATTCACGCCAGCCTATTTCTCGAAACCAGTATGGTGCTTCTGGCTACGAAGAAACGTCGTCGGTACTCCCTCCTGGAATTTGCTTACCTTCTTCGTGCCGCCATCCGCCGTAGCTCCGAGCCTTGAGGTTTGTCGTAAGCTCTTCCGAGCGTCCAGCGCGCCGGACGTTACCGGAAACACATTGAGCATGACAAAGCTTTGGTTCAAGGGCAGATGCACCGCGACCCATTACAATTGCTGACGGGGACTAGTTTCCAGAGCTTGGCTGGTTTCTTTGGAGCGCGCAATGACCCAACACAGCTGCAACCCATTTGGCGATTTGCCGGGCTTAGGTCTGGACGGCAAGGACGCTCGTTAGCGCTGGCCAGAGTGAACATCCATATTCCCCTGAAACCCATATTGATTCGCCTGCCAGGCAATGTGTGGAGCACCAACTGTCGATATTCGATTCTCCAGAGCAGTATCAGTGCGTTGGGCCGGACGCGTACCGATCTCGATCCCTTTATGGGTCGGTGGCCCGACTCCTAAGTGCGCCACTTTGAATCGCTGCTGAGAGTTCAGCGAACTTCTCTGCCCGGACACTCATGAACTCGTCTTTACCCAACGGAGGATGGCCCAATGCCTCGACGATCTTCCTCGCGTACCTCCCGCTGAGGACCCTCATACCACCAAGATGCCTCGCTTGGTCAACACGCAGACGCCTCATTGGATCCTTTTGTTGTGCTACGGTCTCGATCGCCGTTCGCGGGATGGCCTGTTCAGGGCAAAGTGTCACAAGCTCTCTAATCCGGGCCTGCCCACTAGAAGGCGAGAATACTCGGGTTCTGGTCACGTCTGGAAGTGTCGCAATAAAGTTCGGTTGAATTGGTGCGTTTCGGACTACCCAACGCATGGCCTTACGTCCCGCAAGTGATATAGTGCGTTTCCCATCTTGGTTCTGGCCCGCGTTAAGAAATTGCAACTCACAGCGAAGTAGCCCGACGCTAAAGCGTGTGACCTTCGCGTTGGTACCAAGTAGCAAGCAAATTTGGCTAATCGCCTCATGAGGAATCTGCCAGCGCGACTTGAAAGACCATTTGATATCGACGGGTACGTCTGCAATCCACGTGTCCAACGGTCCACGTCGTTCCAGTCCGAGGGCTGTACGAACCACTATCTCAATTTTAGTTCCGATATAAGTCTTTTCCGTCTTTTCGAGCTGCGCAACGCTCCAGCGTCCTGTTCTCGGCCCATCTATTACCTCGTCGATCGCTTGGCGTATTGCTGATTCGAACAATTCTGTCGGTGTTCTACCTCGATATCGGCAATTGCTGATAAGACAGTTGTACACAGCGCCGAGATCGTCGCCCGGAGAGGGTGCGTCGGAGATAGGCGTATCGTTCGGCGCATAAGTCACGCCGACAATTGGATACGGTAGTAACGCGCGCTACAACGCGAAGACTTAGACATACATCGCATTGATGTCATCACGGATTAGCCGAATTGCGCCACTAGGCAGCTTCGGCACACTTGACCGGTGCAGCGTGGCTCATTCAGGAAAAGTACCCCAAACAATATCCGCGATCTCGTCTGCAACTGTATTGAGATTTGTTTTTACGTCACTTTCCCAATACCGAAGGACGGTCCACCCTTCGTTTCCTAGTGTCAAACTGACAAATTTGTCGCGGGCTACATTCCGTCGCATCTTTTCCGTCCAGTATTCAGAATTACGCGTCAACGTGCGACGAAAGCCTTTGACGCCGCGCTCTTGTAATAACCGGCCGTGCCAGTAATCGCCATCGACGAATACCGCAACGCGTTGCGTGGGGAATACAATATCTGGTCGCCCCTCAAGCCCCGAGACATATTTGCGATAGCGAAGTCCCATGGAATGCAGTCGCTTCCGTAGGGCCGTTTCCGCCTTGCTGTCGCTCGATCTGATCGCCGACATATTGCGTCGAATCTCTGCGACGCTTTTTGGCCTGTAGGTGCGTTTCCCCGTCACTAGGCCTAGAGCTCGATGTCGATCCACATCATTGTTCGCGCTAACGGGCTTGGCGCGTCCAGATAGGCTACACTCGCAATGGGAAGATCCACCCGTCATCTCGGACTATCGCGCAGTTGCCATGTTCCCTTCGCGACACGCTCGAAGCGGAATTTGATGTCGCCGTGGTGGCAAGTGCTAATTGGCTTGGGCGTGATCGTTGTCTTGAGATGCAGAGGTGGTAGCGTGCGTCGCGTCGGCTCTGTGTTATGCAGTGATCCAGCCCCGTGTTTCAGCGCGTTCTCGGCGAGATCCCGAATGCTATCACGCCGACTTTTTTGGGCTGAATTACTCTGCATTGGATTTCGCGGCGAACTTACGTGTGAGCCAATCGAGCACGGCCAATTGCTCCACGCGCCCCGCCCGGCGCACTTGACCTAGTAGCCAAATCGTCGATTGGCGCGGAAGAGTGCTATTTTGCGCACCCTCGTTACATACGGAACAGAGAGCGCGAAGATTACTCGCGTCATTTGTCCCACCTTGTGATAAATCGACTATATGGCCAATGTGCAAGCGCGTCTTCATCCCTGGATTTGTAGGATGCGGTTCGCCTGCAGCCGCGCCGCACATCTGACACGTGAAACCGTTACGATCGAGCACGAACGCGCGTGTCTCTCTTGACAGCTCATCTGCAAACACAGGCCTCGGTTTCGCGCTGGTAAGTACGTACTGGCCCGGTTTCAGGGCGCTATCATCCTTGTCAGTACGGATATCCCATCCTTCCAGCTGGCGCAGTTCACGAACCCTCCGCCCCCATTCCGTAATTCCGCCAGCGACATCGCGTAGGACCTGCCAGTCGATTATTTCTCCGACATGATCCAGGAAGTATGCGCGTAACTTGTCGCGTGCGCCTCGGGGGCGTTTTCCGTATGGGGGTGATTCTTCCGTCATGCGTGCAAAAAGAGTTGGCCCTGCGTCGGCTCTTCCATTTGTGCGCTACCGTCGAGGGCACATCTGATGGATTGCGCAATCGCATGCGCAACCGGAGGCGGGAATGCGTTCCCAATCTGGCGATACGCAGCGGTCTTCCTTCCGGCGAATGACCAGTTGTCCGGAAAACCCTGGATTCTCGCGGCCATTCGGATCGTTAGCCGTGGTACACCGTTAGGCGGGAAAGAAGCGTCTGGTGCTAAGTCGCTCAAGCTCCGAGCCTCCACACCAAGTGCGCTCCAACCTTGGCGGGCACGCGATGGACCGAGATCAGGCCCACCGTGCTTCTTAGATCCACCAACAAGAGTTGGCCCTATTGCATTTGCTTTCTCGGCCCACTTAGCCGCGCCCCGCCACCCGCGCGACGCCATGAGATCGTGCAGTGCCTCGCCAACTGTCACGGGTGTTCCTTGAGGCTGCGGCCATATGAAATGATTCGCCCATTGCCGTTTAAGCGCTACAAGCACGAATCGAGGCCGTAGTTGCGGCACTCCAAAGTTACACGCGTTCAATACCTGCCACTCTACGGCGTAACCCCATCGCGTCAGCTTGGTCGCAACATTTCGACGGTATTCCGCGAATCGGGCCGTGGCTAGACCGGGAACATTCTCCAGTAATACGGCTGACGGATTTGACTCCTGGACTAGTCTAAGTGCCGTTGGAAACAGATCGCGCTCGTCATCCGCGCCCAGTTGTTTTCCGGCAACCGAGAACGGCGGGCACGGGACCCCTCCTGCGAGTAAGTCAATCCCTCGATAGTCCTTGCCGTTGAGATTGCGAATGTCTAGAGGAAGTACATTCCATGCAGGACGGTTCAGGCGCAGTGTGGCGCACGCGGCGTCCTCGAGTTCTACTGTTGCAGTGTGGTCAAATCCGGCGCGTTCAAGCCCAAGCGCCTGTCCGCCTGCGCCCGCACAGATTTCCAAAGATGAAAGGTGAGTTATTGCCATGCTCATGAAAGGTGCCGACGTGAACAGGATACCGAAAGGTGTATAGCGTGACAGCATATGGCGGTCCATCATCTAGAGCACCTTGCCGACGCAAAGTATGTAGCGAGCCGCTCAACAATGGATGCTACTGAACCGAATATCGTAACTGCATCGGCGCCGAGGGCTCGCGATGGTGGATTTGAGCGGTCTAGTTAGCCGGAGTTGCACGGCTCGGCGAGCGATTGAGAGACATCGGCATTTAGTTGCCTACCCCTTCACTAACTTTGCGAGCACATTGCGAATCTCGCCAGAATACGACGGAAACTTCGAACACAGTTTCTCACGAAGGCCATCTAGGGTCGGTTCGGCTACCAGCCGGTCGAATTGATCAGTAGAGAGGCCCATCTGGCGACCGTACTTATCAGCAACTGTTTCACGCTCTATACGCCGCCGTTCTGCGACGCGAACCGTGGCATGAACTCTATCTATCCGTGTCCCGCGAACCAGCTGCACTACTTCCATGATTTGCGAAAGTGCCTCCGGTGCTGAAAGCGGGATCTCAGTCAAGGACGGAAGTTGTTTCGCAGTGGCCTGGTCAACCGACATTGGCGAATCAGCGCGAATATTTGCGTGGAAGGCAATCCGCAGCTCACGCCGAAGCACTGAATTCGGGGTCTCGTTGAAATCCTCAATTCTGTCTCGAAGAAATGCGAGAACCTCCGAATCGATCTCAATAGGAAACATCTGTGTATAGTCTATGAGAAGTGTTACTGGCAATATACTAGAGATACTAGACATAGCAAGTACCTTCTCGGCAACGTCTCACCTCGGTGCATTAGTCTTCCTAGTTCAGGATGCGATGTTGGCCCTGAACAACCGTAAGCCAAGTCGGCGCCGCTATGCGTCGCTGCCGTAATTTGAATCTCCAGAATCAACGCCACGTTCGTTTGATCGCCCGCGCCCGCGCTAAGATCATCATGGACAAACAAGCACAATACGCTGCCCTGGTATCAGCCCGGAAAGCATACGATCCCACCCCGCTCGGCCTCAGCAACCCGAGCGCGCCGACGCATGCTCGCTTTGACAGCTCACACATTGGTCCGTGGACTCGCTGGGCGCATGATCTGAATGCTGACCTCATGATCATCGGCCAGGACTGGGGTGACGAGCGCTACTTTGTCGAGAATCAGGGACTCGATAGCCCAGCAAATCCGACGAATGTCGCGTTGCAGGAGCTGGTGTCGAGCATTGGCCTGCAACTACCGCAACCCCCAACCGCAGGAGCAATTCCTGACCCTCGCAGCGCGAACTGCGGAATCTGGT
>Ga0075522_10003916_pt1 | contig 10766 bp, 8 predicted proteins | sample NGEPerA_FD_74796 | JGI IMG/M metagenome (GOLD analysis project Ga0075522, IMG submission 74796) | Arctic peat soil microbial communities from the Barrow Environmental Observatory site, Barrow, Alaska, USA - NGEE PermafrostL2-A | ecosystem: Environmental > Terrestrial > Soil > Wetlands > Peat ...
CCGCCTATTCGCCCGAGGAAGCCGAGGCGATCGCGCAGCGCATCGGCTATCCGGTGGTGATCCGGCCGTCCTATGTGCTGGGCGGCCGCGCGATGGAGATCGTCCACGACACCGCCGGACTGCAGCGCTACATCCGCAACGCGGTGCGCGTCTCGGGCGCCAGCCCGGTCTTGATCGACCGCTATTTGCAGGATGCGATCGAGGTCGACGCCGACGCGGTGGCCGACGGCGAGACGGTCTACGTCGCCGGCATCATGGAGCACATCGAGGAGGCCGGCATCCATTCCGGCGACAGCGCCTGTTCGCTGCCGCCGTACAGCCTCGCCGCCGACACCGTCGCCGAGATCGAGCGGCAGACCGTCGCTTTGGCAAAGGCGCTCCACGTCGTCGGGCTGATGAACGTGCAGTTCGCGGTCAAGGACGGCGACGTTTATGTGCTAGAGGTCAACCCGCGCGCCTCGCGCACCGTGCCGTTCGTCGCCAAGGCGACCGGCGTGCCGATCGCCAAGATCGCCGCGCGCGTGATGACCGGCGAACGCCTCGCCGATCTCGTCCAGGGCGCTCGTCCCGGCGCTGGTAAATCCCCTGGTAAATCCCCTGGGCATGTCGCGGTCAAGGAAGCCGTCTTCCCGTTCGCCCGTTTTCCGGGGGTCGACCTGATCCTCGGGCCGGAGATGAAATCGACCGGCGAGGTCATGGGGCTCGACAGCGATTTCGGCCGCGCCTTCGCCAAGGCGCAGCTCGGCGCCGGCACCGATCTGCCGCTGTCCGGCAGGGTCTTCGTCTCGGTGCGCGACGGCGACAAGGCGGCCCTGGTCGAGCCGTGCCGCCGGCTCGCCGAATGGGGTTTCGAGCTGGTCGCGACGCGCGGCACCGCCGGCCGGCTCGGCGAATCGGGGCTCGCCGTGACGCTCGTCAACAAGGTGCAGGAGGGCCGGCCCGACATCGTCGACGAGATGCGCAGCGGGCGCATCCAACTGGTCTTCAACACCACCGAGGGGGCGCAGGCGATCGCCGACAGCTTCAGCTTGCGCCGCACCGCGTTAACCCACAACATCCCCTACTACACAACCGTCGCCGGCGCCCGCGCGGCGGTGCAGGCGATCGGGGCGCTGCGCCGGGGCAGCCTTGAAGTTGCCCCGCTGCAATCCTACTTCTAACCGCTTTCTTTTGTTAATCTCGGGCAAAAAGCTGGCGCTATGGACAGGCTCCCGATGACTTCCGACGGCTACATTCGGCTGCAGGAAGAGATCAAGCGGCTCAAAACGACCGAACGGCCGGCGATCATCCGCGCCATCGCCGAGGCGCGCACGCACGGCGATCTGTCGGAAAACGCCGAATACCACGCGGCGCGCGAGCGGCAGAGCTTTATCGAGGGCCGGCTCATGGAGCTGGAGGACAGGGTGGCCCGCGCCGAGGTCATCGACACCTCGAAATTGTCGGGCTCGGTGATCAAGTTCGGCGCGACGGTGACGCTCGCCGACGAGGAGACCGACGAGGAGCAGACCTTCCGTATCGTCGGCGAGGACGAGGCCGACGTAAAGGATGGGCGGCTCTCGGTTGCCTCCCCTTTGGCGCGCGCGCTGATCGGCAAGGGCAAGGGCGACAGCGTCGAGGTCTCGACCCCGCGCGGCGCCAAATCCTACGAGGTCGTCACCGTCGCGTTCGGTTGACGCAATCGTCATTGCGTCCTTCGAGACGCGCCTTTCAGGCGCTCCTCGGGATGACGGCTTGCTTAACGCCATCCAAGAACCCCCGTCATCCTGAGGGGCGCGAAGCGCCGTCTCGAAGGACGCGATGATGCGGGTGCAGCCAGTTTATGCCGCCGTCTCTTCCATCACCTGGGCCTCATCGCCGACCGGCACGCCCGGCTCGGCCTTGGAGACGCGCAAGGTCATTGCCGATTTGACGTGGGCGACATTGGGCGCCGAGGTCAGCCTGGCGGAGAGGAAGCGCTGGTAGCTGTCCCAGTCGGTGGCGACGATCTTCAACAGGAAATCGGTTTCGCCGGCGAGCATGTGCGCCTCGCGCACCTCGGGCCAGCCGCGCACCAGCTGCTCGAAGCCTTGCAGATCGGCCTCAGCCTGGCTGGCGAGCCCGACCTGGGCGAAGACGATGAGCGGGAAGCCGAGCGCCTCGGGCGCCACTTCGGCGTGATAGCCGCGGATCAGCCCCGCCTCCTCCAGCGCCCGCACTCTTCGCAAACAGGGGGGCGCGGTGATGCCGACGCGACGGGCGAGTTCGACATTGGTCATGCGCCCGTCGGCCTGCAAATGTTGCAGGATGCCACGATCGATCCGGTCGAGTCTGATCCGCCGCATCCATGGCCTCCCCGCTTCCTATAATCATACGAAGCCGCCTGTCGTCGCGCAATTTTATTGCGCGAACGGAGCCGCGCTTGCCCCCCAGCCGGGGTTTCCGTAAACCGACGCCGATGGTTGCCCTGCCTTTCCGCTCCGAGCCGATGCCGTCCGCCGAGGCCGTCCCGCTCGTCTGGGTGCTGCATGACGGCAAGGCGGGGATGGCGAGCCAATCGCTGGGGCTTGCCGAAGCGACCGGCTTTGCGTTTCTCGAAAAGACGCTCGACGTGCGTCCGCCATGGGCCTGGCTGCCGCCGCAGCTTTGGCTCGCGCCGCTGGCGGCGGTGCGCCACGAGGGATCGCCGCTCGCCCCGCCCTGGCCCGACCTCATTATCGCCTGCGGACGCAATACCGCGGCGCCGGCGCTGGCGGTCCGCTCGGCGAGTGGGGGACGCACCGTCGCCGCACAGATCCAGGACCCGGGCGTCGGCCGCCGCGAGTTCGACCTGATGGTCGTGCCGGAGCACGACCGGCTGTCCGGGCCGCGCGTTCTCACCACCAAGGGCGCGCTGCACCGGGTCACGGCGGACAGGCTCGCAGCGGCGGCCAAGCAGTTTCCCGGGCTCGCGGCGCTGCCGCGGCCTATCCTCGGGGTGCTGATCGGCGGCTCAAACCGCGCCTATCGCCTGTCCCTCGGGCGGCTCGGCGCGATCGCCGAGATGATTGCCGGCGCGGTTCGCGCCACCGGCGGCTCGGTCGTGCTGACCCCGTCGCGGCGCACCGGCGAGGCGGGCATCGCGCTCTTGCGCGAGCGGCTGAACGGGCTGCCGGCGGCGGTTTGGGACATGACAGGCGACAACCCCTATTACGCCTATCTCGCGCTCGCCGACGCATTCCTGGTGACCGCCGATTCGGTGTCGATGGTCAGCGAAGCGGCGGCGACCGGGAAGCCGGTGCACGTCATCGACCTGCCCGGCGGCGACGCCAAGTTCGCGCGCTTCCACGACGCGATGCGCGAGGCCGGGATCACCCGGCGGTTCGCCGGCCGCATCGAGAGCTGGCGTTACGCCCCGCTCGACGATACCGCGCGGGCGGGCGCGGCGCTGCGGGCGCTGGTGCTCGACCGACTCGACCGGCGGCGCGCGGGATGAAGGGTCTCGCGCTCTTCGGCGCGGTGCTGATCGCCAGCGTCACGTTGTTCTGGTGGCTCCCCGGCATCGACCTTGCCGTCAGCTCATGGTTCTACGATCCGCAGCACGGTTTCGCCTGGGCGGCGTGGCCGCCGTTGCGCGCGGCCGAAAATTCGATCCGCTGGATCACCCTGGCGATCGCCTTGATCGCGGCGGGCGGAGCGGCCTGGCTGCGGTTGCTGGGGCGCCCGATTTGGCGGCTCGACCGCAACGCGCTCATTTTCCTCGTCGCCGCGACGGCGATCGGTCCCGGGATCATCGTCAACACCGTGCTGAAGGACCATTGGGGCCGCGCCCGGCCTTACCAGGTCGAGGAGTTCGGCGGCAGCAAGAGCTTCACCGCCGCCCCGCTGCCCGCCGACCAATGCAATCGCAATTGCTCGTTCGCCTCCGGTCATGCGGCGCTCGCCTTCTCGCTGGTCAGCTTTGGGTTCCTGCTGCCGGCGGGACGCCGCCGCACCAGCGCGATCGGCGCCGCGCTCGGCTTTGGCGCGCTGATCGGGCTCGCCCGCATCGCGGCGGGACACCATTTTCTCTCCGATGTCGTTTATGCCGGGCTGATCGTCGTCGCGACGACGTGGCTGCTCCACCGCTGGCTTGTCGTACATGACGGCGCGGCGCCGATCCTTGCGTGGATCGAGCGGCTGGCGGAGACGCAAACCGGGCGGCGCGTGCTGTGGCTCGTATCATTCGTGCTGATCGAGGCGATCTCGATTATCTGGATCGACCGGCCGCTCGCCGATTTCTTCCACAAGGCGGGGACGGGGCTGAAGCCGTTTTTCGAAATCGTCCAGTGCTTTGGCATCGGCTACCCGTATTTGGTGGCGAGCGGGCTCGCCTTTGTCGTCATGCGCTGGGGCGGCCGGTGGGAAAGACTGCGGCCCAGGGGACCGGCGATGCGCGCCGCCGCCATCATTCCAGGCTTCATCTTCGCCGCGGTCGCCGCCTCGGGGCTCGTCGTCGACCTGTTGAAGGTGCTTTTCGGCCGCACCCGGCCAAAGCTGCTCTTCGCCGGCGGCGCCTACGATTTCGGCTGGTTAGGGCTGCGCTCCGACGACTGGTCGTTCCCCTCGGGCCATGCGGCGACCGCGGCGGCGGTGGCGACCGCGCTGTGGTGTCTGTGGCCGCGGCCGCTCTACCTCTACGTCGCGGCGGCGGCGCTGGTCGCCTTAAGCCGCGTCTGGATCGGCGCGCACTATCTGAGCGACGTCATCGCGGGCGCCGCGATCGCCGTGGCGATGACCCGCGCGCTCGCCTTCTGGCTGGCGCCGCGCCGGGCCATCGGCAAGCCCGAACCGGACGCTGCGCCCCATTTCGGCACCGTGTAGAATGGCGCGATGACCCTGCGCATCGATACGTTCGACAATGTTCGCGGCGGCAACGCGCTCTACAAGGCGCTGGCGCATCCGCTGGCGGCGGCGCCAGCGCGCGCGCTGATTCGCCGGCTCGAGCGCTGCGGCAAGATCGCGATCGTCGACCCGCAGGGCGCGGCGGCGGGCTTCGCCGAATTGTTCGAGCTGTCCGCGGTCGACATCGCCGGCGTTTATGTTCAGGACGTGGCGCGGATCGGCGGCCCAGTGCTCGGCTGCGTCGCCGAGGGCGTGCCGGCACTGGCCCAATCCGGCGCACGCGCGGTGCTGGTCGCCGCGTTCGACGCCGACCGGCTGATCGGCCAGATCGCGCCGTTCTTGCCGCCAAGCAGCGACCTCGTCAGCCTTGATGCGATGCGCCTTCCGGCGGAACGGCTGACGAACCCGCGCAATTATCTCGACCCGCTCAATTTCTCGACCAATTTCGCGCTGTTCCGCGACACCGGCGCGGTCCACACAAGGCTGGTGACGCTCAATTACTGGCCCGGCTACGGCTCGAAAGGCGTCATCTGCTGGCTGACCCTGTTCGACGGCGCGGGCGAGATCGTCGCCGAATGGTCGGAGGCGCCGACCGCCGAGGCCGGGGCCATCGTCATCGACAGCCGCGAGGTGCGCCGGCGGTTCGGGCTCGGCGATTTCGCCGGCCAGCTTTTCATCCATGTCGCCGGCGCGGCGGGCCACGACATCGTCAAATATGCGCTCGACACCTATGGGAGCGATGACGCGGCGCTGTCCTGCACCCACGACGCCAACGCCTGGCCGAGCGACCGCTATGCCGGGCTGCCCGCGCCGGCGCCGGGCGAGCGGGTCGTGCTGTGGCTGCAGAACTCGCACGCGGCGCCGATCCCCGCCGGCGCGATCGGCCTCAACGCGATGGGCGACGAGCATGTCGTGCCGCTCGACGCGGCGATCGGTCCGTTCGCGACGCGCGCCGTCGATGTCGCCGAGTTGCTGCCGGGGCTTGCCTGGCCGGCGCAGATCGAGCTGCGCGCCGGCAAGCACATGGTGCGGCCGCGCTACGAGATCATTGAGGCGAGCCGGAGCCGGCTCGCCCATGTCAATGTCGAGCGCCCCGACCTCAAGCCCGACTCCGAGCTGCCGCGGCTCGGCGAGCGGCTCGGCAAGGGCTATCTGCTGCCGGCGCCGATCCTGCCGCGCGGCGAATGGCGCAGCCTCCTGTTGCCGACGCCGATGGCGGTGGCGCAGGAAGAGCTGCCGATCGCCGCGATCGCCTACGATCCCGACGGCAACGAGATCGCCCGCCACCGCTTTGGCCGGCTGCCGCGCGCGCACCGCATCGCGCTCGACCTCGACGATCTGGGCGCAGCGCTCGGCGACGGCTACGGCCATGTCGAGCTGGTCTACGATTTCGCCGCGGGCGGCGACGGCGACGGCTGGCTGCACGCCCTCTTCCGCTATCGCCACCGCGCGAGCGGCCATGCCGCCGAGACCAGCTTCGGCGCGCATGTCTTCAACACCATCCTCACCTATCGCGACGAGCCGCAATCCTATTCCGGCCGGCCGCCGGGATTGTCGACGACGCTGTTCCTGCGGCTCGGCGAGGGCGAGCACGACACGCTGTGCCACCTGATCTACCCGGCCTCGCTGCCGTGGCGGCCCCAGAGCGCGACCGAGATCATCCTGCGCGATGCGGCCGGCGGCGAGATCGCCCGGAAATCGCTGGCGATCCCGTGCTCGGGCTCGCGCTTGTGGCGCTACCGCACATTGTTCGACGAGCAGACCCGGCAGGGCGCCGGCAGCGGCGCCTATGCGGTGATCCGCGACCCGACCTGTCGCCTCTTCGGCTATCACGGATTGATCGGCCGCGGCGGCGGGTTCAGCCTCGACCATATGTTCGGATACTAAGCCAGGCTTATTTTTCAGGCGCATCGCCCTCCCGCCTTGCGCAAAAATGGTATAGTACGCTGTCCAATCGATCGGAATTCGGGTGATGGCCGAGCATCACTACAGCAAGGTCTTGATTATCGGCGCGGGGCCGGCCGGCTTCACCGCGGCGATTTATGCCGCGCGCGCGAATCTGCACCCGATCCTCCTGGGCGGGCTGCAGCCCGGCGGCCAGCTGACGATCACCACCGATGTCGAGAACTATCCGGGGTTCGCCGAGGTGATACAGGGCCCGTGGCTGATGGAGCAGATGCAGGCCCAGGCCGAGCATGTCGGCACCAAGATCATCCTCGACCTGGCGGTGGGGCTCGACCTCGCGCGGCGGCCGTTTGTGGTGACCGGCGATTCGGGTGATATCTACACTGCGGACACGCTGATCCTGGCGACCGGGGCGCAGGCGCGGTGGCTGGGCCTGCCGAGCGAGGAAGCCTATCGCGGCTTCGGCGTGTCGGCTTGCGCGACCTGCGACGGGTTCTTCTTCCGCGACAAGGAGGTCGTCGTCGTCGGCGGCGGCAACACCGCGGTCGAGGAGGCGCTGTACCTCACCAACCACGCGAGCCGCGTCACCCTGGCGCACCGCCGCGACACGCTGCGCGCCGAGAAGATTCTGCAGGACCGGCTGTTCCGCAACCCCAAGATCACGGTCGTCTGGGACAGCGTCGTCGAAGAAATCCTCGGCACGCCGGAACCGCCCGAAGTCACCGGCGTCCGGCTGCGCAACGCCAAGACCGGCGCGTTGAGCGAGCGGCGATGCGAAGGCGTCTTCATCGCGATCGGGCACAACCCGGTCACCGAACTCGTCGCCGGGCAGCTTCGCCTCGACCCCGAAGGCTATGTGCTGACCAACCCCGATTCGACCGCGACCGATATACCGGGCGTCTTCGCCGCCGGCGACGTCAAGGATCGGATCTTCCGCCAGGCGGTCACCGCCGCCGGGATGGGCTGCATGGCCGCGCTCGAAGCCGAGAAATTCCTCGCCGCGCGAGAGGATTCCGCGACGGCGCGCGCGGCCGAGTGAGCTAGGAGCGGTCCCGATGGCAATGGATTGGGACAAATTGCGGGTGTTTCACGCGGTCGCCGAAGCGGGCAGCTTCACCCATGCCGGCGAGTCGCTGAACCTCAGCCAGTCGGCGGTCAGCCGGCAGATCAGCGCGCTCGAGGAAAGCCTCAGCGTACCGCTGTTCCACCGCCATGCGCGCGGCCTCATCCTCACCGAGCAGGGCGAACTCCTGTTCCGCACCGCGCGCGAAGTGTTCGCCAAGCTGGCGATGGCCGAAGGCCTTATCTCGGAGTCGAAGGACCGGCCGAAAGGCCCGCTGAAAATCACCACGACCGTGGCGTTCGGCTCTATCTGGCTGACCCCGAGGATACGCGAATTCCTCGACCTCTATCCCGAGATCCAAGTCAGCCTCGTGGTCGACGATTCGGAGCTCGATCTGTCGATGCGCGAGGCCGATGTCGCGATCCGCATGTCGCCACCGCGTCAGCCCGATCTGATCCAGCGCCATCTGGTGAGCGTCCAGGTCCATATCTACGCATCCGCCGAGTACCTGCAAAAGCACGGCATGCCGCAGCGGCCCGACGATTTGGAGGAGCACCGCGTCATTGTCTATGGCGAGGACACGCGGCCGCCCGTGCCGGGCGTGAACTGGCTCCTCGAGATCGGCGTCAAACCGGGTCATGACCGCCGGCCGATCCTTACCGTCAACAACACCTACGGCATGCTGCGCGCGATTATGAGCGGGCTAGGCGTCGCCGCGCTGCCCGATTTCGTCGCCAACGAGCATAGCGGCCTCGTACGCGTCCTGCCCGAGGTTTCCGGGCCGCCCAACGAGGCGTATTTCGTCTATCCGGAGGAACTGCGTACGTCGAAGCGGATCAGCGTGTTCCGCGACTTCCTGTTGCGCAAGGTCACCGAGGGCCGTCTCGGCGGCTGATTCGGGGTCGCGATCCGGCGATGCCAGGCGGACCATCTACGGAAACGGTGCTGTCCTTTTGACGTTTCGGGCGCCAAACCGCGCGGCAATACTGATGATTTGATAGCATTGCTTTTTTTGCAGACGAGACAGGACGAATTCCGGCTGGTGGCGAGGCGGTCGAGGGGCCATCTTCTGGGCGTGCGACGGGCGTCGCCGCAAGTTTTCGCGGGTTCGGTTACCCCGCAAAAGTTTCCGGGACTTGTGCCCGGGAAGAGGGTCTTCGGATCCTACGTCTCCTAGACGTGAAGCCTCCCTGTTCAAACTTGGCCGGAACTTCGTGTTCCGGCCATTTTTCTTTGTGCCCGGCGATACCGCCGGTTATTCGCCCGGATCGGCGGCGGCGCCCTGGTCGATGATCGTCACGCGCACCGCCTCCAGCGGATCGTCGGCGACCGGCGACACGCAGAGTTCGCCGTTGCGCTTTGGCCCGACGACGCCACCCTCGAAAAACGAACCCTCGTAGGCGATCTCGATTCGCTCGCCGAGTTCGCCGACAGGCCGGACCGCGAAGCCGGTCAGCGGCAGATTGCGGCCGCGCGTGCCCGCGTAATTGCCGTTGCTGACCCAGGCGGTGGCGCGTCCTTCCTGAGCGTAGACGCGAAATTCGATCGAGCTTGGCGCCAACCCGTCGCGCGGACGGATGCTGAGCGCTTCGATTTGGCGCTTGCTGCCGGGATTGCCCGCCCAGCCCGGCTCGACATAGCGCCGGTCGCCAAGCCCCATGATGTGCAGGAGGATTTCGGTGCCGACATCCTGTGGACCCTCGGCCGCGGCCAACGCCAGCGCAGGTTCCGGCTCCGGTTCGGGCGATGCGGCCGGCGCGGGCTCAGGCGGCGCCTCGGGCGTCGGCGAGGCGGCTGCCTCCGGCTCCGAAGAAACCGCAACGGGAGCCGGTTCCGGCTCGGGCGGCGGGGCGGCGGCGGCCGGTTCCGGTTCGGGCGGCGACGGAGCGGGCTCAGGCGTGGGCGGCGGAGCGGCGGCCGCCGGTGCGGGCTCGGGCTCCGGAGGCGGCGGCTCGGCTTCGGTCGCCGGAGGCGGCGAACCCGATGTCGGACCGCGCCGCGGCCGGCGGTCTCCGCCGGACGTGAGCCCGCCCGATTGCGGCGGCGCGTTTCTCGCTTTCTGCTCGATGAACTGGCGCAGATTTTCCTGGTAGCGGTCGTGCAGCTTCGAAGCGTCGAACGCGCCGGCGCGCCGGGCAATGATCGCTTCGGCGATTTCCACCATATCGGCCGGAATGTCGGTTTCCGGCCGCTCGGCGAACTCCGCGGGGGCCAACTCGTCCTTGGTGCGCAGCGTCGACATCATCAACCCGGTTTGATGAGGCTCGATCAGTGCCGGCCGGTCGCTGTCGCCCATTCGTGCATGGCCGATCGCCACCCGCTCGCTCTTCTGCATCGCCAGACGGAGCGCCTGCACGGTATCCGCGGCGAGCTGGCCTTCGGCATGCACGTAATAGATCTGGTCGATGTAGAGGTGGTCGACCTGCCGGCGCGGCACGAACTGTTCGAGATCGATGATGTTGCCGCTGCCGAGCTTGTCGAGTTCCTCCGCCGTGACGGCGACGTACTGCGACGGCGCGTGCTCATAGCCTTTGACGAGCGCGTCGGCGCCGACGACATCGCCGGTCTTGGTGTCGACGAACTGCTCGGTGACGAGGTTGCCGGTGCGGGCGCTCAACAGGTCGAGCGTGACGCGTTTGGCGCTGCTCGTCGCCGCCGTCAAATAGACGGGGCACGAGACCAGGGACAGGCGAAGTGAGCCGTTCCATACCGCTTCAGCCATCGGCGACATTCTCCGCAATCGCGCAGTGGAAAATCCCTTATAGCGTCACCTCGCGGTAAGCGCGAGGGCTGTTCACGGTTTTGCGGAAATACCGGTAAGCCGTTGCCAGTCCACCGCATTGCCCTGCTTGAGCGCAGTCCCGGCGGGCGGCATCGGATATTTGAGGCCGCTCGCGCAGTTGAAGAGGACCGCCCGCCGGGACTGCGCTCAAGCAGGGCAATGCGGTGGACTGGCAAC
>Ga0075522_10003917_pt1 | contig 10765 bp, 10 predicted proteins | sample NGEPerA_FD_74796 | JGI IMG/M metagenome (GOLD analysis project Ga0075522, IMG submission 74796) | Arctic peat soil microbial communities from the Barrow Environmental Observatory site, Barrow, Alaska, USA - NGEE PermafrostL2-A | ecosystem: Environmental > Terrestrial > Soil > Wetlands > Peat ...
AGACAGCAGCTCGACGTCGAAGACCAGCGTCCCCGCCGGGCTCCCCGGCTGGCTGGGCTTTTCGCCGTAGGCCAGGTAGCCCGGGATCCAGAACCGCGCCTTGTCGCCGACCGCCATGAGCTGCAGGCCCTCGGTCCAGCCTTTGATGACACCGTCGAGGGGAAACGTCGCCGGCTGGCCGCGCGTGATCGAGCTGTCGAAGAGCTTTCCGTCGCTGGTCCAGCCGCTGTAATGGACCTGCACCGTATTGTCGGCGGTCGGGTGGTTCTTGCCCTTGCCGCGCTTGAGGATCTTGTAGACCAGCCCGGAGGCGGTCCGCTTGGCATCTTTCGGCGGGGCGTCGAGATCTTCGGGCACCTGCGGCGGCGCGATCACTTTGACGAAGTCGAGCAGCTCGACGTCGAAGACCAGCGCCCCGCCGGCTCGTCGCGGTTCGAGGGCGTGTCGCCGTAGGCGAGATCGGCCGGGATCCAGAAGCGACGCTTCTCCCCCTTGACCATCAGTTGCAACCCTTCGACCCAACCCTTGATGACGCCATCGAGCGACAACACGCTCGGCTCGCCGCGGGTGATCGAGCTGTCGAAGAGTTTTCCGTCGCTGGTCCAGCCGCTGTATTGAACGGTCACCCGATCGTGCGGGCCGGGGTGCGTGGCGGCTTTGCCTTTGAACAACACCTTGGAGGCGAGACCGCTGGCGGTCGTCTTGGCATCGGCGGGCGCAGCCGCGACGTCCGCCGGCGCGGGCGGCGCGGGCGGCGGTGGCGCCGGCGGCAGCGGCTCGATGGGGCTCGAATCCGCGGCGGCCGAACGCCATCCGAGCGACGCGAAGGCGCCTGTCAACAGGGCCGCGACCAACCACCGGTGAAGGCAACGCTTCATGGTTGCCGCATACCACGACCCGCGTCCGACCGGAACCCGCGCGGCGACTGGGGGCCGAGCTTCCTTTCGCCGACCGAAGGCGCCGTCTGCGGTCCTCGTGTAGGCTGCCCGTTGTGCGCATCGAATTGTGTAAGAAGTCCGTCGAGCGGCTGACCACCGATCTCGATTCGCTGCTGTTTGCGCTGCGCGAGCGCGAGCACACGCCGCTGGTAAAAGATTGTCTCAACCGCTGCCAGCGGTGCGATCTGGGCTTCGTGATGGCCACCGCCGACGGCACGCCGATCAGCGCCAGCACCCTCGATCAGCTCCTCGGCGACCTCGACGCGCTGGCCGCCGAATAAAACGCCGGCCTTCCGCGCGCTCCGGGCCAGGACGAATCGAACTAGCGGGGGTAGCGATCTCGATCCCGGTCATGGTCATGGTCATGGTCGTGGTCGTGGTGGTAGTCGCGTCCGCCATACTCCGGCGGCCGGCGTCGATAGAAGCACCCCGAGCAGAGGGCCATCGCAAGGGCCATCACCCCGGCACTGGCGCGAATCACGCCCAATTCCAACCCAAAAGGCCGGTTTGATTTCATCAACGGAACCTGTTCATGGCCGGTCACAAGGCAAGTGCCCGGCGTATCCGTTCCCGACACGCGGTCGGCAGAGAGGATATCGACGCGTGCATAAATTGGGAGGTCAGCACCGTCTCAAACCAACGCGTCTAGCGCCGGCGCCGCATGCCACCGCCCGCGCGCACCGGGGCAGAACGCGTCGGGGCAGAGCGCATCGGGGCCGCGGCGCGGGCGGGCGCCGAGCGCATCGGTTCTGCGCGCACGGGTTCGCCCCGGCGGATCGGACCGCCGCCGGCCGGGGCGCCACGCCAGGCGCCGGCGCCGGGCGAGCGCCGCCAGCCATCGTTGTGCTGGCTGCGCCAGACGCCGGGCGCCACCGTCACGCGCGCTTGAAACGCGACGCCCGGCGAACGACCGCGGTAGCCGTAGCCGAAGCTGCGGTAGCCGCCCGGCCCCTGCCAGTACGAGCGGTAAAACACCGGGCGTCCGTCGAGGAACACGAAGCGGGGGGCGACATAAAGATAGCCCGCCTCTTGCGGCGCCCAGTATCCGGCGTCCCAGGTCCAGTCGTAGCCGGTCCAGTCCCAATATCCGTTGATCCAGCTATAGCCGTACCCCGGCGCCGGCGGCTGGTACTCGGGGATGGGGTCCGGCGGCGGGCTCGTGGGATACATCGTCGCGTCGGCGGCGGGCGCCGAGTCGGCATACGCCGGGGGCGGCGCACCGGCCCGCACGTAGCAGCCCGACGCCGTCATCGCGGCGCCCAACGACAGAACACTCGCCAGTCTAAGAGCTCTCATCATCGCCTTCTCCTGTGGGCCGCTGCCCTTCCAGAAGCTAACTAAGCCACGATTCAGACCCGACGCAAGGGCGGCTGAGCTAAACCCGCCGGGGCGCTCCGTGCGCACGGTCGCCCGGTTTTCACTCGACCCGGAGTCGCGCCAGCTCGTCGAAGTGCGCGTGGTGGACGCTCTCGTCGCGCGCGCCCAGAAGGCCCAGCGTCACACCGTAGCTGAGGTGCAAGGCCAGCGTGAAGCCGCTGAACAGCCAGTGCCCATGGCCCAGCCCGAAGCTGAACTCCATGCCACCCAGAAGCCCCGGGACGAACATTCCCTGCATGAGCGCCCACAGGACGACGCTGAACGCGAGCCCGCGGCCCACCGACATCGGCCGGGCCAAAAATGAAAACAGCACCGCCGCCGCCGCGCCGTAGGCGAAGTGGCCGATCGACGTGAGCAGCGCGATCGGCAGCGGCGCCATCCTGGGCCAAATGTGACGCGTGAGCAGCAGCGGGAACGGCTCGAGCGCGGCTGGCATATGCGGCAGAGCGCCGATCCACATGAAGACGGTCATCACCGCCGCCGCCATCACCCCGAGCAACGTGGCGCGCGAGGCGCGACGCAGCTCGTCCGCAATTTGAGAGTGGTTCATCGGTCCCTCCCCATCGAAGGTGGCCACGCGCCGGGAAAGAGCAATCGGCGGCCTCGAGCGCGCTGGGCGCAATTTAACGAAAGTCGGTCGGCGACGAAATCAGCCGTTAACAACGGTTCGATATGGTCGAGCCAACACAACAGGATGTCGGAAAGCGGACAGCGTGATTGCCCGCGCCGGCGCAGACGAAACGTCGGGGGGACGTCCGTCTCGAACACCGCGATCACAAGACTGGGGCAAGGATGAAAGAGCATACGGGCTTTGCGCGATGGAAGATCTGGGCGGCGGCGCTGGCGGCCGGCGCGACACTCGGCGCCGGAGCGGCGCACGCGCAGACGGACACGGCGGCCGCACCCGCGGCGCCGACTCCCCCTGCCGCTGCGCCGCCAGCCGCCATGCCGCCTCCACCGGCGCCCGCGCCGATGGCCCCGCCCCCGCCGATGGCGACTCCGCCATCGGCCGTCGCGGCCGAGGTCAAGCCGCCCACGGCGACCGAGGCGATGCCGGCCACCCGTCCAGATGTGCTGCCCCCGATCGACGTCGGCGCCTGGATCCGCGCGGGCGGCATCTTCCAGGGGAGCGATCCGAGCAAGGTCAACGACTGGCACATGGACAACGCCTATGTGGAGCTCCACACCGGCGGCAAGGTCACCAAAAACGTCGGTGTCACCCTCAACCTGAACGCCAACATGGCGAATTACGGCACCTCCACGCCGGGCGGGGCCGTGGCGCTCGAGGACGCCATCATCTCATTCGACTTCGCCAACGAGTTTCACCTGTGGGGCGGCCACCTGCTGGTGCCCGTCGATCGCGCCAACGCCTCCGGCCCGTTCTTCATGATCCCCTGGAACTACCCGGGCGTGGCCGTGGGCGCCCTGCCGAAAGAGGGACCGTCTGGTCGCAACAATGGGACCGTGGTCTGGGGCGACATCGAGGGCGGCAAGTTCAACTACGAGGCCGGGGTCTTTGACAACGGCGACATCGGTGTCAGCCCGCTCTACTCGGCGCGCTTGCGTTTGGCGCTCCTCGACCCCGAGCCCGGGTTCTGGGGCAACGGCAGCTACTTCGGCGACAAGGACGTGCTCACCATCGACGTGGGCGGGCAGGTCCAGGCGCACGGAAGCTCGGCGGCTGCTACCGCGACCACCGCGGCGGTCGACAAGGCCTATGCCGAGGTCAACGCCGACGTGCTCCTTGAAAAGAAGATCCCCGGCGGCGGCTGGGGAACCTTCGAGGGGGCCTATTACCACTACAACGTCCTCGACGGCGGCCTGAGCGACTCGCTCTACGTCCTGGCGGCTTACGCCACCCCGACCATCGGCGTCGGCAACCTCCAGCCCATGGTCCGCTACCAGTGGGCGAAGGTGAAGAGCGGCACAGGCACGAACCCCTGGAACCTGGACGCGGGGTTGTCTTACCTCATCAAGGGCCCGGCGCTACGCGTTTTGGCCACCTACAGCCACACCAGGATTGGTACCGATGCCGCGGGAGATGCGTTGACCGCCAACTCCATCCAGATCGGCGCGCAGGCAATCTTCTTCTAAATCGCCATGCCGATTGTCGAACCAACCAACCAAATCTTTTCGACGTTCAAACACGTGACCGGGGGAAACAAACACATGCGCAAGTCATTTACGGGGTCGTTGACCGCCGTCCTGTCGCTGGCGGCCATTTCGGCCGTCGCGACGACGGCCTGCAACAAAGAGGCGCCCGCGCCCGCACCGGGTGCGGCGCCCGCCGCGCCGGCGGCGTCCGCGCCCGCCGACGACAAGGGGCCGATCAAGATCGGAATCCTGCACTCGCTTTCGGGCACGATGGCCATCAGCGAAACGTCGCTCAAGGATGTGGCCCTCATGACGATCGAAGAGATCAACGCGGCCGGCGGCGTGCTCGGACGCAAGCTCGAGCCGGTGGTGGTCGATCCGGCCTCCAACTGGCCGCTCTTCGCCGAGAAGGCGCGCGACCTGATCCAGAACCAGAAGGTGGCGGTCGTCTTCGGCTGCTGGACGTCGGTCTCGCGCAAGTCGGTGCTGCCGGTGTTCGAAGAGCTGAACGGCTTGCTCTTCTACCCGGTGCAATACGAGGGCGAGGAGTCGTCCTGGAACGTCTTTTATACCGGCGCGGCGCCCAACCAGCAGGCCATCCCGGCCGTCGAGTACCTGATGGGCAAGAAGGGCGGCGCCGCCAAGCGCTGGGTCCTACTCGGCACCGATTACGTCTATCCCCGCACGACCAACAAGATTCTGCGCTACTTCCTGCACTCCAAGGGCGTGGCCGACGACGACATCATGGAGAAGTACACCCCCTTCGGCCACAGCGACTACCAGACCATCGTGGCGGACATCAAGAAGTTCGCCACCGGCAAGCGTACCGCGGTGGTCTCGACCATCAACGGCGACTCCAACGTCCCCTTCTACAAGGAGCTGGGTAATCAGGGGATCAAGGCCACCGACATTCCGGTGGTCGCCTTCTCGGTCGGTGAAGAGGAGCTCCGCGGCATCGACACCAAGCCGCTGGTGGGTCAGTTGGCCGCCTGGAACTACTTCGAATCGATCGACAATCCCGTCAACAAGGCCTTCATCGACAAGTGGATGGCCTACGTGAAGAAGAACAACCTCCCGGGCGGAGACAAGCGCGTCACCAACGACCCGATGGAGGCCACCTATATCGGCATCCACATGTGGGCACAGGCAGCCGAGCAGGCCCACACCGTCAACGTGGACGCCGTTCGCCAGGCGGTCGGCTACCAGCACTTCCAGGCGCCGGACGGCTTCGACATCGCGATGGACGCCGAGAACCACCACCTCCACAAGCCGGTCTTCATTGGCGAGATCAAGGCCGACGGGCAGTTCCACGTGGTCTGGAAGACCGACGGCCCGATCAAAGCCGAGGCCTGGAGCCCATACCTCCCCGACGACAAGGGCAAGAAGGCCGACTGGCTGTACCCCTGGGCTTGCGGCAACTGCACGGCGCCGAAGTACGGTGCGAACGGGGAGATGGCAGAGGCCAAGTGACGCCCCGGGGTGGCCAACCAGGACGCAACCAGGACCATCGAAAGGCCGGTGTGGGTAGGCGAACCGGACAGTCACTCTCGGCGGCGATGTTGGTCGCCGCCACTGTGACCGTCGCTTGGTCGACCGCCCACGCCGGGGAGACCAACCCCGGGGACCCTCAGATGGTCGCCGGCCCCTCCCGCGAAGGGCCCCGCCCGACACAGCCGGGCTCCGCCCACGCGCTCGAAGATGCGATCGACGGGTTGGCCGCCTCTTCCGACGACAAGATCGACGAGAACGTCAACAAGCTGGCCGTCCTGGGTGATCCGCGCGCCATCCCGGCGCTGGACGCTCTCTGCGACGATCGGCTGCGGCTGGGCGCCGACGGGCACGCCTACGTCTGGGACAGCAAGACCCGCGACCTTCTGAATCCGCTCACCGGCAAGGTGGTGACCCCCGAGCCGCGTCCCATCAAGGAAGTGGAGGTCAGCAACGAGATCCGGCGCGTCGCGCTTCCGATCCTGGCTCAAATGAAGCTGGGCTCGCCGGACACCGCGACCCGCCTCGCGGCGGCCGAGGAATTGTCGAACGGCGGATCGGCGGAGGCGCCGGCGTTGCTGCGCCGGGCCTTGGCCAAGGAGCACGATTCGAAGGTGCGCGACGCGCTCACGCTGGCCATCGCGCGGGTCGATCTGGGGAGCGCCGATCCCGCGGCGCGCCTGGCGGCCATCGAGGTCGTCGGCAAGAGCGCCGACGAGGACTTTCTGTCTACGCTTCAGCAGATGTTGTCGCGGAACAGCGATGGCACGCCGCACGAGCCGGACGCGCGCGTACGGGCCGCGGCCGCCAAGGCGCGCCAGGCGATCGTCTCGCACCAGCGGGTGGTCGGCTTCGTGGGCGATCTCTTGCACGGGCTGTCGCTGGCCAGCGTGCTGCTCTTCGCGGCGCTTGGGTTGGCGATCACGTTCGGCTTGCTGGGCGTCATCAACATGGCCCACGGCGAGATGCTGATGCTGGGCGCGTACGCGACCTACGTGGTGCAGACCGCCATGCACGGGTCTCCGTATTATCTATTCGTGGCGATCCCCGTAGCGTTCATCGCGCCCGCGCTGGTCGGTGTGTTGCTGGAACGGACCATCATCCGCCACCTCTACAAACGTCCGCTCGAGACGCTGCTGGCGACCTGGGGGATCAGCTTGGGCCTCATCCAGACCATCCGCCTCATCTTCGGGGCCCAGAACGTCTCGGTCGCCAACCCGGACTGGCTGTCGGGCGGGCTCGAGATCGCCCACGGCCTGGTGCTCCCGTGGACGCGCATCGCGGTGGTCGGCTTCGTGATCGTGGTGTCGGCGGCGGTCTGGTTCATTTTGCAGCGCACCCGCTTCGGACTAGAAGTTCGGGCGGTCACGCAGAACCGCGCCATGGCGGCCTGCATCGGCATCCCGACCAAACGGATCGACGCGCTGGTGTTCGGCCTCGGCTCTGGAATCGCGGGCCTGGGCGGCGTGGCGCTCTCGCAGCTTGGCAACGTGGGGCCCGAGCTGGGGCAGAACTACATCATCGATTCGTTCATGGTGGTCGTCCTGGGAGGCGTCGGTCGCTTGGCCGGCGCGGTGGCGGCGGCGCTGGGCCTGGGCGTCGTCAACGAGCTGCTCGAACCGGCGGCCGGCGCGGTGGCCGGAAAGATCGTCGTGCTGGTGTTCGTCATCCTCTTCATCCAGAGGCGCCCCCAGGGTCTGTTCGCCATCAAGGGGCGGGTCGAGGCCTAACGGATGGAGCGACTGCGCCAGATGCAATCGCCGCGCGCTTGGATGATGCTGGGCGCGGCCGCGCTGATCATCGGGGTGTTCGTGCCGCTGGTGGCGCCCGAGTACATGGTACCGCTGCTCGGCAAGTTCCTCTGCTTCGGCATCGCCGCACTGGCGATGGATCTGGTCTGGGGCTACGCCGGCATCCTCAGCCTGGGGCACGCCCTCTTCTTCGCGCTGGGCGGCTACGGCATGGGGATGTACCTCATGCGCGTGATGGCCGGCGAGGGCGTCTACCGCAGCAACCTGCCCGACTTCATGGTGTTCCTCGACTGGAAGCGGCTGCCCTGGTACTGGCACGGCTTCCAGAGCTTCCCGTTCGCGATGGTGATGTCGCTGGCGGCGCCCGGCTTGCTGGCGCTGGTGTTCGGCTACTTCATGTTCCGCTCGCGCATCCGCGGCGTCTACCTGTCGATCGTCACCCAGGCGCTCACCTACGCGGCCACGCTGTTCTTTTTCCAGAACGCGGCCGGTTTCGGCGGCAACAACGGCCTCACCGACTTCAAACGAATCCTGGGCGCCTCGCTGCACGATCCCGGCACCCGCAAGGCGCTCTACGTCGCCTCGGCCATCGCGCTCTTCGGAACATATCTTGTGTGCCGCTTCGTGGTGACCAGCCGCCTGGGCCGGGTGGTGACCGCCGTGCGCGACGCCGAGCTCAAGAGCCGCTTTTGCGGCTACGAGTCGACCCACTTCAAGCTCTTCATCTGGACGCTGTCGGCCATGCTGTGCGCGCTGGCCGGCGCGCTCTACGTCCCCCAGGTCGGGATCATCAACCCCAGCGAGATGCAGCCGTCCAACTCGATCGAGATGGCGATCTGGGTGGCGGTCGGCGGGCGCGGGACGCTGGGCGGCGCGGTGCTGGGTGCCTGGCTGGTCAACGGCGGCAAGAGCTGGCTGACGGCCGCTCTCCCGTCAGCCTGGCTCTACGTGCTGGGCGCCCTGTTCGTCTCGGTGACGCTGTTCCTGCCCGACGGCTTGGTCGGCCTCGGCGCCAAGCTGACCGCACGGATTCGCAGCAAGCTCGGAACCAGAGCGGATAGTCCGGGTAGCGGACCGCAAACCGACTCCAAGCCCGGCCCGACGACCACGCCGATCTTGTCGACGCCAGTCGGCGGCGTGCCCCCCATTCACCCTGCTCCGCCACCCTCATGAGCGCCATCCCCGTGGTTTCCGAGGTTCCCATAGACACCGACCATCGCCCGACACCGGTCTCGAGCGCCCCCATCCCCGAAGCGGCGCGGCCACCGCTGGCGCTGTGGGTCGAGGGGCTCTCGGTCACCTTCGACGGCTTCAAGGCGCTGACCGACATCACCCTCACGTTAGAAAAGGGAGAATTGCGCTGCCTGATCGGTCCCAACGGCGCCGGCAAGACCACCCTCATGGATTGCATCACCGGCAAGACGCGTCCGACCGAAGGGGCGGTCTACCTGGAGAACCGCCTCACCGATCTGACCAAGCTGTCGGAGTGCCGCATCGCACAGCTCGGCATCGGCCGGAAGTTCCAACGCCCGACGGTTTTCCAGGGGCACACCGTCTACGAGAACTGCGAGCTGGCGCTCAAGGGCAACAAAGGCGTCTTCCACACGCTCTTCGCCCGCCTCAAACCGGCCGATCGCACGCGCATCGACGAGATCCTCGAGCTCATCGGCCTGAAAGATCACGCCAAGCGCCAGGCCGGCCTGCTGGCGCACGGGCAGAAGCAGTGGCTGGAGATCGGGATGCTGCTGGCGCAGTCGCCCACGGTGTTGCTCATCGACGAGCCGATCGCGGGAATGACGCACGCCGAGACCGAGCGGACCGCCGAGCTGCTGCGCGGCCTGGCGGGCGCGCATACGGTCGTCGTGGTGGAGCACGACATGGAGTTCGTCCGCAGCATCGCGCGGCGGGTGACCGTGCTGCACCAGGGGAAGGTGCTGGCCGAAGGGCCGATGGCGCAGATTCAGAAAGACCCGCGCGTGGTGGAGGTTTACCTCGGTGAGTGAAGTCCTGGCCGCCACCAAGGTCAATCAGTTCTACGGCGGCAGCCACACGCTGTGGGACGTCGACCTCGACATCCCCAAAGGGGGCTGCGTCTGTCTCATGGGGCGCAACGGCGTCGGCAAGACCACGCTGCTCAAGGTGATCATGGGAATTTTGCCGACGGTGTCGGGCAAGATCAGCTTCGGCGACGTCGAGCTGACCGGCAAGGCGCCCGAGGCGCGGGCGCTGGCGGGCATCGGCTACGTTCCGCAGGGGCGCGAGATATTCCCGTTCCTGACGGTCGAGGAGAACTTGCTCATCGGCCGCGGCCGCAAGGGCATCCACCGCACGATCCCGGAGCGGGTCTTCACGCTGTTCCCGGTGCTCAAGGAGATGTTGAAGCGCCGGGGTGGCGATCTGTCGGGCGGGCAGCAGCAACAGCTCGCCATGGGCCGCGCGCTGGCGCTCGATCCGCAGTTGCTGATCCTGGACGAGCCGACCGAAGGGATTCAGCCCAATGTCGTCCGCGAGATCGGCGACGTCATCATCCGCCTGGTCGACGAAGGGGTCACGGTGCTGCTGGTCGAGCAGAAGCTGGCCTTCGCGCGCCGCATCGGCCGCAGCTTCTGCATCCTCGATCGCGGCAAGGTCGTCGCCGGCGGGCAGATCGCCGATCTGACCGACGAAATGGTCCGCCAGCATTTGACCGTGTGAAGGAGAACAACCGATGAAGAAGCTGAACATCGACGCCGAGCCGGGATCGATCGCCATCGACCCGAAGCGGACCGCCATCGTCATGATCGACATGCAGCGGGACTTCCTCGAGCCGGGGGGCTTCGGCGAGACGTTGGGCAACGACGTGTCGCTGCTGGCCAAGGCCATCCAGCCGGCCAAGGCGCTGCTCACCTGGGCGCGCAAGCTGGGGATGCTGATCGTCCACACCCGCGAGGGGCATCGCCCCGATATGGCCGACGCGCCGCCGGCCAAAGTCGAGCGCGGCGCGCCGTCGATGCGGATCGGCGATCCGGGCGCCATGGGCCGCATCCTGATCCGCGGCGAGGCCGGCCACGACATCATCCCCGAGCTGGCGCCGCTGGAAGGCGAGCCGGTGATCGACAAGCCCGGCAAGGGCGCGTT
>Ga0075522_10003918_pt1 | contig 10764 bp, 2 predicted proteins | sample NGEPerA_FD_74796 | JGI IMG/M metagenome (GOLD analysis project Ga0075522, IMG submission 74796) | Arctic peat soil microbial communities from the Barrow Environmental Observatory site, Barrow, Alaska, USA - NGEE PermafrostL2-A | ecosystem: Environmental > Terrestrial > Soil > Wetlands > Peat ...
CTGCCCGAGGTGGTAGTCGCCGTGGATGCGGATGCGCAGGCCGGCTTCGTTGGGGGGCATGTCGGAGATGGCGTGTGCGCGAGCGAAGAGTTGGGCGCGGCGCGAGAGGATGAGCGCGGCAGAGTCGGTGGTGAGTTCGTCGGGCAGTGTGTTGAAGGCGCGTTTGAGAGCGTCGAGCGCACTGGCGATCTGGGCACGGATGTGACTGACCTCGGACGCGAGCGCGGTCGCGGTGAAGTGCTCCGGTGTGAAAGCCGGATTGTCGCTGGGAGTTGCGAGCGCGGAGTGCATCTCGGCGGTGCGGCGACCGAGTAGAGCTGCGGCGTCCAGGAAGAAGCGGGCGTGCTCGCGGGCCTCCATGGGAACGAGCGAGGCGTGGTCGGAGAGATCCTTGACGAGGAATGAAGGAGGCGAACCGGTATCCAGGGGCAGAGGAAGTATGGAGACGGATTCGTAGAAACGCGCGAGCTCCTCGAGCGTGAACTCCCAGCCGTCGCCTTCATTCTCGACGAGGCCCTGCAGCATGGCGAGCGTGGCGGGCCCATTGTTGCCGATGCTGCCGCGAATTTCGCCGAGGAACGGAGCGATGCGCGGGAAGTGCGCGACCTCAGTTAGAAAGCGGCCGATCTCAACATCGGGGTTTTCGCCGGGCTGGAGACGCCGGAAGAGTTTGAGTATGAGCTTCTGGTCGTAGACAAGCGAGGTATTGGACTGCTCAGCGGAGCCGACGCGAGACGGCAGCGGACCGGAGCCGCGAACCTCAGCGAAGGCCGAGGAGGGGACGCCAGAGATAGACGTAGCGGCATTCGCAAAGGGGGGGGATTGCGAAATGAGAGCGTCCATCGACTGCGCGTTCAGCGCATCGCTCGGGATGACGGCATCTCTTGTTTGCGCTTCTGTAGGAGTGGTATCCGCGGGAAGTGTGGCGCCATCCTGAATCAGCGACAGGAGGGCCTGCCGGACGTTGTCGCGCGCGGTGGCGTCGTGGAGGATTGCGGGACCTTCAGCAGTGGTGACAGACGCGAGGATGGAGTTGGGCGCGCTGGTGCGAATGGCGTTGGCTTCGACATCGGCGCTGGAGGTGAGAGCGAGCGGGAGTTGGTACGTGTCCGGCAGCGAGTCGGGCAGTTCGTCGGCGTAGCTGATGGCGAGAAAGACGATTGCGGCGCTGGGGAGCCGCGGCAGTTCAACCCAGTCGAGGATGCGGACCGATGAGACGGTACGAGACTTGGCGCCGAACCAGCGCTGGCGTGTGAGGTAGCTGGGCAGCAGCTCCTGCAGGAGCGAGAGACCGGGGCCGGCAAGCAGATCGCGCCAGATGTTGCCGGAGGCGGCGGTGACGAGATCGAGCGTGGATTCACCGGAATCCATGGTGGGCGACCCAGGAGCTTGCGGGGAGGGTTGCAGCTCCAGCCAAAGAAAAGAGTACGGCGCGAGCGAGAGCGCGTATGGCGTTTTGTCGATGGGAGGGAACGTGACGTAGCCCAGCAGTTCGACGGGTACCATGCCGGCGAAGCGCGACAGATCGAGAGTGACGGGCTGATTGAAGCGGGAGAGGTTGGCGACGCAGAGAACTATCTCTGCGTTTCCGCTTCCATTGCTGCTCTCCGGCTGGCCGTTTTCGTCCTTGTATTCACGGAGGTAGGCGAGGACTTTGCGGTTGTCGGGGGCGAGGAACTCAAGCGTGCCGCGGCCGAAGACCTTGAAGAGCTTGCGCAGCGCGATCATGTTGCGGTTCCAGTGCAGCAGCGAAGACTGATCGGTGAGCTGGGCCTCTACATTGATGGCTTCATAGCCCCAGATGGGGTCCATGATGACGGGGGCGTAGAGCCGCGCGGGCACGGCGCGGGAGAAGCCGGCGTTGCGGTCCGGCGTCCACTGCATTGGAGTGCGGACGCCGTTGCGATCGCCGAGATATATGTTGTCACCCATGCCAATCTCATCGCCGTAATAAAGGATGGGTGTGCCGGGAAAGCTGAAGAGCAGCGAGTTCAGCAGCTCGATGCGGCGGCGATTGTTATCCAGCAGCGGGGCCAGGCGACGGCGGATGCCGACGTTGATGCGCATTCGCGGATCGGCCGAGTAGGCGAGATACATATAGTCGCGCTCGTCGCTGGTGACCATCTCAAGCGTGAGCTCGTCATGATTGCGCAGGAAGAGGCCCCATTGGCAGGTGCCGGGGATGGGCGGCGTCTGCGCCATGATGTCGGTGATGGGAAGGCGGTCCTCCTGGCGCAGCGCCATGTAAATGCGCGGCATGAGCGGGAAGTGGAAGGCCATGTGGCACTCGTCGCCATCGCCGAAGTAGGGGCGAACGTCTGCCGGCCATTGGTTTGCCTCAGCGAGGATCAGGCGGTTGGCGTACTCGGCGTCAATGGTGGCGCGGATCTTCTTGATGGCCACATGCGTTTCAGGCAGGTTCTCGCAGCTGGTGCCATCGCGCTCGACGATGTAGGGAATGGCGTCCAGGCGAAGCGCGTCCACTCCGAGATCGAGCCAGAACCGCATCGCGGAGAGGATCTCTTCCATGACGGCGGGATTGTCAAAGTTCAGATCGGGCTGATGAGAAAAGAAGCGGTGCCAATAGAAGGCGTTGGCGGCGTCATCCCAGGTCCAGTTGGACTTTTCAGTGTCGGTAAAGATGATGCGCACATCTTTGTAGAGCGTATTGGTCTCCGACCATACATAGAAGGCACGTTCGGGCGAGCCTTTGGGCGCCTGGCGCGCGCGCTGGAACCAGGGATGCTGGTCCGAGGTGTGGTTGACGACCAGCTCGATCATCACCTGCATGTTGCGCTGGTGAGCGGCATCGAGAAATTGCTTGAAGTCCTCGATCGTGCCGTACGAGGGATTCACATCGACGTAGTTGGCGATGTCGTAGCCGTCGTCGCGCAGAGGCGAGGGAAAGAAAGGAAGGAGCCAGAGGCAGGTGACGCCGAGGTCCTGCAGATAGTCGAGTCGCGAGAGCAGGCCGGGAAAGTCGCCTATACCATCGCCGTTCGAGTCCTGGAAGGCGCGAACGTGCAACTCATAAATGATGGCGTCTTTGTACCAAAGGGGATCGGTGGCGCTGCCGGCCTTCTTCACTCGTGCGGTCTCCGCGTTTCATTTGATGCCGAAAACAGCATGGGCGCAATGAATAATGTGAGCAACCCCTCTCCAAGGCGAGGCACTCTAATGGAGTGCGGGCCGGGATATGCGCCGACCGCACCTCTACATTTTTGTGGTGATGCCAGAGTCTGTACGGTAGATCCACGCCTTTCTCCGCCACTCCAGAACATATGCCCAAGACGCCCATTTCGACGTATCGTTTGCAACTGCACCAAGGGTTTGCCTTTGACGATGCGGCGGCAGTTGCGGACTACATACGGGACTTGGGCGTTTCGCATGTTTACTGCTCACCCTATCTGCAGGCAGCTCCGGGAAGTATGCACGGATATGATGTCGTTGACCATACGCGTGTGAATGAAGAATTGGGGGGCGCGGCGGCACATGAACGGTTCTGCACGCGTTTGGGGAACGTTGGTTTGGGCCAGGTGCTGGACATCGTGCCAAATCATATGTCGCTGGGGCGGGAGAACCGGTTCTGGAGGGACGTACTGGAGAATGGCGCTTCCAGCCGCTACTCTTCGTTCTTCGATATCGACTGGCAGCCGTACGAGGAGCGTCTGCGCAACAAGGTACTGGTGCCGGTGCTGGCCGACCAATATGGCCGAGTGCTGGAAGGCGGCGGCATCTGCGTGGTGCGGCACGGCACCGAGTTCACGGTGGAGGCGTCCGGGCAGGTGCTGCCGGTGGCGCCGCAATCGCTTGGGCCCATCCTGACAAGAGCGGCGGAGATTGCAAAGTCCGACACACTGTCGTTTCTGGCTGCATCGTTCGGGCGGCTGCCGGCGCCGGACTATGCAGACCGGGCGATGAGCTTTGCACGGCATCGCGACAAGCAGGTATTGAAGGGACTACTGGCGCGGCTTTGCCTGGAGGAGGCGGTGGTTGGCGATGCGCTGTACCAGGCCGTTGGCGAGCTGAACGAGAACAAGGATGCGCTGGATGAGTTTCTGGAACAGCAGAATTACCGGTTGGCATATTGGAAGACGGCAGACCAGCAGCTTGGCTACCGGCGCTTCTTTGACGTCAATTCGCTGATCGGGTTGCGGGTCGAGCGGGAACATGTGTTCGATGAGACGCACGCGATGGTACTGGATTGGCTGGATCGCGGCGTACTGGATGGCGTGCGCGTCGACCATCCGGACGGCTTGCGCGATCCGGCGCAGTATTTCCATCGGCTGCGGGAGCGTGCGCCTGAGGCATGGATTGTTGCAGAGAAGATACTGGCGCGTGGCGAGTTTCTCCGCGAGGAGTGGCCGATCGATGGCACGAGCGGCTACGACTTTCTGAACATGTCGCTGGGAACGCTGGTGAAGCCGGAAGGGATGCGCGCGCTGCGCGACATCTATGAGGAGTTCTCGGGCGAGCCGGTTGACTTCCGGGGGATCGCCCATGACAAGAAAGTAAATGTGGGCCAGGAGGCTTTGGGGTCAGACGTAAATCGGCTGACCACTCTGCTGGTCGAGATCTGCGAGGCGAACCGGGACCAGCGTGACTACACGCGGGCGGAGATGCGCCGGGCGATTCGTGAGATTGCTGCATGCTTTGCAACGTATCGCAGCTATGTCGAGCCCGTCCGGGGCGAGATCACCGACGAGGACCGGGAGCAGATCGCGCGCGCGACGGAGTGCGCGAAGCAGAGACGCCAGGACATCGGAGCCGGGCTGTTCGATTTCCTGCGTGACATTCTGACGCTGAAGGTGAGAGGGAAGAACGAGGCGGAGTTTGTCTTGCGGTTCCAGCAGTTTACGCCGCCGGTGATGGCGAAGGGCGTGGAGGACACAGCGTTCTATTGCTTCAACCGGCTGGTAGCCATGAATGAAGTGGGCGGCGACCCGGAGGCCGACGGCGTCAGCGTCGCAGAGCTGCATGCCTATCACGCGAATATGCAGAAGACCCATCCGCTGACGATGATTACGCTCTCAACGCATGACACCAAGCGCAGCGATGACGTGCGCGCGCGGCTCGCGGTGCTGAGCGAGATACCCGATGAGTTTCACGATGCGCTGCTGCGTTGGTCGCGGCGCAACAACGAACTGCGGACGCATTTGAAGATGGGTGACTACCCCGACCGCAATCTTGAGTACTTCTTCTACCAGACATTGATTGGGGCATGGCCGCTGCCCGTCGATCGCGCGCAGGACTATCTGCTGAAAGCTGCGCGCGAGGCCAAGCAACATACCTCCTGGACTTCCAACAACACGGACTACGAAGACGCGTTGCGCCGCTTTGTGGAGGCGGCACTGAGTGACGCAGGATTTGTCAGTGACCTGGAGCAATTTGTAGCCGGGGTGAAGGACGCGGGCCGCGTCAACTCGCTGGCGCAGACGCTGATGAAGCACACGGCACCCGGAGTTCCGGACCTCTATCAAGGGTCTGAGCTGTGGGACTTGAGCCTGGTGGACCCGGACAATCGCAGGCCAGTGGACTACGACACGCGCAGACGGCTGCTGGCGGAGATCAAAAGCATGGCGCCACAGAAGGCCGCCGCCGAAGCCATGCGGCGAGCGGATGAGGGACTGCCGAAGCTCTGGACGATTCATCGCGCGCTCTGCGTTCGGCGGGAGATGCCTCACTGCTTCGGCGAGGATGCGGACTATTTGCCGCTGAAGGTGAGCGGACCGAAGATGTGTCACGCGATCGGCTATCTGCGGCGCGGAGAGATTGCGACCGTGGTCCCGCGGTTGGTGAAGACGCTGAATGGCGACTGGCAGCAGACAGCGGTTGAGCTGCCAGAAGGCAAATGGACGAACCAGTTGACTGGTGCGCGCGTGGATGGTGGCAGCGTGGCGATGGCCAGTCTGTTAAAAGATTTCCCGGTCGCCCTGCTGGTGCGCGAGTAAAGACGCTGGATTCAGATGGAGCAGTGGAGATGAATGAATTTGCAGTATGGGCGCCTCGCCCCCGCCGCGTGCAGTTGAAGGTTGGAGAGACCCTATACGCGCTGGAGGGGCCTGATGAGCGCGGGTGGTGGCGCTCGTCGATCAAAGATGTGGGACATGGAACTGACTATGGATTTGTCCTGGATGACGACGCAACCGTGTTACCGGATCCGCGCAGCCTCTGGCAGCCCAACGGCGTGCATAGCATGTCGCGGATTTACGATCACAGCCGCTTCCAGTGGACAGACCAGGGTTGGCACCCCGCACCCCTCGCTGCTTCTATCTATTACGAGTTGCATGTCGGCGCTTTTAGCCCGGACGGTACGCTGGATTCGGCGATCGACAGGTTGGATTATCTTGCAGAGTTGGGCGTCACTCATATTGAGCTGATGCCGGTCGCGGAATTCGCCGGAGACAGGGGCTGGGGTTACGACGGCGTCCATCTGTACGCTGTCACCGAAAATTATGGCGGCCCGGATGCGCTCAAGCGATTCGTCAATGCTTGCCATGACCGCGGCCTCGCGGTGGTCCTGGACGTCGTCTACAACCACTTCGGCCCGGTAGGAAACTATACCGAAAGGTTCGGGCCATATTTGACCGACCGGCATTGCACACCCTGGGGCGGCGCCATCAATTTCGAAGGGCCGGGGGGAGAGGAGGTGCGGCGTTTCTTCTGCGACAACGCGCTGATGTGGATGCGCGACTACCACGTGGATGGCCTGCGACTGGACGCCATCCATGAGATTGCGGACCGTTCCGCGGTCCATTTCCTTGAGCAACTGGCAGCGGAGACGAGGGTGCTGAGTACGACGCTTGGCAGAGAGCTTGTGCTGATCGCAGAGAGCGACTTGAACGATCCGCGCATCGTGCGTCCGGTTGAGGCAGGCGGCTACGGCATCAACGCGCAGTGGAGCGACGACTTCCACCACGCGCTGTTTACGATTCTGCATTCGGAGCCCGGGGGATACTACGAAGACTTCGGCAAGATGGAACATTTCGCGAAGGCGATGCGCGACGTGTTTGTCTATGACGGACATTACTCGCAATATCGCAATCGTCGTCATGGCCGACCGGTGGACGGCCTTTCCGCGCATCACTTCGTGTGCTTCCTGCAAAACCACGATCAGGTGGGCAATCGCGCACAGGGCGAACGGATTGAACAGTTGATCGGAATGGAACGCGCCAAGGTCGCCGCGGGAATTGTGCTGACGGCGCCGTTTGTACCGCTGCTGTTTATGGGAGAGGAGTTCGCCGCGTCGACGCGCTTCCTTTATTTCGCCGACCACGAAGAGCCAGAGATGGTAAAGCTGGTGCGCGAGGGGCGAAAAAGGGAGTTTGCCGCCTTCGGGTTTGCCGAAAAGGACGTGCCCGACCCTGAGGACCCGGAGACGTTTGCGCGATCGAAGTTGGACTGGGCCGAGACAGACCAGGGAAAGCATCAGCAGATGCTGAATTGGTACCGGTCGCTGATTCAGTTGCGGCGCAGCCTTCCCGCGCTCAACGATGGGGACCGCGGACACCTCACCATTGCTTACAACGAACAACAGTGCTGGGTAGATATACGTCGCGCCGGGCTGGGCCGGGGAGATGTGCGAATCCTGGCAAACCTGGGGACGGATTCCGCAACGTTCGACCTGTCTCCCGGCTACCGCCTGGAGCTTGTATCGCAGGCAGGAATCGTCCGCGAGAGCGACGCGATCATAGTACCGGCCAATACGCTGGCAATCCTTTCTTGCGAACACGTCTAATTTGCCGGTTGTGCGGCCGAAAATGCTTGATGTGGAATGGCTTACGCGCGTCTTAGCGGTTTCATTTCAATTTTTCATTTGTCGGGCAACCGACTCAGGCGATTTCAGCATCGAACCCTCCAACCGTTGAGCAGGTGTGTGCTCTGTGAGCAGCAGGGCTATAGGCGTACATTCTGTAGATCGTTTAAACCCACTCCAGTCCCCATTTTTTGCCAGGATGTATTCGTGAAGACTGCAAGTCGCAGACCTCCTACCAACAAATCCGCTGGAGGAACGGCTGTTCTCGAGAAGGGGCTGCTTCCTGTTGTGGCTGCCTCGAACGCCAGCATGAATGGTCACTCGGAGAAGTTCGATCTTGCGGCGTTGCTCGGGGGGCTGCGCCGGATGCGGGACGGCGATTTCTCCGTGCGATTGCCCAACGCCTGGACGGGCTTAGAGGGGAAGGTCGCCGACTGTTTCAACGAGATCGTCTCCGCAAATGAGCAGATGGCTGGTGAGCTGAAGCGCATCGGCCAGGTGGTCGGCAAAGAGGGGCGGACGCGCGAGCGGACACGCTTCCAGCATCTGCGCGGCTCCTGGGCCGATATGGAGAGCTCCGTCAACACGTTGGTGGAAGACCTGCTGCGGCCAACGACCGAGGTGACGCGGGCCATCGGTGCCGTGGCACAGGGGAATTTGACCCAGACTGTTCGCTTGGATGTGGATGGACGACCGCTTGAAGGCGAGTTCCTGCGTTCCGCAAAGATCGTCAACACGATGATTCAGCAGCTCGGCGTTTTTACGTCGGAGGTCACCCGCGTGGCGCGCGAGGTGGGCACCGAGGGTAAGCTGGGCGGTCAGGCCCAGGTCCCTGGTGTCGCAGGAACATGGAAGGATCTGACGGATAACGTCAATCTGATGGCGTCGAACCTGACCGGGCAGGTGCGCAATATCGCGGAGGTTGCGACAGCCGTGGCCTCAGGCGACCTGTCTCGCAAGATTACCGTGGATGTGCGAGGCGAGATCCTGCAGTTGAAGGAAGCCATCAATACGATGGTGGACCAGCTTCGGTCTTTTGCCTCGGAAGTTACGCGCGTGGCGCGCGAGGTGGGCACAGACGGAAAATTGGGCGGCCAGGCGGTAGTCCCGGGCGTGGCGGGCACCTGGAAGGACCTCACCGATTCAGTGAATGCCATGGCCGGCAACCTGACAGCCCAGGTCCGCAACATCGCCGAGGTAACGACGGCGGTGGCCCGCGGCGACCTTTCGCGCAAGATCACCGTGGACGTGAAGGGCGAAATTCTCGAGCTCAAAGACACGATCAACACCATGGTGGACCAGTTGAACGCCTTTGCCGGCGAGGTGACCCGCGTGGCGCGCGAGGTGGGTACCGAGGGCAAACTGGGTGGCCAGGCACAGGTGCCGGGTGTCGGCGGCACGTGGAAAGATCTCACGGACAACGTCAATTTCATGGCCTCCAACCTGACGGGCCAGGTACGCAACATTGCCGAGGTGGCGACGGCCATCGCGGGCGGCGATCTGTCGCGCAAGATCACGGTCGATGTGCGGGGTGAGATTCTTCAGTTGAAAGAGACGCTGAACACGATGGTCGATCAGCTCAACCGCTTCGCGGGCGAGGTGACGCGTGTGGCTCGCGAGGTCGGCACGGAAGGCAGGCTGGGCGGTCAGGCGAATGTTCCCGGTGTGGCTGGCACGTGGAAGGACCTGACTGACTCGGTGAACTCGATGGCCGGCAATCTGACCGGCCAGGTGCGCAACATCGCAGAGGTGACAACGGCTGTCGCGCGCGGCGACCTCTCGCGCAAGATCACGGTAGACGTGAAGGGCGAGATTCTGGAGCTGAAGAACACCATCAATACGATGGTGGACCAGCTGAACGCATTTGCAGGCGAAGTTACGCGCGTAGCGCGTGAGGTGGGCACCGAAGGCAAGTTGGGCGGTCAGGCGCAGGTGTTGGGCGTGGCGGGCACGTGGAAGGACCTGACCGACAACGTCAACTTCATGGCGTCGAACCTGACCGGTCAGGTGCGTAATATCGCAGAGGTGGCGACAGCGGTTGCGCGTGGCGATCTCTCGCGCAAGATCACAGTGGACGTCCGCGGGGAAATTCTGGAGCTCAAAGACACCATCAATACGATGGTGGACCAACTTCGCGATTTTGCTTCCGAAGTGACGCGCGTGGCGCGCGAAGTCGGCACGGACGGCAAGCTCGGCGGGCAGGCGGCCGTGCCTGGTGTCGCGGGCACGTGGAAAGATTTGACCGACTCGGTCAACTCCATGGCATCGAACTTGACGGGCCAGGTACGCAACATCGCCGAGGTCTCGACCGCGATTGCCAACGGCGACCTTTCCAAGAAAATCACCGTGGACGTGCGTGGCGAGATTTTGTTGCTGAAAGACACCATCAACACCATGGTCGATCAGCTGAACGCGTTTGCCGGAGAGGTGACGCGCGTCGCGCGCGAGGTGGGATCCGAAGGCAGACTGGGCGGCCAGGCGAATGTGCCTGGCGTTGCCGGTACATGGAAGGACCTGACGGACTCAGTAAACTCCATGGCCGGTAACCTTACGGGCCAGGTGCGCAACATCGCCGAGGTGACGACGGCCGTCGCGCGCGGCGATCTGTCGCGCAAGATCACCGTCGACGTGAAGGGCGAGATTCTGGAGTTGAAGAACACTATCAACACCATGGTGGACCAGTTGAACGCATTCGCCGGCGAGGTGACGCGCGTGGCGCGCGAGGTGGGTACCGACGGCAAGCTCGGCGGACAGGCCGAGGTGCCGGGCGTCGCCGGCACATGGAAGGACCTAACGGACAACGTCAACTTCATGGCGTCGAATCTGACCGGTCAGGTGCGCAATATCGCGGAGGTGGCGACAGCCATCGCGACCGGCGATCTCTCAAAGAAGATCACCGTGGACGTTCGCGGCGAAATCCTGCAACTGAAAGAGACGCTGAACACGATGGTGGAGCAGCTTCGCTCTTTCGCCGCCGAGGTGACGCGTGTGGCGCGCGAGGTCGGCAC
>Ga0075522_10003919_pt1 | contig 10763 bp, 9 predicted proteins | sample NGEPerA_FD_74796 | JGI IMG/M metagenome (GOLD analysis project Ga0075522, IMG submission 74796) | Arctic peat soil microbial communities from the Barrow Environmental Observatory site, Barrow, Alaska, USA - NGEE PermafrostL2-A | ecosystem: Environmental > Terrestrial > Soil > Wetlands > Peat ...
CGCCGCCGATGTCGAACAGGATGGCGCCCCGCCCTTTGGGGTCGAGCAGCGGCGAACAACCGATCACGGCAAGAGCTGCCTCGGTCTCGCGATCGATCACTTCCAGCCGGATGCCGGTTTCGGCTGCGACACGGTCGCGAAAACCGTCGGCATTGGCGGCGGCGCGGCAGGCTTCGGTTGCGATCAGCCGCAGCCGCTTGGCTTTTTTCGACTGGATCTTGTCGCGGCAGATGCTGAGCGCGGCAATGGCGCGCTCGATCGCGGCCTCGCTGATGCAGCCGGTCGCCGAGATGCCTTCGCCGAGCCGGATGATACGGGAAAAGGAATCGACCACGCGAAAGCCGTCGCCGGTCGGACAGGCGATCAGAAGGCGGCAATTGTTGGTGCCGAGGTCGAGCGCGGCATAGACGCCGGCGGCCGCAGCCGACGCACCGGTTGCGGCCGGCGCACCGATGCCTGCCGCAACCGACCCTTGCGGGCTTGCACGCGGCAAAGCGCCGTCGGCAAGCCGCCTGTCATCGTCCATTTAAAGTGTCTTTCCCCGGCCAACTCGGGCCGACGAGGAATTTCCCGTTCACGGAAACTTTAGCAGTCGCAAGCGGCCACGCAACAGGCCTGCACATAGCAGTATGTCCTATCAGGCGTTGTCGTCGGGATGCGGGTGCTCTATCTGAAGGGCGGACGCGGAATCGCGCTTAAAGGCGGGCTTTTCAAGGATTTTCTAATGCAAGACCATACCTCTCCAGCCTCCCTGGAGAATGCTATCGCACTGCAAAAATACGGCGTCGGCCAGCCGGTCCGCCGCAAGGAAGACGACACCCTGGTTCGTGGCAAAGGCAAATACACCGACGATTTCACCCTCCCCGGCCAAGTCTATGCCTGGATCGTCCGTTCCAGCCACGCCCATGGCGTCATCAGAGGCATCGACATTTCGACTGCGAAGGCGATGCCCGGCGTACTCGGGGTATGGACCGGCGCCGATCTTGCGGCAGCCAATTACAGCCCCTTCACCTGCGGCTTGCCGCTGAAAAGCCGCGACGGCACGCCGCTCAAGCAGACCAATCGCCTGGCGCTCGTCAGCGACAAGGTCCGCTTTGTCGGCGATCCCGTGGCCTTCGTCGTTGCCGAGACGCTGGCGCAGGCCCGTGACGGAGCCGAAGCAGTCGAGGTCGACATCGATGCCTTGCCCGCCGTCACCAATGCCGCGGAGGCCGCCAAAAACGGCGCACCGCAGCTCTACGATCACATCCCCAACAATGTCGCGCTCGACTATCATTATGGCGATACGGCAAAGATCGACGCCGCCTTCGCCGCCGCCGCCCATGTCACGAAACTCGACGTCGTCAATAACCGCGTCGCCGTGGTGTCGATGGAGCCCCGCGTGGCGCTTGCGCATTTCGACAAGGCCGGCGAGCGTTACATCCTGCAGGTCCCGACCCAGGGCGTGGCGGGCAACAAGGCGACGCTTGCCAAGATCCTGAACGTGCCGCCGGAGAAGGTCCGCATCCTTACCGCCAATGTCGGCGGGTCGTTCGGCATGAAGAACATCAATTATCCCGAATACACCTGCATCCTGCATGCGGCGAAACAACTGGGCCGTCCGGTGAAATGGACCGACGAGCGTTCGACCAGCTTCCTGTCGGACAGCCAGGGCCGCTCGCAGATCATTCATGCCGAACTCGCGCTCGATGCCGAAGGCAAATTCCTCGCGGTCCGGCTTTCCGGCTATGGCAATCTCGGCGCCTACATCACAGGCGTCGCGCCAGGACCGCTGTCGCTCAACACCGGCAAGAACCTCGCCGGCGTCTACCGCACCCCGCTGCTTGGCGTCGACATCAAGACCGTGCTAACCAACACCACGCTGATGGGGGCCTATCGCGGCGCCGGCCGGCCCGAAGCCAATTACTACATGGAGCGCCTGATCGATCGCGCCGCCGACGAGATGGGCATCAGCCCGCTCACTCTGCGCAAGCGCAATTTCATCAGGCCGGCGCAATTGCCGTTCGCGGCCGCCTCGGGCGTCACCTATGACAGCGGCGATTTCCAGGGCGTATTCAACAAAGCCTTGGAGATTTCCGACCACGCCAATTTTGCCCGGCGCAAGAAGGAGAGCCGGAAGAACGGCAAGCTGCGCGGCATCGCCGTCGGCTCCTATCTGGAAGTCACCGCGCCGCCGAGCGGCGAACTCGGCAAGATCACCTTCGAGCCGGACGGTTCGGTGAAGCTGACCACCGGCACGCTCGATTACGGCCAGGGCCACGCCACGCCGTTCGCGCAGGTACTGTCGGCGCAGCTCGGGGTACCCTTCGAGAAAATCACATTGGAGCAGAACGACAGCGACCTCGTGCGGTTCGGCAACGGCACCGGCGGTTCGCGCTCGATCACCGCCACCGGTACGGCGATCGTCGAATCCTCGGCGCTGGTGATCGCCAAGGGCAAGCAGGCGGCCGCGCATCTCCTGGAGGCCGCCGAAGTCGACATCGAATTCGCGGGCGGCCGCTTCACCATCGCCGGCACCGACCGTTCCATCGGCATCATGGAACTCGCCGAGCGCTTGCGTAACGGCAAGATGCCGGAGGGCGTGCCGTCCTCGCTCGACATCGACCACAACACCAAGGAAACGCCATCGACCTTTCCGAACGGCTGTCACGTCGCCGAAGTCGAGATCGACCCCGAGACCGGCGTCACGAGGGTCGTGCGCTACACCGGCGTCAACGATTTCGGCACCATCGTCAATCCGATGATCGTCGCGGGCCAGCTGCATGGCGGGGTCGCGCAAGGGATCGGGCAGGCGCTGATGGAAGAAGTGAGCTACGACGCCAGCGGCCAGCCGATCACCGGCTCGTTCATGGATTATGCGATGCCGCGCGCCGAGGATGTCCCGCCGATGCAGGTCGGCGATCATCCCTCTCCGGCCAGGACGAACCCACTCGGCATCAAGGGCTGTGGAGAGGCCGGTTGCGCCGGCAGCCTTGTCTGCATCGTCAACGCGGTGATCGATGCGCTGTCCGACTACGGCATCACCCAGCTCGACATGCCGCTGACGCCAGAGCGCGTCTGGCGCGCGATCCAGGACGGGAAGCCGAAGGCGGCGTGAGCAAGAACGGAACCGTCATCCTGAGGAGCGCGTTCTTGCGCGCCTCGAAGGATGGCCACGTACCGCCAGTCATCCTTCGAGGCTCGCCGAAGAGGCTCGCACCTCCCGAGTGAGCGCAATTGCGCTCATCCGGGGATGACGCACTACGCTCGCTACTCCTACGCCGCCGCCTGCTCCCTTGGCTGGTAGATCGCGATGTGCTGGCAATGCGCGAGCGGCGTCGTGCCGCTGGCGATGACGAGTGCGTCGAGTTCGACGAAGCGGTGGCCCTTCTTCTCGTAATTGCCGGTGACCTTCGCCCGCGCGGTCAGTTCGTCGCCGCTCTTCGCGGCGCTGAGAAGCTGCATGCGGCTGCCGACGTGAATCCACGGACCCAGAATGGCGTTGTCGACCAGCACCTTGTTCATGGTCCGCTGCAGCAGGCCGGGATGGCCCAAACCTTCCGCCGCGTAGATCGGGTCACGCTCACGCACATCGGCCAGATATCCGATGGCGGCCTCGCCGGCCCATGCGCGCGGCACCGTGCCGAGCCACTTGCCGACCGCGTAGGAGGACGCATCCACGGGCCTGCGATCGGCCGCCACGGCGGCATCGGTGAAATCGGCCACCGCAAGCCGGGGTGCTTCGGACGGCAGCGATGCGCTGCCGGTGGCGCAGAGTTGTCCGCGGCTGTTGACCTCGATCGACAGGGTGCCCGCGCTTTCCTCCGCGGTGACCTCGGCGATCTCGCCATCATAGACCGGCTTGACGAAGCGCGCCTCGATCAGCCCGCGTTCGAGAAACGCGCGGCCCCATTTTGCCACGGGCAAATGCACCATATAGGCGAACACGTCGACACCGGGGACCAGGCCGCCGCTGAAGCCGAAACGCCGCGCAACCGCATCGTCATGGATCTTGTTTTCGGAAAGTTTCGAGGTGTTGTAGGCCGAGACGCGGTACGGCGTGGTGGTCATGCCCTGGTTCCCCCCGGTGTGGACGGCTTTTCCGGCCATGATGGTACGCGAAGAAAGCGCCGTGGCAAGCGCGCCCCTGCCCGGCGTTTTGCTCGCAATTCCGTCCGCGATGGAGTACCACGCGCGGGCCGGGCGCCCACAGCCCCCTCGATCCAACCCCAACCGATGACCCCGAACTTGAACGCCACCCGCATCTATGTCGACGCCGACGCCTGCCCGGTCAAGGACGAGATCTATCGCGTTGCCATCCGGCACGGCCTGCCGGTCAGCGTAGTCGCGGGAAATTTCATCCGGGTGCCGCTGGATCCCTCGATCGAACGAATTGCGGCCGGCTCCGGCATGGACGCCGCCGACGACTGGATCGCGGAACGTGCCGGCCAAGGCGACATCGTCATTACATCAGACATTCCGCTCGCAAGCCGCTGCGTCAAGGCGGGCGCCGAGGTGATCGCGCCGAACGGCAAGCCGTTCACCGAACAGTCGATCGGCATGACCCTTGCGGTCCGCAACCTGATGACCGATCTGCGCTCCTCGGGCGAAGTCACCGGTGGTCCCAGATCGTTCGCGCCGCGCGACCGCTCGGCGTTCCTCTCGGTACTCGACCAGACCATCCGCCGCATCCAGCGCCAGCGCGCGGCACAACAACAGAATTGAACCGAAACGCCATGGCGCCTCCGCTGATCCAGTTGAAGGATATAAGGCTGACTTTCGGCGGCACGCCGCTGTTATCGGGCGTCGAACTGTCGGTGTCGCAATCCGAGCGCGTCTGCCTGATCGGCCGCAACGGCTCCGGCAAATCGACGCTGTTGAAGATCGCGGCCGGCAGCGTCGAGCCCGACCGCGGCAGCCGTTTTGTGCAGCCCGGCGCCACCATCCGCTATCTGCCGCAGGAACCGGATTTCGCTGGCTTTGCGACGACGCTGGCCTATGTCGAGGCCGGGCTCGGCCCCGGCGACGACCATTATCAGGCGCGCTATGTGCTGGAGCAGCTCGGCCTGCACGGCGACGAAGATCCCACGCAGCTTTCCGGCGGCGAAGGCCGCCGCGCGGCGCTGGCGCGGGTGCTGGCGCCCTCGCCCGATATCCTCTTGCTGGACGAGCCGACCAACCACCTCGACCTCACCACCATCGAGTGGCTGGAAAGTGAACTCGACGGCCGCCGCTCGGCGCTGGTGATCATCAGCCACGACCGCCGCTTCCTCTCAAATCTTTCGCGCTCGACCGCCTGGCTGGACCGCGGCCAGATCCGCCAGATCGACCGCGGCTTTGGCGCGTTCGAGGCATGGCGCGACGAGGTGCTGGCCGAGGAAGAGCGCGAACAGCACAAGCTCGACCGCAAAATCGTCAATGAAGAACACTGGCTGCGCTATGGCGTTTCCGGCCGCCGCAAGCGCAATGTCAAGCGGCTCGGCAATCTGCACGCGCTGCGCCAGCAACGGCGCGATTATCGCGGCGCGGCGGGGAATGCCAACCTCGCGGCGGCGGAGGCCGACAAATCCGGCAAGCTCGTCATCGAGGCCAAGAACATCGGCCGGACCTATGGCGACCGCAAGATCGTCGACGATTTCTCGATCCGCGTCCAGCGCGGCGACCGCATCGGCATCGTCGGCCCGAACGGCGCCGGCAAGACCACGCTGGTCGACATGCTGACCGGCGCCAACCCGCCCGACAGCGGCACCATTCGCTTCGGCGCCAATATCGAGATGGCGACGCTCGATCAGCATCGTGAAAGCCTCGATCCCAAATCGACGCTGGCCGACGCCCTGACCGGTGGCGGCAGCGACAATGTCATGATCGGCGGCAAGCCGAAGCATGTCGTCAGCTACATGAAGGATTTTCTGTTTGCGCAGGAGCAGATGCGCACGCCGCTGGAAGTGCTGTCCGGCGGCGAGCGCGGCCGGCTGATGCTGGCCCGCGCGCTGGCGAAACCCTCCAACCTGCTGGTGCTGGACGAGCCGACCAACGATCTCGATCTCGAAACCCTCGACGTGCTCGAGGAAATGCTCGGCGACTATGAGGGCACGGTGATCCTGATCAGCCACGACCGCGATTTCCTCGACCGGGTGGTGACCTCGGTGATCGCGCCTGATGGCGACGGCCGCTGGATCGAATATGCCGGCGGTTACACCGACATGCTGGCGCAGCGCGGCGCCGATTTGAAGCGCGAGGCCGTGAAGGCTGTCCCGGCCGAAGACAACAAGCCGGCCAAAAGTGCGGCGCCTTCAACCGCTTCGAAGCGCCGGCTCACCTTCAACGAAAAGCACGCGCTGGAAACCCTGCCCAAGACCATCGCGAGGCTCCAGGCCGAAATGGCAAAGCAGCAGCGCCATCTTGACGATCCCAATCTGTTCCAGAAGGATCGCCAGAAGTTCGACCGGGCCTCCGATGCCCTTGCGAAAGCGCAACGGGAATTACAGCAGGCGGAAGACAAATGGCTGGAACTTGAAGTGTTGCGCGAAGAGATCGAACAGGCTTGAACCCTGTCATTGCGAGGAACCCTTGCGACGAAGCAATCCCCTCTTTCTTTGCTGCACGATGGATTGCTTCGCGGAGCCTGTCATCGGGCGCGCATTCGCGCGACCCGTTGGCTCGCAATGACGGCGTTTGCTGAACCGGAGTCACTGACATGACCACCCCTCTCGCTGCAAAAATCGCCCGCGAATACGGCACGCCATGCGCCGTCATCGACATGGACCGGGTCGAACGCAACATCACGCGCATCCAGGCCGCTTGCGAGGCCGCAGGCGTCGCCAACCGGCCGCATATCAAGACCCACAAGAGCCCGATGCTGGCGAAGCTGCAGATCGATGCGGGTGCGAAAGGCATCACCTGCCAGAAAATCGGCGAGGCCGAGGTCATGGCGGAATCCGGCATCGACAATATCCTGATCAGCTATAATTTGATCGGCGAGGAAAAAATGGCCAGGCTCGGCGCGCTGCAGGGCAACGCCCACATCACCGTCGCCGCCGATAATCCGGTCGTGATCGTCGGTTTGCCGCAAGCCGCGGCGGCCTCCGGCCGGCCACTCTCGGTCGTGGTCGAATGCGATACGGGGCGCAAGCGCGCCGGCGTCGAGACGCCCGCGGAGGCGATCGCGTTGGCGCGCCAGATCGCGGGTTCGAAGGGGCTGAGCTTTGCCGGCTTCATGCTGTATCCGACCGAGAGCGGCTGGACCGAGGCGCAGAAATTCTACGACGAGGCGCTGGCCGGCGTCCGCGCGCATGGGCTCGATGCCGCAATGGTTTCCACCGGCGGCACGCCGAACCTGAAGAATGTCGGCAAGCTGAAGGGCGCAACCGAACACCGGCCCGGCACTTACATCTACAACGACCGCATGCAGGTCGCTGCCGGCGTCGCGAGCTGGGACGATTGCGCATTGAACATCTATTCGACGGTCGTCAGCCGCGCCGGTCCCGAGCGCGGCATTCTGGATGCCGGCTCCAAGACGCTGACTTCGGACACCGGCGGCGGCCTCGACGGCCACGGGCTGATCCTGGAGCATCCCGAAGCCAAAATCGCGCGCTTTGCCGAAGAGCATGGCTTTCTGGATCTTGCCCGCAGCAATACCCGCCCCAATGTCGGCGATGTCGTACGGATCGTGCCGAACCACGTCTGCGTCGTCGTCAACATGATGGACGAGGTGGTGATGGTGCGCGGCGATGAAATCATAGGCACGCTGCCGGTAGCGGCGCGGGGGAAATTGCGGTGATATGGTGAGGCTACTTCAGCAAACATGAGTCGCTTTGCCAGCCGCGATGACCGCGTTATAGTTTGCATCGGCATTCAAGCCATTCGGGGAGCATTTTAATGAAATCGATTTACATGATGGTTGCAGCTGCCGGTCTGGCAATCGCCGCGGTCCCCGTTCAAGCCGAAGTTCTCGATCTCTCGACCATGACCTGCAAGCAGTTCTCCAGGGTGGCGATGACGAGATCAGGATGGTGCTGACCTGGATGGACGGCTGGTACAAGGGCGACGAAGACGAGGCCATCATCGATACCGACGTGTTCGTGGCCAATGCCAAGAAATTCGGCACCTTCTGCGCGGCCAACCCGAGCATCAGCATCGTGAATGCCGCCGAGAAGATATTGGGGAAATAATTGAAGCCACGCCAGCGAAGCCTGGCCTGTGGGATGGGTTGAATCAAGTGAACCCCGTCAATCCGGCGCGTGAGACGATGGGCTTCGCTCTGCTCAACTCATCCAACTGAACTGGGATGATTTCGCACCGCCGTCATTGCGAGGAGCACTTGCGACGAAGCAATCCATAGTCACTATGCCGCGCTATGGATTGCTTCGCAGGCTCGCAATGACGGGCAGGCAGTTCAGCCAGCCAACTGCGCACGCCATCACCTTGCGTTGAGCCACTTCAACGCGCCCTTCCCCGCCGCCGCGCCTGTCGCAAACGAGCCCTGCAGCAAATAGCCGCCGGTGGGCGCTTCCCAGTCGAGCATTTCGCCGGCGGCATAGGTGCCGGGCAAGCGGCGGATCATGAAATCGGCGTCGAGTTCGCTGAAGGCGACGCCGCCCGCCGACGAGATCGCGCGCGCGATGGGTGCGACGCCGCTCAGCCTGACCGGAACGGCGTTGATCAATTCAGCGAGGCGTTCGGGGGACAGCGACGCCAGCGGCACGCCAAACACCACTGCCGCTTCCTGCAACAGACCGATACCGACGGGAGAAAGTTGCGCGGACTTGCGCAGCCAGTTGGAAAGAGACTGCTTGCCCCTCGGCGCCGATAGCCGCGCAATCAGACTGTCGATTTCCAGGTCAGGCCGCAACGCGACGTGCAGCATCGCCTGCCCCGCGCTCAGGATCGCTTCGCGCAAATCCGCCGAGAGCGCATAGATCGCGCCGCCCTCGATACCGGTCCGCGTGATGATGGCTTCTCCACGCGCGGTGTGCGCGCCGAACGACAGCGCGACGCCCTTAAGCGGCTGTCCCTCGAAGCGGTCGCGGAAGATATCCGACCAGGCAACGGTGAATCCGGAATTCGCGGGCTTGAGCGGCGATATCACAACGCGCTTCGCGGCGAGAATTTCCACCCACGCACCGTCGGACCCGAGCCGCGGCCAACTCGCACCGCCCAGCGCCAACACGGTGGCGCGGGCGCCGACCGCAATGTTTCCGTTGGGCGCTTCAAATAACAATTGACCGCTTTCATCCCATCCGGTCCAGCGTTGGCGGAATGCGAATTGCACGCCGCCGGCATCCAGCCGCCGCAGCCATGCGCGCAGCAGCGGCGAGGCCTTGAACGCCCTGGGAAATACCCGGCCGCTGGAGCCTGTGAAGGTCGGCTGGCCCAGCGCCTCGCTCCATCGCCGCAACGCGTCCGGCGGAAACGCCGCGATCGCGGGCGCAAGATTCGATGTCGCTTCGCGGTAGCGCGTCAAGAATTCCGGCAACGGCTCACTGTGCGTCAGATTGAGTCCGCCGCGACCGGCCATCAGCAGCTTGCGGCCGGCGGATGGCATGGCGTCATAGACCGTGACCCGTGCGCCGCCTTGCGCCAGCACCTCAGCCGCCATCAGGCCGGCGGGGCCAGCGCCGATGATGGCGACTGGCGTTTCGAGGGAGCGCGACATGCGTGAGGTATACGTCATTCCGGGGCGCGCGTCAGCGCGAACCTCAGATGTACGATTGCGCATCGGGGAATCTCGAGATTCCGGGTTCGATGCTTCGCATCGCCCCGGAATGACGGCATCAACTCAGCTTGATCCCTGCCCGCGCCGCGGCGTGGCCGACATATTTCTGCGTCTGCTGGAAGGCGCCTTCCAGCGCCCTCGCCGTCGACATGTCGCTGATCTCAGTGAAATGCGCGGCCACCGCGTCCGGCGTCCAATCGGACGGCGGCAGGTTAATGCCCTCGGTTTCCATGACCTTGATTACCGCGAACGAGCCCGCGCCGGCACCCATGATGGTGCGGGTTGGCGCGTCCTCGGCGAGCAGATACAGCACCGCCGGCGTGATCGCCTCCGGCTTCATCAGCGCCAGCGCCTGCGGCGGCAGCAGTTCCTCGGTCATCCGGGTCGCCGCCGTCGGCGAGATGGTGTTGACCCTGATGTTGGTCTTGCGGCCTTCCTCGGCCAGCACGTTCATCAGCCCGACCATGCCGGTCTTCGCCGCGCCGTAATTGGCCTGGCCGTAATTGCCGAACAGCCCCGACGACGAGGTGGTGAGCACGATACGGCCGTAATTGCGCTCGCGCATGCCGTCCCACACCGCCTTGCAGCAATAGAAGCTGCCGGTCAGATGCACGTCCAGCACTTTCGCGAAATCGGCGATCTCCATTTTGCTAAAGGATTTGTCACGCAGGATGCCGGCATTGGCACAGAGCACATCGACGCTGCCCCATTCCCTGGTGGCGCGGGCGACCATCGCCCTGACCTGCTCGAAATTGGAGACGTCGGCGCCGTCGGCCATCGCCGTGCCGCCGGCTTTGCGGATTTGCTCGACCACACTCTCCGCGGCCGTCAGCGATCCGCCGGTGCCGTCGCGGGCGCCGCCGAAATCGTTGACCACGACCCTGGCGCCACGGGCGGCCAGCCCCAGCGCATGCGCGCGTCCGAGCCCGTTGCCCGCGCCGGTAACGATGGCGACGCGTCCGTCAAACCTGATTGTCATGCGTAATTTCCCAAATTTCGAAGGCTGTTTCTTCCCTTCTCCCCTTGTGGGAGAAGGTGGCGCGGACGAAGTCCGTGCCGGATGAGGGGT
>Ga0075522_10003920_pt1 | contig 10761 bp, 7 predicted proteins | sample NGEPerA_FD_74796 | JGI IMG/M metagenome (GOLD analysis project Ga0075522, IMG submission 74796) | Arctic peat soil microbial communities from the Barrow Environmental Observatory site, Barrow, Alaska, USA - NGEE PermafrostL2-A | ecosystem: Environmental > Terrestrial > Soil > Wetlands > Peat ...
GTCCTGTTGCTCTGGGTTTCACTGGCGGGATGCCTTTTTCACGCCTACTTCGATTTTCCATTCCAAATTCACTCGGTTTTAACCTTGTTCCTGGTGCTCTGCGCCGTGCTGAGTTGCCTCTCGCGGCGAACGGCGGTGAGAAGCTGACGGCAAAACCCCGCCTTTTTGCCAAATGCACTCTCCTGCGGACTGTCCCAGGGGTTCACGCCATTCAACGTGAAAACCGGGCGAGGTAGCGCCTGGAAGCATTTTACTTTTTGGATTAGCCCTGTCGGCGAAATAATGCGATAAGATTTCGGACGTCTCGATTGAGAATTGTTGATTGAAAATGTGTTATTGGTCATCGGAAGACTTCGCACGACCGCAGTTTTCTGACGATTTTGGCGGTCGGGACGGAGGGTATTCTTTAAATAAAAGATAACCAGTTTTCAATAAACAATTTTCAATCGTCTAAAGCCAAAGCTCCTTCCCCGGAACGCGCCAAAGGCAAAAACTGAGATGCGCCCAAGCGCCGCGAGCGATAATTTTCAGCTTGTCAATTTGCACCGCGCCGCTACAGTGTCAGGGGTCGTATTATTCTTTATGATTTCGCGCAGCTATTTTATCGGTGTTTTTTTCTCGGTTTATCTCGGGGCCAGTGGTGCCTCCAGCCTCTTTGCCGGGCCAACGGATCAGCCGGGTCCCAAATCGGATTCCGCCCGCGCCTTGAGTGCCAACGACGTGATTGCGGTGACTGTCTATCAGGAAGATGACCTGGCCACCAAGACCATCATCGATAAGAATGGCATGGTAATGCTCCCGCTGCTTGGGCAGGTAAAAATCAGCGGCATGACCGTTGGAGAAGCCACCACCCGAATCCAGCAGCTTTACAATAAGGATTATTTGGTCGATCCGCAAGTCAACTTGATCGTGGAACACTTCGCCGAACGCCGCTTCGCCGTACTGGGCCAAGTGCAGCATCCGGGCAATTTTGATTTCCCGCAGAATGAATCGATGAATTTATTGGAGGCCATCGCCATCGGGGGCGGTTATACCCGTTTGGGAGCGCCCTCCAAGGTGGATGTGCGCCGCATTCAGAACGGCTCTCCTAAAATTTTCCATTTGGACGCGGGTGAAATGTCCAAAGACTCGAGGAAAAAACCATTTGAAATTCTGCCGGATGACATTATCACTGTTGGCGAGAGAACTTTCTAAAGATTTGAATTTGTTTTGTAACGTTTATGCCAAACCTTGATCCACTTGACATGCCTCCGGCGCAGGAATCTTCCGAGTCCAATTCCATCGTGGATTTTCACGGCATCATCCGATTGGTGCTGGATAAGAGCTGGCTGATCGTATCCTGCGTCGTGCTGGCGGTGATTGCCGCCTCCGTTTATGTGGAGCGGGCCCCGCGCATTTATGAAGCGACCACCACTGTGGAAGTCGAGCAAGAGGATGCCAAGGTCGTCAAGGCCGAGCAGGTCGTATCCGAAGATATGCGCGGGTTGGATATATTGAATACGGTGGCTCAAAAACTGGAGAACGCAGCATTATTGCAACAGGTCCTGGAGACAAATCATTTGCTGCCGCCCGAAGAGATGGTCGTCTCCAATGGCGTCCAAATGCTGACGCGCGACCAAGTCCTCAAGCAATTTGAGGGTAACGTTAAAACAACCCTGCGCCGCAATACCCGGCTGATTGACACTTCGGTGCGGAATACCGATCCTCAGCTCGCCGCCCGGCTGGCCAATTCGCTGATTGAAAATTATCTGGGCCAGGACGCTCTGGCGCAGCACACCACCACCGAAGGCGCCAACGTCTTTCTGCAACAGGAAGCCGATCGGCAGAAGAAAAAACTAGAGGCCTCCGAGCGAGCTTTGCAGGATTATCGCAAACAAGTCGGCTCGATTTCTCTGCAACAAAGCCAGGACATTATCACCCCGCAACTGCAGGATTTGAACAAGCGCCTGACCCAAACCAAGGCCAATCTCGTGCAGGCCGAGGGCGCCTATAAGGACTCTTTGTCGATGCCCACCAATATCGAAAGCTTGCTGGCCTACACGAACGTTATGGGTGATCCCGACGTGGTGGCAATCTCCACCGACGTGACAAAGCACGAAAATGATTTTGTGTTGATTCGCCAACGGTACCGGGAAAAACATCCGAAATACATTCTTGCCGCCGCGTCGATCAAGGGTCTCAAACAGCAACTAGCCGCCACTGCCCTCAAAGTGCGCAGCCGCATCCAGGAGAGCCTGAGCATCGCTTACCAAAATGCCTTGACCAGCCAGCACGGTTTGGAAACGCAACTGCACGACACCGAAACCAACGCCATGCAACTCAGCGATGTCGCTGTCCGTTTCAATGTGCTCTCCCGCGAAGTCGAGTCCGACAAGGCGCAGTTTGATTCCATCATCAGCCGGCTTGGCGAGACCAAGGTTGCCGCGCAACTTACCCCCGAGCGAATTCGCGTCATCCAGCCCGCCTTGATTCCCGACGTGCCTGCTTCCCCCAGAATCAAAATCGTCTTTGCCTTGGCTATTGTCGGCGGACTCGTCCTGGGTTTGGCCATCAGTTTTCTGCTCTATTCCCTGGATACATCCTTCCGCACGGTGGATGAAGTCGAGCATGATCTGGCGCTGCCTGTTTTGGGCACCATGCCCAAGTTGCCGAAGGGCAGACGCGAAACCGGCAAACTGGTCGCCGTCGAAACCGGCAATTCCTCCGGCGCGGAAGTCTTTCGCACGCTGCGCACCACCCTTTCCATGCTGGGACGCGAAAAAGACCGGAAGACATATCTCTTCACCAGCTCGCTGCCGAGCGAAGGCAAAACGTTTACGTCCCTCAATTACTCGGTCAGCCTCGCGCAACAAGGCTTGCGCACGCTCTTGATCGATATTGATTTGCGCCGGCCGATGGTTGAGGAATTTTTCACCGGCAAACGCAACCAGTTGCCCGGCGTGACCGATTACTTTTTGGAACGCAAAAAATTCAACGAGCTTTGCATCCAGCACAAAGACATTCCCAAGTTTTCGTGGATGCCCGCCGGGGCTTCCGTGCCCAACCCCTCGGAATTGCTCACCCAGGCGGACTTCCAACAAATGCTCAACGAAGGGCTGGCCAATTTCGACCGAATTGTCGTTGACACCGCGCCGCTGCTGCCGGTGAGCGACACCCTCCTGCTGGCCTCCAAAGTGCAGACCGTGGTGCTGGTGGTGCGCGGCTGCAAGACCTCGCGCAAAGTGGTCGAACGCGCCGTGCAATTGCTCAACAAGGCCAACGCCCCCATTGGCGGGATCGTTTTGAATCTTATGCCCAACCGCCGTTTCAGCGGTTATTATTACTCCTATCATCACGGTTACGGCTATGGACATTACGGCGAAAAAGAAGCGGCTAAAACTCCCGTCGATGCTTGAAGAAAAGGAAGAAGGAAGAAGGCAGAAGGAAGAACCTGCATCGGCTACGGTGGCTGATTTCTTCCTTCTTCCTTCTTCCTTTCCCTAGAAAGTGTAGTCGTAAGGCGCGCGCATTTCGCGGGCGAGCCAGTAGTGGTTGGCTTCTTTGGCGCCCTCGCCGCCGAATAACTCCTCGTAGGGGTTCCAGTTTAGTTTGTGACCGAGACGCATGGAGATTACTCCCAGATGGCACATCGAGGCGGAACGATGTCCTGTTTCCACGTCGGCGATGGGCTTTTTGCGCGAATGGACGCAATCAAAGAAATTGCCCATGTGGTCGTTGCTCACTTCGAGACGAGTGGAGCCGGCTGGCAGCGGCGTGGTAAGAAAGGCAGGGTCGCTGGCCTTGATCTCCGAGCGGCTGACCCAGATCCAACCGTTGCTGCCTTGGAACTTTAAGCCGTTGTGCTCCCCTTCCGTTTCGGTGGGGCTGCCATAGATCGAGTCGCCCCGGGTCGTGCGCACGGTTTGCCGCACGCCGTTGCGATACGTATAATTGACTTCATAATCGGCAAAGGCTGTATAGCCGCCCGGAATCGGCTGGCTGAGCGCCTTTCCTTCGACGCTGACCGGCCCCAACTGATCCGCCGCCCAGCGGGCGATGTCGTTGTGGTGCGCGCCCCAATCGGTCATCGTGCCGCCGGAGTAATCGTACCAATAGCGAAAAAATAGATGACAGCGCTGCGGCACGAAATCCGTTTTGGGCGCCTGCCCTTGCCAGAAATCCCAGTTTAAACCCGGGGACACCGGGGCGGTCGAAAAGGGGCCTTCGCGCAATCCCGCCGGCAACCACACGGTGATTTCCTGGAGCTTGCCAATGCGTTCGTTGCGCACCAATTCGCAGGCCAGGCGAAATTTATCGCTGCTGCGCTGCTGCGTGCCGGTTTGAAAAACGGCGCCGCTCTTCTGCACGGCATCGACCATGTTTTGGCCTTCGCTAATCGTGAGAGTCAAAGGCTTTTCGCCATAAACATCCTTCCCCGCTTTGATCGCCGCCAAGTTAACCAAAGTATGCCAGTGGTCCGGCGTGGCCATGATGATGACGTCAATATCATCGCGTTCCATGACTTTGCGAAAATCCTTATAGGCGTCCGGCTTTTTGGCGCCGATGGAAAATTGCTCAACGGCGGCCGCGGCATGATTGTCATCGACATCGCAGACCGCGCGCAAATCGGCGAAGCGCACCGCGTTGGCCGCATCACCCCGGCCCATCCCGCCGCAGCCCACCAGGGCGAAAGCGGGACGGTCATTGGGTCCAGGACGTTTTCGTCGTGGCGCGGCTTCAGCCAGTTCGCGTTCGAGGAACCAGGCAGGCAGACCGGTGGCCGCCGCCGCGAGGGAACATCGTTTGAGAAAGGAACGCCTGGAAATGGAAAATATTTTTGGATTCACGTCTGAATTAAGCGCCCGGCCAGAGAACCCATTCAAGAAGATTTTTCCAATCCTATGCGAAAGATATAGCAGATCCTACGACCAACATTTTTACTTTTCTTTAGACGCATCCTTCCTCGCCCGCTATATTTGGTCACTGTCCCGTAACACATGTGATCGTCATGGAAACACGAAAAGCTCCGCCGGCCGGTTTTATCTGCCTATGCGTAATGGCTTGCCTGATGATGGCATTGGCCGCTGGCTGCGGCAAAAAAGCGGGCGCGGGCGCGGAGGAAGGTTCAGCGCCGCCAGACCCGCAAGTGGAAGCTAATCTTTCCCAGTTGACGCATGAATTGCGGCGAACGATGGTGGGTAACAAGCTATCGGGCAGTTTCGAGGAATTCACCAATGTGCGCCATTTGGAGGCGCCGCCGCCGCCGCCCGGAAAAAAGTATGCGATTAGTAAGAAATGGAAAGTTATCTTAGTGGATGCTCAATGACACAGAGCTGATGAGTTATGACGATTAGAACCCATCTCATAAATAACCGCGGGGCGCTCCAAAGTCTCCCGCGCCGCCGGGCCTTCACATTAATTGAGCTGCTGGTGGTCATCGCCATCATTGCCATTCTGGCCGCCATGCTCCTGCCCGCGCTGGCTGCGGCAAAGGCGCATGCCTATAAGACGCAATGTGTCTCCAATCTCAAACAACTCGGCCTCGCCATCAATCTTTTTGCCAGTGATCATAACGAAATGTTTCCGCCCGCCGGCGATGTCAATGCCCGGGGGCCTACGCTAACTTGGGACTGTTATATCAATCCTTATATTGGCAGTCACATCGACAAGGCTACTTTGGAGGACGGCGACCTGGATGCTGATATCACGCCGCCCATTTTGCGTTGTCCGGCGGACCGGCAGCCAGACGGCGCCTGGGTGGCGGCCTACCCCAATATTTTCGGACGCCGAACTTATGCCATGGTCGGCGCCGGGCCCAATTACTCCACCGAATACCAAATTTCGTGCATGGCCGGATTTAACATCCCGCCGGTGGATGAAGGCGTCGGAATTTATTGGATCGAGGATGTCACGGATGGGTTGAACGCGCCGAGTTACAAAACGTCAGTCGTGGTGCAACCTTCTGGAACACTCCTGCTGGTCGAAGAACCGTGCGGAAATAACGTGGCCGCGAATATCTGGCCTTGCATCAGCCTGGGGCCGTCCACTCTGGCCGGAGGCCAGGGGAACGGAGAACTCTATCAAACCGACCCCAACGATTCCAACAATCAAGGGCTGGCTCTCTATAAGTTGCACGGCAATCAGTTCAACTATCTCTTCCACGACAATCACGTCTCTGGCCTGCAAATGCAACAAACGGTAGGAAGCGGCACGACCAACGCGCCCAAAGGAATGTGGACGATCAATCCCAATGACTAACTCAACGAATCAATGGGCGGCCGGCACTGATTGATCCAAGGTGAGTTTCCCTTGCAGGCGAATATCACGCGACGAACTTCCCACCAGGATTTCAAAGCCTCCATTCTCTGTGACCCAGCCCTTTTGCGCGGGATCATAAAAGGCAAAGGCGCCCGTTTCGAGGGGAATGGAAATCGTTTGGTGTTCGCCCGCTTCGAGAGTCACCTTCTTAAATCCCTTCAATTCCTTGAAGGGCCTCGGCAGCCGGGGGTTGGATTGATGAATATAGACTTGGGCGACTTCCGCGCCCGTTCGCTTCCCGGTGTTGGCGAGGTCAAAGGTGACTGTCTCCAGCGCCTTTCCCTGGCCTTTCGCCAACTTGAGGTTTGAATACTCGAATTGCGTATAAGACAGCCCATGGCCAAAAGCAAAAAGCGGCTCGATCTCCTTGGTGTCAAAATAACGATAGCCGACTAACAGCCCTTCCGCGTAGCGTTCCGTGCCATTCGTGCCCGGATAAGCGCCGAGGGCATGGGCGGGAGAATCTTCCAACCGCTTGGGAAAGGTGCAAGGGAGCTTGCCGGAGGGATTGACATCGCCAAATAACACTCGCGCCACCGCCGAGCCTCCTTCCATTCCCGAATACCATGCTTCCAAGACGGCCGGAACCGCGGCCAGCCATGGGTCCATTTGCACCGGAGATCCAGTGACCAGCACGACAATGGTTCGCGGATTGGCTTGCCGCACTTTGCTGATCAGCTCGCCCTGTCCATTGGGCAGCTTTAGATCTTTGCGGTCGCTTCCTTCGGTGTCGCGAAACTCGTCATGGCCGAGGCCGGCGAAAACAATGGCCACATCCGCCTGTTGCGCGGCGCGGACCGCCTGCTCGGTCACCTCCGGGCCGGCGTCGGCGCCGTACCCTCGGGCGTAGGTCACGGTGGCGTGTTTTCCCGCGCGGTGAATAATGCCCTCCAAAGGAGTGACTTCGTAAAAGGCTTTGATCCCGGAACTTTCTCCGCCATGGGCCTGTTTGATGACGGCATTCTCGCCAATGATCGCCAGCGAATGAATCTGCGAAAGGTTGAGCGGCAGGGCGGCCTTTTCGTTTTTCAACAGAACCATTCCCCGTTCCGCCACCCGTCGAGCGACGGCTTGATGGGCGGCGGTGTTGAGCGATCCTTTCGGATACTGGTCGAACATGTGCGTCGCTATCATAACACGCAAGTTACGCCGCACTTTATCATCCAGTCCGGCCATGGGATATTGGCCCGAGCGCAAACCAGCCAGATAGGCGCCGGCCAGGTAATACTCGGCGTATGGTTTCTCGGTGCCCATCTCCAAGTCCAGCCCGTTGAGGGCTGCTTCGCGGGTATCGTGGGTTCCGCCCCAATCGGAAATGACCATGTTTTCAAAACCCCACTCGCCTTTCAAAATGTCCTTCAAGAGATAGGCGTTCTCGCAGCAATGCTGGCCGCGAAATTCATTGTAGGCACCCATCACGGCCAAGACACCCGCTTCCTGCACGGCCGCTTTGAAGGCGGGTAAATAAATCTCCCGCAACGCCCGTTCGTCCATCTCGACGTTGATGCTCATGCGGTCCCATTCCTGGTTGTTGGCCGCAAAATGTTTGACACACGAGGCGACGCCCTGCGATTGCACGCCCCGAATGTAGCCCACCGCCATTCGACCCGTCAGCCAGGGGTCTTCGCCAAGGTATTCGAAGGTGCGCCCTCCCAGCGGCGTGCGCAGAATGTTGACGCCCGGCCCGAGCATGATTTGTTTGCCGCGGGCCAGGGCTTCCTGGCCGATGACCTCGCCCTCCTTTTGCGCCAGGGCTGGGTCCCAAGTCGAGGCCAGCGCGATTTGCGCGGGCATGCAAGTGGAAAAGTCGTCGGTGTGACCCGCCGGTTGCCAGGTATCCGGGCCAATGTCCTCGCGCACGCCGTGCGGGCCGTCGGACATCCAGCGGCGCGGAATGCGCAGGCGTGGAATGGCCGCCGTGGTGAATTTGGAATCTCCATGCAATAGCGTCACTTTTTCCTCAAGGGTCATGCGGCGCAGCAAATCCTCGACGCGCGCTTCGCGCGGCTGGGCCGGATCGAGATAAAGGGCGCGGTCTTCAGCGGCGAGCGTTCCCGCCAGGGAGGCCGAGAGAAAAAAGATGAGTAGTAATGTGTGGTTCATGGTCTGTCGGGCGATTAGTCAAGATGAATGATTCCCCGCTGCAAAGCGGTGGTGGTGGCCTGGGTGCGATCGTTGACCTGCAACTTGGTCAGGATGTGGCCCACATGCAGTTTTACGGTCACTTCCGCGATGGAAAGTTCGGCGGCGATTTCTTTGTTGCTTCGTCCTTTGACGATCAATTGCAGGACTCCCAATTCCCGCGCCGTTAAATCCGGGTGCATCATCCGCTCGGCCAGCCGCGCGCCGACCGCCGGGGAAATGCACCGTTCCCCGGCATGGACGGAGCGGATGGTGTCAATCAATTCATGGCGCGCCGCCGTTTTCAAAAGATAGGCCCGCGCCCCGGCTTGCAGCGAGCGGTAGATGTCCTCTTCCCCATCGTGGGTGGAAAGCATAATGATCGGCGCGCCGGGAAATTCCTGGCAGATCGCCTTGGTCGCCTCGATCCCGCTCATGCCCGGCAGTTTTAAATCCATCAGCACGATGTCCGGGCGGTGCTGGCGATAGGCGGCTACGGCTTGTTCGCCAGTGGAAACCTCGGCGTCCACCACCATGTCCGGCTCGACGTTGATGGAGCCGCTCAACCCGATGCGGACGACAAAATGGTCGTCCACCACCATGACCCGAATTCGTTTTTTTGCGCTGGCGGTCATTCTTCGTTTGGGCCGCTAGGCGGCCGAGGCTTTCTCTTCGGGGTTTGATTCTGGCGTCCCGGTGTTTTCAGATGGAACGGATGCCCCGTTTTCCATCACTGCCACGGTAATTTCGGTGCCTTGGCCGGACGTGCTGCGCATGGTGAAAACGCCGCCAATTTTTTCGGCCCGTTCGGTCATGTCCAAGAGACCGAAGTGCCCGCCGTAAATGGTGGCGTGGCTTTTGGTGTCGAAGCCCACTCCATTATCGCGAATGCGCAGGCAGATTCCGGCCGGGGCATAATTCAGATGGACTGTGATCTGGGTCGCCTCGGCGTGCTTCAAGGCATTGGTCAACGCTTCCTGGGCGATGCGCAGCAAGTTGTTTTCCATTTGCGCGGGAAGTTTGCGCAGTCCGCCGGAAGTCTGCACCGCGATGCTGGTCCGCGCCGTCGCCATCAATTTGACCACCTCAGAAAGCGCCGTCACCAGATTGCTGTTTTCCAAGAGATGCGAACGCAAGTCCCAGACTGAGCGGCGCGCCTCCACGAGACTGCGCCGGCTCATGTTGCGGGCCAGATCGAGCAGCCGCCGCGCGACGCTCGGGGCGCTGTCAAATTGCGCCGAAACGGTGTCTAACTGAATGGTGATCGCCGCCAATTCCTGTTCCAGCGTGTCATGAAATTCCCGGGCGATGCGCGTCCGTTCTTCCAGCACCGCCTCGCGCTGGATTTTTTGCTGAATGATGGTCGTTTGCGCCCGCACCCGGCGGTCCAGCACAAAGACCCATCCGAACCCGGCCAGCAGCACCAGGCTCAACGCCCCCAGCATCCAGAGCAACCGCGACAGCGTCCACCACGAAGGATAGCTCAACACGTTCACGTCGGCGGCGGAACGCAAGAGCAATTGAAACGATTCCGGCTGGTTTGGTAGGGATGGATTCCAGTTCTCGACCGGTTGCGGCAGGCAAACGCCGGTCAATTCCAATTCGCTCCCGTTTTGAAGCTGGCTGATGCGCTCGGTCCTTTGGGATTTATCCAGGTGCGCGCTTAAAATCAAGTTGGCCGCCTCCAGAACGAGCACTTCCTCATCGAGCCGTTCCACCCGGTTTATCAGACGGCCCCGCAATCGCACCAGGATGGCATCGTAGTCCTGCACAAGCAGTTGGTTGATGGCAACCGGCACCGGCGCGGGCGGCGCGCTGTGGCCGATCCTGTGAAAGATGGCGTCTTCCAACACTGGGGCAATTTGTCCCAGCACCGGGAAGCCGACAACCTTGACAATGTCTCCTGGGATAGTGGGGGTGCTCTGCTGGCTTTTGACATAAAGGCCGGCCCCATTTTCCTGGATGAATATCGAATTGCCCTTTTGTTCCGTGACCACGCCCCGCACCTCGACCCGCCGCCCGTAGTAACCTTCTGAGTTAAATTGCAAGAGAGATTGCAGCGGCACCTCGACCGGCTGGCCGGGCAACGGCCCTTCCACCACAAAATTCGACACGCTGCCCACGCTCAAAAATGGCGCGCGCAATTGCCGTTTCCGATTAAAACGCGTCCGGCAAATACCCTGCACGCGGACGTTGGCGCAAATCAAACCATCGGCTGCGGCCACATCCAGATGCCCGACCAATGCGGTCAGACGCTGGCCGTTGACCAGGACGTCCACCCGCGTGCGATCTTTGGTCGAGAGCAGCGCGGAACGGACCAGCCCGCTGATTTCCACCCACTGG
>Ga0075522_10003921_pt1 | contig 10759 bp, 7 predicted proteins | sample NGEPerA_FD_74796 | JGI IMG/M metagenome (GOLD analysis project Ga0075522, IMG submission 74796) | Arctic peat soil microbial communities from the Barrow Environmental Observatory site, Barrow, Alaska, USA - NGEE PermafrostL2-A | ecosystem: Environmental > Terrestrial > Soil > Wetlands > Peat ...
GCCGCCGCGCTGCTCGCGGCCCTCGTGTTCCTGGAATGGGCGGTGCTGGCCAATCCCGACATGCTGGTGGTGCCGGGCGGCGCCATACCGGGCATCGGACCGCACGCCACCGACGGCTCCGTCTCATTGCATCTGACATCGGCGGCGATCTTCGCAGTCGGGTTCGGCGTCGCGGGATTTCTGGCGCAGGGCCGCTCGGTCAGCGCCATCATTCCGGTGGTCTGGTCGGCCGCCGGGGTGTTCACCCCGCTAGCGCTGTTGATCGCGCTCTATGCGCGCATCGCGCATCTCGATCGCTCGATACCGTTTGCGATCCTTGCCGTGCTGCTTGCCGCCGCGTTCGGCGCCGCCACCGAAATGCTCGACCGGCGCGAGCACCGGCCTGGATTGCAAATCTCGGTCGCGCTGTTCGCCACGGGCACGCTGAGCGCGCTGGCGCTGGCGCTGACGTTTGCGCTCGACAAGGGCATGCTTTCGATCGCGATTGCGCTGATGTCGGTCGCGACGGCCTGGATCTCGATGCAGCGGCCGATCCCATTCCTGCGCTCGCTGGCGGCGATTCTCGCAGGGATCGTCGTGATGCGCACCGTGTACGAACCGCGCATCGCCGGCGACGCGGTCGGCGATACTCTGATCTTCAACTGGCTGCTCTGGGGCTATGGCGTACCGGCGGCATCATTCTGGGCCGGCAGCATCTTCCTGCGCCGGCGCGGCGACGACGCGCCGCAGCGCGCGGTGGAGTCGGCGGCGATCCTGTTCACGGTGCTGCTGGTGTTCATGGAAATCCGCCATGCCGTCAACGGCGGCAATGTCTATCGCGACACCGCGGGGCTCGTCGAGGTGAGCTTGCATGTTTGCTCGGCGCTCGCGATGGCGATCGGGCTGGAGCGGCTGCGGATCCGCACCGGCAGCGTGGTTCACAATATCAGCGCGATATTGCTGACGGTCTATGCCGGCCTCAGCATCGTGTTCGGCCTGCTGATACTGGAGAACCCGGTCTTTCTCTGGCCGATCGACGTCGGCGGCGGCTTCATCAATCTGATCCTGCTCGGCTACGCGATCCCCGCGGTGCTGGCGCTGCTATTGTCCTACGCGGTGGCGGGCCGACGCCGCGCCGTTTACGGCAACACCATCGCCGGCTTCGCGCTGGTGCTGGCGCTGAGCTATCTCAGCCTGGAAATTCGCAGGCTCTATCACGGGCCGGTGCTGACCCACGGCGCCACCACGGGTGCGGAGCAATACACCTACTCGATCACCTGGCTCGCATTCGGTGTCGTGCTGCTGGCGATCGGCATCCTGTTCAACTCGCAGCGCGCCCGGCTGGCGTCCGCCGTGGTGATCGCGCTGACGATCGTAAAGGCCTTCCTGATCGATATGTCGACGCTGACGGGGGTCTACCGCGCGCTGTCGTTCATGTGCCTGGGGCTGGTGCTGGTGGCGATCGGCTGGCTCTACCAGCGCATCCTGTTTCGCAGGCAGTCGCAACCGCCCGCGGCCACGGCAATGTCACCGGGAGGCTGAAGCGTTTTCGAGCGAAGTGGATGCCGGTTCGCGTGAAGAAAACGCGTCAAAAGAACAATCTGGAGTTTCGGTTCCGAACCGAAACTCTAGGCCGCCCTGACCGTGTCGAGGAATTTTCCGACTTCGAGCTTGAGACGGTTGCTCTCGCCCGACAGCGAGCGCGCCGCCGAATGAACCTGCGAGGAAGCCGATCCGGTTTCGCTGGCGCCGTGCTGGACGTCGGTGATGTTGGAACTGACCTGCGAGGTGCCCTGCGCGGCATGCTGGATGTTGCGGGAGATTTCCTGGGTTGCCGCGCCCTGCTCCTCCACCGCGGCGGCGATCGTCGCGGAGATTTCCGACATCAGGCCGATGGTGTCGCCGATTTCCTTGATCGCGCCGACCGATTCCTGGGTCGCGGCCTGGATCCCGCTGATCTGCTGGCTGATCTCGTCGGTCGCTTTGGCGGTCTGTTCCGCCAGCACCTTGACCTCCGACGCCACCACCGCAAAGCCGCGGCCGGCCTCGCCCGCGCGCGCAGCCTCGATGGTAGCGTTGAGCGCCAGAAGATTGGTCTGCCCCGCGATGGTGTTGATCAATTCGACCACGTCGCCGATCCGGCTCGCCGCCTTGGACAATTCGGCGACGCGCGCGTTGGTTTTTTGTGCCTGCTCCACCGCGTCGCTGGCGACCCGCGAGGATTCCTGGACCTGGCGGCTGATCTCGCCGACCGACGAGGTCAATTGCTCGCTGGCGGACGCCACCGACTGCACATTGGTAGAGGCTTCCTCGGACGCAGTCGCAACCATGGTCGCGAGTTTTTCGGACCGCTCGGCCGTCGTCGTCAAGGTGACGGCGGACGCCTCCAGCTCGGTAGCCGCCGACGATACCGTGTCAACGATCTCGCCGACCGCGCTTTCGAATTCGTCGGCCAGCCTGTTCATGTCGGCCTTGCGCTGATCGGCGTGCCGCCGCTCGGCTTCCTGCTGCTCGGCGCGCAACCGCTCGGCCTCGACCATGTTGTTCTTGAACACTTCGACCGCGCCGGCCATCTCGCCGATCTCGTCCTTGCGGCCGAGGCCCGGTATCGCTACGGCGACATCGCCGCCGGCGAGCCTGATCATGACCCGGACCATGGCCGAGAGCGCCCGCGAGATCGAACGGCCGATCAGCGCCGATACGCCGGACACCAGCAGGACCCCCAGGGCAAAAGCGATCAGCATCCATGTCCTGACCGTGTCGCGCGTGGCCGTCTCGGCTGCCTCGGCCTCGGTGTAAAGCCGATCGATTCCCTGACCTATCTCGGTGACGACGGGTTCGATCCTGTGGAACGTCTTCATCATGCTGGCGTCGTATTCAGCGGTTTTCTGCGCGGCTTCGACTCAGGCCGTGAACCCGCTCTGGTACTTCTCGAGCTTCTGGGTGATTTCGGCGGTGACGTCCGGAGAAACGTCAGCCGTCGTCAGCACCTTCACGAATTCCGCCGCGGCCTTCTTCAGTTCGCCTGCGTATTTCTGGTCGCGCCGCAGCATGAAGTCCTTCTCATGCCGGCGCATCATCAGCATCCAGCTGGTCAGCCGCGGATTGTCGATGTCCTTGAGCCGCGCCTCGATATCGTGAACCGCATTGCGCAGCGATCCCGACAGGCCCATCGTCTCATTGAGGCCGAGCTTGAGCTCGGCGACGACCAGGGCGGCGAAATCGCTGGCGTAGCTTTTAAAGCCCTCGCGCACGACTTTGACCTTCTCGGACAGCGCGCTGACGCCGGAGGACTGGATCAGGGTTTGCAACCGGTCGAAGTCGCGGTCGATGGTGACCATCAGTTCGGCGTGGGCCTTGGCGTAGGACTCATTGCGGCGCTGCTGGAAATTCTTTTCGTTGCGGCGCGCTTCCAGCATATCGATCAGGAGTTGCTTGTTGAGATCGGAGATCGCACGGGCGTTGACTGCGACGGCGCGGGAGGCCTCCTGCGACCGGCTGCCGATCTGGTAGATCGCGCCGAAGGCCAGCAGTCCCAGCAGGCCGACAAGACCGATCGCCATGACCTTGTGGGTCAGGCGCAAATGAAACCGGTTCATCGTAAAAACCTCATTGTCTTAAAAAAATGCGAACCGTCGCGCCGGCGAAAATGCGCCAGCGGATACCACACAATATTTCTGAATGATTAATATCTGTCTAAAGATTATGCATATCAGGGTTGAGGCCGCTGCGGCCGCAACCTCGCTCGGCGTAGACCGCGCCAGGGATTGGAGCTTTCGGGGAGCTAAATATTCAGGGGCCGGTTCCCGCAGGAGCCGACCCTTGTGCATATCTTTGACGTTCAAAAGTGACGCGTCTAACCTCAGTGCATCAAGCCGCTCTGACGGTGGAAAGGAACTTGCCGACCTCGAGCTTGAGGCGGTTGCTGTCGCTGGACAGCGACTGCGCTGCCGAAAGCACCTGGGTCGACGCCGATCCGGTCTCGCCGGCGCCGCGCTGCACGTCGACAATGTTGGACGAGACCTGCTGGGTGCCTTGGGCCGCCTGTTGCACGTTGCGGGAAATCTCCTGGGTCGCTGCGCCCTGCTCTTCCACCGCGGCCGCGATGGTCGAGGAAATCTCCGACAGCCGCTCGATGGTGCCGCTGATCTCCTTGATGGCGCCGACCGAATCCTGCGTCGCCGCCTGGATGCCGGTGATCTGCTGGCCGATCTCGCCGATGGCTTTCGCGGTCTGCTCCGCCAGCGCCTTCACCTCGGAAGCCACGACCGCAAACCCGCGGCCGGCTTCACCGGCGCGCGCCGCCTCGATGGTGGCGTTGAGCGCCAGCAGGTTGGTCTGGCCGGCGATGGTGTTGATCAGTTCGACCACATCGCCGATACGCGCCGCGGCTTTGGACAGTTCGCTGACGCGATCATTGGTTTTGCGGGCCTGTTCGACGGCTTCGCCGGCCATCCGCGCCGATTCCTGCACCTGGCGGCTGATCTCGTTGACGGAGGACGCCATCTCTTCGGTGGCGGAAGCCACCGACTGCACGTTGGTGGAAGCTTCCTCCGAAGCGGCGGCCACCGCGCTGGTCACCTCCTGGGTCCTCACGGCGGTCGAGCTCAGCGTGCTGGCGGAGGCCTCGAGTTCGGTCGAGGCCGACGACACCGTTTCGATGATCTCGCCGACCGCGCCCTCGAATTGATCGGCAAGCTTGATCATGTCCTGCTTGCGCTGGACCAGGGCTCGCTGCTCGGCTTCCTTCTGCTCCGCCTCCATCCGGATTTTGGTCAATCCGTTTTCCTTGAAAACCAGCGCGGTCTTGGCAACATCACCGACTTCGTCCTTGCGCTCGGTACCGCCGATATCGACATCGAAACGCCCTTCGGCAAGCGACTGCAGCAAGCGGATCGGCTTGGAGACACCATACTGACCGATCAGGAAGCCAAACAGCAATCCGACCACGACGCCGACAACGGAAAAGGTGATCATCAGGTGGTTGGCCGACTCGTATTCGCTGGCGGAGTCCTTGGCGAGTTGGGGGGAACCGATGGCGCTTTTTCAGCATGGCGTTTCGGCGATCAACCGGATGCGAAACACCGGCTTCTTCGCCTCGTCCAGCAACTCCATCTGCCACTCGGCATTTTGTTTCAGGCTACGGGAAATGCCGCCAACGAGGTTGGCGCAAACCTTGGTCATCTCGGCCCAGGCGGCGTCGCGGCTTTCGAATTCCGATCCCAGGTCGGCGGCGCCGGAATAGCGACCATGACTGATGCGGAAATAATAAAGTGACATGTAAAACCCATTTGCGGGCCGCCCCTAAAGCCCTTCATTATCTCCAAAACTGGAGCGGAAGTCGCTACCAAGAGATGAAATCAAACCCCCGTATGACTACGGCATCGCCGCAGGTGCAGCAGGGCCGCCGCCTGATTCCGCCGGTTCCCGGGACAGCAATGCACAACGGAAAATTTGGCAGCGCGATGGCGGCTCAATCCGGCACGGTCACTGCCGTGAATTGCGCCGTGACGGCGGCGGCGTCACTCGGTCGAGCGACGGAGTTCCGGAGCGCTTTCGGATTTCGCCGGCTCCGGCTTTGGTTCGGATTTGACCGGCTCGATTCCGGCGCTCTCGACGCGCGGCGTCTCCACCCGCGCCGACATTTCGGTGCGCGGAGCCTCGCTCGATGGCTCGAACCGATGCAGCGAGCGCGGCCGCGCCACCGCACGGGCCATCATCATCTGAGCGGCGCCGCCCTGATGATGGAAATCGCAATAGGCGAAGCCCATGCCCGACACCGAGCCACGGAAGCTGACTTCGTCCTTCCTGTCGAGGTTGAAGCACGGCTCGAACGGAATGCCCTTGATCGACGCGCACACCGCCTGGCCGCGGATCTGAAGCGTATTGCCGGGCAGCCGGATATGGCGCACCGGGCCGGAACCGGAAAACTGCACCGAGCCGATCGCGCCCATGTCATCGAGGATCCGGCCCGCGCCGCGGGTGCCGTCGAAGCAGGTGAACACGAAGACCTTGCCGGCCACGAACTTGCGGGCTTCGTCGGCGTTCATCATGCCGCCAAGCGCAGGCGCGATCATCGCGGCAGCCGTGATCGTTCCCAACACCAAACGCGCAAGCATGCTGTAACTCCAACTCACCGAGCGCGGGCAACCGCCGGATGGTTCTTTACCCGCTGCTTACCATATCAACCGTGGCAACATTGGAGCAGGTTGGTTGGTAAAGTCTGAACGTTGTTAGACAATTTTTACCACGATGCGGCCGCGAACCTGCCCGGCGAGGATTTTGGCGCCGGCCGCGATGACTTCGTCCAGCCCGATTTCGTGAGTGATTTCAGTGAGTTTAACCCGATCCAAATCGCTGGCCAGCCGGTTCCACGCCACCTTGCGCCGTTCGATCGGACACATCACGGAATCGATGCCCAACAGACACACACCCCGCAAAATGAACGGCGCCACGGATGAAGGCAGGTCCATGCCCGCCGCCAGGCCGCACGCGGCAATGGCGCCGCCATATTTCGTCATCGACAGCAGATTGGCGAGTGTGGTCGAGCCGACGCTGTCGATGCCGCCTGCCCAACGCTCCTTGGCCAGCGGCTTGGCCGGACCGGAGAGTTCGCTGCGATCGATCACTTCGGAAGCGCCGAGGCTTTTCAGATACTCCGTTTCCGACACCCGGCCGGTCGAGGCGATGACATGATAGCCGAGCTTGGAGAGGACCGCGGTCGCAACCGAGCCGACGCCGCCCGCAGCGCCGGTGACGACGATCGGGCCATCGCTCGGCGTCAGGCCATTGTTTTCCAGCGCCAGCACCGAGAGCATCGCGGTGTAGCCGGCGGTGCCGATCGACATCGCCTCGCGGGTCGACATGCCCTCCGGCAAGCGAACCAGCCAATCGCCCTTGACGCGCGCCTTTTCGGCGTAGGCGCCGAGGTGGGTCTCACCCATGCCCCAGCCGTTGCAGATCACCTTGTCGCCGGCCTTCCATTGCGGGTGCGACGATTGCTCGACCGTGCCCGCGAAATCGATGCCGGCGATCATCGGGAAGCGCCGCACCACAGGCGCCTTGCCCGTGACCGCGAGGCCATCCTTGTAGTTCAAGGTCGACCATTCCACCCGAACCGTGACGTCGCCCTCCATCAATTCGGTTTCGTCGAATTGGGTGAGCGCAACGGTGGTGCCTTTTTCCGCCTTGTCGATCCTGATCGCCTTGAACGTTGCCAACGCCAACTCCTCGCCAATAGATGGTACGAATTTCCTGCAGATTGAACGGATCAGGCCGGTTGCGCAACCACCCGCGCGACCGGTTTCTCGACGATCGGCAGGTTGATCAGCGCAGACAGCACGCCGAGCGTCACCGACAACCACCAGATCGGCGTGTAGGAACCGAACTTTTCGAACACAATGCCGCCAAGCAAAACACCGAGGAAGCCGCCGACCTGATGGCTGAAGAATGCGAAGCCATACAACGTCGCAAGCCAGCGCGTCCCGAACATCAGCGCCACCAGGCTCGAGGTCGGCGGCACGGTCGAGAGCCAGGTCAGACCGGTCACGACGCCGAACGCCACCGCAGAGAAGGTGGTGATCGGAAACGAGATGAACGCCACGATCGACAACGCGCGGACCAGATAGATCGCCGACAGGATGTAGCGTTTCGGCAGACGGTTCTGCAGCCAGCCGACGCTGAGCGAGCCGATGATGTTGAAAAGGCCGACTGCGGCGATCACCCAGCCGCCGGTCTGCACCGGCAGGCCGCGATCGACCAGATAGGCCGGCAGATGCACGGTGATAAACGCCAGTTGGAATCCGCAGGTGAAGAATCCGAGCACCAGCAGCACATAGGAGCGGTGGCCGAACGCCTCGGCGAGCGCGTGCCTGAAGGTCTGCTGTTCGGTAACGGTGGCGTTCGCCGAAGCCGACCGCGGAGTTGCCAGCGCCAGCGACAGCGGCACCACCAGCAGCATCAAACCCGCGAACACGATCAGCGCCGTGGGCCAGCCGAAATTGTCGAGCATCGCGACGCCGAACGGCGCAAACAGGAATTGCCCGAACGATCCGGCCGCGGTACCGGCGCCAAGCGCGACGCTGCGCCATTCTGCCGGCAGAAGTTTTCCGAATGCCGACAGCACGAGGTTGAACGAGCAGCCCGACAATCCAAGGCCGATCAGAACACCGGCGCTGAGGTCGAGCGACAGAGGTGTCGCCGCATAGCGCATCAGGATCAAGCCGGCGGCATACAACACTGCGCCGGCAGAAATGACCCGCAAAGTACCAAAACGGTCGGCGATCGCGCCGGAGATCGGCTGCCCGAGGCCCCACAGCAGGTTCTGGATCGCGAGCGCCAGACCGAAGACATCACGACCCCAGGAAAATTCGCGGCTCATCGGCTGCATGAAAAAGCCGAAGGTCGAGCGCGGCCCGAAGGTCAGCATGCCGATCAGGCAGCCGCACACCACGATCACCAGCGGCGTGCGCCACGTCGCGGCCTCCGAAACCGGACGTCGATTGCCTTCGGTCTCAGCCATGCCATTCCTCAATGTTGAGTCGCTCGCCGGGAAAATTCGACGCCGCACGCGATACGGTCCGATATTTCGGGCTGCGGCGAAGTTAATGCAATAGCATGGAAACCCCAATGGCGATTGCCGTGAAATCACCTCCGGAAGACAGCGTTGCGATCCACCGATGGCAGACCCGACAATTTAACAATCCGGACGGCTGGTGAAGACGAGACGACCATGCTATGTTATTTGCTCGTTATGAGAATAAGTAACTTCCTCGTGACGCTCCAAACCTTGCGCTCTGTTGCGGCTTGGTTTGGCTAAATCGATCAAGCTGCTGTTTTGCTGAAAGCCGGCCCATCGAGGCCGATTTCTCAGAGGACGAATATGCTCCCGTTGAGCATATCAAGCCACGGAAGGAAACTCACATGCCTATCGCTGGAATCTACGGCCCCGATGATTTTGAAAAGCCAGCCTGTCACGCCGACATCCCACCGCGTCACCACGTCATCACGCGCGCGCAGGCGCTCCCAATGCCGGCGCTGGAATGGACCGCCGAGGTCGAGCGTGCCACCGCGCATCTTTATGAGCGGGTCAAGAAAGTGATCTCGCCGGTCGAGTGGCCGTTCATGGCGCCTTACGTCAAGGCGATCAACGAACTGAAACGAGAGCGCAATGCGGTCATCCTGGCGCACAATTACCAGTCGCCGGAGATTTTCCATTGTGTTGCCGATATCGGCGGAGACTCGCTGCAGCTCGCGATCGAAGCCACCAAGGTGAAATCCGTGCGGCGTGCACTTCATGGCGGAGACTTCGAAGCTCCTGAACCCCGACAGGACCGTCCTGATCCCGGATTCGCGCGCCGGCTGTTCGCTCGCCTCGAGCATATCGGGCGACGACGTGCGACTGCTGCGCGAACGCTTTCCCGGCGTGCCAGTCGTCGCCTATGTCAACACATCGGCCGAGGTGAAGGCGGAGGTCGACATCTGCTGCACATCGTCGAACGCGCTGCAGGTGGTCGAAAGCCTCAACGCATCCAGCGTGATCTTTTTGCCGGACCAGTATCTGGCCAAATACGTCGCGTCGAAAACCAACGTCAGGATCATCGCCTGGAAAGGCGCCTGCGAGGTGCATGAGCGTTTCACGGGCGAAGAGTTGCGCGCTTACCGCGAAGCCGATCCGTCGGTGCAGATCATCGCGCATCCGGAATGCCCGCCCGACGTGCTGGCGGAGGCCGACTTCACCGGCTCGACCGCGCACATGATCGACTGGGTCCGCGACAGGCGTCCCAAACGCGTGGTGATGATCACCGAATGCTCGATGGCCGACAATGTTCAGGCCGAGTTGCCGGATGTCGAGATGATGCGGCCGTGCAATCTGTGCCCGCACATGAAGCGGATCACGCTGCCCAGGATATTGGACAGCTTGCTTGGCCTGCGTGAGGAAGTCACCATCGATCCTGCGATCGCGGCAAGAGCGCGGCAGTCGGTGCAGCGGATGATCAACCTGAAAAACTGATCGGCGTCACGACATATGCGGGGGCAACGGAAAATGGAGGTCAACAATGCCGAACCGAAATCATGAAGTTATCCGTAATGCCAGCGACGTCGTCATCGTTGGCGGCGGCCTTGCCGGACTGTTTTGCGCCTTGAAACTGGCGCCGCGCCCGGTGACGGTGATCTCCGCGGCTCCGCTCGGTGAAGGCGCCTCGACGGCATGGGCACAAGGCGGCATCGCGGCCGCGATTGCCGAAGGCGACAGCCCGGAAGCGCATGCCGCCGATACGATTGCCGCCGGCGCCGGCCTGGTCGACGAAACCATCGCCCTTGGGCTGGCGCGCGAGGCCGGCGTGCGTATCCACGATCTCCTGCGCTTTGGTGTGCCGTTCGATCGCGACCTCGAAGGCCGGCTCGCGGTGTCGCAGGAAGCCGCCCACTCCGCGCGCCGCATCGTTCATGTACGCGGCGACATGGCCGGCAAGGCAATCATCGCGGCGTTGATCCAAGCCGTGCGCGCGATACCCTCGATCCGGGTGATCGAGGGTTATGTTGCCGAAGCGCTGTTAGCCGAAGGCGATACGGTCACGGGTCTGCAGTTGCGTCCGACCGCCGACGTCACCGCAAAAGCTCTGACCATCGCGGCGCCGGCGGTGGTGCTGGCAACCGGTGGCATCGGGCATCTCTACGCCGTCACGACGAATCCGACTGAAGCCATCGGTCTCGGACTTGCGATCGCGGCACGCGCCGGAGCCGTGATCGCCGATCCGGAATTCGTGCAGTTTCACCC
>Ga0075522_10003922_pt1 | contig 10759 bp, 10 predicted proteins | sample NGEPerA_FD_74796 | JGI IMG/M metagenome (GOLD analysis project Ga0075522, IMG submission 74796) | Arctic peat soil microbial communities from the Barrow Environmental Observatory site, Barrow, Alaska, USA - NGEE PermafrostL2-A | ecosystem: Environmental > Terrestrial > Soil > Wetlands > Peat ...
CAGAGGTCGCGACGCTAGCCGACCTGGGCGGCGATCGCAGCCCCTATTCGCGCCGGCGACCGCCGAGCCCGCCAGGGATCAGCCGCCGATCCGCACCTCCCCCGATCCGGCGACGTGCTTGGTCACCGAGCCGGTGACCCGGCCGACAGTGACGTCGCCGGAACCGGCGATCGAGGCTTCCAGGCTCTGAGCGACACCGGAGAACAGCACATCGCCCGAGCCCGACACCGACACCCGCATCTCCGTCGCCTCGCCGCCATGGGCGCGGACATCGCCGGAGCCGGCGACGTGGACCCGCAGCGGCCCGTGGATGGCGGCCGCCTCGATATCGCCCGATCCGGAGGTGGCGGCGGTGAGGCCGCCGCGGATTTCGCGGGTGTGGATGTCGCCCGACCCCGAGATGCGCAAGTCGGCCGACCCCGCCGCGCCGGTCCGCGCGTCGCCGGAGCCGGAGATCGAGATGCGCATCGGTCCAGCCACATTGGCCACCGTCCACCCGCCGCAGCCGCCGATCCGCAGATCGACGCTGCCGCTGCGGCCGATCGCGCCGAAGACCGTATCGCCGGCCCCGACATCGACGTCCATCGGCGCGTGGACGACCACCTGGGGCAGGTCGGCGAGATCGAAGTCGCCGAGGCCGAAGACGAACACCCGGGTGTGGCCGAAGGCGGTGTGGCAGCCGTGCGGCCGCATGGTCAGGCCGCCGTCGATCACCACCCGGTCGCCATCCCGGCTGATCCTCAGCGGCAGGCGCGGGTTGGCGCGGGTCACGGTCACCGTGATATCCGGGCGGGCTTCGGGAAGGACGGTCACCCGCGCCACCGCGTGATCGATCTCCACCATCGGCGCGGCCGCCGCGGCGCCGCAGGCCGCGCTCGCCGCCAGGACGAGCGCCGTCGTCAGGAAGTCTCGCATCTGTTGCTTGCCTCGCTCACCAGTCGATGAGCAAGGCTACGCCGCTGATCTCGCGGGGGCAGCTTAATTCGCGGTCATGGTCGGGGCTGGTGGAGCGGGTAGCGGGAATCGAACCCGCATATTCAGCTTGGAAGGCTGCTGCACTACCATTGTGCTATACCCGCATTCGCCTTGAGGGAACCGCGTGGTGGGGGAAGCAGGACTCGAACCTGCGAAGGCGTACGCCAGCGGATTTACAGTCCGCCCCCTTTGCCGCTCGGGACATTCCCCCGACGCGAGTCCTTCAGAATACGAACCGACCGCTCCGCCGTCATGAAAACCCTGGCCATCACCGTCCCTCGCGATGGTAAGGAACCCATTTCGAGCAAACGCTTGCCCGGGCCTCATTTTGGAGCGCGTCTTATAGTGACCTCGAACCGGCAACGCAACGAGCGCCGGGACCCCCGCGGACGCCCCGCCGCCGGTCCCGATCACGCCGCCGGCCTCGGTCACCGGCGACGGCTGGAAGAGGCTCAGGCGGAATGGATCTGGGGGTGGCACGCGGTCGCCGCGGCGCTGGAGAACCCCCGGCGCGAACCGCTCAAGCGCCTCGTCGCCACCGCCGAGCGCGCCCGCCGTCTGGCCGAAGCCGACCCCTCCCGGCCGATCGAGATCCTCGATGGGCCGGCCATCGCCCGCCTCCTGCCGGCCGGCGCGATTCACCAGGGGGTCGCCCTGCGGATCCCGCTGATCGAACCTCTCGACCTGGCGGAACTGGGACGCCCGGCCGCCGGCTTCCTGGTCATGCTCGACCAGGTGACCGACCCCCAGAACGTCGGCGCCGTGTTCCGCAGCGCCGCCGCCCTGGGCGCGCGGGGGGTGATCGTCCAGGACCGCCACGCCCCGCCGCTGGCCGGCGCCCTGGCCAAGGCGGCGGCGGGCGCCATCGACCGCGTCGCCCACGCCCGGGAGGTCAATCTGTCGCGCGCCCTGGACCGTCTGGAAGCCATGGGCTGGCGCGCCGTCGGCCTGGATTCGGCGGCGGCCGAGGAGCTGGCCTCGGTGCTGGACGGCGGCCCGACGGTGATCGTCCTGGGGTCCGAAGGCGAGGGTCTGCGCCGTCTGGTCCGCGAGCACTGCGACGCCCTGGCGCGGATCGCCATGCCCGGAGGCTTCGAAAGCCTGAATATCGCCGCCGCGGCGGCCATCGCCCTCTACGAGGCCAGCCGCGCCGGCTCGGGAGCGAGACCCTGAGCGCGCTCCTGGCTCACTGGAGCGCGCCCCTCGCCGCCTTCTTCCAGGTGGTGCTGATCGACCTGACGCTGGCCGGCGACAACGCGGTGGCCGTCGGGCTCGCGGCGGCCGGCCTGCCCCACCGGCTCCAGCGCCGGGCGATCGTGCTCGGCCTGGGCGCGGCGGTGGTGATGCTGAGCGGCTTCGCCCTGGTGGCGGTGCAGCTCCTGAAGCTTGTCGGTCTTCTGCTGGCCGGCGGCCTGCTGCTGCTGTGGGTGTGCTGGAAGATGTGGCGCGACCTCATCCGCCAGGGCCGCGCCCAGGAGGCCCTGGGCGAAGCGGTGCTGGAAGGGACCGATGTTCCGGCCCCAAAGAAAGCCAAGACGCTGCTGCGCGCCCTGATCCAGATCCTCATCGCCGACCTCTCGATGTCGCTGGACAACATCCTGGCGGTGGCCGGCGCGGCGCGGCAGCACCCGCAGGTGCTGGTCTTCGGCCTCATCCTGTCGATCACCCTGACCGGCTTCGCCGCCGCCTGGATCGCCAGGTTCCTGCACCGCAGCCCGTGGCTGGGCTACATCGGCCTGATCATCGTCCTCTACGTCGCCGGCTCGATGATCTGGCAGGGCTCACGCGATGTGCTGGCCGACGTCCACCATCACCACGTCGGGAGGGAGAGTCGCCACGTCTGGGGTGGGCCGCGCGTTGTTCTTAGCTCTTCCCCCGTCGGGGGAAGTGTCGCGGCGCCTTTTCTCGCGCCGTGACGAAGGGGGTTCTCCGCAGCGCCGGCGCTGCGGAACACCCCCTCCACCCCCACCCCTACGGTGGAGGAGCTATACGCCAGCGATTCTGAGACGTGTGAATGACGTAGTCTTACTGCGTCATAACCGTAGCGCGGGCTTCCAGCCCGCTCTTGCGCTGATCGGAACGGCTTCTCTTTGGACTTCTCAGCGAGAGATTCCGCGTCAACGAAAGAAAAAAGAGCGGGCTGACAAACCCCGCGCTACGGAAAAGCAACGCCGGTATAGCGGCGCGGCCAATGCATTGCGCCTTTCTGACGCAGTAAGAGTAGCCCCACGAAGGGGAGGAATTTTGATCCGTGGTTCCGAAATGTGTGCATACGCGAGCCATCACGTCGCGCCGCCGAAGCGGGCGGACCAGGCGGCGATGTCGGCGTCTTCGATCTTCCGGAAGAGCACGTCGGGGGTGGTGACCTTGCGGCCGGGCGGCAGGCGCGAGAGTTCGGCGCGGGCGTCGTCGGAGGGCCAGGGGGCCGGCCAGGTTTCGCCGAGGGCCGCGGCGATGGTCTCGGCCGCGAACGGGATCACCGGCGCGGAGACACGGGCGATCAGGGCGGCGAGGTTGAGGGCGGTGCGGACGATCATCGCCGCTCTCGCTGGGTCGGTCTTGATCGCGGTCCACGGCGCGGCTTCCTGGAGATACTCGTTGCCCAGCACCCACAGGGCGCGCAGGGCCTGGGCGCTCTTGCGCACCTCGATAGCCTCGAACTGGGCGGTGATCTCGGCGAGGCGTTCGGTGACCTGGGCGTAGAGGCGCGCCTCCAGTTCTCCCGGCTCGCCGCCGTCGGGCACGATGGCGTCGAACCGCGCCTCGCAGAACTTCAGGACGCGGTTGACGAAGTTGCCCAGCACGTCGGCGAGATCGCGGTTCACCGAGGAAACCAGCTGCTCCCAGGTGAAGGCGGTGTCGGAGTGTTCCGGACTGTTGGCGGTGAGGTGCCAACGCCAGCAGTCGGGCGGCAACAGCTCCAGGGCGGCGTCCATGAACACGCCGCGGTGGTTGGAGGTCGAGAACGGCTGGCCATACCAGTTGAGCCAGTTGAACGCCTTGAGGGTATCGACGCTCTTCCACGGCTCGCCCGAACCGATGATGGTGGCCGGGAACATCACCGTGTGGAAGGCGACGTTGTCCTTGCCCATGAACTCGATATAGCGGACGTCTCCCGCCCCGGCGTCGGTGCGCCACCAGCGCCGCCAGTCGCCGCCGCCGGCGTCGGCCCACTCCTGCGTGCCGGCGATGTATTCGATCGGGGCGTCGAACCAGACATAGAACACCTTGTCCTCGAAGCCGACGCGCGGCTGGCCGCCGCGGGTCACCGGCACGCCCCAGGCGAGGTCGCGGGTGATGCCGCGGTCGATCAGACCCTCGTCGAGGTGCTTGCCCGCGATCGAGCGGGCGAAGCTCGGAAACGTCGCCTTCGAATCCAGCCAGGCGCGGATCGGCGCCTGCAGTTTCGACAGCCGCAGATAGAGGTGTCGGGTCTCGCGAATCTCCAGGTTTCGCGACCCGGAAACCACCGAATAGGGATCGATCAGATCGACCGGGTCGAGCAGGGAGCTGCAGTTGTCGCACTGATCGCCCCTGGCCTTGCCGTAGCCGCAGACCGGGCAGGTTCCTTCGATATAACGGTCGGGCAGAAATCGGCTGTCGTCGATCGAATAGACCAGGCGGTCGGTCCGCTCCTCGATGAGGCCGTTGTCCTCGAGGACATCGGCGAAGTGCTGGGTCAGGCGCCTGTTCTGTGGTGAGGACGATCGGCCGAACCAGTCCCAGGACATGCCGAAGGCGCGGCCGATGTCGTGCTGGGCCCGGTGCTGCTCTTCGCAGTAAGTGAACACGTCCTGCCCGGCGGCGGCGGCGGCGAGTTCGGCCGGCGTGCCGTGCTCGTCGGTGGCGCAGATGTAGAGCACCTCGGCGCCCCGCGCGCGCTGAAAGCGGGCTTGGACGTCGGCCGGCAGCAGGGATCCCGCCAGGGTGCCCAGGTGCTTGACGCCGTTGATGTACGGCAGGGCCGAGGTGATCAGGATGCGGGACATGGCCGGCGCATATAGGCCGGGGGGTGGGGATTTCCCAAGTGGCCGGGATGAGCTATATCAGCACGTATATCATTACTGACGGAGACTGAAGTGGTTCATGTGGTCACCATCAACCGACCCGATGTCGTGGCGTTGATCGAGGAGGCGGCCGGCCGGATGACCGGGGGCAACAAGACCGCGGCCGTGGCGCTGGCCCTCCGCCACCTGCTGGCTCACGAGCGTCGCGAGGGATCGCTGTTCGCTCGCCACGCCGGCAGCGTGCGGGTTCGTCCCGGCGTCGATCTCCTGGCCCCCGTCTTGGATGTCGAACCGGACGCCGAGAGCGGCCGAGAGATCGAGCGGTGACCGACGATCTGCTGCTCGACACCCATATCGCGCTCTGGCTGGAGAGCGGCGACGATCGCCTGAGCCCGCCGACCCGCGCCCTCATCGACGGATGCTGGAAGCAGGGCGGGACCATCTTCCTCAGCGCCGTGACCGCCTGGGAGATCGCCCTCCTCGTTGAGGCCGGTCGCATCGACCTCGATGTCGATGCGGTGGCGTGGGTGGAACGCTTCCTGGCCTACCCGGGTATGAGCGCCGCCCCGCTGAGCTGGCGCGCGGCCGCCGGCGCCTATGGCTTTGGATCTTTCGCGCACCGCGATCCCGCCGACCGCCTGCTGATCGCCACGGCCATCGAACTGGGCTGTCCTCTGGTGACCCATGACGAGAAGATCACCGCCTTCGCCACGAGACACGGCGATCGATACGGATTTGCCGCCAGGAGACGCTGAAGGCGGCGCGCCGGCCGGCGTGTTGCCAGGGCCCGCCACGATGCGGGCCTCTCGGACGAACAGCTTCGCCGCCTCAGCCACGGGCATGAACATCCGGCCCGATATTCTCGGCAGGCGTTGAAACCCGTAGGATTGATAGAACGCCTCCGCCGCCTCGTCCTTGGCATCGACGACCACGGCGAAGCTGGCGATATCGCCGCGGAGCACCCGACTGAAGGCGTCCAGGAGCATCAGTTCGCCGACGCGGCGGCGCCGATGCCGAGCGTCCACCGCCAGGCGACCGATCAGCGTCGCGGGGGCTACGGGATAGCGCGGCAGGCGCCTGGCCACGGCCTCGGGCAGATCGGCCATGATGATCGACGCCGAGGAAAGAGTGTAGAACCCGATCGGCGCGGATGGGCCATCGGCGACGACCACGAAACTCGAGGCCAAGCGTCGATGGACATCCTGGCCGGCCTGCGTGCGGAAATAGCGATCCAGCGCCTCGGCCCCGCTGGCGAAGGCGCCGCGATCATGCCCGCTGTCGAGAGGTTCGATCCGCAGCGACGCCAACGGCGGCCCGATCAGGCGCCGAAAGTCTCGAGATAACGGCGCGCCGCCGCGCGAAGCCGAGCCGACGGTTCGCGCGGATTGAGCAGGGCCTCGGCGAAAGCGCGGCTCGATTCCGCATCGAGTTGAATGGTTCTCGCATCCTCCAGGGTCCGCACCGCGGCCTCATGGACGCTGGCGACGACGAAATCGGTGAGGGTTCGCCCCTGAAGCTCGGCGGCGCGCTGGAACATCGCCTTCTGGTCGCGCGATATCCGTGCTTCGAGCCGCTCATCCCGAACCCTGGGTCTCACTGTCCGCGCGGCGCCTGACTGCGGCATATCGATGCTCCGGTTGCCGACCATATGTACGGCTTTCAGCCGCACGAGACAAGAGACCTCCAAAGTTCCGGCCACCGTTGCCACGTTGGCGCCCGCCGCGGCATAAGCGTTCGTCGGCCGGCTTAGCTCAGTTGGTAGAGCAGCGCTTTTGTAAAGCGAAGGTCGCGGGTTCGAATCCTGCAGCCGGCGCCGGGTTACTGGATTGATCTATAAGGTATTTTATCGAACCGCCAGAAAACCAAGCGCGCCAGATTTGGCCAGTGGGGCACAAGTGGGGCACATTTTCGTGATGTTGCAACCGGGCTAGGCCATCAAGTTCGCCGAGCGAACCGCGCTGGGAATCGATGGCTTGAGATGGGCTCGGCTTCCGATAGCCCCGCCGATTGGCAATGGCCCCTCTTGCCGTGCCAACCCGCTCCGATGACCCGCACTTGCTGAGCCCGCAGGCCAGGCGGCGCTCGCATCCGCGTGGCGAGGGCGATCCCCATTGCAAGCCTTGCCGCCACTCCGCAAGCCCTGGCCATCGGCGGTGGCCCAGGTGGCGGCGATCTCTCCCATCATCCCCCTCCTCTTCTCCTGTCGTCATGATCACGGACACAGCGAGACGACGCGGGACCAGCCCGACAATCAGACTTGGGATAGCCCGCAGAGACTGTCTCCGCCGAGGTCATCGCTTCGCTCCTCCCCGAGCGATCGGCTCGCGACGTACTGGTAGAACCGGATAGGGAGTGGGAGCGGATCGTTTTCCAAGCCGCCCCCCCGAAATGCGGCGCGATTCCGAAAAACGTCGCCATCTGGCGTGCTCGCCCGGCCGCGAGGTCGATCGAAGGGCGCCCATTGCACGCCTTGGTCAACTCGCGCCATTAGAAGCGATCGGTGTGGTCTGACGGGGCGGGGAGCGCATGTACCAATCTGGCTTGACCATTCGGGAAGCCCTGAACGCCGTCAGCAACAATCTCTACGTCCTGCCGGCGATCCAGCGGGAGTTCGTGTGGAAGCCGGACCAGATATGCCGACTCTTCGACAGCCTGATGCAGGGCTACCCCTTTGGGACATTCCTGTTCTGGAAGGTCGCTCCGGAGAAGAGCGTCGAGTTCAAATTCTTTGGCTTCGTGCGCGACTATCACGAACGAGACGCGGCCCATTGCCCGGACCTTGGTTCGCTCCCCAATCGCGAGCTGACGGCCGTCCTGGACGGCCAGCAGCGCCTGACGGCATTGAACATCGGCCTGCGCGGATCGATGGCGGTCAAGTCGCCGGGCCTTTGGCGATCGAACCCCAAGGCGTTTCCCAAGCGCGTCCTGCACCTCGATCTGATCGCGGCGACGGGCGACGACGAGGAAGGCGAGAAATATCGCTTTGAGTTTCTGGAGCTGGACAAGGCCGCGGCCGACCTCGGGGCACTCTGGTATCCGGTTCCCAATATCCTCCCGATCGACAACCCCGCCGCCGTCTTTCAGTGGGTCCAGAAGGTGCTCGTGGCCCGGGGGATGGCCGAGGATACGACGCTTTTCGATCGGGCCAGCAACATGCTCCACCGGCTCTACGTCGTGGTCCACACGACGGGCAACCTGACGCTTTATTCGGAGCAGAGCCAGGAGATCGATCGGGTCCTGCGGATCTTCATCCGAATGAACTCGGGCGGAACGGTCCTCTCCTACTCGGACCTCTTGCTCAGCATCGCCGTGGCGCAATGGACTAAGCTCGACGCCCGGCAGGAAGTCCATGGCCTCGTCGATGACCTCAATCGGATTGAGCCGGGCTTCAACTTTTCGAAGGATTTCGTTCTAAAGGCTGGCTTGATGCTGGCCGACATCGCGAGCGTCGGCTTCAAGGTCGCGAACTTCAACCGCCAGAACATGGCGATCTTGGAGGACCTGTGGAGCGACGTCCGGCAAGCCATCACCCTTACGGTGGAGTTGGCCGGTGCATTTGGCTTATCGGAGCGCACCCTGCGCGCCGACAGCGCCCTGCTGCCCATCGCCTACTACCTCTACAAGAAGAAGCCGGCCGCCAACTGGCTGGTTCACCCTGCGTTTGCAGATGATCGTGAGCGCATCCGTGTCTGGCTGGTGCGATCGCTGTTGAAAGCGTCGGGCATCTGGGGGAGCGGCCTGGACACTCTGCTCACCGCGCTGCGCGATGTCATCCGCGATTCCCACGAGACGTTTCCGGTTGACGCCCTTCAGGAGGTGATGGCCGGCAGCGGGAAATCCCTCGATTTCGGTCCGGCGGAAATCGAGGACCTGTTGGACGTCGAATGGGGCGACCAGCGGCGCCTCTTTCCGCTCCTCTCTTTGCTATACCCCTTTATCGATCCACGACAGTCTCACCACATCGATCACATCTACCCAAGGGGCCTCCTCCAGAGACGCAAGCTCGATGCGGCCAAGTGCGATGCGACAACGATCGATCAATGTCTCGACGTACGCGATCGCTTGGCCAACCTGCAATTGCTTGGTGGGACGCTAAACATCGTCAAGAGTGATCAACCGCCCGCGACTTGGTTTGCGGCCACTTACACGAACCCATCCTCGCTACAGGAAGTGATTGATCGCCATGACCTGGGCGATCTGCCGATCGACGCCAATGACTTCCTTCGGTTCTACGAAGCCCGCCGAGCGAGGCTTCGAATCCGGCTGGCTCAACTGCTTGGCAATGCTGCGACCCCCACAGCGTCAGTAGAGGAGTTGGAGTCGGCGCCGCCATGAGCTTCCTCGCCGACCTGACGCCGCGGCCCCTGCCTCAGACCATTCCGGGTCTCGCGGTGCGGTCGCTGTTCATCGGCCAGGGGCAGCTCGCTCTGGAGGTCGCTCTCTACGGCGCGGCGGCGCGACCGACGGCCAAGACGCTGCAGGACGCCTGGAAGGCGCGGCAGGCTGGGCGGTCTGTCCCCCTGCTCGTCATTGCGCTCCATCAGGACCGGGCATGGCTATGTGGGCCCACGGGCGAGAGCTTGCCAGTGCACGCCGACAAGGACGTCGGCGCGATCGAGCGGCTGTGCGCGGCGGCGCTGAAGCAGCCCGACCGCCACGCCGCCCTGCTCTTCCTCAGCCAGTCCCTTCCTTCCCTGGACACGGCCGCGCCGGGCCTGCGCAACGAGGGCCTCTTCGCCCTGCACGAGCTGACCAACGACGCGCCGCGCAAGCCGGACTGGGCGGGCCACGCGGCCAAGGCGCGCGCCATCCTCAAGACCGGGGTCCAGGGTCAGGCGCTGCTCAAGGCCCTCGGCTACGCGGTCGAGAAGCTCGACAACATGACCTTCCTCCTGAAGGGCGCCGATCGCCGCCTGGCGCTGGCGGTGCTGCTCGATCAGTCGGAGATCCCGGAGGCCGGATCGGCCAAATTCGGCAATCTCTCGCCGGTCTCCTATGCCCTGCACAAGGCGGGTCTCGAAAACCTGGATTGGGTGGTGGTGCTCCAGGGCGACCGCCTGCGCCTCTATCCGACCCGAGGGGCGATCGGCGTCGGCCGCCGAGGTCCGACCGAGACCTATCTCGAGCTTCAGACATCGGTGCTCTCCGACGCCCAGGCGGCGTATCTGAGCCTGCTCTTCTCGGCCGACGCCTTGAAGCCCGGCGGCGCGGTCGACGGCCTTCTTGCTGACTCCCAGAGATTCGCGGCGGAACTGGCCAAGGATCTTCGCGACCGCATCTATGAGAAGGTCATGCCGCGCCTGGCCCAGGGCGTCGCCGCCGCCCGCGGCCTCACCAATCCGAGCGCCGATGATCTCGCCCTCACCTACGGCATGGCGCTCACGGTGCTCTTCCGCCTGCTGTTCGTCGCCTATGCCGAAGACCGGGACCTCCTTCCCTACCGCCTGAGCGAAGCCTACCGCCGCCGATCGCTGAAGCAGAAGGCTCAGGAACTGGCCGAACACGCCCGCGCCATGACACCGATCGCCGCCGGCCACAGCCACTGGACAGAAGTCGCGCGGGTCTGGACCGCCATCGAGATGGGCGACGCGGAGCTTTCGGTTCCCGCCTACGACGGCGGCCTCTTCACGCGGGATCCGACTGTTTCGAAGGCCGGCGTGTAGCGCGACAATCTGGATGACAGGCGCGCGACAATCTGGATGAGACAGATCGATCGCGACGGGTGATTGATGTTCGGTCTTTGTGCCGTTGGCAAGCCTCAAGTTGGGGTTTGATTG
>Ga0075522_10003926_pt1 | contig 10752 bp, 15 predicted proteins | sample NGEPerA_FD_74796 | JGI IMG/M metagenome (GOLD analysis project Ga0075522, IMG submission 74796) | Arctic peat soil microbial communities from the Barrow Environmental Observatory site, Barrow, Alaska, USA - NGEE PermafrostL2-A | ecosystem: Environmental > Terrestrial > Soil > Wetlands > Peat ...
CCCTAACCCTCCCCCGCAAGCGGGAGAGGGGACCTGCAGCAACCGGTTCGAGGCCGCATGACCACGCCCTCCCGCATCGTTACCCCCGAGCGCCGCAGCGACGATGTCGGTGACACCGCGCTGCGCCCGCAATTGCTGAGCGAATTCGTCGGCCAGGCGCAGGCGCGCGCGAACCTCGCGATCTTCATCGAGGCCGCGCGAAAACGTAACGAGGCGCTGGATCATGTGCTGTTCGTCGGTCCGCCCGGCCTCGGCAAGACCACGCTGGCGCAGATCGTGGCGCGCGAACTCGGCGTCGGGTTTCGCGCTACCTCGGGACCGGTCATCGCCAAGGCCGGCGATCTTGCGGCACTGCTGACCAATCTCGAGGAACGCGACGTGCTGTTCATCGACGAGATCCATCGGCTCAGCCCGGCGGTCGAGGAAGTGCTGTATCCGGCGATGGAGGATTTTCAGCTCGACCTGATCATCGGCGAGGGGCCGGCGGCGCGCTCGGTCAAGATCGAACTGGCCAAGTTCACTTTGGTCGGCGCCACCACGCGCGCGGGGCTATTGACCAATCCGCTGCGCGACCGCTTCGGCATCCCGGTGCGGCTGAATTTTTATACCGAGGAAGAACTGGAAAAGATCGTCACCCGCGGCGCCCGCGTGCTCAAGATCGGCATGACGCCTGACGGCGCCAACGAGATCGCGCGCCGCGCCCGCGGCACGCCGCGCATCGCCGGCCGGCTGCTGCGGCGGGTGCGGGATTTTGCCTCCGCGGCCGACGCCGATTCGATCGACCGCGCCATCGCCGATAACGCGCTGAGCGCGCTGGAGGTCGACGCCGCCGGGCTCGACGCCATGGACCGGCGCTATCTCACCACCATCGCGATGAATTACGGCGGCGGCCCGGTCGGCGTCGAAACCATGGCGGCGGCGCTGTCCGAGCCGCGCGACGCGATCGAGGACATCATCGAGCCGTTTCTGATTCAATGCGGCTATCTGCAACGCACACCGCGCGGACGGCTGCTGACCTCGCACGCGTTCAAGCATCTCGGCCTCGCCGAGCCCGCACGCGATCCGGCGCAGTTCGGATTGTTCGGCAGCGGGGCTGAGGAAGACTGAAAACCGGTTTCCCGCTTTTTTTCGGATCATGCCTGGCCCGGCGCGGGATAGGCGTTCACATAGCCGATGAACTGCTGGTTCTGCAGCGCGAGACTTTTGGCAAAGTTCACCGCGTCGGTGTTGCTGAAGCCGCAGAAGCTGATCAAATAGCAGGCGAACGCGGCCGACGCCCGGTCGCCCGAGGAACAGTGAATCAGGCCCGGTCGCTCCCATTGATGGAGCGTCGCGGCCACGTTGAGCGCCTGCTGGTTGAATTGCGCTTGTGACATCGCGATATGCGGCAGCGGAATATTGCTGTAGGCGACGCCGTTGAGAATGAGCTGATCGGTTTCGGTCAGATCGAACGGGGTCAAGGGCAGGATATATTCCGCGGGGTCGCGCACCGACAGCACCGAGGCGATGCCGGCTTTCGCGATCGCCTGATAGGGGCTTGCGCCGGGCCAGATGTATATCGGCTGCGACGTGACGTAGAAGGTCTTGAGCCCGGTCAGTTTGAAACAGACGTCGCCCGCGACCGGCAGCGTGCATTTGGAAACGGTGAAGGTGACGGACATGCAATGATTCCTCCAGCCAAAAAAACGTACGGAGGAAAGATGATATCTCTGGTTGTGTCGCCATGCCAGCGGCTTGTCCGGCACTGCGCATCTTCTGCACAAACGCAACCCAATTCCGCTGCAATCTCTCAATAGAACAACGGAGAGCATCACGATTAACCATTCATGATTTCACGCCGTCATTTTTTGCGCCTGTCAGCCGGTTCCGGCGCCGCGGGTGTTTCAACGCTCGCTTATGGTTTCAGCGAGCCGGTGCTCCAGCTCGGCGTTGTCAGTTATGAACTGCAGCCGCCGCGATGGCCCGCCGGTTTCAAATTAACCATCGCCGCGGTCGCCGACATTCATGCCTGCGATCCCTGGATGTCGATCGAGCACATCGAGGCGATCGTCGAACGCACCAATGCGCTCAACGCCGATATCATCGTGCTGCTCGGCGACTATGTCGCCGGTCACCGCGAGGTGACGCGTATTATTCCGGCGAGCGAATGGGCGCCGGTGCTGGCCGGGTTGAAGGCCCCGCTCGGCGTGCATGCGATCCTCGGCAATCACGACTGGTGGGAAGACAAGAAGGTGCAGCGCGACGGGCAAGGGGAGACCAATGCGCGGCGCGCGCTCGAGGCGGCCGGCATTCCGGTCTACGAAAACGACGCGAGGCGGCTGACCAAGGACGCCCACCCGTTCTGGCTCGCCGGGCTCGGCGATCAGCTGGCCTATGCTCCGGCCCGGCGCTTCCGGCCGGTGCGGCGCATCGGTGTCGATGATCTCGCGGCGACGCTTGCGAAAGTCACCGACGATGCGCCGCTGATTCTGCTGGCGCACGAGCCCGATATCGCCAGGCGCGTGCCGTCGCAGGTGACGCTGCAATTGTCCGGGCATACTCATGGCGGCCAGGTGCGGCTGCTGGGATGGTCGCCGGTGTCGCCGTCTGGACCTCAACTGGTATACGGCCATATCAGGATGAATTGCGACGTCATCATCTCCGGCGGCCTCGGCTGCAGCATCGTGCCGTTCCGCCTCGGCATGCCGCCCGAGATCGTGCTGGTGACCCTGGGCGGCAAAGCCGCGGTGGCGTGACGGGCATAGAAAGGCGCATCAAACGATGCTATATTAGGTGCCACGGAGTTCACGGAATGAGAACCACGATTGCAATCGACGACGAATTGTTCGCCAAGGCACAGGAATATGCCGGCGTTACCGAAAAGTCCGCCGTCGTCCGGGAAGCCTTGAAGGCGTTCATCGAACGAGAAGCCGCGCGCCGGCTTGCCCGGTTGGGAGGGAGCGATCCCGGCGCCAAGGCTCCGCCCCGTCGCCGTTTTTGATGCAAGTCTTGTTTGACGCAAGTCTTGTTTGATGTTGGTGTTGGCTGACACGTCGATCTGGATCGACCATTTTCGTCGCAGCAATTTTCAATTGGCCCAACTTCTCGACCGCGGTGATATCGTCATGCATCCGTTCGTCGTCGGAGAGTTGGTGCTTGGGAAAGTAGCAAAAATCGCCGAGATGATCGACTTTTTTCACTTTCTGCCGAAGACCATCGTGGCCAGCACCGACGAAATTCTTGAGTTCATTTCGAAGCGCAAATTGTCGGGATCCGGTATCGGATATGTCGATGCCCATCTGCTCGCCGCCGCCGCGCTAATGCCGGAGACGTTGGTCTGGACGCGAGACAAAAAGCTTCGTGCCGCCGCCCAGGCGCTCTCGCTTGCAGCCGAGATCGCGGAATGAGCGAGTTGACCGCCCATCTCGACGGCGCGATCCGCGACGGCCGTCATCGCATGCAGATCCGGGTCTTCTACGAAGACACCGATTTTTCCGGCATCGTCTATCACGCCAATTATTTGCGCTTCATGGAGCGCGGACGCACCAACCATCTGCGGCTGCTCGGCGCCGAGCAGCACGCGCTGTTTGCCGAAGCGCAGGCGGAAACCGCGGGCTTTGCCTTTGTGGTGCGGTCGATGCATCTCGATTTTCTCAGGCCGGCGCGCATGGACGACGTGCTTGAGGTGGTGACGTGGCCGGTCGCGGTGAAGGGCGCCTCGATCACGCTGGCGCAGGAGGTGCGGCGCGGCGAGGACGTGCTGGTCAAGGCCGAGGTGCGGGTCGCCTGCATCAGCGAGGGCCGGGCGCAGCCGATTCCGAAAGCGCTGCGGACCTTGCTGAAGGCCGATTTGATTTAGCTATCGACCGATAGGCATCTTGCCATCGACTTGACGGAGCGCGGCGGTACAATTCCCGGCCAGCGCAAAACCGAGGTCATCATGTCGCGTCCCCCATTGCCGCCGTTCACGAGAGAAACCGCCGCCCAAAAGGCCCGCATGGCCGAAGACGCCTGGAATTCGCGCGATCCCGAACGCGTGGCGGGCGGGTATACCGAAGACAGCCGCTGGCGCAACCGCGCCGAGTTTTTCGAAGGTCGTGCGGCGATCGTCGCGTTCCTGACCCGCAAATGGGCCAGGGAGCACGAATATCGCCTGATCAAGGGGCTGTGGGCGTTCGACACCAACCACATCGCGGTGCGCTTTCAATACGAGTGGCATGACGATGCCGCGCAGTGGCATCGTTCCTATGGCAACGAGCAATGGGAATTCGACGAGCACGGCCTGATGCGCCGCCGCGAAGCCAGCATCAACGATGTCGCGATCGCCGAAAAAGACCGCCGCTTCCATTGGGCCGCACCCGGCCCGCGGCCGGCGGACGTGCCGGGATTGGGCGACAGTCCGTTTTGAATCTCAACGTCGTCCCGGCCTCCGCGCCGGGACCCATACACACAGAACTTTCGATTCAAGCACGGTGTTGCAACAACTTGCCTTAAGCCGTGAGCGCCGGTGTTTATGGGTCCCGGCGCGGAGGCCGGGACGACATAAAGCTAATATCCCCGCGCGCGATCCACGACGTTCTCCAGCGCGCCGCCGGCCTCGAAGCGTTCGATCTGGCGCGCCACATATTTTGAAATCTCGTCGGGATCGGTGTCGGCGGCGTTGTGCGGCGTCAGCACCACCTTCGGATGGGTCCAGAACCTGCTGTCGGCCGGCAGCGGTTCGCTGGCGAAGACGTCCAGCGACGCCGAGCCGAGCGTGCCGTCGTCCAGGCATTGCAGGATGTCGGCTTCGTTCTGCAGGCCGCCCCTGCCGGCATTGATCACAACCGGCGCGCCAAGCGGACTGTTGCGGTCGAGCTTGGCGAACAATTCCCGGTTCAGGATATCTCGCGTATCCGGCGTCAGCGGCAGCAGACAGACCAGGATGCTGGTCCGCCGCAGGAATGCTTCGAGTTGCGCCTTGCCGTGAAAGCATTCGACGCCGTCGGTTCGTCGTTCGCTTCGGCTCCAGCCCGCGACGCGAAAGCCGAGATGCCGCAGCGCTTCGGCGGCATGAGCGCCCAGCGTGCCCAAGCCCATGATACCGACCGAAATCGCGCTGGCCGGCCATTGCGATTTCGGCGCCCAGCGTTTCTCGCGCTGAGAGCCGCGCAGATAAAGCTCCTGCCGATGATGCATCAGCACATGCAGCACGACATATTCGGTCATCCGGCCGGTGAGATCCTCAACCGCGACGCGGACCAGCGGCACCCCCGGCAGGCTCGAATCGGCCGTCAGCGCATCGACGCCGGCGCCGAGATTGAAAATGACGCGCAGGTTTGGAAACGCCGCAAGCTCGCCCTGACCCGGCTTCCAGACCGCGGCATAGTGGATGTCGGCCGGATCGAGCGCCGCATCCGGCAAGCGCCAGACCGGCCGGTCGCCGCAGACCTCATCGAACCGGCGCTTCCACCGCTCAGGCGACCAGTTTTCGGTCCCGCCATGCACCAGCAAAGCGAGCGCGCGTTTATTCATGGGATTTATCGCCTCGTTGCGGGGTTTCAGCCGACATTACCGCCCCGGATTTGCGGTGCAAAATATTTCCGATTCGGTGTCGGCTCCGGGCATACTGGATCGTCCTTGTACCGAACAGGAAGCCATTCGCATGCTTTACGCCATCCTTTGCTACCACGATGAAGACGTCACCGGTTCCTGGACCCGGGAACAGGACGCCGCGGTGATGAAGAAGCTTGCCGTCGTGCAGGACGGGCTGACCAAACAGGGCCGGCTCGGGCCGGTGGCGCGGCTGTTGCCGACGACCTCGGCGACGACGCTGCGCAAGGGTGAATCGCCGCTGGTGATCGACGGCCCCTATGCCGAGACCAAGGAACAGTTGCTCGGCTTCTACGTCGTCGACTGCGCAAATCTCGACGCGGCGCTCGACGTCGCGCGCGATCTCGGCGCGGCCAATCCCGGCGGCGCCTATGAAATCCGCCCCGTGGGCGTGCTGAATCCGGGGAGCCTCAAGCCGTGACCGACAGCGCCTGGATCGATGCCGCGCTGACCTCGGCGCGTCCCCAGGCCGTCGGTGCGCTCTTGCGCTATTTCCGCAATCTCGACACCGCCGAGGAGGCGTTCCAGAACGCCTGCCTGCGGGCGCTGAAAAGCTGGCCCGAGAATGGCCCGCCGCGCGATCCCGCAGGCTGGCTGATCATGGTCGGGCGCAATGTCGCGATCGACGACATCAGGCGCGGCCGCCGGCAGGAGCCGCTGCCCGACGACGAGGCGATCTCCGATCTCGACGACGCGGAGGAACGACTGGCCGAGCGGCTCGACGGCTCGCATTACCGCGACGACATCCTGCGGCTGCTGTTCATCTGCTGCCATCCCGATCTTCCGGCGACGCAGCAGATCGCGCTGGCGCTGCGCATTGTGTCCGGCTTGACGGTCAAGCAGATCGCGCGGGCTTTCCTGGTCTCCGAAGCGGCGATGGAGCAGCGCATCACCCGCGCCAAGGCGCGGGTCGCGGAGGCCGAGGTGCCGTTCGAGACGCCGGGCGCGGTGGAGCGCAGCGAACGCCTCGCCGCCGTCGCCGCGATGGTCTATCTGATCTTCAATGAGGGCTATTCGGCTGGTGGAGACAACGCCGATATTCGCGCGCCGCTGTGCGAAGAGGCGATCCGGCTGGCGCGGCTGTTGCTGCGGCTGTTCCAGAGCGAGCCGGAGATCATGGGACTGACGGCGCTGTTGCTGCTGCAGCATGCCCGGGCGGCGGCGCGCTTCGACGCCGATGGCGCGCTGGTGCTGCTCGACGACCAGGATCGCAGCCTGTGGAGCCAGAAGATGATCGCCGAGGGCCTCGCGCTGATCGACAAGGCGATGCGGCATCGCGACAGCGGGCCCTATCAGCTCCAGGCCGCGATCGCCGCTCTGCATGCCCGCGCCGCCAGGCCCGAAGACACCGACTGGACCCAGATCGATCTGCTCTATGGCGCGCTGGAAGTGATGCGGCCGTCTCCGGTAGTGACGCTCAACCGCGCGGTGGCGGTGTCCAAGGTGCGCGGGCCGGAGGCGGCGCTGGCAATGATCGAGCCGCTGGAGCCGCGGCTGTCGAATTATTTTCATTTCTTCGGCGTGCGCGGCGCGTTCCTGATGCAGCTTGGCCGCAACGACGAGGCCCGCGTCGCCTTCGACCGCGCCATCGCGCTCGCCAACACCTCGGCGGAAGCCGCCCACATCCGGATGCATCTCGACCGCCTGATGCGCGACAGCCAGCCGCGCGGCGCCAAGGCGGGGAAGTAAAAGAGCGCGGCCGCATCGTGTTCCGGACGTGATGCAGCGCCTCTTCGGCGGCGCGCTGCGCAGCATCCGGGGCACGTAACCGCTAAAAATTTTCACTCCCGCTGTCGGATTGCGCCCGCCTCGTTCGTCCTGGGGACGAAGCGTTGAAACATGACAACGGAGTTTTCGGATGTTCGAAATCATTGCCATCCTCGCCGTCGTGCTGGATTTCCTCAACCCGTTCGGGCGTCATGCCGCCGGGTTCACGATGCTGCCGCAAGGCGATGCTAGCGGTGTCGCCTGGCCGGTGCACGGTCCTGCCAATCTGATGGCAAAGCTGACGCGGATTTTCATGAATCTGGACAACATGATCGGCAAGGAATCTGCCGACCCGAAAGGGCTTACCGAACCATAATCGAAATTCGAACCATCGAAAAACCACCCTTCACCCAAAGGAGCAAGCGATGCAGGTCAATCCCTATCTGTTCTACAACGGCAATTGCGAAGCGGCGTTCAAGTTTTACGAAAAGGTGCTTGGCGGCAAGATCGACGCCATGCTGACGCATGAGGGCGCGCCGGCCGAGATGCCGACACCGCCGAACTGGAAGAAGAAGATCATGCACGCCAAGATGACGATCGACGGCTGGGTGATGATGGCGTCGGATTCCCCTCCCGACCATTTCCGCCAGCCGCAGGGATTTGCGGTTTCGCTATCGGTCGACGATCCGGCCGAGGCCGAGCGCAAGTTCAAGGCGCTGTCCGAAGGCGGCAGCGTCAACATGCCGTTCGGCAAGACCTTCTTCTCCAGGGGTTTCGGCATGTGCGTCGATCAGTTCGGAATCTCCTGGATGGTCAACTGCCCGATGGAAGGATGATGCGTCACCGGCACGCCGGACAGATCGCGGCGATCGGGGCAGGGCTATCGCATATGGCTGAATCGAGCCGTGCTTCGATGGCCGCGCTTTCGCACGATCTCACGTCGATGCTACCCGTTCCTTCGGTCGCCGCGCAGCGTCGGCAATCCGATGCCGGCGGCATCAAAACCGCCGTCGACTGCGAGAATTTGCCCGGTGATGTAACTGGCGCGGTCGCTGCAGAGGAAGAATACCGCCTCGGCCAGTTCCTCTTCGAGGCCGTAGCGATTGAGCGGGATGGCGTCGTGATAATCAGCGCGGATTTCCGGGGTGTGAACGGCTTTCGCCATCGCGGTCTCGACCGGACCGGGGGCGACGCCGTTGACGCGAATGCCGAGCGCGGCGAGTTCGACCGCCAATTGTTTTGTCAGATGCGCAAGCCCGGCCTTGCTGGTGCCGTAGGCCGAGCGCAGCGTCGAGGCCCGCACCGCCGAAATCGAGGTGATGTTGACGATGGCGCCGCCGCCATGTTCGCGCATCAAAGGCGCGGCCGCCTTGGTGCAGATGAACGGGCCGGTGAGATTGACCGCCAGCACCCGGTTCCAGTCCTCGTCGGACGTTTCGAGCAGCGGCGCGAACACCGCGATGCCGGCATTGTTGACCAGCGCGTCGAGCCGCCCAAAGCGCCGTTCGACTTCGGCGAGCGCGCCCGCGACGGCCCTGGCATCGGAAACGTCGCAAGGCAGCGCCAGCGTATCGCCGGCAGCGTCCAGCGCCGCTACGCTATTCGAGAGCAGTTCGCCCTCGATGTCGAGCAGCGCCACCCGCCAGCCGTCGGCGAGGAACCGTTTTGCGACCGCGAGACCGATGCCGCGCGCGGCGCCGGTGACGAGCGCGACTCTTTCGAGCGCGACTTTTTGAAGGGTGGGAGTCATCGGCGGAGTCCTGGGTGATGGATAATCAGGGCGTCGCTATAACGGAAGTTGTGCGGCGTGGCCCGAATCCGGTACGGCGCTGTTGTAAAGCGCAACCCGTCTCGCGCGCCACGACAAAAGAACAGCCCAAAGGGAAACCCCAAAGAACAGCTTAAAAGGAAACGCCATGTCGCTCACGCTCTATTTTCATCCCCTGTCGTCGTTCTGCTGGAAGACGCTGATCGCCTTGTATGAAAACGATACGCCGTTCACGCCCGTCATGGTCGATCTCGGCAATGCCGAGGAACGCGCCGCGCTGCTGAAGCTGTGGCCGATTGGCAAGTTTCCGGTGCTGCGGGACGACGCGCTGGATCGCACCATTCCGGAAACCAGCATCATCATCGAGTATCTCGATACGCATTATCCGGGCCGCACCCGCTTCATTCCCGCCGATGCCAAACTGGCGTTGCAGACGCGGCTGCGCGACCGGTTTTACGACCTTTACGTGCACCTGCCGATGCAGAAGATCGTCGGCGACCGCCTGCGGCCGGCCGGCAAGAAGGATCCGCATGGCGTGGAGGAAGCCAAAGCGCGGATCCAGTCCTGCTACGGCATGATCGACAAGGAGATCGCGGAGAGGACCTGGGCGATGGGAGACGCCTTCAGCCTGGCCGATTGTGCCGCCGCCCCGGCGCTGTTCTACGCCAGCAAGGTGGTGCCGTTCGGCGAGAACCACACCAATGTTGCGGCTTATTTCGACCGCCTGAAGGCGCGGCCTTCTTTCGCCCGCGTGCTCAGGGAAGCAGAGCCCTTCTTTGCGATGTTCCCGCAGGAGAGCTGAGGTGAGCGGCGGCGGTCCGCTTTTTGCGGACCCAGCAGCTGACGGGTCACTGCCGCCGCCGGCCGTCGTCAATTACCCGCAAAATAATTTCGCCCGACATGTCTGTGCCGCAAAACCCCGTTCGTCTTGTGGATGAGCGATGCTGCGGGGGCGGACAGCCTTCGCCGCCGGCCTGCCGAATGGAAATGGAGAATGACGATGCGCTTCATGGTGATTGTAAAAGCCAGCAGGGATTCCGAAGCCGGGGTGATGCCGAGCGCGGAATTGCTGACGGCGATGGGAAAATTCAACGAGGAGATGGCGAAGGCCGGGGTCATGCAGGCGGGCGAGGGCCTGCATCCGAGTTCGACAGGCGCCCGGATCAAATATTCGGGCAAGGATCGCACCGTCACCCGCGGCCCGTTCGGCGCCACCGGCGAACTCGTCGCCGGCTTCTGGCTGATTCAGGTCAAGTCGCCGGACGAGGCGGTCGAATGGATGAAGCGCGCGCCGTTCGACGGCGGCGCCGAGATCGAGATACGGCAGGTGTTCGATGCGGAGGATTTCGGTGAGGCGCTGACGCCGGAACTGCGCGATCAGGAGATCCGCCTTCGCGCCCAGGGAGCGCGAAAAGGCAGAGTTTGACGAGGCCGCCGCTGGATTGACCGAATTGCAAGGCCGCAACAACTGACCGAACAGCAACCAAGGGAGACCTACCATGAGCGATACCTATCTTGCCGTCTTCGTCGGCAGCAAAACCAGCCCGAAGATGGCCGCCTGGAACGCACTGGCCGAGCCCGAGCGCAAGGCCAAGGAGCAAGCCGGCATGGCCGCATGGCATGCGTGGGTGGCGAAGCACCACGCCGCCATCGCCGAGATGGGCGGGCCTCTCGGCAAGACCAAGCGGGTCGGCCTCGGCGGCATT
>Ga0075522_10003930_pt1 | contig 10749 bp, 11 predicted proteins | sample NGEPerA_FD_74796 | JGI IMG/M metagenome (GOLD analysis project Ga0075522, IMG submission 74796) | Arctic peat soil microbial communities from the Barrow Environmental Observatory site, Barrow, Alaska, USA - NGEE PermafrostL2-A | ecosystem: Environmental > Terrestrial > Soil > Wetlands > Peat ...
CCGCAACGCCAAGCGCGCGCACGCGTTTGGCATGCACGACAAAACGCGCACACGGCAGCGCATCGAGCACCTCGTTCGCAAGCACAACACCGCGCATTGGCGTCGGCGGCAGGCGCTCAATCCAAGTAACGCGCTCGCGCAGCGGTGCCGGCAGCGCCTCGAGGCGCCCGCGCTGCCGTGCGGCAAGGTCTGCGCTGACTTCGAGAATCGAATACTGATCCGGCAGCACGCCCAGCTCAGCCAGCGCCTCGAGCACGGTCACCGCCATACTTCCAGTTCCGGCGCCAAGCTCCAGTATTCCACCGCCGGTTGCGCTGAGGATCTGGGCGCACTGCCGCGCAAGACACTGGCCAAAGAGCTGCGACATCTCCGGAGCGGTGGCGAAATCGCCGCCCACGCCGAGCTTTACTGCGCCGGCGCTGTAATAACCGAGCCCCGGCGCATAGAGCGCAAGGTCCATGAAGGCATCAAAGGGTAGCCAGCCGCCGGCCTCGGCGATGCGCGTACGAATCACCCGCGCCAGAGCCGCTGAGTGCTCGCGCTCAGCATCCGAAAGACTAGCGAGCATTGAGCGTTCTGTGGATGTAGTCATAATTGCGGGTGATGCCGAACCAGACGCCAACGCTGCTCCTGGGCAAGACAGTGCTCATCACGGGCGCCGCACGCCGCGTAGGCGCCGTGATCGCCCGCAAGATGCACGCGGCGGGCGCCAACATCGTCCTGCATTACAGAAGTTCGGCCGTTGCTGCGCAGAATCTCGCGCACGAACTTGAGCATGCCCGTCACCACTCCGTCACCTGCGTGCAGGCCGACCTTCTGGATGTGCACGCGCTTGCGCCGCTCATTGCGGCGGCACTCGACGCCTTTGGCCGCTTGGATGTTCTGGTAAACAACGCCTCGACCTTCTATCCGACCCCGCTCGGCGAGATCACGGCCGCTCAGTGGGATGATCTCATCGGCACCAATGCAAAAGCACCGTTGTTTCTGTCGCAAGCCGCCGCACCCGCACTGCGCGAAACCTCTGGTCTCATTCTCAATCTTGTGGACATTCATGGCGCGCGACCCCTGAAACGATACCCGGTGTACTGCACCGCTAAAGCGGCGCTCGTCATGCTGACGCATTCGCTGGCGCGCGAGCTTGCTCCACGTATACGCGTCAACGGCATTGCGCCAGGGCCCGTCATGTGGCCGGAAAATCCGCCAGACGCCGCAATGCAGGAAAAAATCCTCTCGCAGACGCTGCTGCAACGCCAAGGCACACCCGAGGATATCGCGCGCACGGCACTCTTCTTTGCAACCGAAGCACCATACGTTACCGGCCAGATTCTCGCGGTGGATGGGGGTCGCAGCGTCGGCTGGTAGGCTCGGCAGCCATGCGCGTGAGCGGATGAGCGGCGTGATCGAAGCGCCGCCAAAGCTCGCCAATGGTAAGTCCTGCCGTCGGATGCAGCAGATCCGGCGCCAGATCAGCCAGCGGTCCTAGCATGTATGCACGCAGCAGCAGATCCGGTCGCGGCAGCGTTAAACCCGGGCGCTGGCACACAAGATCGCCGTATAGCAGTACATCTAGGTCCATGCTTCGCGGCGCCCAGCGCGGCGCCTCGCGCGGCCGTCCGCACAAGGATTCAATGCGCTGTAAAACGGCCAGCAATTCCTCTACCGGTAGTTCGGTTCTGAAGCCGGCGACGAGATTGATGAAATCCGCGCCATCAAAGCCTGCGGCGTGATTCTGATACCAAGGCGAGAAACAAATATCGGGAAATTCCCGAGCAAGCTCCAGAGTCGCAAGGGTCATGTGTTCGCACGGGGCCACATTGCTGCCGGCGGCTACAAAGATGTGCGCCATGGCGGCCTTCAGGCGTGCGGCGCGGCGTTCCGCGGCGCGACCACATCGGCCCGCGTCCGCTCGATCGTCACCCCAACGTCGCGCGAACCGCGGATGGCACCGGGCTTACTCACAGTGACGCGCAGCCACGCGAGTCCAAATTCATCGAGCAGCACAGCGGCAATCCGCTCCACCAGAGTCTCAACTAAGTTGAAGCTCGATCCTTCAACAAAGCTGATGACGCGCTTGGCAACGGTTTTGTAGTTCATCGTATCAGCGACATCGTCGCGCAGTGCGGCGCGCCGACAGTCAATTGCCATCTCCAAATCGATCACCACGGTCTGCTTGACGCGGCGTTCCCAGTCAATGAAGCCAATGATGCAGTCAATCGCAAGACCGCGCAGGAAGATTCGATCGGTAGGGTCTAGTTGGGTCATATCGCCATGAGTGCATCAAGCGGCCATTGTGCGCGCGCTTCAATTGCAAGCGCCGCGTGCTGACCCGCCGCGAGGCGCTTCAACCCCGCGACGGCAATCATGGCAGCATTATCAGTGCAGAATTCGAAGCGCGGATAAAAAACACGAGCGCCGCGCGCCGCAACCGCCGCGCGCAGCCGCGCGCGCAGGCTTTTGTTGGCGCCGACGCCGCCAGAAACGACGAGCGTTTGCAGGTCAGTCGCCTCAAGCGCGCGCAATGCCTTGGCGACGAGAGTCTCAACAATCGCCTCCTGCACGGCATAGGCAATGTCCGCTTTTATAAGCGGCGTCAACTCCTGCTTGCGCGCTGCGTGCAACACGGCCGTCTTCAGGCCGGAGAAACTGAATTCCAACCCCGCGCGATCGAGCATCGGGCGCGGGAACGCAAATACGCCGGGATGGCCGAGCTCCGCGAGCCGTGCAAGCTCAGGTCCTCCTGGATAGGGAAGCCCCAGGAGCTTGGCGGTCTTATCGAACGCCTCGCCCGCGGCGTCGTCACGCGTCTGGCCGAGAATCGCGTAATTCCCGACAGCGCGCACTTCAATAAGCATTGTGTGGCCACCCGACACCAGCAGCGCGACATGCGGAAAAGGCGGCGCCTCAGGCTCGAGCAACGGCGCAAGCAAATGGGCCTCCAGGTGGTGCACTCCTAACGCGGGAATTCGCCATGCATACGCCAGACTCCTGCCCAGCGCAGCCCCCGTCAGCAGTGCGCCGATCAGGCCCGGCCCTGCGGTATAGACAACGCCGGAAAGCTCGGCCGGACTGGTTGCCGCGCGCGCTAATGCGCTTTTCACGAGCGGTAACAAACGCCGCACGTGATCGCGCGAGGCGAGCTCGGGAACCACCCCGCCGAAGATCCTATGCAGCTCCACCTGGCTGAAAAGCTCGTGGGAGAGCAGGCCGCGCTCATCATCGTAGACCGCCGCCGCGCTCTCATCGCAGGAGGACTCAATGGCGAGAACGCGCATAAGAAGTGTCGGATAGTTGCAAGACGCTTTGCCTTTTGTCACCGGGCTCATTAGAATCGCCGCCCGAATGCGGCGCAGGCTGCATTGAAACCTTATTTAAATCAATGGATTAGAATTTAGATGCCCAGCGTCCGTATCCGAGAAAATGAATATTTCGATGCCGCACTGCGCCGTTTTAAGCGCGCCTGCGAAAAAGCCGGCATTCTGACCGAGCTGCGGCGGCGCGAATTCTACGAAAAGCCCACGCAAGAACGGAAAAGAAAGAAGGCCGCGGCCATCAAGCGCCACATGAAGCGCATTTCCAGGGACGTCGTTCGCCCCGCCCGATAATGACGCCCTTTCGACGACCATGTCGCTGAAGGAGCGTATCACCGAGGACATGAAGAGCGCGATGCGCGGCGCTCAAAAGGAGCGTCTGGGCACCGTGCGCATGATCCTGGCCGCTGTCAAACAGCGCGAAGTCGATGAACGCGTAACCCTGGACGATGCCCAGATACTCGCCGTCATCGACAAGATGGTGAAACAAAGGAAGGAATCGATTGCAAGCTTCGAGGCGGGCGGACGGGCAGATCTTGTCGCCAAGGAAGCCGCTGAAATCACGCTCCTGCAAACCTATTTGCCCGCGCAGCTCTCCGCTGCCGAGATTGAAACCCGCATCGATGCTGCCCTTGCTAGCACCGGGGCCACGTCAATCAAAGACATGGGCAAGGTCATGAACGCTCTGAAGAGCGAGCTTGCGGGACGCGCCGACATGGGCGCTGTCAGCGCCCGGATCAAACAGAAGCTCGCTTAAGACCGACGCCCTGCAGCGGGCCTCATGAGCCGCATTCCGCAAGGTTTCATCGACGAGCTGATCGCTCGCGCCGATATCGTGGAGATTGTTGGCCTGCGTGTGCAGCTGAAGAAAGCCGGACGCGAGTACAAGGCCTGCTGCCCGTTTCACGATGAGAAGACTCCTTCCTTCTGGGTAAGCCCCGACAAACAGTTCTATCACTGCTTCGGCTGCGGCGCGCACGGCACCGCGCTCGGCTTTCTGATGGCGTATGACAAATTGTCCTTTCCGGAGGCGATCGAGGAACTCGCCGAGCGGCTCGGGCTTGAAGTGCCGCATGAAGCAGGATCGAGCGCATCGCCAGCCCGGCGCGCGGACGATGATCTCTACAAACTAATGACGCGTGTTGCTGACTATTACGCCGCGACGCTCGCACGCGATGCGCGCGCGCGCGAGTACCTTGCAGCGCGCGGACTTGAAAGTGCGACGCTGAGCCGATTTGCTATCGGCTATGCGCGTGATTCGTGGAACGATATCTTGCGGCGCTTTGGCGCACAGGAGACTGAGCGGCAGCGACTCTGCGATGGCGGGCTCGTCATTGAACGCGAGGGCGGACAGATCCGCGACGGTGAACGGCATTACGACCGGTTCCGCGACCGCATCATGTTTCCGATTCGCGATGCACGCGGCCGCACCATCGCATTTGGCGGCCGCATCATTGATCAGGGAGAACCCAAGTATCTGAACTCCCCGGAGACCGCGCTCTTCCACAAAGGCCGCGAGCTCTACGGTCTTTACGAAGCGCGGCAGAGCCGTGCGGTTTTGAAACGACTGCTGATCGTTGAGGGCTACATGGATGTCGTGCGTCTGCATCAGGCAGGCATCGGCTATGCGGTTGCAACGCTCGGCACCGCAACCACGCCCGAGCATTTGAAGCGAATCTTTCGTCTCGTCAATGAGGTGGTATTCGCATTCGACGGCGACCGCGCCGGCCGCGGCGCGGCCTGGCGCGCTTTGCAGAACACCCTGCCCGAGGCGCGCGAGGGTCGCGAGATTCGCTTCCTGTTCCTGCCCGAGGGAGAGGACCCGGACTCGCTCGTCGGCGCCGAAGGCCGCGATGCGTTCGAGCAGCGGCTCGCAGCAGCGGTGCCGCTCTCTGAGTATCTGGTACGCGAGATTAGTGCTGACATCGATCTTTCGCACGCGGATGGCCGCGCGCGCTTTGCAGAAGCGGCGCGCCCGTTGATCGCGAAACTCGCGCCCGGCGTATACCGCGAGCTGGTTCTGGAGCGGGTTGCGCAGACCATCAAGCTCTCAGCCGTGCGATTACAGGAGCTTTGGAACCTTCCCGCGACTCGCGGACCGCAAACGCTGCCGCAGAGTGTCGTGGCGCGCGCGCGTATCAGCAGCGGCCGCGGTAGTCTCGTACGGCAGGCGATCGTGCGGCTTTTGCAGTTTCCCGCGAGCGCCGCCCGCATCAGCGAAAAGGAACGAGCGGGGCTCGATCGGCTGCAGGAGCCGGGGATCGAACTACTGCGCGAACTTATCGATGATCTCAAACGCACCCCGGCGCAGATCCCCGCTCAAGTGATCGAACGCTGGGCCGATAAGCCGGAACGCGAGTCGCTTGAGAAACTTCTACAGAAGGAGGAAGTCATTACGAGTGCCGCGGCGGCAGGCGACGAATTGCGTGCGGCCCTCGTGAAGCTAGGGGAGCTTGCCGACACTCAGCGTCTGGAGGCGCTGCAGCAGAAGAGTAGAACGGCCACACTTGATGATTTGGAACTTCAGGAATTTCAGCGACTTACAACAAACCGGCCCGTAACCAAGGGCTCCCGCTAGCGGTTGCATTGGCGGGCGTGCATGCGTTCAAATACAATTGCCGGCTTTGCTTTGGCGCCCCTTGTTTCGGCCCTCTGCGGCACGCACATAGGGATTATTGATGAGGCCTTCTAATCGATCATGACACGCAAGCAAAAGCCCCCGACCGCCATTAAGAAACACGCTCCCGCCGAGCGCAAAACCGTCAAAGCCGTTGCACACAAGAAGCTGCCGCCGGCGAAGGAGAAAGCGCACGCGAAAGCGGCCTCCCCTAAGAAGGCGGATGCGCACCATGCGGCACCTGCGGCGCGCGCGAAGCCTGTCGAAGTCAAAGTCGACGGCAAAGCGGCTGCGCACAAAGCCGCGCCCAAAGCGCCTGTTGAGAAGAAGATGCTCGGCATTGAGCGTCGCGTCCCCATCATGCCCGAGGAGCGTCAGTCGCAATTGAAGCTGCTGATCGCGCGCGGCAAGGAGCAGGGCTACCTCACCTACTCGCAGGTCAATGACCACCTGCCCTCCGAGATCGTCGATCCCGAGCAGATCGAGGACATCGTAAACACGATCAACGACATGGGCATTCCGGTGTACGAGAAGGCACCGGACACGGAGGCTTTGCTCGCCGCCGAGCCCTCGGCTCCCGCCGATGAGGAGGCCATCGAGGAAGCTGCCGCAGCGCTTGCCGCATTGGATGCCGAGCTTGGCCGCACGACCGACCCTGTGCGCATGTATATGCGCGAGATGGGCACCGTGGAGCTACTCACCCGCGAGGGTGAAATCCGTATCGCCAAGCGCATCGAGGAGGGTCTGGAAGCGGTTCGCACCGCCTTGTCGATGTACCCGGCGACGCACGACTTCATACTGCGGGCCTACGAGCCGGTCAAAGCCGGCCAAGCGCGCCTGGTGGACGTAATCGTCGGCTTTATCGATCCGAACGCGCCCGATGTGATTGCGCAGCCTCAGAACCCGACCAAACTTGAGATTGCCGAACCTGAAACCGAGGCCGAGCGCGAAGAAGAAGCCGACGGCGACGGCGAAGAAGAAGAAGCCGTCGATACGGGACCGGATCCCGAGGAAGCCGCACGCCGCTTTGCGTCAATTGCGAAGCTGCAGCTGCAGGCGCTCAACGCCATTGCCAAAAACGGTGCGCGGGAACCGAAGACCTACAAGCTTCGTAAGAAGCTCGCCGCCGAGTTTATGGAACTCAAGCTCTCGCCGCGCATGTTCGATGCGCTGATCCACAACCTGCGCTCGCACGTTGCCGAAGTTCGGCAGCTTGAGAAGGAGATCATGGTGATCTCGGTGCGCGATGCCGGAATGCCGAGGAAGGATTTCATCTCGACGTTCCCGAAGAACGAGACGAGTGCGCGCTGGCTGCAGAAGCATCTTAAGAGCGGCAAGAAGTATTCCGCGGCACTTGGCAAGTTCAAGGACGAGATCGAGCGGCGGCAGAAAAAATTGCAGAGCCTCGAGGTGCAGTTCCATCTGATCGTCAATGACATCAAGGAAGTGAACCGCGAGGTCTCCATCGGCGAGGCGAAAGCGCGCCGCGCAAAGAAGGAAATGGTCGAAGCGAACCTGCGCCTCGTCATTTCCATCGCGAAGAAGTACACGAACCGCGGTCTGCAGTTCCTGGACCTCATTCAGGAAGGCAACATCGGCCTGATGAAGGCGGTGGACAAGTTCGAGTACCGTCGCGGCTATAAATTCTCGACCTACGCGACGTGGTGGATCCGTCAGGCCATCACCCGTTCGATCGCCGATCAGGCGCGCACCATCCGTATTCCGGTGCATATGATCGAGACGATCAACAAACTCAACCGGATCTCGCGGCAGATGCTGCAGGAGATGGGGCGCGAGCCGACACCTGAAGAGCTCGCGGTCCGTATGGAGATGCCGGAAGACAAGGTTCGCAAGGTACTGAAGATCGCGAAGGAGCCCATCTCGATGGAGACTCCGATCGGGGACGATGAAGACTCGCACTTAGGCGACTTCATTGAGGACACTTCAGTCTCCTCTCCGATCGATCAGGCCACCGTCGAGAGCTTGCGCGAAACCACGCATGCAGTGCTCGCGCAGCTGACGCCGCGCGAGGCGAAGGTATTGCGCATGCGCTTTGGCATCGACATGAACACCGACCATACTCTGGAGGAGGTCGGCAAACAGTTTGATGTCACGCGCGAACGCATTCGCCAAATCGAAGCGAAGGCGCTGCGCAAGTTGCGCCATCCGAGCCGCAGCGAGCAACTGCGCAGCTTTTTGATGGACGACTGACGGCCGAGTCAGTCGGCGTCGCGGACAATAAGGCATCGAGTGCTGTAGGGATGCCACTGCGTAAGCGCTCTTAGGCAATTCGCCGCTTCTGCAATTCCTAGCGCGCCATTCGTGTGCTGGCATGTTCGCTGCCCGGGAAGATTCTGTCGTAGCGCGACTCCTGCGTTTCGCCCTGGGCGTGTTTGATCTGTTAACAGCTGCAGAGCTCGTCTCAGGAACACGCCTCTGGTCGCCGCAATTCTCAAGCGCCTGCGGCGTCGGTCGATGCCACTAAGCTTGCAGCGCGATAAGACGGCGGGTGAGCTCATCAGCTGCCGAAAAGAACGGTGAATGATCGGTGTCCATCGAAATAACCTGCTCGCATGGCAGCGCACTTGCCATTTTGCGCTGTTCGCCGAGCGACACTGCTCGATCGCGCAAACACTCAATATAGACGCGCCGCACACGCCCGAAGCGCTCCTCGCTCACCCGAATCGGAGTCTTCAACGGCGCGAGCGCCTCTGGTGCCAGCAGTGATTGTGCCAGCACCACATCCTCCTCGGCGCAGTCCCCATACAGAGCATCGCGAACTGCCGCATCACGCAGCGATGAGCTGCGCCGGTCGGGAGAGATCAGCATATTTGGAGCTATAAGGGACTCGTTGTCTTCTTTGGCTCTGTGAGACACGGACTCGCCATTCGGCAGGAGATATCCCGCCAAATAAACGAGTGTGCGGATTTTTTCAGGCAACGCTTCGGCTGCCTGACTTATAACCGCGCCGGCGCGGCTGTGGCCGACGAGAATGACGGGATCGGCTTCAGCCTCAAGGGCCCGGCATACACTCTCAGTCCACGTTTGCAGCGACACTTGCACAAGCGCCGTGCGATCGCGTCCAAGGCTGGGAAGGTCGGGAGCGCTGGCGCGATATCCCGCGCGTCTTAAGCGCGCGATCACCTTGTACCAACACCAGCCGCCGTGCCACGCGCCGTGGATCAACACATACGCGCTCACGGTACGCGTCCCACCGCACCGTCAAAGAGGTGCACGGCCGGGCGCAGGCGGCAGCTTCGGGCGCCTTACGGAACTGCGACCCAGGAGCCGCAGTAGTTTTGTCGTCAGAGACTTCACAGGTTCCGGCTCCTTGATCACACCTGCAAATCGGCTGCGGGTCGCCTCAAGGCAGCTGCGCTCAACGTCCCTGAATGCGGCAATCAGTGCCTCGCCAAAGGCGGTCAGGCGCACATTGCCCGCCGGGCCAACGTCTGGATCGGCCACAGCCTTGCTGAAAGATCGATTCAGGTTATCGAGAAGCCGCCCGGCGCGGCGGTAGCTCATCCCCAGATCGTGAGCTGCTTGCGACAGAGAACCGCTGCGAGCAATCTGTTCGAGGAGGGCAATTTTGCTGGCTCCGATAGACTGGGTCGGACCGAAGTCAACCCGCAAACGAACGTCCAAGAGCAATGGCGACGGCATAAGCGCTATGGTAGCGCGATCCGGCATCTCATGAGACACCTCTGTGCCATGCTCCTCGTTCTTCATCCGCGCGCCAATCAAGCGCGCAAACCGGCTGCTGACAGCGCGGAGTCATGAGCGACGTGCGCGGCGACATCGCATCCGCATAGGCACGTCGTGCCGGACGGTGTGACTGCGGACCCGATTGCATCTCGCCAGACTAATGCCTATCGTTGAGGCCGAAAATTGATGGCGGGAATCCTCTGAACCCTCTCTGGCGTCCGTTCATAGCTTGCGCGCTCCTAGTCCTGGCATCGCCGGGCCGCGCGGACGAGGCGCGATCGACAGCTCTTGTCGTGTTCGGACCCGCGTCGCTTACGAAGGTACTGCAAGAGATCAGCGCCGCGTACACGCGCGAGATCGGCCAACCGGCGCAAGTCTCCTTGGGTGTGAGTGCAACCCTCGCGCACCAAATCGAAACGGGCACGCACGCCGATGTATTCGTATCAGCCGACGAGGAGTCGATGGACTTACTCGCCGCGCACAATCTAATTGAGCTCAAATCCCGTCACGATATCATCATGAACCGGCTGGTGTTGATCGCGCCGGCGGACAGCCCGGTGCAACTCAAGATCGCGGCGCATTTCCCGCTCGCGGCGGCGCTTGGCAAGGGCAAGCTTGCCACCGGCAACCCCGGCTCCGTGGCGGAGGGCCATTTTGCGCGCGCAGCACTCGCCGACCTTGGAGTCTGGAGCGAGGTCGCAAGCCGCATCGCGCCGGCCGAGGATGCGCGCGCCGCCCTCGCTCAAGTGGCACGCGGCGACTCGCCGCTTGGAATTGTCTTCGAGACCGATGCGTTGGCTGAGAAGCGGGTGCGCATCGTTGACACGTTTCCAGACGACTCGCATCCGCCCATCAATTATCCGGTGGCGCTCATTACCGGGGCGAAGCCGGGAGCGGGGCGTTTTGTCGCCTATTTGAAGAGCCCGGCATCGCGAGAGGTCTTTGCCCGCTACGGCTACCAAAACCTTCCCTAAGACAAGACCGCCTAAGAGGGCCACAAGACTTACAATTAGAACCGATGAGCCAATTAATCAGAGCCGGGGACAATGATCCATGAATAAGCCAAATACATTTTATCGTCTCGCGCCGATCTTTGCGCTGCTGGCCGCACTCATGATC
>Ga0075522_10003932_pt1 | contig 10745 bp, 14 predicted proteins | sample NGEPerA_FD_74796 | JGI IMG/M metagenome (GOLD analysis project Ga0075522, IMG submission 74796) | Arctic peat soil microbial communities from the Barrow Environmental Observatory site, Barrow, Alaska, USA - NGEE PermafrostL2-A | ecosystem: Environmental > Terrestrial > Soil > Wetlands > Peat ...
CAGCGGTACGGGCCGCTGGAATAACTTCATGGCCGAAGACTCCGCGTTGCGCGTTCGACCTGCGGGGTCACGGTTCCGGATCGCAGTTCGCGCCCGGCGCCGTCAAAGTTCTTGTTGACAATGCAGCCCGTGAGCCTGCCGCGGCGCACGACAAACTGACGCGCCACGCGATGGATCACGATCTCGCCCTGCTGGATATTGAAGTTGAGCAGGGATTCGCTGCCGTCATCGTTGCGCACGAATAGCGCCGGCAGCTCGCCTTGGGGATTGAAGCGCAGGTGCGTATGCACCCCATCGTCGAAGGCCGCGAGTGGCAACAGCGCGCCACTGCCGCAATACCAATAGTCGCGATTGAGCAGCGCGGGGTCCGGGCCGCGATCCAGCGCACGCTCGGCCTCCGCGCGTACCAGCAGATCGGCAGCCGCGGGCGTGACCGGATAGGCGAAGCGCAGCGTGTATATGAGCTCCGGTGCATTCCTGCCAGGTCCAGCGGCCGATATCACCTCATAATCGAAGTGATAGCTTCGTCGGCTGGTCAGCACGGTCAGATTGGTGCGCACCGCCGCCGCCTTGGGCTTGATGAACAAATGATTGTCCTGGGCCGAGAATGTCAGTCCCTCGACATCGCCCGAGCCCAAGCCGACGAACGTCTCATCCGGCTCGAATTCCAAATCGATTTGATAGCCAACGTAGCCACGCAGCGAATACACCTGCTCGGGGCTGTAACCGACCGTGCGCATGCGGCTGTCGGCGGATGGCGGCGCTGCGCATGCCGGCGTGTGCCGGGTACAGATGAACAACGCGCAGATCAACAGCGCCATAGCCCTCATGGCGAATTCTGCCGGACAGTGGCCGGGGATACAGGTTGCGGATCGCCGGGTACCTCCGGCTCCGAGCTCAAATCGATTACCTTGAAGCCCAGGGGGTTCCAGCGGCGCAGTCTGGGTTCACGCGAGGGCGCCGCGTATGTGTATTGAATGGTGGCAATCCAGCGTGTGAGTCGGGCTTGCGAGCCCGCCGACTGCAGCTCGCTCTTCAGGTAACGCACCTGCGCCAGGTCCGACAGTCCACCTGCCCGCTTGAAGAAACTCACCGATTGCACTTGCGCGCGTGTCTGACTGCCATCGCGATGTGCATTCAGGGGCGAGCTGGGATTGTTCGGATTCCAAAGCGCCGCCCAGGCCTGATTACGCTGCGCACCGTGAAACGCCCCGCACTCCTCGTAGTCGCTCTCGGCGGTGGAATAGTTAAAGCGCTCACAAACCGTGATGTAGTGGGTGAGAAAGTAGCGCGTGATGGATTCATCCATGATTGCCGTGCCCTCGTACACCGGCACGACATCGACCACACCGGTGCTGTTGTCGACACGGATGACGAACGGATCCACGCGTTTCAACGGCATTAGCAGCATCAGCGCGCCGCCGCACGTCACGGCACACAGCCAGCCAGCGGCCGCGGCGAGCCAGGCAAGGCGCGCGCCGCGTTCGATTGCCGCTACCCGATCGGTGTCCCAACGCGATGCCTCCTCGAAGTACCCTGCAAGCTCCACTTGCGCCCGGTGCGCGCTCATCGCGCGCGTTCGCCAGGCCCGGCCGGCAACTCGGGCACTGCGGCGACGGTATTGATGGGGCGCAGGGGGCCCTCGCAACGTACCGTGCGGGTTGAACAGGCGCCCTGCAGCCATATCAGCCCTGCTATCGCGATCCATTTCATAGGTTGCACTCCCGTAACTGCCATTGACCGGATATTGAAACCACCGCAATACGTCATGGCTCACGCGCGGACGGCGTGGCCGATGGCGCGCGCCTGGCGACCCGGTCATACGCCTGGACCACTACCGTCCGGGCCTTATCCCCCCCGCTGCTGGCGACTCCCCAGCGGATGGCGCGGCTCACCATGCCGAAGCTGCTCAAAGCGAAGCCGCCGGCCAGACCGCCCGCAATTGGCATGATCTGGCGCATGAGCAGGAATACCAGGGTCGAGACGAGCAGCATGTCCATCGCATCGACGGTAGCGATGGCGTTGCCGCGCGCCGCAGTCTGCGCGGCATACGATTCGACGATCTGCAGCAGAAGGGCCGATACCAGAACAGTGAGGATGGAAATCAGCGCATAAGTGGCCAGCTGCGCGATCCACGCTTCGAAGTAGCGGCGGGTGCTGTCGAACAACAACATGGCGATGAACAATGGGCCAATCGCCAGTAGTACCGCCGAGGCAATACTCGACAAGGCGATCAGGAACATGGCGTAGACGCACACCAGGCCGATCAGCAGAAACACCACCAGGCCCGCGATCCAGTTGCCTACGTCAAAGTAGGCAACGCTCCTGCTCCAAAACTGTTCTGCCACTGCGCCGCCCTGCTGCCAGATGGCATCGATGGCGCCAACCGGGTCGGCTGATCCCACGACCGCGGCGGCCAGCTGAGCCGGCGCCACATAGAACGTGTCGACGATCACCGAGTTGTACAGCCAGAGCTGCAGCGCGACGCCGAGCACTACCGCCAGCACCACGATCCGTTTGAGACCGGCCGCAAACGGCTCGTCGATACGCCCGGTCAGGTGCAAATACCCCCACACCATCAGATACACCGTGGACAGCGTCACCACCGCCGGTTCAAGTGCGGCGGCTACGCGCGCGGTGTTGTTGCCGATGTAGCCGGCAAGCGTTGCATTGAGCCACGCCCAAAACGTCTGAAAGAAACCCATAATGCGGCCTCGACGCGCAGCGCGTCAGCGCGGCGTGGGTTCAAAACGCGTGGCGAAATGGCCTTGGCCGGCGATCACCAGTTCGCGCTGGCGTTGAGCGCTGGCCCATTGCTGCGCCTGTACTGCCTGATAGAGCACCTGCAATTTGGTCTGTTCGTTCTGCAGCATGCTCTGCTCGGCGTTGATGCGCGCCTGCAGATCGAGTATTGCCTTCTGATCCCCCGCGCCCGGAATGGCGTCAATCAATTGCTGGATGGAAGCAAAGCGGCCGCTGGCATTGGCCAGCTCAACCTGGGATAGCCCCTGTAGCAGCGCGACCGTATTGCGGGACGAGTCGATCTGGGCTTGCTGATCCGCCGGCAACGCCATCAGCTGCTGGGCCGTCAGCACCGAATTGGCCGCCAGGTTGCTCTGAACATCGGCTGCCAGTGCGCTGTAGATGCCACCACCACCCTGCAATACACCGGTCAGCTGCGGCCATTGTGCCGGCAGATAGTTGCGCACGGTACCGCCGAGCAGCGACTGCATGCCGCGACTTCCAGTCATTGCCTGGTATTGCGCCTGCGCCTGCGCCAACTGCGCCCGCGCGGCCTCCAGCTGCTGCGCCAGCGTCTGCGCCTGCTGCACCAGCTGCGCTATCGAAGCGACGTCGATGACGGCAAATTGAGCCTGCGCGCCCGCGCTCGCAAGCAATAGCAATGGAATTCCCAATAACAACGGGCGGCGATTTATGGACATGCTTGCTGCTCCCCAGAACGCTGTGGCGAAGAACCCTCGAGGACACCGTGATCGCGTAGAAATCGCGGCAACCAGTCGCCGGGATCGGCACCGCTGCCGGCAATGATCTGATGCATGCGCTCGACCTGCTCAGTGCGCCCCGAGATCACATTGAGTTCCGCATCGAATCCTTTGAGATCGAGCTGGCACACCACGCTATGGTGCCCTTGCTTGATCAGGAAACTTCTGGATCCCGGCTCCAGCTGCTCCCTGACGAGTTTGAATTCGCGCTCCGTCAGGCCAAAGCCATTCATGTACTGACCGGCATCGGCGTCGGCGTTCGGAAAAAACACCTTGGTCGGCGTCTGCTCGATGATCGTGCGGCTGATCGGGCTATCGAGCACGTCGCTGGCGCTCTGGGTGGCCATGCACATCACTCCATTGAGCTTGCGCCAGGTCTTGGGGGCGTCTTTGGCAAATTCCTCAAAGGCGGTATCGGCCAGAAGACGCCAGAACTCGTCCATCCAGCACACCAGCTTGCGGCCGTCCAGCAGTTCGCGTACCAGGTGAAACAGGTACAGCGTCACTGGCGCGCGGATCAACGCGTGATCGAGGAACTCCGTGACATCGAACCCGACCACCGCGTGACGCGCAAGAAGCGGAATCACGGCGTCCTCGGCATTGTCGAATACCCAGGCGTAGTCACCTTGAGCGGAGCCGCACCAGCGCGAAAGCCGCGCATGGATTCCTTCCGGTTCGGTCGGATCGAGGAATTCGATCAGGCGCGAGAGGCGCCGCACCGATCGATCGAGCGCCAGGGTGCCGTGCAGCGCCTGCTCCAGGTCCGATTGCTGACGCACGGTCAGCGCGCCCGGCCCGGGCGGCCCGGCCAGCGTGCGCAACCACAGCTTCAGAAACTCCAGATGATGCGGCGTCGGCGGCAATTGCAGGGGATTGAAGCCCGTAGCGACGCCGTTGCGCAGGGGCAAGTATTCGCCGTGCAGCGCGCGCACCAGGATTTCGAGTCCGCGATCCTTGTCGAATATCACCTGGGTGGTGCCGTGACGCTCAAGCATCGCGACCAGGAAGCCAATAAACACCGTCTTTCCGGAACCCGTAGGACCACATATGAAAGTATGGCCGGTATCCTTGCGGCTGCCGCCATCCGCATCGTGCGGATCACTGGCGTGTAGCGAGAAATGATAGGGCGAGCGGGCGCTGCTCATGAACATGGTCAGCGCCTCGCCCCAGTGATTGCCGCTGGCGCGGCCGCTGGGGAAATTGTGGAACGCCGACATGGCGGCGAAATTGCGCGATGTAATAGGGGATTTACGCGGGCGCATCGGGAAATTTCCCGGCAGCTGCGCCCAGTACGCCGCTTCCAGAGCCAGATCCTCGCGCGCCACGGTCATGCCCGTATCGGCCAGCAGACTGCGAGCCAGCGCGACACTGTCATTCAACGCCTTGAGGCGGGGCGATGTCGGCTCGCCGCGATCCTCGGCCACATCGATAAGTACCTGCAACGACAGGTGATGATCGCCCATGACGAATTCATTGCTGGTCAGCGCATCCAGTGCATGCTGCAGCTCCTGCGCCTGCGACACGCCGAAATCCCCGGCATTCGCCAGACGGTTGAATTGCCGCTGCAGCAGTCCCTGGCTGGTTGCCTTCGACAGGAAGGCAAACGACTGGGTCAGCACGTAGGCGAACGGCGCAGACAACAGCCGGTTGTACAAGCCCACAACATTGGGTGTGGGGTACTCCTTGATGCCGAGCACCGCAGCAACACGGGTCGCGCTCGGGGTACGGTACTCGATGGCTTCGGTGCCGAAGAACAGCCGCGAGGTCGCCAGCATCTCGTTCAGCGGGTTACGCGTTAGCGGCATCCGCTGCCATTCGCCGTTGATCAGGACGCCCAGAAATTCCAGTACCGACGAGTAGCTGGTACCACCGTGGCAATAACTGCCCAATAGCTGAGGCTCGTAACGCGCCAGCGAGGCACGAATCGTCTGCGCAAGTTTGGCGCATGCATCCAGCGCCTCAGCGGTCTCGGCGCGCGCACTGTCGCGGCTTCTGCGGTTGAGTGCGCGGCCGATCAGTCCGGCGGCAACGCCGGCTATGGGCCGATATACCGTGCACACATAGAGCTCATTGACCATGAGGGCCTCCTGGGCGAGGCGCTTGCGGTACTTATCTAGCAGTGCAGCGGCGAATCCGCCGGCACTTTCCTCAGGCCACGGCGTGGCCTCGCGGCGCCGAATGACGTGGGTCCACAGCGCGACGTTCGGGCTTGCAAGGTTGCGCCACAGTATGTTGAGCCGCTCATGCCAGTTGTTAAGCTGCTCGTCATCCGCGCTTTCAAAACTCGCGCCGCCAAGGCGAAAAACCTGTACGTAGTCCAGCAACGAGGTGCGCACGACATGGTCGCTGACCTGGACGGTAAAGGGAACGCGGTCGGCCGCGAGCAGTTCGCGCCTTAGCGGTCCTGCGCGCCACAGCGTATTCATCATGACCGCTCCGGCGCCGCGGGCCAGATCTGGGGCGAGTTCGCGCTGTGGCGCCGGATTGCGTGGCCCGGGGGGCACAGCGACAGCGGGCTGTAGCTGCTCGCCTGCCACAGCCGCAGGTTTGACAGCAGCGCCGGCAGGCGGGTTCGTCCCCACAGCAGCAGTAGATCAAAATAGCGTGCATCGCGTACGCACAGCAGCGCGCATAGTGCGTGAACGGGCAGGCACAGCAGCAGAGTGAGCAGGTTTTTGGTAACCAGGAAAATCTCCATGGTGAGCACCATGTTGAACAGCAGCGCCGAGTACGTGACACCCCAACGCATGGGCGGACGGGTGGCGCCGACGAACAGCGGATCCATGCTCAGGCCGGCGTTACGGATGCTCATGCCGCTCAGACTCCAAACATCCCGCGTACCCAGGTCACGATCTGCGGTGCGCCGAAGGCGATCGCAATACCGAGAATGGCGCCGAGACACCAGCCCCACGACATGCGATTGGCCATGGCCATGGCGCCGAGCGCCATGACCAGGATCACCGCGATCGGTGTGAGCCATGCCAGAATGTTGGTCTGCAGAGCCGTCGCGCCAGTCATGAATGGCGAGGTCTGCGCCGAGGCAATTGCGGGCACGCCAAGAGCAAGAGCAAGACTCAGCGTGCCCAGCGCGAAGACCTGTTGAATCCGGCAATGGTTCAATCTGTGCACCGCAATCTCCTCAGGCCGCGCTCGCGGCGCTTGCGTGCGACGAGCTTTCCTCGCGGCGGCTGTCAAGCTCCTCGCGCCTGACCTTGCCGGGTGCGCCGAAGCGAAAGCCGTCCACCACGAAGGAATAGTCGTACTGACGCTCGCCTTGCTCATCGGTCCAGTTGTTGGCCCGAATCCGGGCGTCGAGGATCAGTTGGTCGCCCTTGCGGGCGTTGCGGGCGATTGCTTCGCCCAGCGAGCCGAACGCGACGAACCACAGACTGGTTACGATTTCGCGCGCGGCGCCATCCTCGTCCTTGCCGGCGTAGTCGTTGCCGATCAGGCAGAAACGCGTGTAGGCGGTGTCGCCCTTGGCGACCAGCTCCGGATTCTTGGCCAGATTGCCGATTGCGGTGACGGTGAAACTGTTCATGCTCGCTCTCCGTGTGCCACGGTCCGTAGGGACCAGATGGCGGGGAGTCTAGCGATCGATCGCGTCCTGGGGATCCGCCTGAAACGCGGGCATTTATGCAGAAACAGGCTCGGTCACGCGGCGCTGCCTGGTGTATCGTCTGCAGTCCCTGAAGTCGGAGCGCGTGAATGTCACACAATGCCGATGAGTCCAGTGATGGCACGATCGAAGAATGTGTCGATGAGATCGATGAATTCATCGAGCGGCTCGCCCGCTATCCGAGCCCGGTGCTGGCGTTTGCGCTGCGCACGCATCTGGGCGGCCTGCTGCGCGCCATGGTGAGCGGTCACGTCTGCACACGCGAACACGTGCGGCAATTTGTTCTGGAGCTTGAGCATGACGCTCTCGGCGTCGGTTAGCATGTTCGAGCGCATCGTGGTTCCGCCCACGCGCGATCTGGGGGAAGGCTTTCTGGTTCGCCGGGCGCTACCGAGCCCGCAGTGCCGCACCGTCGGGCCGTTTGCTTTTTTCGATCACTTCGGTCCGACAGCATTCCAGGCCGGGGCCGGGCTGGACGTCCGGCCGCATCCGCACATAGGTCTGGCGACGGTGACCTACCTGTTCGATGGGGAAATTCTGCATCGCGACAGTCTCGGCAACGCACAGCTGATCCGGCCCGGCGAGGTTAACTGGATGATCGCTGGCAGCGGCATCGCGCATTCCGAGCGCACCGATCCCATTACGCGCCGCGGTCCCTCATCACTGTCCGGCATCCAGACCTGGGTGGCGCTGCCGCAGGACCAGGAGGAACGCTCCGCCAGTTTTTCGCACCACGCCGCCGATCAGCTGCCGCTTATCACCGGCGCGGGCCGGCGCATACGCGTGATTGCCGGATCGCTGTTCAACGAACGCTCCCCGGTGGCGACACTGTCGGCAATGGCCTATGCGGATGCGGAGCTGGAGCCCGGGGCGCAGCTGCAGTTTGCCTGCGAGTACTCACAGCGCGCGATCTATCTGGCTCAGGGGGCGGTTGAGGCGCGCGGGCTGCGCTTCGATGTGCCGCAGCTGCTGATAGCACGCGCTCGCGAGACCGTGACGTTGAACGCGTTGGCGCCCTCGCGGCTCATGCTGTTCGGTGGTGAGCCGCTGGATGGGCCGCGATACATTGACTGGAACTTCGTCTCGAGTTCGCGCGCGCGGATCGAACAGGCCAAGGTGGCGTGGCGTGAAGGACGCTTCGATCGCGTGCCGGGCGATGAGCACGAATTCATTCCACTGCCACCGGAGGCGGGGGCGCCATTCGGGTCCGCAGAAGGTGAAGTATTGTAGATATATACATTGTACTTTCAATTATCTACGACATTTACATCTAATATACATTAACTTTGTAAAAGTCACGGCCCTGAGCGCGACATTGGTGCCGCGTTCGGCTAGGGTAATTTTTTGCATACCCCAGTCGGGAGCACACCGCATGAGCATCTACATCCAGTTCTATGATTCGACCACGGGGCTGTTCACCGGTGTCTCGATGCATACCAACCTCACGACTCCCAAGTCGATCAAGGCTTTCATTGCCGAGAACACGCCCCCGGGCCATGGTGCATTCGTCGGTTACGTTGACCCGCTGTCGCAGAAGATGGATCTGGCGAGCGGCCAGCTGGTGGACTACCGGCCGCCGCAACCCTCACCCAAGCACGAATGGAATGCGGTCAGCAAACGCTGGCAGCGCGCGGTCGGGCTTAAGCGCTCTGCAGCCCTCGCGCGTATCGCCGAGCTGGAAAAAGGCCAGCACCGCACGGTACGCGAGACACTGATTCGCGCCTGCCATGCGGTCGATGCGATCAAGGAAGCCCTGGCGCCGGAAGCCGAGGAAGTGCGCGAGGCAGTGGATCGCATGTACGCGGCGCTGTCGCGGCTGGAGTTACTCGAGACGGAACTGGGGCAGCTGCGCGCCGACCTTGGCTGAGCGGTGCGATGGCGTCAGTCGAGGAATAGATCCGGAATCAGATCCTGCGTGCCGGGCACGACCGCGTAGCGGTCGAGGTCTGTTATGCCGTGCTCGGCGAGCAATGCGTCGTCGATGAAAAAATTGCCGGTTACCGTGCGCGCATCGCTGGTGAGAATCAGCCACGCGGCATCGGCGAGGATTTCCGGCGTGCGAGCTCTGCGCGTATCAAGACCCGGAATCATCTGCAGCGCGGCGGTCGCGATCACTGTTCGCGGCCACAGACTGTTGACCGCGATCCCCAGCGGCCGGAACTCGCTGGCATGCCCGAGCGTGCACATACTCATGCCGTACTTGGCCATGGTATAGGCCACGTGCGGCGCAAACCATCGCGGCTGCATCGACAGCGGCGGTGACAGGTTGAGGATATGAGGGTTGCGTCCGGACTCGGCACTGCGGGTCAGTGCGGCAATGCAGGCCTGGGTACAGGCGAAGGTGCCGCGCACATCGACGCCGAACAGCAGGTCAAAACGCTTCAGGGTGGTGGCCGTGGTGGGCGTCAGGCTGATCGCGCTGGCATTGTTGACCAGTATGTCGATGCCTCCGAAGTGCTCGATCGCCGCGCGCACCGCATCGGCAATGGCAGCGCCGTCGCGGATATCAGTCGGCACAGCCAGCGCCCGACCACCCGCCGCCTCGATCTGCTGCGCGGCGCTATAGAGGGTTCCCGGCAGTTTCGGATTCGGTGCCACGGTCTTGGCCGCAAGTACAATCTGAGCACCGTCGCGCGCTGCACGCGTTGCTATCGCCAGCCCGATGCCGCGCGAGGCCCCGGTGATGAACAGCGTCTTGCCCTTGAGCGATCTGAGCGGGAGGACGTTCATCGCTGTGCGCATCAGAAGCGGCTAAAGTCGGGCTTGCGCTTTTGAACAAACGCCTGCAGGGCTTCAAGCGCCTCCGCACTGCGCAGCCGTTCGGAAAAGATCGCCTCTTCGGCCTGCATGGCGTGCGTAATGGCGGCGCTCGAGCCCGCGCGCTTGAGCCGCTTGGTGTCGCGCACGGCGCCGGGCGGCAGCGCAGTGAAACGCTCGGCCATGCGCCGCGCATGCGCCAGCAGCTCGCTCGCGGGTAACACTGCGGTAGCGATGCCGAGTTCCACCGCTTCGGCGCCGATGATGGGCTCACCCCGCAACATCTTCTCAGCCGCCCGGGCATAGCCCAGACGTTGCGGCAGCAGCAGGCTCGAGGCGAACTCCGGTACCAGGCCCAGCGCTACGAACGGCAAAACCAGCCGCGCCTGGTCGCTGACATAGACCAGGTCGCAATGCAGGAGCATGGTCGCGCCGATGCCGATGGCCGCGCCGCTCACCGCGGCCACCACCGGCTTCTCACACTCCAGCAATGCCTGCATGAAGACCCTTACCGGAGAGCCGGAACCCACCGGAGGTCGCTGCAGGAAATCTTCCAGATCGTTGCCGGCGGTGAACACTTCAGGTTGGCCGGCAATCAGCAGCGCACGCACGGCCGTGCTCGCGCGTGCGGCGGTAATGGACTCGGCCAGGGCCTGGTACATCGCCTGGGTCAATGCATTCTTTTTATCGGGCCGCGCGATCTCGATCGTGACCACGCCGGCGTGGCTCGCGCTCTTGATGTACATGGGGTGGTCAGCCGACATACTCGCGGCTGACCCGCTGGCCGAGACGCGTGAACAGCTCGTACGAGACCGTGCCGGCGCATTCGGCGATAGTGGCCGCCGGCAGCTGCGGCCCCCACAGCA
>Ga0075522_10003933_pt1 | contig 10742 bp, 11 predicted proteins | sample NGEPerA_FD_74796 | JGI IMG/M metagenome (GOLD analysis project Ga0075522, IMG submission 74796) | Arctic peat soil microbial communities from the Barrow Environmental Observatory site, Barrow, Alaska, USA - NGEE PermafrostL2-A | ecosystem: Environmental > Terrestrial > Soil > Wetlands > Peat ...
GCTAATTCGATCCCTCGTCGTCCTCGCCTTTTTCCGTGATCTGGTTCCCCGCCAGCCGCTCCAACTGGTTGCGCCAGTCAAGGGACTCGATGAACGTTTTTGATTCGCGCCAGCCGGCCTCGACGATTACGCGGAGTTCGAGATAGACACGTGTGCCGAGCAAGGACTCGATCTGCCGGCGCGCGCGTGTTCCGATCTCTTTCAGCTTCGAGCCGCCCTTGCCGATCAGAATTGCTTTTTGCCCGTCGCGCTCGCAGTAGATGGCTGCGGCAATACGGGTCAAGGGCAGGCGGGCTGGAGCCTGGCCTTTCTTGCGCGGCGGCGCCGCGGGCTCCGGCTCTTCGAATTGTTCAATCACCACAGCCGATGCGTAGGGCACTTCCTCGCCGGTCTCGATGAGAATGCTTTCTCGAATCAGTTCGGCAACCATGAAGCGCTGGGGCTGGTCGGTGTATTGATCCTTGGGGTAGAAGCGCTCGCCGGTTGGCAGGGCCGCGACGATCTTGCGCACCAGGATGTTGAGGCCGTCGCGCTTGCGGGCGCTCACAGGAATGATCTCGGCAAAGTTGAACTGGCGGGTGAGCGAGTCGATCAGTGGGAGGAGATGGTCCTTCTGCACCAGATCTATTTTGGTGAGGACCAGAAAGACGGGGCATTCGAGCTTGCGGATGAGGCCGAAGAGAAACTCGTCTTCACTGGCCCAGTTGGGTCGTCCGCGGTCAGGAGATTTCGAGACCTCAGGTGCCTGGGTCTCCAGTCCGGGTGCCCCAAGTCCCTCGTTTGGGACCTGGGATTCCGTACCACCATCCGCTTCCGAAGTTCCAATAGCGGTCGGCGTCCCAGGCGTTTCCAACTGCACTCTCCGCGTAGCATCCATCAGAACAAGCACCACGTCGCGCGCTTCGAGGGCCTCGTAAATCTCCTGCAACATGCGGCGGTCAAGCTGCGAACCGGGCTTGTGGACGCCGGGCGTATCAACAAAAATGATCTGCGCGGCCGGATTTGTGCCTTTGTGGGCGGGAACCTCGACCACGCCCATGATGCGATTGCGCGTGGTTTGCGGCTTGGCGGTGACGATGGCCACCTTTTCGCCCGTGAGGGCGTTGAGGAGCGTGCTTTTGCCGACGTTGGGCCGGCCGAGAATGGCAACAAATCCCGATTTCAATGGGTAGCGGTTCTCCTGCTTTCTATTATCGCGGATTGGAAGGTCGAGCGTTGATATCATCTCGGAATGATTGTCGAAGGCAGAACCGAACGGCTGATTCTGCGCCCGCAGGAGGTGGCCGATGCGGAGCAGATTCAGGAGCTGTTTCCGCAGTGGGAGATCGTGCGCTACCTGATGAACAGGGTACCGTGGCCCTATCCGCCGGACGGCGCGCTTTGTTATATCAGGGACGTTGCGCTGCCACAGATGGAGCGCGGCGAAGCCTGGCACTGGACTATCCGCATGGTAGCCAAGCCCGAGCAAATCATCGGCTCTATCTCCCTGGTACCTGGAGAAAAGGACAACCGGGGCTTCTGGCTAGACCCGCAGTGGCAGGGTCAGGGGCTGATGAGCGAGGCCTGCGTTTGGGTGAACGACTTCTGGTTCGAGACGCTCGGGTTCGAGGTGCTTCGCGTTTCCAAGGCGGTGGGCAACACCACCTCGCGGCGCATCTCTGAGAAGCAGGGAATGCGGCTGATTGGCTTTGGCGAAAAAGACTACGTGTCGGGGCGGCTGCCGTCGGAAATTTGGGAGATCACCGCAGGCGAGTGGCGAACGTGGAAGGGGCGCTCAAGATGAGCCTGGCGAGCTCGATCGAGTGTCGCGCCCAGTATTCAACGCACGCCAGATTACCAGATGTGCGGCACCAGGTGGAACCTGACCTTCCTGCAATATTCCGTATAGCCCGGCAAGCTCTTTTGCAGAAATATCTCCTCATCCTGAAGTCGCAGAACGATGACCAAAGTCATGGGGATGAACATCACTAATCCCCACCACGATCCGAGAGCAAGCGGTGTAGCAAGGAGCATGACCAGCGCACCGGCATACATGGGGTGACGAACCACCGCGTATGGTCCAGTGGAGATGACTCGCTGGTCGGGAGCCACCTCAATGACCGCTGAGGTAAAGGAATTCTCCTTGTAAACGATGAAGACGCCAAGGAATCCAAGCGCTACCAGGTGTCACCCAGAATCACGAAGACCAGCGGGACATCCGACCAATGGAAATGGCGGTCAAGCGAAGGAAGTACCAATGTTCCAAGAAACGCCAGCGACGCAAGGAGCTGAATCAACTTTTGACTCTTCTCCTTCTCGGCCCCTGGACCTGCTTTCACGCGGCTTTCAAGCAGCTTTCTATCGTAGTTCCAAAGATAAACAGTAATCAGAGCCGAGGCTCCGACAAAGGTGAATAGATAGACCCAAGCCTGCCAGAAATCGAGCGTCCATGCCGGAACAAAGAGGACCACCCCGAGGAACACGCTGAGTTGCGCGAATCCAAGGATGGTTCTGCCGGCCAAAATGTTCACATTGTTAGTCTAGAATTTCGGCGCGCCTGGGCGAACTGAATTTGGTTGCCAAGCCGAAATTCACGACGAAACCGTTGCGGAAGCTTTTGGTCCCGGCGGGTAGACGCGCAGCCGATCGATGCGCCGATCTGTCGAGACGACAATCTCCATGCGCAGGCCGATGGGTTCGAGCATGACGACTTCGCCGGCCAGCGGAATGCGGCCTTCGATTTCGCTCACCAGGCCGCCGAGCGTCGTGGCTTCGTAGGTTTCGCCCAGTTCCACAGGTTCGCCGAAGAGGTCTGAAAGCCCATCGACTGGAAAGTTGCCGGGGACGAGCCAGACGCCGCCGGGCTCGCGCTGCGGCTCTTCAACGGCTTTCTCCACCTCGTGCTCGTCGCGGATGTTGCCGACAATCTGCTCCAGCAAATCTTCAATGGTGACCAGGCCGGAGACGCCGCCGTACTCATCGATCACGATGCGCATGTGCTGCTTTTCGCGCTGCATCTCTCGCAGCAGCTCGTAGCCACGCTTGGTTTCGGGTACAAACACAGCCGGCTGCTGGATGCTGGCGACGGTGCGGGTTCGGGCTTCTTCATCCGTGATCTGCAGCAGGTCGTGGGCAAAGGCAATGCCGGTGACGTTGTCTATGGTGCCGGAAAAGACAGGGACGCGCGAGAAGTTGTGTTCGCGCAACTGCTCGAGGAATTGCTCGAGAGTAATGGTCCCGGAGACCGCAAAGACAGCGGGCCGCGGAGTCATGACCTCGCGCACCAGCTTGTCGCCGAACTCGACGGCGGAGCGCACCAGTTCGCGGTCGCTCTCTTCTAGGATTCCTTCCTCTTCCCCGGCTTCGAGCAGCGCCTCGACATCGACGGCGGTTTCTTCTTCCGCGCTGGCCGGCTCCTCTGCCAGCGACGCGACCGAGAAGAAGAAGCGGACGAAGACGCTGATGGGAGTAACAACCCAGAGCAGCAGGCGGATGGGCCAGACGAGCTGTGCGGCCCATAGGCCACGGGTGCGGTTGAAGAGCACCGACGGCAGAAGTTGGTTGCAGAATACCACCACCAGCACGAGACTGAGAACGGCCTGCGCGATCTCCGCATAGGTGGGTGGGCCGAGATGGGGCGCACGGTCGAAGAGAATGGCGCCAAATGCAAGCGCGATGATGCCGAGGGCCATTTGCTGCAGAACGGCTGCGCAGAGGGCGGCGTGTGCGCGAGTCAGGCCGAGCAGTGGCTCGACTTGCTCCTCCCATGCATCGAGGTTTTCCTGGACTTCGCGGGAGAGAATCTTGCCAAACTCGGAATAGACGCGGCTGATGTAAGAAGCCAGGGCCTCGACCGCGGCGAGCAGAACCAGCACGAAGATGACAAGCGGGGTCATGGGCGCCGCGGCTTTGCGGTTGTTTTCGGCGGCCGCCGCTTTGAAGGCACCAGCTGCTTTGGAGTTGCCATGCGCTCAATCAATCCCTGCGGCAGACCCAGACGTCCGCGCAAAAGACGCTCGCGCCGCTCCATCTGTCCTGAGTCCGCTTCGTGGTCGTATCCGGCGAGATGCAACAGCCCGTGCAGGATCAGCACCTTGATTTCAGTGGAGAGCGAGTGACCCTGCCCGGCAGCCTGGCGCAGGGCGGTGGAAACGCTGATGGCAAGGTCGCCTGCAATCTTCTCCGGACCGTGCGTGGTTGTGTCCGCTGGAAACGAAAGCACGTCGGTGGCTTTGTTCTTGCCACGAAAGCGGCGATTCAGGTCGCGGATAGCTGCGTCTGTGGTGAGCAGGATAGTGACCTGGCCGCTGAGCCGAACCGCTGCTTGCGCTCGAGTGAGAAAGCGCCCCAGGGTGCGGGCGGTGGGCAGGTGGAAATCGGCCGATTTTGCCGGCGCACTCGACACAATTGCCCGCTTCACCGATTTTGAGAGCGGAGTGGGGTCTGGGTCCAGATCTGGGTCGAGAAGAATCATCGTGCGCGGGGCCGCTGTTTGCGTGGCTCTGGTCTGCTTCTCCGGGTCTGCTTAGATGATACGCGAATTCGTGCGCTCCCACTCGCACGCACTCACCGCCCCTCGACTATTGCCCCGCAATCTCCGTAGTGCTGCCGCCGAGGCGCGTCGCAAACGTCGGCTTCTTAAGCGCATCCGCTATCGAGGCCGGCAGCTTGCGATCCGGATACCGGTGCGCATAGAACTCCACCGCCGCAAAGAAGTCCGGCGCATCCGCATCCACCATCTGTTCTTCTGGCGTATACACCTTCACGATCGATGGATCGGCGACAGCCTTGCCCAGAAAATCAATCGCGTCGGCAATCGTGTGTCCCGTGAGCGACGCGTAGCTGTACAACGGAACGTGCTGCCTCTCCGCAAACTCCGCAATCGGAATCAGGGGCTGCAGCGCGAACGACTGGTAGTGAATCGATCGCTCGCTGCGCGCCATCTCCTTGGGAAACGCGCCCCGCTGGTCGAGCTCGTTCACTCCGTCCTTGTACGCCTGCGCGCCGAAGTCGAACAACTCCTGGTCCGACGAGACAACGCCGGTGGCAATCGCCGCCAACCCCCGCCAGTAGTGATGGTTGTTGTGGTGCGTCACCTCCACCGGGAAACCGATCATGCGATGCGCCACCTTGTTCATCCAGGCAACGTCGCGCGCCGTCTCCGCGCCGTCAAGCTTCGCGTCGTTCAGCAGCACCGACTCTGAGGTTGCGATCGAACTCAGCGTCCACTCCACCTGGTACCACGACTGCGCGTTCTCCACCGCGTCATAGTCCATCAGCACGTTTGCCTGCGCCCATCGGTCGATCTGATCCTGCGCGCACTTGGCTTCGGCGTGATTGCCCGTGGCCAGAAACTGGTTCATGCCCGCCGTCGCCCGCTTTTCGAACAGCGCATAGGGCACAGTCGCCGCATGCTCCGCCGGATTGGTCGGCCCATGCCCGCCGTGCAAGTAGTGCATCGGAATCCGCATCGGTCCGGTCGGCGGGTCCACTTGGGCTTGCGCGCTGCAAGTTGCGATCTGCGCAAGGGCGGCGCGAATAGGTGCGCTCTTTGTGTTTTTCAGTTCGGCACGCCGCGCGGCAACGTCAATATATGAAGCGCGGGGATTGAACTCCACTTTTGTCGTTTGGCTAAGAATGCACGCCGGGCCTGCCAGGACAACCGCCAGGCAAAGAACTTGGGACAGCTTTGGCACAGAAATCTCCTCAATGGGTTGAACGCTTTGTTCGTATCTATTCAGTATGGACGGATGGCCCTGCTTTCAGGCCCCACGCTCGCGCGCAATGCGCGTCGTGGCGGCGTTACGCCAGCTTCCAACCGAGCCGCCGCGCCCGTTCCCGATTCCGTGCCGACAACTCGCGATGCGGCTCTCCGGCCGCCAGCCCGATCCACATCTTCCCCACCGTTTTGGCGCGAAGTACTTCGGCCGTCATTCGCAGAGCTCTCGGCGCTCCGGTAGCGATCGGAATCAGGAAACCCGGCGCCGCCGATGAGGTCACCAGCACGGCCTTCTTGTTGGCCTTCGGATTCCGCGATTTGGGCGCAGGCTTTCCCCAGGGCCAGTAGGCATATCCCCCCGTCCGCTCCATAAACCTGCGAAAGATCGCCGTCACATTAAAAAAGTTCACTGGCGAGCCCAGTACCAGGGCATTCGCCGATTCAATCTCCTGGAGCATCGGTTCCAGATCGTCCTGCTGTTCGCATTTGCCGCGCTCCTCACCGGGAGCCTGCATGCACTTCCGGCAGTTGGTGCAAAACTCAATGTGCTTTTCAGTCAGGTAGAGCGTTACCGTCTCCGCGCCCTTCTCGCGCGCGCCTTCCAGGACAGCCTCCACCGCGCTGTCGATCGTCCCGCCTTTGCGGTAGCTGCCAACGATGGCCACGACTTTGGTGATCATCACGCGCCCCTCCAAACTGCTGCGCCGGCAGATTACTACAGAAGCGGCGTCTATTGCAGTGACGAGGCTCCGGGCATGCATCAAGCCACAATAGGAGCTGGCCCATCACTCTTTCGCGGTACAGCCTCCACCGCCGGTCCTGATATCCTTATCGCGTGATTGAACGCTCGCGAATAAGGGGATTGTGGGTCATCTTGCCGGGAGTGACCCTTCTCTTGGCTATCTCCCCGGTGGCCTGCCACAAGGAAGAGCAGGCCGTCGAAGGCGTGGCCCAGACCGCCGTCAAGGCCGAACAAAAGGCCCAGGCCACGGCCACTGAGCTCGATGGCGAGCGCGCCCAACTTGCGCTGATTCCTCTGCCTACCAAGAGCATGTATGCGGATGTCCACGAGCCTTCCGACTGGGCCAATCCCTACCTCTCGGTCGGCGCCAATACCATATCGCTGCGCATCACCCTGGCCGACGCCAACCCCAGCAACGTCGGGGAAGGAACAATGCTGCGTCCGTCAGCCGCGCGCCGCCAGGAACTCCAGTTGCGCCCCGCGGAACTGGCCAAGGCCGTAGCCGCAATTCCCACATCCGCATGGCGTTACGGCCGCGTAATCGCGGTCGCCGAGTCTGCCGCAGCACCAAGGGACCGCCCCCTGGTCCGCCGCAACGTCGAAGCCGCCATCCAGCAGCTCAACGACATGGGCATCGTGGTCGAAGAGTGGCCCACGCGGTAGATAGCTGCCCAATCGCTTGAACTGAATTTAGGGAACTCTGCCCGCTGCCACGAAGGAATTGCCGGGGATCGATCTTCTTTCCAGTCTCAATCCTTGGGCGGCGCTGGCAATTCCTCACAAATCTCAAAATCGAACTTGCGGAGATTCCTCATGCATTCCGCAAGAGCACCCATCATCGTCTCGCTCCATCCCACAGGTTGGAACTTCAGAGTCTTCTGGTTCAACTCAATGTCGGCCGTAGCGAGGAATTGCATGTCGATCATTGTAGGGGTGGCAAATTCCTTTATCGTGATGCGCGCCTCGATCTCACCGGCTGCGTGTTTCTTGGTGACTGAGAAAAAGTGCAGCTTTGCGAGAGCCTCCGCGGGGTCCCTCTGCACGTATTTCCAATCGGCCATGTCGTTCCCTCCGGGTCACAGGTATCTGTTCAGGTGCCTGGTTTAGCCGAACCAGATGCTTTTTCCGGCGAGATTATCTGCGCGATGGAAACAATCCCAAATTGCTTTGGCAACCTGAGGACCTTGCGGACGCGCTACTATTTCCCCGTGAGCCATTCATCCTTTTCCATACTCTCGAACCAGCCTCCGCTGGATCATGAAAGCTTCTCTGCCCACCGCGAGCTTGAAGCCCTGCTCAAGAAAAACATCCGCGGCGAAGTCCGCTTAGATCTTGGTTCGCGGGCGCTTTATGCGGCCGACTCCTCCAACTATCGGCAGCTTCCCATCGGCGTAGTGTTCCCGCGTGACGTCGCGGACGTCGAAGCTGCCCTGGCTGCCTGCTGGGCCACTGGCGCAGCTGTTCTGCCGCGTGGCGCCGGAACCAGCCTGGCCGGTCAGTGCGCAAATGTGGCCGTAGTTTTCGACTATTCGAGGTACATGAACGGCCTCACATGCATCGATCCCGCCGGCAAAGTCGCCGTCGTCCAGCCGGGAATCGTCCTCGACCGGCTCCGCGACGCGGCCGAACTCCACCACCTGACCTACGCGCCCGACCCCGCCACCCACTCCCGCTGCACCCTCGGCGGCATGATCGGCAACAACAGCTGCGGTGTCCATGGCCTGCTGGGCGGCAAAGTCGTGGACAACGTCCAGACCCTCGACATCATCCTCTACGACGGCACACGGATGACCGTCGGCCCCACCACGCCGGACGAACTTGCCGACAAGATTCAGGCCGGAGGTCGCGAAGGCGAAATCTATGCAGGCCTCGCCCGGATTCGCGACAAATACGCAGCCCTGGTCCGCGAGAAATTCCCGCGCATTCCCCGCCGCGTCTCCGGCTACAACCTCGACGAACTGCTGCCGGAAAACAACTTCAACGTCGCCCGCGCCCTGGTCGGCTCAGAGGGCACCTGCGCCAACATTGTCTCCGCCACCCTCAACCTCACTGCCAGCCCGCCCTTCCGCGTCCTCACCGTGCTCGGATTTGCCGATCCGTTTCTCGCCGCCGACGCCGTTCCGCTGGCGCTTGAGCACAAGCCCATCGGCCTCGAAGGCTTTGACCACCTCCTGGTCGACTTCATGCGCCGCAAGGGCCTCAACCTCCGGAATCTTTCCGAGCTCCCCTCCGGCGTCAGCTTCCTGCTCGTCGAACTGGGCGCATGGACAGCCGAAGAAGTGCAGGCCCAGTCTGAGAATCTCGCCCGCACCAGCCAGTCCTGGCCCGTTCCGCCCGTCGCACGCATCTGCACGCCCGAGGAAGCCGTCAGCATCTGGAAGGTCCGCGACTCCGCTCTCGGCGCAATGGTCTTCGTGCCCGGCGAACCCGACCGCTACGAGGGTTGGGAGGATGCCGCAGTCCCGCCCGCACAGCTTGGCAATTACCTGCGCGCCATCACCGCTCTGATGTCCGAATACGGTTTTCGCAGCCCTCTCTACGGTCATTACGGACAGGGCTGCGTCCACACCCGCATCAATTTCGATTTCCGCTCCGTCGAGGGCCTGCGGAAATTCCGCGAGTTCATCACCCGCGCCGCGGACGTGGTGCTCAGCTTCGGCGGTTCGCTATCTGGTGAACACGGCGACGGACAATCCCGCGCAGCGCTGCTGCCCCGAATGTTTGGCTCCGAACTGATGGAAGCCTTTCGCGAATTCAAGATTCTCTTCGACCCCGACAACCGCATGAATCCCGGCAAACTGATCGATGCGGTTCGCGTCTACGACCCGGTGGAAAATCTGCGGCACGAGATCGAAGATCACGGGTCAGCCGCGGGAAAAGACGCTGCGGAAACTCACACTCGCGAACTCGAAACTCACTTCGCCTTCACCGCCGATCAGGGCTCCTTTGCCCGCGCCACCGAGCGCTGCGTGGGCGTTGGCGCGTGCCGCAACACTACCGGCGGCGTCATGTGTCCCAGCTACCGCGCCACTGGCGACGAGCAGCACTCCACACGCGGCCGCGCCCGCCTGCTCTGGGAGATGCTCTCCGGCGCCCTGCGCAAAGAAGGCTTCAAGAGCGAAGCGGTCCACCAAGCCCTCGACCTCTGTCTCAGTTGCAAAGCATGCAAGTCCGAGTGCCCCGTCCAAGTGGATGTGGCCGCCTGGAAATCCGAGTTCCTCGCCCAGCACTACAAGCGCCGCCTGCACCCGCTGCACCACTACATCTTCGGATTTGCAGACAAGCTTGCCCGCTGGGGTTCGCTGACTCCGGCGCTGACCAATGCCCTGCTCACCGGCCCCATCACCAGCCCGCTGATCAAACACATCGCCGGAGTAGCCCAGGCTCGCCAGCTCCCCCGGCTCGCCGCCAGGAACTACCAGCAATCCAGACGCGTGGTCGACGAAACCACCAACGTCCCGCGCTCTTCAAACGGGTCTAAAGAAACGAAGGAAAAGTCTGCCCCTCCACCGGTGGCGCAGGTCGTCCTCTGGCCCGATACCTGGAACAACTACTACCATCCGCAAACTCTGGCCGCCGCTGAAACCGTTCTTACAAGCGCGGGCTTCAAGGTCGAAGTCCCCAAGGGCCACATTTGCTGCGGCCGGCCGCTCTACGACTTCGGCCTGCTCACCGCCGCGCGCTCATACCTCGAGAAGGTCCTTGACCGCATGGCCCCGCAAATCGAAGCCGGCCTTCCTTTTATCTTTCTTGAGCCAAGCTGCGCCAGCGTCTTCAAGGACGAGTTGCGCGAACTCTTTCCAAAGGACCAGCGTGCGGAGCGCCTGAGTGGGCAGATATGGCTCCTTGCCGACTGGCTCGCCATCGAAGCCCCCGATTGGGCAGCCGGCCGCCTCGAAGGCGAGCATATCCTGCTTCACGGCCACTGCCACCACAAAGCCGTCTTTGGTGGACCGGTCAGCGAAATTGCCCTCCTGCGCAAAGCCGGCGCAACGGTCGAGCCTATTCAGGCCGGCTGCTGCGGCATGGCTGGCCCGTTCGGATTCGAGGCCGACAAGTTCGAAGTGTCAAAGGCGATTGCGAACGACGGCCTGCTGCCTGCGGTTCGATCCGCAGATCCAATGACCCTCATCGTTGCCGACGGCTTCAGTTGCCGCGAGCAGATCGACCAGCTCTCCGACCGTGAGGCCATGCACTTCGCTGAAGTTCTGGCCCACACCTGCGGCTGCGGTGATTAAGGAGCCAATAAAGGAAGACTACTGTCTGCCACTGAAGAAAGTCACAGTTTTAGTCTGGCCGGAA
>Ga0075522_10003936_pt1 | contig 10740 bp, 7 predicted proteins | sample NGEPerA_FD_74796 | JGI IMG/M metagenome (GOLD analysis project Ga0075522, IMG submission 74796) | Arctic peat soil microbial communities from the Barrow Environmental Observatory site, Barrow, Alaska, USA - NGEE PermafrostL2-A | ecosystem: Environmental > Terrestrial > Soil > Wetlands > Peat ...
TCGTCGATCGTGCGCATCGCGCCCAGTGCCGCGGCACATGCCACCGGGTTGCCGCCATATGTGCCGCCAAGGCCACCCACGTGCGCAGCGTCCATGATCTCGGCCCGGCCAGTCACTGCGGAGAGCGGCATGCCGCCAGCGATGCCCTTCGCTGTGGTGATGAGGTCTGGCACCACGCCTTCGTGCGTCGACGCGAACATGTCACCCGTGCGAGCGAAGCCGGTCTGAATCTCGTCGGCGATGAAGACGATGCCGTTGGCGGTGCAGAACTCCGACAATGCCTTCATGAAGCCCGCGCCAGGGACGATGAAGCCGCCCTCGCCCTGGATCGGCTCGATGAGAACGGCCGCGATGCTGTCGGCGCCGAGCTGCGTCTTCATAGCCCCAATGACCTCGGCCGCCGCCTCTGCGCCGCAGTTTTCTGGCCCGGTCGGCCAGCGATAGGGGTAGGCCATAGGCAGCCGGTAGACCTCCGGCGCGAACGGGCCAAAGGAGTGCTTGTAGGGCATGTTCTTGGCGGTCAGTGCCATTGTCATGTTGGTGCGGCCGTGGTACGCGTGTTCGAAGGCGACGACAGCTGATCGGCCGGTGTAGGCACGCGCGATCTTGACCGCGTTCTCAACTGCTTCGGCGCCGGAATTGAACAGTGCCGACTTCTTCGCGTGAGCGCCCGGCGTGCGCGCGTTCAGTTGCTCGCAAACGGCCACGTATCCCTCGTATGGCGTCACCATGAAACACGTGTGCGTGAAGGCGGCGACCTGATCGCGCACCGCACTGACGACGTTATCGGCCGCGTTACCGACGCCGACGACGGCGATGCCTGAGCCGAGATCGATCAGTGAGTTGCCGTCGACGTCGACGACGACGCCACCGCCGGCCGACTCGATGAAGACTGGGAGGGCGATGCTCACGCCGCGTGCGACCGCGTCGGTTCGCCTGGCAAGCAGCTCGACCGACCGCGGGCCTGGGATCGCGGTCACCAGTCGCCGCTCCTGCGGCAATCCTGGCCCACCGCGAGCGGGGACGGCGGCAAGTCGGTCGGAGTCGGTCATGACGCCTCCAAGATCGCCGGGCATGAGAGGGCGTTGAAGGAGCATGTCCGGGAAGATGTACTGTATCCGACCAACGCCCTTGTTGAGCCTGACGGTAACGACCGTTGGTGATGACTTAGGCGACGGAATCCGTCGCCCGGTTGGCGTGAATGGTGAGGGCGGCGTCGCAGATCCGACGCCGCCCTCTCTCAATTGCAATTCACCTGCCGGAAACCTTTACCTGGCATTCTGGGACCGCACGACAACATTCTGGGACTGCACGACAACTCGACTGGAATCGACGGGAGATGGCCGATGCTGATGCACCTGCGGATTAGCGTGCCCGATCGTCCCGGCATGCTGGCCCAAATCACGGCCGCGCTCGCTGACGTCGGTGCCGACATCCGCACCATCGCGGTTCTCGAGCGAGAGTCCGGTCGGGCAATCGACGACATCTACCTCAGCTGGCCTGAAGCTCGCTCGGCGGACGTGCTGTCGCAGCGCGTGGCAAGCGTGCGAGGGGTGACCGTGCTCGGGCTCCGACCGTCGCGCCAGGTGCCTGGCGCCTTTCCTGACATCGATCTGCTGAGCCAGGTTCTCGCCACGGCCTCGCGCGGTCTCGACACCCTCGTCGACATGGCCGCCCTCGCGTTCGGCGCCGACTGGGCGGCCAGTGTCACGTATGCGTCTGGCGCGCCTGTCGTTCTGTACGCAAGTGCGCGGCCCGACGACGTGATCGTGCTGCCAGAGATTGCCGTCATCCGGTCGGCGGCGATCGAGGTCGACGGCGTCCAACTGGCGGCCACGCCACTGTCACCGTTCGACGCGGTGCTGGTCTGCGGCCGCGCCGACAAGCCGTCGTTCCACCAGGCGGAGCTTGAGCGGATCCGCCGGGTGACGGAGCTGGCCGTGGGGCTGGTGCGCTCGGACGTGTCACTCGCCGGATAGCAGCCAAGTGGCAGTACCGCTGCTTTCCCGATGCAAGGCCGCCGTTTAGCCTGAGCGTTATGTTCGAGCGTCTCGGCGTGCGCGTCTTTGCGCGTCGCAAGCGAGTCCTGATTGTCAGTCTTCTGCTGCTAATTCTCGGCGGCCTGTGGGGCAACTCGGTAAGCAAGCACTTGTCGAGCGGCGGGTACTACGACCCAAACAGCGAGTCGGTGAAAGCCGGCAACGACATCAACAACAAACTGGACGTGCCGACGCAAGACGCCGTCGTCCTCTTCACCAGCCAGCAACCGATCTCGACCAGGACCGTCCAGCGGAGCATCGAGACAGCCCTCGCCTCGTTACCTCGCGCCCAGGTGCCGAGTTACACCACGTACTGGACGACCCACCGCCCGCAGCAGCTCTCGACCAACGGCCTGGCGACCTACGTCGGGCTTTCACTTGCGGGCAAGACGGATGCGACGCAAGAGCACTCGCTTGCCGTCGCGCGCGACACATTGGCGAAGGCGGACCTTCCCGGTATCACTGTGCAGTACGGCGGAACAGTCACGCTGAACAAGGAAATCAGCGGTCAGGTCAGCACCGACTTGCGCCGCGCTGAGCTTGTCTCTCTACCGATCGTGCTGGTGCTGCTCATCGTCATCTTCGGCAGTCTCGTGTCAGCCGGCCTGCCGCTCGCCGTCGGGATCCTGGCCATCGTCGGCGCGTCCGCGGTCCTGCGGCTGTTGACGACATTCGTCAGCGTCTCCGTGTTCGCGCTGAATCTGGTGACCGTGCTTGGCCTCGGCATGGCGGTCGATTACGCCCTGTTCGTCGTGAGCCGATTCCGCGAGGAGCTTGACCGCCAACCGACGGTTCAGCGCGCGTTGACTCGCACGATGGCGACCGCGGGGCGAACGGTCGCGTTCTCCGGAGTCACTATCGCCGCGTCGCTCGCGTCGCTGACCCTTTATCCCGAGACATTCCTGCGGTCGATGGGCTATGGCGGAGTCGCCGTCGTCCTGCTCGATGTGGTTGCTGCGACGACCGTGCTGCCCGCGCTGCTAGCGATTCTTGGGCATCGAGTGAACTCGCTGCGGCTGCCTGTGCCATGGATGAAGAGCAACACGAAAGCGGACGTCGAGCAGCCGGCGTCCGGGCAAGACGGCACCGTGGCGGAGACCGGCGGTTGGTACCGGCTTGCACACAGCGTGATGCGGCGGCCGCTGGTGTACACCGTGGCGATCGTCGTTGTTCTCGCTGTGATGGCGGCGCCGTTCGCGAATGTGATCTTCGGCGGCTACACGGCCACGGTGTTGCCGGTCAGTGCGCCTGGTCGCGTAGTGAGCGACACGTTGGCACGCGATTTTCCTTCGAACGCAACGAATCCGATCCAGGTTGTCGTCGAGGGCGTCCAGAATCCGGCTGTCATCCCGGCCTACGTGAAGCGGCTCGGTTCCGTGCAAGGTGCTACAGGGGCGGCCGTAGCCGCCGTGCATGGCGACAACGTGCTCGTGCAGGTGGCCTTTAACGGTGACCCCATTTCGAGCGCCGCACGCGACGCGCTTGCGCGAGTGCGCGCGGTGCCGCCACCGTCGGGTGCGCACGTTCTCGTCGGCGGCTTCACGGCGTTTCTCGTCGACCAGCTCCACAGCATCGGGCACGTCCTGCCATGGATGCTCGCGGTCATGATCGTCGCGATGCTCGTGCTGCTGTTCCTCGCGTTCGGTTCGTTTGTGCTGCCCTTCAAGGCAGTACTGATGAACGCGCTGTCGATCGGTGCGTCGTTCGGCGCGGTCACCTGGATCTTCCAGAGCGGGCACCTTTCGAATCTGTTCGGGTTCACCAAACTCGGTTACCTCGACGCGACCGACCCGATTCTCATGCTCGCTGTGGTGTTCGGGTTATCGATGGACTACGAGGTGTTCCTGCTCAGCCGGATTCGCGAGGAATGGGACGCCTCGGCCGGTAGCGGCGAGTCGCCGGACGCCCGCAACCGGCTCGCGGTTGCGCACGGGCTCCAGCGCAGCGGTCGCATCATCACCAGCGCCGCGCTCCTGCTTGTCATCGTGGTTGGCGCCTTTGCTACCTCGCAGGTAACGACGCTCAAGCTGCTCGGCTTCGGCATGGCGCTGGCGATCTTCGTCGACGCCACGATCGTGCGCGCGATGCTGGTGCCCGCCGTCATGCGGCTACTAGGCGCGACGAACTGGTGGGCGCCGGCGCCGCTAGCAAGGTGGTGGACTACGCACGGGGTGGGCGAGTCGAGCAACCCGGGGACCGATCGCAGTCACGGAACGGGCCGGTACGAGACACTGGTGAGGTGAGCCAGCGCCGGGACGTCGTCATCCTGGGGTCTACCGGATCGATCGGTACCCAGGCTCTTGACGTGATCCGGCGCAATCCCGACTTGTTCCGGGTGGTCGGGCTGGGGAGTGGTGGCGACCGGCTCGACCTGCTCGCCGACCAGGCCGTCGAGTTCAATGTCGAGGTCATCGGCATCGCCCGCGGGTCGGCGTCCGACCTGGTGGCAGCACTCGCAGGCGCGTCGGAGCGGACCGGCGGTGCCGTGGTGACGCCGAAGCTGCTCGTCGGCGACGACGCTGCGTCCGACGTCGCGAGCTGGCCGCTTTCCGACGGTTCGCCGACGGGCGGGACCGTGCTCAACGGCATGACGGGATCGATCGGCCTCGCCCCGACGCTGGCGGCGTTAAGCGCCGGGTACACCCTCGCGCTCGCCAACAAGGAGTCGCTGATCGTCGGCGGCCCGCTGGTGAAAGCAGCCGCCAAGCCAGGGCAGATCGTGCCGGTTGATTCCGAGCATTCCGCGCTGGCGCAGTGCCTTCGCGGCGGACGCGCAGCCGAGGTGCGCCGGCTGATCCTGACGGCTAGCGGGGGACCCTTTCGTGGCAAGCAAGCCGCGGCTCTGTCGACGGTCACACCCGCGCAGGCGCTCGCGCACCCGACTTGGCGCATGGGTCCCGTCGTCACCATCAACTCGGCGACCCTGGTGAACAAGGGCCTCGAGCTGATCGAGGCCCACCTCCTTTTCGACCTTCCGCTGACGGCGATCGACGTCGTGGTGCACCCCCAATCGGTGGTGCACTCGATGGTGGAGTTCACTGACGGCTCGACCCTGGCGCAGTGCTCGCCGCCCGACATGCGCCTGCCGATCGCGATGGCGCTCGCGTGGCCACACCGGGTGGCCGACGCCGTCCCCGCCTGTGATTGGACGACCGCTCAGAGCTGGACCTTCGAGCCGCTGGACGACGCAGCCTTTCCTGCCGTCGCCCTGGCCCGGCAGGTCGGCACCGCGGGCGGCGTCGCCCCGGCAACCTACAACGCCGCGAATGAGGAGGCGGTCGCCGCGTTCCTGGGTGGTGACCTGGCCTTCACCGGCATCGTCGACACGGTCTCTCGGGTTCTCGACGAATCTGCCGAAGAAGGAACGGGGAACCTCGGACAGCTCTCAGATGTTCTCCGTGCGGAGTCCCTCGCTCGCGTGCGGGCCCGCGCCCTCATCTACGGCACAGGTATTTCCGCGCCTGCGGCTCAGTTCGCAGGGCGGACGACGGGAGAACTCGCACCATGATGACCATCGGCGTCCTCGCCTTCGTGATCGCGCTATTGGTTTCGGTGATGCTTCACGAGGCGGGCCACTTTGTGACGGCCAAGCTCTTCGGGATGAAGGCCACCCAGTTCTTCGTCGGCTTCGGCACAACCTTGTGGTCGCGGCAAAAGGGCGAGACCGAGTATGGGGTCAAGGCCATCCCTGCCGGTGGTTTCGTGAAGATCATCGGGATGACGCCGCTCGAGGAAATCTCGGTCGAGGATCAGCCGCGAGCATTCATCAACAAGCCAGGCTGGCAGCGCTTCATCGTGCTGGTCGCGGGTTCGACGATGCACTTCATCATCGCGTTGGTGCTGCTGTTCATCGTCCTACTAAGCTGGCCGAGCGTCGTTCACGGCGCATCGCGCGTGGTCACCGTCGAGAACTGCCTGAGCACGTCGACCGGTCAGGCGTGCCCGGCAGGCGCCACTGCGGCACCCGCCGTAGGCAAGTTCAAGCCCAACGACGTCATCACCGCGGTCAACGGCCAGCCGGTCACGCACGGCACCCAGCAACTCATTTCGTTGATCAGCAACGCACCCCATGGTCCGGTCGCGTTCACCGTTGCGCGAGCGGGCAGCACGATCAACCTCGTCGTCACGCCAGCCATCGTCGATGGCAAGGCGAAGGTAGGTCTTGAACTCAACGACGCCAGGGAGGCCAAATACCTGCGCGTCGGCTTCCTCGGTGCGGTGACCGGGAGCTTCCACGGGTTCGGCAGCCTGTTTGTCGATAGCTTCAAGGCGCTCGGCGTGGTGCCCCATGAGATCGGTCAGCTGATCAGTCATCCGAGCGAGAAGCGGCAGGCCACGACGGGCAGCAGCGGCGGCCAGGTCACCAGCGTGTTCGGCGTCGGCCGCTATGCCGGTGAAGCGTTCTCGGCGTATGGGGTCTCAGGCGGGGCCGAAACGGTGATCGAGATCGTCGCGTCGGTGAACATCTTCGTCGGGATCTTCAACCTCTTCCCGTTCTTGCCCCTCGACGGCGGACACGTCGCAATCCTGGGTTACGAGAAGATCCGGAACGCCTGGCGGCGGCGTCGCCACCTGATTCCGGCCGGTCCGGTCGATTTGAACAAGCTGATGCCGTTTACCTACGGCGTGCTGGCCATAATTGTGGCGGTGTCAGCGTTGATCCTGGTAGCAGATATCGCCAACCCCGTCGCAAACCCGTTCAACCAATAGCCGTTAAACCAGCAGCTCCGATCGAGAGGCTCGCCGTGACAACCGTCAACTTGGGGCTCCCCGAGATGCCACCCGTGAGCCCGCTGGCGCCCCGGCGGATCTCGCGGCAGCTGAACGTCGGCGGAGTCCTGGTCGGTGGCGACGCTCCTGTCTCAGTGCAGTCGATGTGCATCACGCTGACGGCCGACGTCAACGCGACGCTGCAGCAGATTGCCGAGCTCACGGCGTCCGGTTGTCAGATCGTGCGGGTCGCGGTGCCGAGCCAGGATGACGCTGACGCGCTGCCGATGATCGCGAAGAAGTCTCAGATCCCGGTGATTGCCGACATCCACTTCCAGCCGAAGTACGTGTTCGCCGCGATCGAGGCTGGCTGCGCGGCGGTTCGGGTGAACCCCGGCAACATCAAGAAGTTCGACGACCAGGTCAAGGAGATCGCGCTCGCCGCGAAGGACCACGGCACACCGATCCGGATCGGCGTGAACGCCGGCTCCCTCGACCCGCGGATGCTCGCGAAGTACGGCGGCAAGGCAACTCCTGAAGCCCTCGTCGAGTCGGCGAAGTGGGAGGCCAGCCTGTTCGAGGAGCACGGTTTCCACGACATCAAGATCTCCGTGAAGCACCACGACCCGCTCATCATGATCGAGGCCTACCGCCAACTCGCCGCCGAGACCGACTACCCCTTGCACCTCGGTGTGACCGAGGCTGGCCCGCTGATGCAGGGCACGATCAAGTCGGCGGTTGCCTTCGGCATCCTGCTCTCAGAGGGCATCGGCGACACAATCCGGGTCTCGCTGTCGGCCCCGCCCGTCGAGGAAGTCAAGGTCGGCATCGGCATCCTCGAGTCGCTCGGCCTTCGTCAGCGCAAGCTCGAGATCGTGTCGTGCCCGTCGTGCGGGCGTGCCCAGGTAGATGTGTACAAGCTCGCCGAAGAGGTCACCGCGGGTCTCGAGGGCATGACCGTCCCGCTACGGGTGGCCGTGATGGGCTGCGTCGTCAACGGCCCTGGCGAGGCTCGCGAGGCCGATCTCGGCGTGGCCTCGGGCAACGGGAAGGGCCAGATCTTCGTCCGCGGCGAGGTCGTCAAGACCGTGCCGGAAGCTCAGATTGTGGAAACTCTGATTGAAGAAGCGATGCGCCTGGCTGACGAGATGGCGTCAGACGGCGTAGCCTCCGGCGAGCCGCAGGTCACCGTCGTCTAGGGAACAATCTCGGGGCGGCCGCGCCGAACGTAGAAGCGAGGGCAGTTCGTGCTGCGTGGTACGCCTGTACGGGTCCTCGACGATCGTGAACTCGATTCGGTCAGGGATCTACTGGATCGCGATCCCGTCGCGAACGTGTTCGTGAGCTCCCGTGTCGAGAGCGCCGGCCTGGATCCGTGGCGCTTGGGCGCCGAAGTGTGGGGCTTCGTCGCCGGTGGTCGGCTCGCGTCGCTTTGCTACGCCGGCGCCAATCTGGTTCCGGTGGGGGCCAGCGCTGACGCGTGTCGTGGTTTCGCCGAGAAGGCCCGCCGCCAGGGGCGCCGCTGTTCGTCGATCGTCGGGCCGCGCGACCAGGTTGGGTTGCTGTGGTCGCTCCTCGAACCGACGTGGGGCCCGCCCCGCGACGTCCGGTCGCATCAGCCGTTAATGGCGATCAGCGATGCGCCGAAGATCGCGCCCGACCCGTTGGTACGTCGGGTGCGGCCCGACGAGCTCGACATCCTCTACCCGGCGTGCGTCGCGATGTTCACCGAGGAGGTCGGGATCTCGCCGGCGAATGGCGACGGCGGTTCGCTGTATCGGGCCAGGGTGGGGGAGCTCATTGGGCAAGGCCGTGCGTTCGCGCGGATCGAGGACGGCCGGGTGGTCTTCAAGGCCGAGGTCGGCGCCGCCACCCAGGAGGCGTGCCAGATCCAGGGGGTTTGGGTAGACCCGGCGCTACGCGGGCGCGGTTACGCCAACGGCGGCATGGCAGCGGTCGTCGCGCAGGCCCAAGAGAGCGTCGCGCCGGTTGTGAGCCTGTACGTCAACGACTACAACACTGCTGCGCGGGCGGCCTACACGAGGGTCGGCTTCGTCGAGGTCGGCAGCTTCATGTCGGTGCTGTTCTAGCGCGCCAGATAGGCTCCATCACGTGATCTTGCGGATGTCGACGCTGTTCCTGCGCACGCTGCGTGAGGACCCTGCCGACGCCGAGGTTGTGAGCCACCGGCTGTTGGTGCGCGCCGGCTACGTCCGCCGCGTTGCACCCGGCGTCTACTCGTGGCTGCCGCTCGGCTATCGCGTGCTCCGCAAGGTCGAGGCGATCGTGCGCGACGAAATGGAGCGCATGGGCGCGCAGGAGGTCCATTTCCCGGCGCTCGTTCCGCGAGAGATCTACGAGACCAGCGGTCGCTGGACCGACTACGGCGACCTGCTGTTTCGCCTGAAGGACCGCAAGGGCGCCGACTACTTGCTCGCGCCCACTCACGAGGAGCTGTTCACGCTGCTCGTCAAGGGTGAGTACTCCTCGTACAAGGACTACCCGGTCACGCTGTTCCAGATCCAGACGAAGTACCGCGACGAAGCCCGCCCGCGCGCCGGCATCCTGCGCGGCCGCGAGTTCGTCATGAAGGACAGTTACAGCTTTGACCTGGACGACGAGGGGCTGGCGAAGTCGTACGCCGACCACCGCGTGACCTACCAACGAATGTTCGAGCGGCTCGGTCTCGACTACCGGATCGTCTATGCGGTCTCAGGGGCCATGGGCGGCTCGGCGTCGGAGGAGTTTCTTGCCCCGACGCCGTCCGGCGAAGACTCGTTCGTGCAGTGCGAGAACTGCGACTACGCCGCGAACACCGAGGCCGTCGAGATCGCGGTGCCACCGCCCGTCGACCCGGCCGGGCATCCGCAGCTGCAGCTTCTCGACACTCCTGACACGCCGACGATCGCGACCCTGGTCGATCACCTCAACAGCCTCGACCTTGGTCGCACGTTTACCGGCGCCGACACGTTGAAGAACCTCGTGCTGAAGACACTCGCGCCAGGCACCAACAAGTGGGAGCTGCTTGTTGTCGGCGTGCCCGGCGACCGCGATGTCGACCTCAAGCGCCTGCAAGGCCAGCTCGAACCCGCGGAGGTCGCGCAAGCCGAGCCAGCCGACCTCGCGGCGCAACCCGGGCTGGTCAAGGGTTACATCGGGCCGCAGATCTTGAAGGAACTTGGCATCCGCTACCTCGTCGACCCGCTCGTTGTCCCGGGCAGTGCGTGGGTCACCGGCGCGAACGCAGAGGGCCGGCATGCCGCGGCAGTCGTGCGCGGTCGAGACTTCGAGCCGGACGGCGAGATCGGCGCGGTCGAGATCCGCGACGGCGACCTGTGTGCGCGATGCGGTGGCCGGTTGTCGATCGCGCGCGGCATTGAGATCGGCCACATCTTCCAGCTCGGTCGCAAGTACGCCACCGCGTTCGGGCTCGACGCGCTGGGTCCCGACGCCAAGCCGATCCGCATCACCATGGGTTCGTACGGCGTCGGTGTCTCCCGTGCGGTCGCCGCGCTAGCTGAGCAACACTCCGACGAACTCGGGTTGGTCTGGCCGTCATCGGTGGCACCGGCCGACGTCCACCTCGTCGCCGCGGGCAAGGACGATCAGCTCGCTGCCGCCGAGAAGCTCGCGAGGGAATTTACGGCCGCGGGCGTGAGTGTGCTGCTCGACGACCGAACCGGCGTATCGGTCGGGGTGAAGTTCAAGGACGCCGAGCTGATCGGCGTCCCGTTGATCGTTGTCGTGGGGCGTGGCCTCGTCGATGGCCTCGTCGAGGTCCGGAACCGGGCTGCCGGTGAGCGGGAGGACGTCGCCCTGCACGCCGTCGTGGCCCAAGTGGCACGGCAGATAACGATTTGACCTGCTGATCGCGAGGTTGTCCCAGATCTTGTTGGACTTGAGGTGGCGGTCCCCCGCCTGAAGCCTGCCGCGTGGTAGGTGTCGGGCAACCGCCAAGTCGTCCAACCAAGAAGGGGACCGCCATGAGCAA
>Ga0075522_10003937_pt1 | contig 10737 bp, 16 predicted proteins | sample NGEPerA_FD_74796 | JGI IMG/M metagenome (GOLD analysis project Ga0075522, IMG submission 74796) | Arctic peat soil microbial communities from the Barrow Environmental Observatory site, Barrow, Alaska, USA - NGEE PermafrostL2-A | ecosystem: Environmental > Terrestrial > Soil > Wetlands > Peat ...
TGTTCGCCGCATCAGCGCTGATGTGGCCCTTCGCGCTTGCCTTCGGCGGCCTGGGTGTCGCAGTGGCGAGCCGGTGGCCAAGAATCGCCGTCCCGTTTCTGGCTGCCTTTGCGGTGATCGAGTACATCCTTGGGGACCTGGCTCCGCTGTTCAAGTTGCCAGACTGGATGGCGAACCTGTCCATGTTCCATCTCTATGGGAATCCGGTTGTCGGCAACCTGTCCTGGACGCCAGCGATATCGATGGTCTTGGTCTTTGTGGCCGGGTTCGGCGCTGCTACGGTGTTGATGAGGCTTCGAGACGTGTCGAGCACGTAGATCGGCCGAGCGGGAGTTGGCGAGTCCGCTGACCTGCAAAATAAATGGCTACCATGAGTCAGCGCCCAGGAGTGCCAACAATTCGCTTTGACGCCACGCTGTACACGATCGCCAACCGGGCTGTTTTGCGCTTGCCTGAGAAAGCGAGCGAGAAACTGCCGTCGCGCGGGCAGGTGGCAGTACAAGGAACGATCAATGGCCATGGGTTCCAGACTGTGGTGGAACCAGACGGCTATTTTGGCCACTGGATGAGGATTGAAGGAAAGCTCCAACGAATCGCTGCCTTAAGCGCGGGTGACACCGTGTCCGTCGAAATTGAGTCACTCAAAGACTGGCCGGAGCCGAACGTGCCACAGGATCTTGACACTGCGCTGGCAGCTGCCCCTCAGAAGATCCGAGAGCTATGGAAAGGTATTACGCCGATGGCGCGCTGGGAATGGGTCCGCTGGGTCAATGCAACTCAAAATCCTGATACGCGCAAGCGACGGGTCGAAGTAAGTATCTCGAAAATGAAAAGCGGAAAGCGACGGCCCTGCTGTTTCAACCTTGCCGCATGCACCGACCCGAATCTGTCAAAGAACGGCAGGCTAATTGAGCCAGCGTGATTTGTCGCGTTCGACGTCGTCAGGCCGTACACAGCAGCCCCGTGCGAGTTAGGTGTGCCATATAGGTCGGTGATCGCGGATAACGGGCCGACTTTGTCATGACCAGTCGCGCTGGTGGATATGCGCGTGTTACGGATGCTCTGAGTCTGGCCGCGCTGAACGATGGCTACGCCGGCTATGTCACGAGCGAGAAGACGTGGGATGGGGCCGGGTCGACGACCATAGAGACCCTTGTAACACGAGGTCGCGCGGCGCTGGACGCGTATACCGAGGCGCTACGCAATCTGCTCGGCGGATTGGCATCGTGAGCGTCGCGCCAGCGGTCACGGTTCAAAACCTCGTCAAGAAATACGGACATCTCGTAGCCGTCGACGACATCTCCCTTTCCATACATGAGGGAGAGATTTTCGGAATAATCGGACCCAACGGCGCCGGCAAAACGACCACCGTAGAGTGCATCTCTGGGCTACGCGCTCCCGATTCGGGATCAATCAGCGTGCACGGGCTTTCTCCGCGGAAGGATCGAAACAAGATCAGAGAGTTCGTCGGTATCCAGCTGCAGGAGGCTGCATTACCTCCGCGCCTCAAGGTTGGTGAAGCAGTCAGGCTCTTCGCCTCGTTCTACTCAAACCCCCTCGATCCGGACCAGTTGCTCGAGTCACTCGGCATCAAGCAGTTCGACCGCTCCTCGTTCAAGAGCCTTTCCGGCGCCAGAAACAGAGGCTGTCCATCGCCCTCGCTCTAGTCGGAAACCCCAAGCTCGCCATCCTCGACGAGCTGACCACAGGGCTGGATCCTGAAGCAAGGCGTGAAATCTGGAGCCTGATCGAACGGATGAGAGACCGTGGCGTGACGGTGATCTTGGTGACTCACTTCATGGACGAGGCCGAGAGACTGTGTTATCGCCTCGCTCTCATCAACCACGGGACTGTCATGGCCCTCGACACGCCGGAAGCGATCGCGGCCACAGCGGGGGGGAGCAGGGTCCGATTCGTACCTTCTAGACCGGTTGACGAGCAGACTCTCCGAGCGATACCCGGTGTGAGCGAAATCGAGCGAAAGGAGAGGTACGTCACTGTCACCGGCACGGGCGATCTCGCGGGAATTGTGATCAGTGCGCTGGCAGTGATCGGAGTCCGAGTATCAGAAGTCGAGGCAAGAACCGGGAACCTCGAGGATGCCTTCATCAAGCTGACAAGGGACGACGCCTCAACCGTTGGGAAAGGAGTTGAGAGATGAGTGGTTCACGGTTGGACGAGTCGACGAGTCGCAGGTCGGGGTTTCAGTTCGGCGAGCTGCTCAAGGTCCAGGGCAAGCTCGCCTTGCGAGAACCGTATGCCCTTTTCGGCGGGCTGGCACTCCCAGCCATCCTGCTGGCGGTGTTCGGGTTCATCGGACAGGCACAGCCGGGAAACGTCGGCAGCACCGGGTTGACGATCATCGACCTTTGGACCCCAACCATCTTGGTCCTCTCATTCATATTTATCTCGGTTTCCCTGCCGAACACTGTGGTCAGAGATCGTGAAATCGGCTGGCTGAGAAGGATTTCCACGACCCCGCTGCATCCCTCGAGGCTGCTGGCCGCGCAGCTGATCATCGATCTGATTCTTGCGGCGGCGGCGGTCCTGATAGTCATCCTTGAGGGCGCGCTCGTGTTCGGCGCGTCACTCCACGTGCAGATTCTGCCTTTTGCCGTTTCGCTCCTGCTCTCGATCGTCGAGCTCTTCGCACTTGGCCTGGTGCTCGTTGCCCTGGTGCCAACGCAGACGGTCGCAAGCGCCGCCGGCGGGGTGGTTACCTTCGTTTTGATGTTCCTTTCAGGTCTGTGGGTTAATCCGGCACAGGTGAGCGACCCTTTGCGGACGATCATGTATTACTCGCCGAGCGGCGCGGCTGTGAGGGCTGTGCTCGATTCCGCCTTCAATGGGAGCCCTTCATATGCGGGGCTGCTGACTATGGCCGTCTACGCGGTCATCTTCGGATTCATAGCAATTCGCTATTTCCGCTGGGAGTAGCCACGGTACTGGCACACCCTGCCAACTCGCGGCTGCTTCTGTTAGCAGCCCCGTTCGTCAGAGCCGCCGAACAATAGAGCACCACCACTCGCGTCCTGCGCGAGCGCTGCTCCCCACCGGGCCGGAATGCCGGGCCTGGCAAGCCGCGTCCATGCGGCGCCGTTCCAGGCCCACGCATCGGCGCTCGGGTCGGGACAGCCCAGGCCGAAAAGGACCACCACCCGCTGGGCTCTGGCGTCCCACATGCTGACCGGAAAGGCCAGCGGAGGAGGGCCCGCGGCCGGCAGACTCGTCCATCGGCGGCCACTCAACGACCACGCGTCGGCGAGGGGGGTCCCGGCTGCACCGCCCCCAGCGTCGGCATTGAGCCCCGACCCGCCGAAAATCAAGAGTGCCGAGTGCACGGGGTCCCAGGCGACTGCCGCCCCGATGCGACCCGTCGGCCGAGGCGCGGTATCGGCCTGCGTCCATCGCTTGCCATCCCAGGCATACGCGTCGCCGAAATAGTCGACGTTGAAGTGGCGCCCGCCGAACAGCAGCACCCGATTGCCGGCCGTCACCATCCGCGCGCCATCGCGCACGCCGGGCGCTCCAGGTCCGGCGTCAGCCTCGGTCCAGTCGCTACCGTCCCAGGTCCAAGTGTCACCCGACGTGGTGCCTTCGGCCTGGTCCTGGACCTGGCCCCCATAAAGCACGACTACCTGCCGCAACGGGTCGAACGCCATCGAGGACCCCCTTCGGGCTGCCGGCCGGTGGGCCGGCGACATCTGCTTCCACGCTGAGCCGTTCCATGTCCAAGTGTCGTCGAGGAATCCGCCCCTCACCTGGCCGCCGAACATCACGTAGACGTGGCGCGCCGCGTCGAATGCGAGCGCAGCCAGATCGCGCGCGGGCGGTCCGGTGACCCCGGCGGCGCGGAACGTCGCGCCGTCCCACGTCCATGTGTCACCTTTGAGTCCGGGCGAGGACACGGCTGCCGGCGTCGGCAGACTGCCGGTCGACGTTCCGCCGCAGGCCATCAGCAGAAGTACGCATGCCACAGCCAGCCGATCCACCCACCCCATCAGCCGGTATGATGCGCGATTCCGCACCCGCCAGGGGTAGCCGATATCACTGAAGATATTGAGCCCGGCGCAACGTCGGGAAGGCCATCTGTCACCTACTGCGGCGCTTCCCGGCGAGTAGTAGTAGTTCGGATCGTTAGGGGTTAATGGCGTCAGATCTCCTGACGTCGGAAGACAAGCCAGCTGGCAGCCAGCGCGACCACGACAAAACCGGCGTTGACGATGACCGGCAAGTTCCACCCCGTCGTCGTTTGCTGCAGGGCGAGGTCGCTGGCCAGCTCATTCAGACCGAGCGGAGTGAAGTGACCGACGTTGGGCAGGGAAGCGACAACGCCCGCGACGACGAGGGCGACTATTCCGATACCGGCAGCGGGAATTGATGACCGCACCAAAGTGCTGCCCAGGAACGTTACGGCGGCAATCTCAAGTAGCCCGAGCAGGATAACGAGGCACGCGGTTCCGAATCCAAGCACGCTGAGAGGTGCGAAAAGCAGGTCGGTATACAAGTAGGCGGCCAGTCCGCAAACGAATACAGCGACCGCCATGGTCACGGCGAGGCCGCTGAACTTCGCGGCAAGGAATGCAAAGCGGCTCACCGGCTTAACCAGGACGAAAGCGGCTGTGCCGGATTCCTTCTCCCCGGCGACGCTGCCCATCGCGAGCAGGATCGCGGTGAGCACCCCGACCTCGCTTAGGTTCTTGATCAGCTGGGCGACTGCGTCCTTAATAGTTGGCGTGGGCACGTGGATGTCAATCGAGCTCGCGGCCAGTTTGACGATGTCTGGCGTGTATTTGGCGAGCACCGGCGACGCGAGCCCAAACAGGAGGAAGATCACGGCCACCACGGGGAGCCGGCGGGTTCGCCACTGCTCTGAGACCTCCTTGCGCAGCAAAACTGGGTAGCCCCTCATTCGTGGGCTCCCGGTGATTGCTGAGCTGACACCAGTCGCAGGAACACATCCTCCAGGCTTGGCCGGAGCCGCTCGAAACGGGCGACGTGGACGCCGCTCGTGGCGAGGATCCGCAAAATCTCGGGTCCAGCGCGCGACGCGTCACTCACGGCCACTCGAAGCACCGGTCCGTCCCGCCCAACGCCTTCGACCAATGACGATTGGTCGAGGGCTGCAAGCAGGTCTGCCTGCGCGGTCGGCTGGCCCGGTTCAAGCTCAATTGCAAACACTGGCTCCGCAAACCTCGCCTGCAGCTCCGCCATCGTCGCGTCTGCGACCAGGCGTCCCCGATCAATGATCGCGACCCGGTCGCAGACCTTCTCCACATCCTCCAGGATGTGGCTGGACATGAAGACGGTGACCTGGCCGCGCAGGCCCGTAAGTAGGTCGAGGACATCGTGCCGGCCTGCCGGATCCAGCGAGCTGGCGGGCTCATCCAGAAACAGGACCTGGGGGCGGTTCATCAATGCCTGCGCCAGGTTTAGCCTCTGGCGCATGCCACCCGAATAACCGGCGACGCGGCGGTCGGCGGCATCAACAAGGCCAGTCTTTTCCAGCACTTCATCAACCCGTGACCTGAGGTCAGGTCCGCGGAAGCCGAAAAGTCGACCGACGAACTCGAGAAGCTCTCGGCCTTTCATCCAGCCGTACAGCTTCGATTGCTGGTCCTGGTGGCTGATGCGCTGCCGGAGCTGGATGTCACCACTGGCAGGATCGATACCCGCCACGACTGCCCGACCAGAGGTCGGCCATGCCAGGCCGGTCAGCAGCCGGATGGTTGTCGTTTTGCCGGCGCCGTTGGGACCCAAGAAGCCGAAGAGCGATCCCGCCGGCACCTCGAGGTCGAGATGGTTGAGCGCGGTGATATTGCCGTAGCGCTTGCCGAGGCCGTGGCAGACGATCGCCGCTTCCAATTCCTAGGCCTGCTTTCGTCCGGCCAACAGGTACACGATGGGTCCGATGGTGCCGACGAGCACGATGATGAGCGCCCAGATCAGCTTGTTGTTCCCGACGACGCGCCGCTCGGGCTTGAAAAGGTCCACCAGCGAAAACACGACAAGGCCGAGCTCGATGAGGACGAGGGGGAGGAGGATCAATAACAGGCTCGTCGAGAGCTGGGTCGCCAGGGGCAGAAAGCTCAGTAACAAAGCGCTCTCATATACGATAACGATATCATGATTGAGAATGAAACGGGCTGACCTCGTTCTGCATCCCGTTCGGCTGCGCATCATCCTCGCGTTTGCGAGGGGGCGCCGGCTGACACCGCAACAGGTGGCAGCCGTTGTACCTGACGTTCCCCAGGCCACCCTCTATCGCCAGATTGACCGGCTCTATCGAGGCGGCGCATTGGCTGTTGCGGCCGAGCGGAGGGTTCGCGGTGCGGTCGAGCGGACTTACGTGCTTGCCGAAGGCGGCGCCTCGGTTTCACAGGAGGACCTGGCCATGTCCTCACGGGATGACCACCTTGGCTACTTCACTGCCTTTGCTGCCGGCCTCATTGCCCAGTTCCAGCAGTACCTGGAACGATCCGATATGGATCTTATTAAGGACGGCGTAGGTTACCGCCAGGTCGTGCTGAACCTCACCGACGAGGAGCTCATGGAAATGGCCGCCGCGCTCAATGCAGCCCTGGGGCGATTTCTAGCCTACGAATCTAGGCCGGGCCGCAAGCGCCGGATGTTGGCGACGGTGCTCTTCCCGCTCGATGATCACAACGACCCGAGCTAAGCAGAATCGCCCTCGTCTGTAGGTCGTCGTCCGATCTTGGCCCCCACCGGGTCAAGCGGCCCGCTTGACGCCTGCAATCGCCAAAAGGTACGCGTCCTCGAGGTTAGGCTCTACCTGCCGCGCACCCTCACGCGGCTTCGACTCGCTGACGACCCTAATGCGCCGTCGACCCGGTTCGGGACCGTGAGGCCCCGGGTTCAAATCCCGGGCCCCTGACCAATTCCGAATGCGAAGGTTGCGCGGAACATAGCTCCGGCGTATACCTCGACCGTGACCCTCGCCTCGTATCCGCGCGCGGCCGGACGGCAGGTACGGCGCTGACGGGGTAGAGAGTCGTTGGTGATGACCTGTCTCCTGGTAACGGCACTTACTTAAATCTTCGTGGGGTGGCAGTAGTGACCTGGGACCCGCCAGCTCACGTAGTACACATCGAATGGCTGGGCGGACTCAACCGAGTTCGAAGCGACACACGAAGCAGGCCGTCATGCCTTAAGTGAGAACCGCGCTTCGCGACTGCTGATCGACGGTCGCAAGGGGCCGAGTAATGAAGCAGTCGAATCAAGATTGGATGACCCAAAATCTCTTGCCGCGCGCATTTGCAGCAGGACTACGTCGCGTGGCAGTGGTAATGCCGACAAGTGCCTTGGCCATGATGAACTCCGAGGCAATGTTGGCCAGAGTGCGATCCGACACACGGCTTAGCTTCGGCTACTTCGAGACCGTCGAGGAGGCTACTTCTTGGCTCTCAGCGCCCAGCACGTAGCGCGCCAGTTATCTGGCTCGGTCGGTCAGTGCACGGTCACTTCAAGACATCGCCTTCCACCTCCCGAGGTCCGAGTCCGAAACCGCGGCTCGCGAATCGCCCTATTTGGTCGAACCGGGGAGGAGGGTGCACAACCATCTCGACGCGATAAACACAGGGCACCCCGGACTTCGAGTGACTTGGCCGCCTGCACCATTTCGAGTTGTCCAGGCGCGCCTTGCAACGTTGATCGTATTTAGGGCAGGTGTTTAGGAAGGCCCCGATAGCTGTTCATAATTCAAGGTGCAACCATGACTGGACGTCTTGGGGCGGTGCTGATGGTCGTTGCGAGTCTGATGCTTGCGGCCTGTACCACGAGCCCAGCCGAACCGAATCCTGACGTGGCCATCCGTGCTGTCCTCGTTGCTTCTGGCTTCGCGGGTGCCACGCAGACTTTTTCCGTGCAGCCGGGTCAAGTAGCTTGCGTCATTCAGGGTGGGGGTCCGGCACCTGGGATTCGCGTGCCGGGCACGTGCCAAACGTCGGTGGCCCGGATCCGTAGCCTCTTCCTCGTGACACTCACGGAGTATTGGGACGCAAGTGTGTTCCACGGCGGCGATAGCGACCCCGACAACGGGCAGTTGTCGTACGCATGGCGATACGAAGTCGACGGCATCGGCAACGTGACTTTCGTGGACAGCTCGGGCAATTTCCCTCCCGGCGAAGTGAGATGAACCTCCACCCGCCTCCGTTTGGGGCACAACAGGCTCATGCGCACCAATATGCCGTGGGGCGCTTCTAGATGAGCAGCTACAACCTCCTCGTGATGCCCGAAGAGGACACCTGCCCGAATTTCGGGTCACGGATTGTGCGTAAGGTGCAGTTCAAGTACGCGGAGGTCTGGCAGCACGAGTACCAGATCGGAGACAAGATTAGTTGGGGCACTAACAACGTCGGCTCCCCAGGCCGCAGACGCGTCCTACTCAGCGCTCACCCAGAGCCCTGCCCTGTATGTGGCAACGTGCCGAACGTGCGTTACGAGGTGCTCGTCGAGAATGACGTGCTCATCGGGGTCGAGCGAGCCTCTGTCGACACCGAGCATAAGCGGTTCGATCATGAGCATTTTGTCGTGCTCGAGAGCTAAGCCGGATCGTGTGTATCAAGCCCAGGTTGATTGCTCGGGCTCCGTCGATGGTGGTCGTTTGACGGAGTCGTGCCTCTCGTTCGTTCTGAGGGAGCCCGGTCGCGTCGAGGTGGACCGAGACGCGCCGGCACCAAAACTAACAGGCCCCAGGAACGTTGTTGACAGTGTGCTGCGAGCGATTGCTGTCGTCTCTATCGCCGTCGTGCTGTTTGCATGCTCCAATCAGCCGAAACTGGCGAGTCCTTTAGCGTCTTCTCCTGGGACAACGCCCGAGGCTCCGATGCCGCTGGCACACAGAGCCTGCCGTAGCGTCGACCTCACTCTCGTTGTTGGGCCGAGCGGTGCCTACCAGGGTCATGCGACCCAAGAGCTATCACTGGTCAATCGTGCGAGCGACGCGTGTTCCCTGGCTGGTGTCCCGGCGATGGTGCTGTATTTGGACGCCGGTAGTCAGATACCCGTGGCGTCTGGTCCTTTTAGAAGCGTAGGAATTGACCTAGCCCCGGGGCAGACGGTGATTACGCTCATCGGTACGCCGGGGAGCTGTGCTGGTGCAGGTACCCACCCCCAGGTTGGGTCAGAGCTCAACCTAAACCTGCCCTCTGGGGACGTCATGTCAGCGGATGGTGCGTGGGTCAATGTCGAGTGCGGCGGGCCAACGGTCATTCTGTTCGAGGCCGTTTGACAGCCACGCGGTGAACCGGGTGGGATTTCGAGTTCGCCGCGACTGTATATCCAGTCGGGTGCACTGCAAGGCATCGCCTTCCACCCCCGGACCAGGCTCTTCAGTTCGTCACAATCGACGGCGCCAACTGAAATTCGTGGCGGGGCGCCGATTGCGCCCCGCCAATCGATCTGGCTAGCAGGTCACAGCCAATCGAGTTAGGCTCCTGGCGGTGCGTGACCTCGGCGATGTCTTGGAGCTGCTCCATACCAGTCCAGAGCGGTGGAACACGCTGAGGCTGGCGGGTCGGGAATGGAGACACGTCGCACGCTTCAACCAGGCATACGAACAGTCCATGGCGGCCGTGCAACGCAATTCGCGAGTGGGCTCGGTCATGAGCTTCGCGCCCGAATTCGCTACGGGAGAAGCCCGTGAGCCGCCCGAGGCTACGGTCGAGCATTGGCGCCTTTGGCACGCTAAACCCGACAAGATCCGCACTCAGTTTCTAGTGGGCAGCGAGACGGTCACAGCAGTCTTCGCCGGCAGCCAATGGTGGAGTTGGTCGCGGAGTATGGGCTACCTAACAAATACAGGTGGCCTGAACGCCAGTCACGGCCTCGGCCCGGCTGAGGTGCTCGTTGAAACGCCGAGCCTGCTCGGCTCGCTGAAACTTCAGACCGTAAGTCGCACCACATTCCTTTCTCGCTCCGCCTACCTGGTTGGCGCTATACCCGCGAACCTCGACGAACACGCCCCGCCGTTCGTGCTGCACGCGCTCGGTACCGGAGCTGATCGATACGAGCTGGTCGTCGACGCCGAGGTCGGTGTGGTGTGGCGCAGCCAAGCGGAGCTCGGGGGAGAAGCATTTCTCGTCCTTGAGGTTGACGAGTTGGGGATAAACGAGCCGTTGGGTGATGACCTTTTCAGGCATGACAACCTTGGAGCTTAGGACTACCGATGAGGCGGCAGAGCCGGTTCTCTACACGCCACAGACGACGTTTGACGGCGCTCAGTGGACCCCTGGCAAACTGGTGACAAATGGCTCCCTCGTGGAGTCAAACGAATGAAGCTGCTCCTCCGGCTGTATCCCGGGTGGTGGCGCTGGCGGCACCACGTAGGCTGCACCGCGTAGTCGGCGAACGGCCCATCGGGCCCTTAGCTCGATCCAGTATTACCCGAGACCTCGAACCTCGCGCTCCAGGGAGAGGGGGTAGTGGAGCCTGACTGTCCAGGTTGCGGAATCAGGTGCCTCATAACCTCACGCGCACATCGCTGGATCAAGACCGTGCGCTACGGCGATCCGCGTTTGGGCAGCGGTTAGTCGCTGAAGGGCTTCTAGTTCGTCCAGTGCACTACTACAACCACGATCGCCCTCATCGTGCCATTCAACTGGAGACGCCGCTGCCCGGCCCGCCGATGTCGCGTGGTGTCGTCGTGCGACGAGCGATCTTGGGCGGACTTCACCATGCCTATGCCAGGGCGGCATGAGTGACGCACTTTTGCCGTCC
>Ga0075522_10003938_pt1 | contig 10737 bp, 9 predicted proteins | sample NGEPerA_FD_74796 | JGI IMG/M metagenome (GOLD analysis project Ga0075522, IMG submission 74796) | Arctic peat soil microbial communities from the Barrow Environmental Observatory site, Barrow, Alaska, USA - NGEE PermafrostL2-A | ecosystem: Environmental > Terrestrial > Soil > Wetlands > Peat ...
GACCGCGACCAACCGCCGATGCAGCTCGGGGAGCACCTCCTGCTCGTTGTAAACCGGGATCACGAACGAGTAGGTGGGGAGGTTCTGGTCGGCGTCTAACGGCAGGTTCATGCTCCGGTTGTGCAGCGCCAAAGATCGACGCGGTAGATGCGATAATCGAGACGCGGCCGTTGATACTCTCCCTTCTGACGGCAATTCTGCCGCAGCCACTGCGCCATTCCTCCAGTATCGTCACCAACTATGCCATACCGCTTGACGGAAACTATGGCCCAGAGGTCCTGATAGCGCTTGAGCGCCGAGTCCAGTCCGGCCACGCTCGTGGGGATCTCTCGGCTCTTCAACGTCGGATCATACGCCCGCTGAATGGCAATCGGCCATGCGAGGACTTCGATCGATGGAGCCGTTGAGTTGATCTGGCTCAGGGCAGGCAGGTAGTCGAACCTTGTGCCATCGGACAGGTGCGAGAACGTTGATGGCAGGATGCCTATGAGAATGATCCAGGCCACTGCACTGGCACCCAGCGATGCTACGTTGGACGGAAGGCGCTCCGCCAGCCATGCTATGGGAAAGGCCGCCACCACAAGCACGAGTGGAAGCGCGGCAATTCCGTAGTCGGCATAGATGGAAGTTTGGAATGAAAGTGCGAATAGCGCCAGCATAGTGAACACACAGCCGAAAACAGCCATCCACCCGAACCGACGGTTTGCGCCATCGCCGGAACGGACCAGCAGCACGACACCAGCGACCGCCGAAGTGGCGACCAGCAGTGTCATCCAGTCGACCATTGCCGGAACAAGCCGCAGAGTGGCGAGCAGCCCTCTATCACCTCCATTCGCAACGTCGGCGCTATGGTGGAGTATCCTCATCGCGGCAAGAACAACAAGCGAAAATGCCAGATAAGGCCCCCACAGGCAGGCCCACGCGGTGCGACTTGGCCACCGAAATCTCACCCCGCCAGCCAAGGGGAAAATGCTCACTGCCAGCGCGACTCCAACCATCGGAAATACGAAACTCGGGTGCGTCCAGGTCCCCAGGAAGAGCGGAACCAGGACTGCCAGGTATCCTCGTGGACGGTCGCCGTCGATCGCCCCGGGGAGTTGCCAGTACACAATGGCCGCGAGCAGGTACAGCAGCGAGTAGTACCGTGCAAAGCCGGAGGCATAGAGATGCCATGGCGAGATCGAGACGAGTACGAGTGCCATGAATCCGGCCACTGGGCCGGCAAAATCTCGAGCCAGCCGCCAAGTGACCCAGACTCCCGCAACACCAAAAATGAGGGGTATCAGCCTGAGATATGGCGCACTCGGCGCTCCGATGCTCAGGAACGGGTGTTCGAGAAGAAAGAAGAACGGCCGCGCCTGGATCCCTGGCAGGAGCCTTGTATGAAAAAGGTTCGTTGCTTCGTCAATGGTGTAGAGTTCATCCTGCTCAAAAGGGAAGCGGAAGACCTCGTATACTCGGAGCAGCACAGCCATGACCATAACAACCGCGACCGCAACTCTTTCTCTCTTCAAGGTTAAGCTTCTCCACGACGGGGGGAATGGCAAAATTTAACGTAGATTCACAGCGCGCATTCTCCTTGCAGAGTGATCCGGCGCTGCCTCCGATACTTGAGTATTTAGATAGATGCCATCAGTGATGTCCGCGGTTCAATTTCGGCAAGTCGTCAAGCCCAAAAGCTACAAACCGGACGCACTCATGTACGTCACGGCAGCGTTCTTGTGGATATCGGTCTGGCGATTTCAGGACCTCTGGCCGATTATCGGCAAGATGCAGATTCCCATTCTGCTTGAGATTGCCCTCGCTGCAACGCTGGCAATGAGCCTTCGCGGCCCGAGAAGCCCGAAGTGGTTCAGATCCAGAATCTTCGTGATCCCCTTTCTGTTGCTCGCGTTGATGGTTGTGGGCCTCCCGTTAAGCCTCTGGCGCGGGTGGAGTTTCACGTTCATTACCAAAGTCTTCATGCCAATTCTCTTACTGATGGCTGGGGTTGCCTTCAGCGTTCGGGATGCAGAAGACGCAAACTGGATCGCGTTGGCTCACCTCATCGGTGCTGACGTCTATTCCCTTTACACGTATCTGTTCGTCGCGATCGGCTCGGATGGTCGGCTCAGCGGTGGCGCGCATTACGACGCGAACGACATGGCACTGATGCTTGTCGCGACCGTACCGCTGGCGATTTACTTCCTCCGGCCAGAGGTCCGCGTCTGGAAACGGCTATTCGCGCTTGGCTCGCTTGCAATATTCATAGTGCTGATTATCAAAAGCGGGTCGCGGGGTGGTTTTATTGCTCTCGTCTGCGTCACAGCATATGTAGTAATCGCGTTTCGCGCTATTCCTGTGCGGGTGCGCCTCGGATCACTCGCGGCGGCGGCATTGGTGATGACCGTCTTCGGGTCGACAGCGTACTGGCAGATGATGAAGACTTTGACAGATACAAAGGACGATTACAACATTACGTCGCCTGTTGGACGCAAGGCAATCTGGAAACGTGGCGTGGGATACATGCTGACGCATCCGGTTATAGGGGTCGGCGCGAATACATTCGAGCAAGCAGAGGGGAGCTTGTCAGAAATTTCAAAAGAATACGCGCAACAGAATCGCGGACTCAAATGGTCAACAGCGCACAACTCCTTCGTGCTAATTGGCGCAGAACTTGGCGTTACAGGCTTGCTCCTCTTCGTCACAATGCTGGGGACGGCGTTCAAGCATCTGTCAGAAATCAGAGACGGACCCACCGGCGATTCAGAGGTAACGGCGCAGGACGTGGCATTCTCGCAGGCTCTAATCGGTTCACTGATTGGTTTCTGCATCGCTGGTTTCTTCGTCTCGGCCACATACTTTCCGTTTCTCTACGTTCTCATCGGCATGACCGCCGCAGAAGACTCGCTACGGGCTCGACGCCGAGCACGACAAGGCACAACTCGAATTGTTGTCGCCACTTCACCGATAGCGAATGCACGCCCAGCTAGACGGGTAGCCCGCACACATTGGCTTCCTACAGATTGAGTTACATTCGCGGTGCGATGAAGCACGCCGCCGAAGCGGCGCTGAGTGCGAGCGTGTTCCCAATCATCGCACGGAGGCGACGATCGCGCGAGACGCTCATACTTGCATACCATAACGTGGCGCCCACTGGCTCGGATTTAACGGGAGATCGCTCACTGCACCTGCCGCAGCAGCGCTTTGCGGCTCAGCTTGATTCATTATTGATGACACACAGAATAGTTCCGCTCGGTGATGCGCTTGCACCTCCGGCGGACGATTCAGTGCGCGATACCCGTCCGCGTATCGCCATCACTTTCGACGACGCATATGCAGGAGCGCTTACGGCCGGCATCGCTGAACTCCGCGCGCGCGAACTCCCCGCGACGGTTTTCGTTACACCGGGGTTCCTTGGTGGGAGGGCCTTCTGGTGGGACGTAGTCGCCAACCCCGACTCGGGGCTCGATGACGGGTTCCGCGAGCGAGCACTCACCAGCGGGCACGGGCTAACAGATGATATTCTCAGTCTGGCGCGGAAATCCGGACTCTCTGTGCACGCGATGCCCGTGCATGCATGCGGCGCAACCGTCAAACAGTTGGCAGTCGCAATGGAGTTCGACGGCATTACGCTCGCCGCGCACACTTGGAGCCACCCGAACCTAACGTCGCTCGCTGACGCCGACTTGTTGGCCGAACTCACACGACCACTGGAATGGCTCAAGCCGTTCGGCAATCGCGCACTTCCGATGATATCCTACCCGTACGGCCTCGCCGATCGTAGGGTCATGGATGCATCACGCGACGCAGGGTACGTCGCTGGATTCATGATCGATGGCGGCTGGACCACTCGTGCGCCGCGCGATCTGTTCGCTATCCCCCGGATCAATGTCCCTGCCGGTGTTTCGCGCGATGGCTTCATTCTCCGCACCTCCGGTCTTATTCAGCGTTGATGACGGAAGCCAAACGGTTTCATAATGTCCTCGTCACGGACGGCGAGCAGCGGGCAACGCTCGCCGTTGTCCGATCGCTCGGCGCCGCCGGAAACATCCTCCATGTTTGCGCATCCACGCATCGTTCGCTCGCAGGCGCTTCCCGGTATGCGGCATCGGAACACGTCGTGGCCAGCGCACTCACTGACCCATCCAGCTTCGTCGCAGATATTAAATCGCTCGTCGCCGATAAGAACATTGACACGATCATACCTATGACGGAGCCGGCACTCCTGGCACTGCTGCCCGCGCGCGATCAATTTCCGGGCGTACTCATCCCCTTCGCCGAATCGCCGGTTTTCAGCGCTATTTCCGATAAGGAATCAGTTCTGGATGCGGCCGCGAGGACCGGGATCGCTGTTCCAGCGCAAACTGTAATTGTCGATTCGGCAGCAGCCATGGTCCTTGACACATCACATCTGCCCTTCCCACTGGTGGTCAAACCTGCGCGCTCGGTATCCGGCAATAGGGGGGAACGACTCAAACTCTCAGTCCAGCACGTAGGGTCCGAAACCGAGCTTCAGTCCATCCTCGCAACAATGGATCCGCGAGCGTATCCCTTGTTGCTGCAACAGAGAATCATCGGCGCAGGAGTCGGGATCTTCGTGCTTATCTGGAATGGCGAATTGATAGCACAGTTCGCGCACCGCCGCTTACGCGAGAAACCGCCGTCCGGTGGTATCAGTGTCTATCGCAGTAGCATCCCCGTGGATCCTGAACTCCTGCGTCTTTCTGTTGCTTTGCTCACCGAGTTCTCGTGGCAGGGCGTAGCGATGGTGGAATACAAGATCGACGAACGCAGCGGCACTCCGTATCTCATGGAGATCAACGGACGCTTTTGGGGCTCACTTCAGCTCGCGATCGACGCGGGGGTCGATTTCCCGCGACTGCTACTCGGTGCCGCAACCGGCGGCCATCCGTCACCCATCACCAGTTTTCGCACCGATGTCAGATCCCGCTGGTTCTGGGGTGATGTTGACCATCTACTCGCGCGGCTCCGCAAGTCAAAGCGACGCTTGTCGCTCCCGGACGATGCTCCGTCGCGCTGGCAGGCGGTGAGAGATTTTCTTGCCGGACATCCAGACGATGTGAGCGAAATTCGCCGGCGCGGCGATGCCAAGCCGTTCCTGCGCGAATCGGTGCAATGGTTTCAGCAGTTGGGTCGATGAGTCGCCGCATTCGTGTCATGCACGTCGTCAACAACCTCAACTACGGCGGCCTCGAACGCGTTGTTGCAGAGATGGTGCAGCGAACCGACAGCGATCGCTTCGAATCTCACGTAATGGCTCTCGGTTACTTGGGTCACTTCGGAGAGGGGCTGGATGCATTCGCAGCGCTGCACGTCGCGGAGCCGATGTCAAGATTCTCAATGCTTCGCCCGGCCTCGCTCACACGGCAGATCGCGACAATTGCGCCCGACGTCGTGCATCTCCACAGTGGCGCCCTATACAAAGGCAGCCTCGCTGCATCAATGGCGGGCGTTGCGCGCCAGATATTTACCGATCACGGCCGTCAAAATCCCGACCCGTGGCTGCATCGCACGATCGACCGGCGCGCATCACGACGAATTGACGTGATCGTAGCCGTCTCCGATAAACTTCGGAGGCATCTGGAGTCGTTCATGCCGCGTTCGACTCGGATCCGCGTGATTCCCAACGGCGTCAATACCGATCGGTATGCGCCGCTCGACGACGATAGCGACTTTCGCCGCGAACTTAACATCGCGCCAGATGTCCCAATCATCGGCAGCATCGGCCGTCTCGAACCGATCAAGGGCTATCGGATCATGATCGATGCCTTCGCGAAACTCCGCTCCAATTGGAATGGTTTGTCGGCTCCCATCCTCGTCCTCGTCGGTGACGGGAGCGAACGCGCCGTACTCGAACAATCGGCCACGGACCTCGGCGTCGCCGACTCGATACACTTCGTGGGTTGGCGGAGCGATATTGACCGCATCACTCGCGCGTTTACCATCTTCAGCATGTCCTCACACAGCGAAGGCACCTCAGTCTCGCTGCTCGAAGCAATGAGTTCGGGACTTTGCCCGGTCGTCACAAACGTCGGCGGGAACGCTGCTGTACTCGGCGCGGAACTGTCACACCGCCTCGTCACACCCGACGACCCTGAAGCCCTCTCCGGCGCATTGACCGTTGCACTACAAAACGATGCGTTGCGCGTGCGCGATGCGACAGCTGCCCGCGCGCGCGTGGTGAACCATTTCGGCCTCGACGCGATGGTCCACGCGTACCAGGCACTCTACACCGGTGCGCCCATCGGCGCCGGTCAGACAACTTGATCGACAAGCCTCAGTCCATCCTGCATGTGCTTGCACCCGCCAATGTCGGCGGCCTCGAGACGGTGGTTCGGACACTTGCGAGGGGTCTGGCGCCCAAGGGTCACTCGGTCGAGATCGCCGCAGTGCTTGATGTCGCCACCAACACATTTGTGGAGGAAGCACGTGAGTCGGGCTTGACGGTTCACGTGATCAATTCGCCAGCGCGCTCATTCATCCCTGAGCGACGTGCACTCCGTGCACTGCTTGCCGGAAAATCGATCGACGTCGTGCACTCGCACGGCTCCCGCAGCGATATTCTGGACATCGGAGTCGCGCGGAGCGTGAATGTGCCCTCGGTCACTACACTGCACGGTTTTTCGGCGACGGCCCTTAAGGCGCGCACGTACGAGTGGCTTCAGACCCGCGGTGCACGCCGAGCCTCTGCGATCGTCGCTGTTTCGACAGGTGTAGCGGACAAACTGATCCGCAATGGTGCGAGCCCCACGTTGGTACATGTTATTCGCAACGCGATGAGTTCCGCTTCACGCACCGTTGACCGTGTAGAAGCTCGCCAACGTCTGGGCCTCGGCGACGGACAGCAAATCGGTTGGATCGGAAGACTGAGTTCCGAGAAGGGGCCCGATGTCATGCTCGCGGCAATGGCACAACTCACCAACCTCGATACGAACCTATCGTTCCTCGGCGATGGCCCGGATCTGGCCAGGTTGACGCAACGCGCCGAGGAGATGGGTATCGCCGATCGCGTCCGGTTCCACGGTCGCGTGCCAGGCGCTGCAAGCCTGCTCCGAGCCTTCGATGTCATCGCACTCAGCTCGCGCACCGAAGGAACGCCAATGGTGATCCTCGAGGCCATGTCCCGCCGGGTACCGATAGTAGCCACACTGGTGGGCGGCATACCCGATACGCTCTCACCAGCCGAAGCACTGCTCGTTCCACCCGACGACCCCTCCGCACTCGCAAGCGCAATCACGTCCGCCCTTGCAGACAGCGCCAGTTCAGCCACACGCGCATCGCGGGCTCACCAGCGACTGATCACCGAGTTCGATGTCGATGCGTGGCTTGCAAAATATGAAACTCTCTACCGATCGATCCAACCGGCAATCAGGAATGCGAGCCGATGAGCGTACTTCTCGCGGTACTGATACTGCTTCCGCTGATCGTCGGTGTGTACGCGTATATCGGCTATCCGCTGCTGCTCAAACTAGCTGTGTCGTTTGTGAAAGATCGCGAAACCACGGTGAACAATTTCGCGTGGCCGTCCATCACAATCACGGTGCCATGTTACAACGAGGAGCGAAGCATCCGCTCCACGCTGGACGCGTTGCTCGCGATCGATTATCCACCCGATCATCGTCAGATACTCGTCATTTCGGATGCGTCGTCCGACGGGACTGACGGCATCGTACGCGAATACGCGGACAGAGGGGTCGAGCTGCTGCGGCTCGACAGACGGCGAGGCAAGAGTGCTGCAGAGAATGCTGCTGGCGGCGCCGCCCGCGGAGAGATCATCGTCAACACGGATGCGACCATTCGCATCCTGCCCGATGCGCTGAAGGCACTCGTGTACGCATTTTCCGACCCTCGCGTCGGAGTTGCGTCGGGGCGCGACGTGAGTGTCGTCTCAGTCACGGAGCCCGGCACCGCAATCTCCGGCAGCGGTGAATCTGGCTACGTAGGCTACGAGATGAACATTCGCGCGCTCGAGACCCGTGTCGGATCGATAGTTGGCGCGAGCGGCTGCTTTTACGGGATCCGCGCTTCGCTCTACGACAGCAAGTTCCCCGAAACGTTGAGCCGTGACTTCGCATCCGCGCTAATGGCGGCGGAAAACGGCTATCGTGCGGTTTCAGTGAACGATGCAGTATGCCTGGTGCCACAGACAAAGTCGTTGCAATCCGAATTCCGCCGTAAGATTCGGACGATGGCGCGGGGCCTGCAAACGCTCTGGTTCAAGCGCCACCTGTTGAATCCGGTCAAACACGGAACGTTTGCATGGATGCTGTTCAGTCACAAGCTGTGCCGGTGGCTGGTTTATCCCGCACTTCCAATTGCCGCCATCGCACTGGTGATCGCAAGCGTACACTCGCGCGCGTGGCTTGTGCTTCTGATCGCGAGCGCCATTGGAGCGCTGGTAGGCGTCATCGGAATGCGGTGGCCAGCCGGCAAGCGGGCCCCGGGGCTCATCCGACTGGCAGGCTTCGCCGTCGCCTCAAACGTCGCAGGCCTTCTCGCGTGGCTCCAGGTCCTGCGCAACAAGCGCATGGCAGTCTGGGAACCCACCCGCAGATAGCTTGGGTCGCCAAGTGCCTGGGCCGATGCTTAGGAGATGAACCGAACACGCCTCCCGGAACGGAACCTCGACGTCATGCGCGCAATCGCCGTGACGTGCGTAGTGGTTGACCACGTCCTGTGGGCGCGCAACCGTAGTCTGCCGTTCATAACCGACTGGCAACTCGGGCGCGCTGGCGTATTGCTCTTTTTTGTCCACACATCGTTGGTATTGATGAGCTCTCTCGAACGAGGTGGGAGCAGCGCACATTGGGTACGGAAGTTCTACACCCGCAGAGCATTCCGCATATACCCGCTTGCGATCGTTGCCGTGCTCGCAACAGTCGTTTTCCGAATCCCGAGCAATGTGCCGGACATTTTCACCCAACCGGCATCTCGCACTATTGCGGCCAATTTGCTGCTGGTTCAGAACATATCCAACGACCGTAGCATCATGGGAATGCTGTGGACGTTGCCGATCGAAGTGCAAATGTACGTAATGCTACCACTGCTCTTCCTTGCCGCAAGAAAATCGGTATACCACGTGCTGGTGGTGCTGACAGCCGGTGTGATGTTTGCGCTTGCGGTGCAGTACGCCCCAGTACCGGGCCTGTGGCGACTTGGCGTCGGGATTTTTGTGCCGTGCTTTATCGGCGGCGTGCTGGCATTCGCAATTCTAAGGCTGAAGACGCAATTCAAGCTCCCTGCCTGGACCTGGATCCCATTCCTGGCGGTCGTAATTGCGAGCTTCGTCCTCCTCGGCCCCACTGCAACGCGACCCGAACCAGGATGGTTGTTCTGTATCGCGGTTGGATGTGCAATCCCGTTTGTCACCGAGCTGAGCGATTCGAAAATTACGCGAGTCGCCAAAACTATGTGCACGTACAGTTATGGGACGTACCTGCTGCTGGTACCGGCGCTCTGGATAGGCTTTGTGGAATTGCGTACGCAAGCGATCCCGCTACAGTGGCTTGCGTTCGGCGCGGCGCTATTCGCTCTTCCGTGGACCGCTTACACGTTTATCGAGCGTCCCGGTATCGAAACGGGCCGCAGGCTCACGGGCGGCCATAAAGTGGCGTTGGCAAGCACGATTCCTGTGCCGTAGCCACCCCAGTAAAAGGACCCTCAGCAGGCTCCGCGCTTGAACAGCATCACTGGAAGCGTTCGCGCCATGATCTTGAGATCCTCAATGAGTGACTGACGTTCGAGATATTCAAGATCGAACTCGACCTTTGCGCGCACATCGTCAATCGACGAGTCATACGCCCTGTTGATCTGTGCCCAGCCGGTGATGCCTGGACGGGCCTGCTGTCTGAGTGGGTATGTGTCGATGCTCTGGCGCAGCTCCGCGAATATACTCGGGCGCTCGGGGCGCGGCCCAACGATGTTCATGTCGCCGAGTACGACATTGATCAGTTGAGGCAACTCGTCCAGGCGTGTCTTACGGAGGAAGTCCCCAACCGGCGTTACGCGGGGATCGCTCTTGGTGGCCCAGACGGCTCCCGTTCCCTGCTCCGCATCCACGCGCATCGAGCGGAACTTGATGATTCGGAACGCGCGCCCACCGACATTGTTGTGGCGTCTATCGAAAACCGCAGTTGCCGAGCGACGACGACGATCCATCCCGACGCGAGTCTGCACGTAGAACACAGGCCCCATGGAAGTCAGCCTGACCGCAAGTGCAACAAGCGCCATCACCGGTGCAAGCAGAATGAGCGATACGACTGCAATCACGACATTCAGCGCCCGGTTTGCAACTTCCGAGCGCTCCTGCGGCACCACGTGAAGATGGGCCGCGGCTCTGGACTCTGCGGTCGTTCCAAGCGACGGCGACGCGTCTGCCATGCCCGTCGCCATGAGCCGGAACAACTCTGCATCCCCCATACGCGGCACTGGGACCTCCCGGTCCTGCATACCTGCATCGAACTGGCCGACATTCGCCTCCGGCGCTCGCGACACGTTACGACGTGCGCCGCGAGCGTAGAGATTCAGTATTGTTGGGTCAACATCCAACCAGTTGGGGTCCTTCGAATTGAATTCCATGAGCGATAATCCGCAGTGAAAAGGTGCTGCCCTGTAAAACTACCGTCGAGATGAAAAGTAGAGTGCCAACGTCAGCAGTGGCACTGCCACCCCGACAACTTTCAGAATCGTGTCGAACGATGAGTTCGGTTTCTCTCCGACAATCATCTGATCACC
>Ga0075522_10003940_pt1 | contig 10721 bp, 9 predicted proteins | sample NGEPerA_FD_74796 | JGI IMG/M metagenome (GOLD analysis project Ga0075522, IMG submission 74796) | Arctic peat soil microbial communities from the Barrow Environmental Observatory site, Barrow, Alaska, USA - NGEE PermafrostL2-A | ecosystem: Environmental > Terrestrial > Soil > Wetlands > Peat ...
GCCCTCCCCCGGAATACCCGGAGAGGGAGGGGCATGTTGCGCCGCAGTTGCCCGGCGCCAGGCCAGCCAGGCCCAGATCGCCAGCAGGCCCCACATCATCCCCGCCGGGTGGGACATCTCGACGAGGGCGAGCCAGCGAAACAACAGCAGGGAAACCATCAGCCACACGGCCAGCAGACCGGCCAGGCCGTCGAGCAATTCGGTGACGATCAGATATAGCAACGTCAGTGAAATCGCCGCGATGAGCAGCGGCATGAATACATAGGGCAGATGCAGCCACATCGCTGGAACGTGCAGCAGCGACGTGCCCGGGAAATAAACCGGCGCGTAAACGCCATGCGTAAATACATAAGGCACGTCAAAAAAATCGGGAAGCGGCAAGGGCGGCATGCACAGTTTGCCATGCGCCAGGAAGGTCGTCTGCAGGCGGTGCATGAACTCATCGTGATAGATCGGCTGCATGAGCCGATGCTGCCGGGCGGCCATCACATAGAGCCAGGGACCTGAGACGAGGAAAATGAACAGCGCGATCCAGCGCCGCGCCCGCCGCGATGGATGCCGCAGGCGATGCAGCAGCGCGGACAAGACGCGCCGGGTGAATGGCATGAACGCCAGCGCAAAAGCGATTGCCAGAATGATGCGCTGTGCCCAGGTATCGGCGTTAAAATCCGTGGGGCCGCCGGCAAAGACGCCGGGGTTTATCCGCGGCGACTGGGGGTAAAGCAGCAGCGCCGCGACGATGCCTGCCGCCAGCAAAGCCCCGGTGAAATATCGCCGCGCGCGGGAAACGGGTGGGTGACAGTTTCGGCGGCCTCTCTTGTTCCCTCCCCCGGTACTCCGGGGGAGGGCCAGGGTGGGGGTCTTTGTTCCTGTGCCCCCGTGGTGCAGATCCTCACCCAAACCCTCCCCCGGAGTACCGGGGGAGGGGGAAGGATCCACCGAAGCTGTCACACGCGCGCGCGAAACCATCATCCTCCGGGACAAACTCCTGGCACCCTTGTCTAGTCTATAGGTGTAACTCGTGGTTGTGGCGACTTGGTGGGGCAGACCCCACTGCGGGGACCGCCACAATCAGGCGCTACACCCTGTCTATCATCGCCCGAGCGTGGCGTTCACAACCTGTTTGACCTGTTCGACCCGCGCCTCGGCGGTTCTGCGATCCGCGGCCTCGGCGATGATCCGCATGATCGGCTCGGTATTGCTGGGCCGGGCGTGGACCCAGGCATCTTCCCAATCGATGCGGATGCCGTCCTGTAGATCAACGCGTTCCTGGGCGAAATGCTTTGTCACTGCCTGCACCGCGCGCTCGGCATCCTCGCGGCGGCACTCGAATTTGGTCTTGACGATCTCGTAGCGGGGCAACTCCGCCACCAGTTGGGCGATGCTTTTCCCGGTGGAAGCCATCAGTTGCAGAACGTACGCGATTCCGACGAGGCTGTCGCGGCCCGGTACGATGCGGGGATCGATGACCCCGCCGTTGCCTTCCCCGCCGATGGAGGCGTTATTCTTGAGCATCGCGTCGATGACATTGGCTTCGCCGACCGGCGTGCGGATGACGCGGCCGCCGTATCTCGCGGCGATGTCGTCGAGCATTCGGCTGCTCGAAAGGTTGGTCACCGCGATCCCGCCGGGCTTGCGCGACAGCATCCATTGGGCCGCAAGGGCCAGCGAATATTCCTCGCCGATGTACGTTCCGTTTTCATCGACGATCGCCAGCCGGTCGGCATCCGGGTCCTGCGCGAAGCCAACATTGGCTTTCTGCCGGCGAACCTCTTCGCACAGGCCTGTCAGATTCTTTGCCGTCGGCTCGGGTTCATGAGGGAAACGGCCATCGGGCGTGGCATGAAGATGAACGAGTTGGCATCCCAGTTTGCCCAGCAGCGTCGCGCTGGTGACGCACCCGGCACCGTTCACGCTGTCCACGACGACCTTATATCGCTTTGTGGAAATGCCCAGCACATCCACATGCTCGAGTACGCGCTTGACGTGCAGGGCGTGCGTTTCCGTGTTCTTTTTCGGCGCCACGAGCTCTTCCACCGGCACGAAAGCCGTGCGCTGGTCATTGTAAAATTGCTTGATGGCGGCGGCGTCCGCGGGCGGCGGGGCAACCGATTGGCGATTGAGAAACTTGATCCCGTTCCATTCGATGGGGTTATGCGACGCGGTGATCACCACGCCCGCATCGGCATTGAGATGCCGGACCATCATCGCCACGCCCGGCGTGGTGACGATATCCAGGTCGATCACTTCAACGCCGCTGGCGGTAAGGGCGGCGGCCGCCGCGTCGCGCACCCACGGCCCGCTGGGCCGCGAGTCACGACCAAGAACGACGCGGAAATGCGGGCCGTTGGCAGGTTGGGAAGTCTGCTTCAGCCAGGCGGCAAATCCGCCGGCCATCCGCCCCACCACCGGCGGGGTGAGCGTGCGGCCGATGGTGCCGCGCATGCCCGAGACGCCGATCATCAATGCTTCCATGTGTCCCATTATTGGTTTGCCCGCCCTTGCGGCAAGTCATATAGTTGCCACCTGGTTTATCTTCATGGATCGCGATGCCCTCAACCACCGGCTGCCCGAGATCGTCCAGACGCTTGTTCAAAGCGTGCTGGCCGAGCCGAGCATGCAGCACCTGAATAAGGTGCTGCTGCCCAATCGCGACGTGATCATCGAGTGCATCGGTCGCCTGCGCGAGCTGGTTTTTCCCGGCTATTTCGGCAAACAGGGGGTCACCCGCGAAAACGTCTCGTTTCGGATCGGCGAGTTGGTCCTTGAATTACAGGACATGCTCTACGAGCAGGTGCGCTGCTGCCTGCGGTATCGCAGGCAATTGCAGGGGACCGACAGCAATGGGGAAACCTGCGCCGAATGCGACCGCGAGGCGGCGAAAATCGTATCGCAATTTTTTGATTTGCTGCCTTCCGTGCGCGAACGGCTGGCGTCCGATCTGCAAGCGCACTTTGACGGCGATCCCGCGGCGCAGACGCCGGATGAAACCATCTTTTGCTATCCGGGTTTGTTCGCCATCTTCGTGCAGCGCATGGCGCACGAGTTTTATCGGATGGACGTGCCAATGTTTCCGCGCATCATGACCGAATACGCGCACAGCCTGACCGGGATTGACATTCATCCGGGCGCCAAGCTTGGCCGACGCCTGTTCATCGATCATGGCACCGGCGTGGTGATCGGCGAAACCACCGAAATCGGCAACAACGTGAAAATCTACCAGGGCGTCACGCTGGGGGCGCTGGCCCCCGCCTTCGGCCAGCTCCTGCGCGGCCAGAAACGGCATCCGACGATCGAAGACGACGTGGTGATCTACGCGGGGGCGACCATCCTCGGCGGAGACACGGTTATCGGACGCGGCGCGTTGATCGGCGGCAACGTATTCATCACATCCAGCGTGCCGCCCTTGAACCAGGTCAGCGCAGAACCGCCCAAGCTCAAATACCGCGACCGCCGGCCAAAAGCCGCCAGGAATACGGAATATATGGATTTCCAAATCTAAGCCCAGGAGGAATTTACCGCGGAGACGCCGAGACGCAGAGAAGAGGGACACGTCTCGCTGAACGTGGAAGCGTTCCCCCGGACCAACTCGGGTGTAACTCGTGTTTGTGGCGACTTGGTGGGGCAGACATTCCTGTCTGCCGTTCGCCGCAGGGACATTCTTGTCCCTTCCTCATTTCTTCGGGTCGGCTCGGCGGGGTGAGTACACCCCCCGCACTCGCCGACCCGAGGCAGACAAGAATGACGCCCCACCAGGGAGGGACCGCCACAATCGGGCGCTACACCCGACCAACTCCGGGGGCGTGCGCGGTTTTCGAGGAGGAGCAATATCCATGATATCACATTATCATGTTGTTCCGTCGCCACGGCGGATGATTCCGAAAAGCATCATCCGGCATAATTGGACACGCCCGCGGGGTTCTTATGGGACAGGGCCAAGATTAAAGGGGCCGACAGGAATGATCGGTGGTTTGGCGGGATGCGTCGAAACCCGCGAGTTTCACGGGCTTTGATTCTTGAATCCGGCAGTGAACGGTTGGGCCCGTTGGTGCATTGTGCGTTTCATCAGGATGCACGGATGAATGCTGGCACTGGGTTTGTCATACGCTGGATGTGAAGCGTTTAGCCTCGATATTCGCGTGTTTACTGGCAACCGGATGTGCCGCGACGCACCGGCCAAGCCACTGTGCGCAATCGCGCCTGACCGCCGTGCCCCCCGCCCCGCGTTACGCGCCGGCGGCGGCGTCCGCCCTGGCATTCGCCTCGCCGCTCACCCCGGATTACCCGCTTTTGGGCCTGGATCGTGAGCCGCGCGAGCCGGGGGCGTTCATCGGATATCAGGATACCGTCACCGAATCGTTTTCCATCGGCTTAACCGACAACCAAAGCAACGATCCGACCCAGGACTTCTACAACCGCTGGAGCTACAGCGAAAAAGTGGGCGTTCGCTACAAATAGGCCTATTTGAGTTCCGCGTCAACCGCGGCACGCCCCGCGCCGGGGTAGCGGAAATCCGAAATCCGAAGCACGAAATCCGAAACAATTCCAAATGAAGAAAGCAAAAATGACCGCGTGAAGCAATCTGCTCGCGGCGCTTGCCGCGACGGTGCGACACGCCCGAAGCGACACGACTTATTTTTGCAGTTGAATTTTCCCCCACCTTCCGGCCATAATGAAATAAGTCGGTTGCCCATCTGGTTTTAGAGACAGATCGAGGAAGATATATGGCCACGATCACGAAGAAGGAGTTGATCGACCGGATCGCCGAGAGTGCCGGTCATCGGCGTGTTCAGGTCAAGATCGTTATACAGCAGTTTCTTGATGAGGTCGTCAAGGAGTTGGGCAAGGGGAACCGCCTGGAGTTCCGCGACTTTGGGGTGTTTGAAATCAAAATCCGCAAGGCGCGAAAAGCCCAAAACCCCAAGACCCTGGCGCCGGTGGCCGTCCCCGAAAAGCGCACCGTCAAGTTCAAGGTAGGCCGACTCATGAAACAACGCCTGGTCGAACTGACCGGCGAAAAGTTCGATGAAGACGCGGCCTACGACCGGGCCCAGGTTTTGGGCTCCGAGGAAGACGATGATGACGCCGGCGAGTCGGACGCCGATGAGTGAATCCATTGCGCACCCCATTCCCGACGCCGCGCCCGGATGGCAGCAACGCGCCGCCGGCAGTCTCGCACGGCGGCGCGAGCAACACCTTTATCGCCATCGCTATGCGCTTGAGCCCATTGACGCCGCCCACGTTCGATTGAACGGCCGGCGGCTGGTCAACTTCTGCTCAAACAACTACCTGGGACTCACGCATCATCCGCGCATTCTGGCGGCAGCGCGTTTGGCGATTGCCCGCGATGGCCTGGGCAGCGGCGCCGCCCCGCTGATCAGCGGCTACACATCCGCCCATGAATCCGCCGAGCGCGCCATCGCCGATTGGAAAGGAACACAGTCGGCGATCCTGCTGCCGAGCGGGTATCAGGCCAACTTCGCGGCCATCCAGACAGCGGCAGCCATCGGCAAGCTGGGAGCGGGGGCGCGGTTCCTGGTGGACAAGCTGGCTCATGCGTCGTTGATCGATGCCATCCGCGCAACGGGCGAGCCATTGCGGGTCTTCCCGCACAATGGGATCAACAAGCTTCGCCGGCTGCTCGCGCAGGCCCCGCCCGAACAGCTTCAGGTGGTTGTGACCGAATCGATCTTCAGCATGGATGGAGATGCCGCTGACCTGCCGGCGATTGCCGTCCTCAAAGAGAATTATAATTTCATGCTGCTGCTGGACGAGGCGCACGCGACGGGCGTGTACGGGCCGGCGGGCGCGGGGCTGGCCGGCGAGTTGGGCCTACGCGACGCCGTCGATGTCAGCATCATCACGCTTTCCAAAGCAATGGGGGGAATCGGCGGAGCGGTTTGCGGATCGGCGTTGTTTTGCGATACTTTGGTGAATCACGCGCGGGCGTACTTGTTTTCGACGGCCATCCCGCCTTCCGTCGCCGCCGTGGCCGAATCCGCGATTGCGATTTTGCGAGACGAGCCTGCTCACCAGCGGCGGGTGCGCGCGCTTGCCTTGGAAGTGCGCGCGCGGCTTGCCGATGGCGGATTGAGCGTGCCGCCGGGGGATTCACCGATCATTCCGATTATAATTGGACAAGAGCAGGCCGCTCTTGAAGTGGCGGAGCGGTTGGCCAACGAAGGCTTACTGGTGATCGCGGTTCGTCCCCCCACCGTTGCCGTCGGCAGCAGCAGGCTTCGCATCACGCTCAGCAGCGCGCATACGGACCAGGAAATCGAGTTGCTCGTGAGCGGGCTTCTTACCCATGCTCGGCATTCGGTCGGCTGACTTTCTTCGCGTGATCGCTGGATTTGCGCGGAGTCACAGAGGTACTCGGAGCGGGCGAGCCCCGCAACCCAAAGAAAGTGGGAAACCACGAATGGACACGAATGCACACGAATGAAGATTGATTATTCGAGTCTATTCGCGCTCATTCGTGGCCGTCTTTTCTTACCATCTTCTGAAATTCTACAGCATTTTTCACATAGCTGGAGCGGCTTGGCATGGTCACTGAAGTGACCACGCCGGCGGCCGGTTATGGTCAAACGCCATCGCAACATGAAACGTGCACTAAGCCGGCGGGGCCTGATTCGCCAGAAGCGATTCTGCTTGGCGCGCGCCCAACTCCGTATGGCCCGAGGCGCGCTCGATGTGCCGGAGGGTGCGGGCGAGCAGGTTTCTGGAGGGTTCCTCGGCCGGCATCGCATCCAGAAGGTGCAGAATCTTCTGGATCGGCGCCACGCGGGCGTTCACAGCCGCATCCGCGACCGCGAACACAGAGGCGCCGGTTGCTTTCCCTGCGGCGGCCGCGCTTCGATCCAACAGAAGGTCGATGGCCCGGCGGTCTTCATCACGAAGTTTGATCTTCATATTTACCCCGAAAAATTGCCAACTGCCGGCACTATTGCCGACGATGCCAAATCCTTCCAGGACGCGACTTGTCTGACAATCCTGCCAGAACAATCAAAATCAAGTGCAACCCGACATTGATTTGCCGGAGCTTCGGGTTGCCGGTGTATTTGCCTACGCCGGGGTGCGGTGAGAGTTCGCACCGTTTTTGTCGTTGGTGGCCTTCCAGCGGTCGGCGAAATGCGCCACTGCCGCGTGAAGCCGCGATTTTACGGTCCCCAACGGGATGTCGAGGATCTCACTGATCTGCTTGTAGGGGAATTGGTGAAAATACGAAAGGAGTAAAATTTCGCGTAAATGTTCGGGCATCCCCGTCACGGTGCCGTGCACCAATTGCTGAAGCTCGCGCCGTTCCATGGGCTCGTTGGGCATTTCCGAGGCCGATTGCATGAGGTCGATGAATTCGCCGCTGTCGTGGTCACCGGGGCTGATGGTGGCTTGGAGCGGATTGGTGGGCCGGCGGGCCATCGAGCGGATCAGATCGCGCGCCTTGTTGGCCGCGATCGTGAAAAGCCAGGGGCGAAAACGCCGTTGCGTATCGAATTGTTCCGCCGACTGATGAACCTGCAGGAAGGCCTCCTGGAATACATCCTCGGCACTGGCGCGGTTTCCCAGGAAACGCACGAGGAAATGATACAGTTCGCGCTGATAGCGATTGACAATCTGGGAAAAGGCGGCACTGTCGCCGTGACGGTAATCGTCGAGCAGTTGCTCGTCGCTGCGTTTGTCGCCGGTGCCGGGCGAATAGCGGGACGGTGGGCCCGCGCCGTCTTCAATGTGTGCCTCGCGCATGCCTGGCAGCATATCCGAGCCTCCAACGTGGGCGCCGCGCTTGACGCCATTATGGCCGGGCGGGCCTTTTGATTTGGTTGCACGCTTTGAAACTTTCATGACAATCCCAAGCAGACCCGCAAACGCGGCATTCGTCAATATGCAACCAATGACTTCGCTTAACGTAACAAATCATATGCCTCGCGCACCCGATGATACGACCCCCATCCGATTTTTCGATCTTGATCCCGCACAATTCGATCAAATTATACAGGGCTGGAATTGGCCGCGCTTTCGCGGCAAGCAGGTGCGCGAGTGGGTATATGGCAAGCTGGTTGTCGATCCGAAGGCCATGACCAACCTTGCCGTCCGCGAGCAGGAATTTTTGCGCGAGCGGATCTTGTTCGCGCCTTCGACCCTCACCACCCAGCAAAAAAGCAGCGACGGCACTCAAAAGTTATTACTCGCCTGGGAAGGGATTGATGCCGCGCCCGGCGCCAGCGCCGAGACCGTGATGATCCCCGATGACACGCGCCGGACCGCCTGCGTCAGTTCGCAGGTCGGCTGCCCGGTCGGCTGTAAGTTTTGCGCCAGCGGGATCGGCGGGGTGAAAGGAAATTTGTCGGCAGGCCAGATCGTCGAGCAGGTTTTTCGTCTCAACACAATTCTCGACGGATCGGGCCAGCGCGATGAGAAAGGCCGCCCGCAGCGCATCAACCACATTGTCTTCATGGGCATGGGCGAGCCGCTGGCCAATTACGCGAACGTGATGCAAGCAATTCGTGTCCTGCATGATCCGCAATGCTTCAACATCGGAGCGCGAAAGATCACGATCTCGACGGTCGGCGTGCCCGCGCGGATGCGGCAGCTGGCCGGCGAGAACCTGCCCATCAACCTGGCCATTTCCCTGCATGCTCCCAACGAGGAATTGCGCCAGCAGCTCATCCCCTGGGCCCAGCATTTCGCGCTGGCGGATATTCTCGATGCCGGGCGGTATTACTTCGAGCACACGGGCCGCGAAGTTACGCTTGAATACATCCTGCTGGCCGGGGTGAACGATCAGCCCCGGCACGCCCGCGAACTGGCGCGGGTTTGCAAGACGCTGCGGGCCAATGTCAACCTCATTCGCTACAACCCGGTCGCCGGCCTTCCCTTCGAGCGGCCCAAGGCGGATGATGTAATGGCGTTTCAGGAGGTCCTGCGAAGCGCGGGGGTGAACGCCCATACCCGCAAAAGCCGAGGCCGCGACATTGACGCCGCCTGCGGGCAGCTTCGGCGGAAAAAACTCGACGCAGTGCGCGTTGCCGGATTGGAGCCGGAGTTCGCCGACCTTGCGGAGGGGTTGCTTCCGTAAATGCCTCGGGAACGATTGGAATAATGGCATCCGCCTGGGCGACTTAACCTTGCGGCCGCCGAGCGCGACCCCTGCTTCAACGATGCCAGGCGTCGGCAATAACACGGGATTGAATGATGATGCATGACGGTCCTCCGACTGCGCCACCTTTCGTACACGCTTCGGCGCCGGCGCCCGCGCAATATGGCTATGCACCGGCCCGGCAAAGTTACTGGTGGGTTTGGCTGATCGTTTTTTTGTCGGCGACGGCCCTGGTGGCGCTCTTCGTGGTGCGCTGGGTACATGCCGGCGCCACCGCGGCGGGCGCCGGCGGCAAGTTCGCGAAGGGCGGACCGATGCCGGTCGTCACCGCGGTTGTCGCGAAGGGCGATATCAATATCTACATCAATGGACTGGGGACCGTCACCGCCTTTAACAGCGTCCTGCTTCGCTCGCGCGTCGATGGCGAACTGGTGAAGGTGAATTTTGTCGAAGGCCAATTCGTTCATCAGGGCGACCTGTTGGCCCAGATCGATCCCAGCCCCTACAAGGCTCTGCTCCTTCAAGCCCAGGGCCAGTTGGCCAAGGACACCGCCAGCCTCACCAACGCCCAGTTGGATTTGAAACGCTATCAGGATTTGCTCAAGCAGAACCTTTCCATCACCCAGCAGCAAGTCGATACACAACAGGCGATGGTGGGCCAGATCCAAGGATCGATCGAGGCCGACAAAGGCCAGATCGCGACGGCAACGGTCAACTTGAAATACTGCGATATCGCCGCGCCCCTCACGGGCCGGATCGGTCTTCGGCTGGTGGATCAGGGCAACATCGTTCACGCCAACGACACCGGCGGCCTTGCCGTCATCGCGCAGCTCCAGCCGATCGCCGTCATTTTCACCGTTCCCCAGGATGATATACCACGGGTGGAGAAGGCCATCAGCGCTGGCAAGCCGGTTGCGGTGGATGCTTTCGGCCGCGACCTGAAGAGCAAGCTCGCGGCTGGAACATTGCTCGCAACGGATAATCAGGTCGATCCCGCCACGGGCACCCTGCGGATCAAGGCGTCTTTCCCCAACGCCGACAACGTGCTGTTCCCCAACGAATTCGTCAACGCCCGCCTGCTGGTCGATGAGTTGCACGGCGTCACCGTGGTGCCCAGCGCGGCAGTGCAGCGCGGGCCCGAGACCAATCCCATTTACGTTTATGTGGTTAAGCCGGACAAAACCGTCGAGCTCAAGGACGTGAAGATCGGCCCCAGCGAAGGGGACCAGACCGTGATCGAAAGTGGCTTGTCGCCGGGAGAAGTGGTCGTCACCGCGGGCGTGGATAAGCTTCAATCGGGATCGCAAGTGACCGTGGGTAAGCCAACCGGAACGGGCGCGACGACGAGGCCGGCCGGAGCTGCGACCCGATCGACAAACGGCGATGGAAAAATCGGAGCCGCCCGATCCCGTGGCGCGACAACCCAGGCTGGGGGTCAACGTATCACGGGCGTCTCGCCCGTGCGAATGGCGAGGTAGTAGAGCAAATCGGGTACTTCTAATCCTAAAGCACCAGGCACGGGCGAGACGCCTCATCTTTCGTCACATTTTTTCCAGTCCAGCCGCCCGCGCGCCCATGACCATCAGGTGAAGGTCATTCCATCCGCGCCAGAGGGTGAGCCAGC
>Ga0075522_10003941_pt1 | contig 10720 bp, 14 predicted proteins | sample NGEPerA_FD_74796 | JGI IMG/M metagenome (GOLD analysis project Ga0075522, IMG submission 74796) | Arctic peat soil microbial communities from the Barrow Environmental Observatory site, Barrow, Alaska, USA - NGEE PermafrostL2-A | ecosystem: Environmental > Terrestrial > Soil > Wetlands > Peat ...
GCGCGCACCGCGACGGCCACTCCCGGCCGCTGCCCGTGCCGCCAGCGTGGGTAAACCGACTGCAGGAACTCAACCCCGCTCGCGTTGTCTTCGCCCATGACCACTCCGTCTGGGAGCCCTAGCAGGGCGTGCCGGACTGGGTCCCTGGGGCCATTGGCCGCCGCATGCCTGGTAACGAACACGGCCGCGGTAGCCTGTTCGCGAAGATGACCCCGTGGCTGCTCCACATCTATCGCCCGATTCGGTCGAAGCGTTCCTTGTGGAATCGCACGGCATTCCGGTCACCGACCTCGAACCGCTGCGCGGGGGGTTCTGGTCCTCGGCGTTCGCGTACCGCATCGAGTCCCGGGAGTTTGTCGTCCGGTTCGCGGGCGACCGCGCCGGCTTCGAGGCCGATCGCACGGCGATGGCGTTCGACGGGTCCGACCTGCCCGTATCGGCTGTGCTCGACATCGGTGACGCCTTCGACGGCGCCTACGCGATCTCGATGCGCCACCACGGTCGCTTACTCGAAACCGTACGACCCGAGGAGGCTTCGATCGCCTGGCCAACGATCGTGCGCCTGCTCGGTGCTCTGTATGCACTCCCTCCGGCGCCCGGCGTGCCCGACGCGGGGCACCCTGAGCGACCGGCTGAGGAGGCGACCAGGCGCCGATGGCTTGTCACTGCGCTGGTCGACGACGCGAGCGGACGAACTCACGGCTGGCGGAACACGCTGTCCCACGACCGGAAGGTCGATCGGCTGTTTCGGGCCTGCCAGGCCCGGGTCCGAGCTCGCGGAGGCCTGCCCCGAACGGCGAGATGTGCTGCACGGCGACCTTCTGCACGGCAACGTGCTGATTTCAGAAGACGCCAATCGAATCGCCGCGGTGTTCTCTTGGAAGTGTTCCCAGCGCGGCGACTTCCTGTTCGACACGGCGTGGTGCACTTTCTGGGGAGCATTCTTTCCCGGGATAGCTGCGGCCGAGATGTGCGACCGCGTCCTCACCGCTCCGTGGGCCAGTCAAGAGCCGACGGCGCTTGCTGGCGCCCCGCACCGTCACCACTGCTACGAGCTGCAGATCGGCGCCACGCACCTCGCCTGGAACGCCTGGGTCGGCGACGAAGCGGGTTTGAGGTGGGTGGCAGCACACACCGCGATGTTGCTTGAACGAGGCCCTCTCGCTGCCGGCGGCACGTGCTGACGATCGGATCACATCACGCGTGAGGCCCGCCACCGTGACCCCACAGGCTTCCCCGCGTGTCGCTGCCTCGGGACACGGAGGCAAGGCGGCCCCGGCTGAGCGCGCCGGCGGTGCAGGGGCTCGCTCAGCTCGGCGATCGAATCTCGATAGTGTCACGGAGGTGCTGGAGGAGACACGCCCTTGACAACCGGGCCACGAATGCTACCGTGTCGCAGCTATGCCAGAACCGCCCGACTCCGACGGGAGGGGGCGCTGGGCGCGCCTCCTGCTCATCATCCCTTTTGTCGCGCTGCTCTTTCCCACCCTGTACGCGCACGCTGAACCGCGGCTGGCCGGGATCCCGTTCTTCATCTGGTACCAGTTCCTGTGGGTAATCCTCGGAGTGGGGATAACCGGGCTGGTGTATGCGCTGAGTCGTGGCAGTGACCGGCCGTGACCCATTGGGACGAGCTGATCATCGTCATCGCTATCGGAGTGCTGGTCAGCGTCCTCGGCTTTTGGGCTTCCCGCTGGCGCCGGGCCGACCTCAACCATCTGGAAGAGTGGGGGCTCGGGGGTCGAAGGTTCGGGACCATCGTCACCTGGTTCCTGCTCGGTGGCGACCTGTATACCGCGTACACGTTCGTCGCAGTCCCGGGGGTGGTGTTTGCCCTCGGGGCCTACGGGCTGTTCGCGCTTCCGTACACCATCATCATCTACCCGCTGGTCTTCCTCACAATGCCCCGGTTGTGGCAGGTGTCGCGTAACAAGGGATACATCACCGGCTCTGACTACGTCCGTGACCGCTTCGACAGCCGCTTCTTCGCACTGCTCATCGCGCTCACCGGGATCGTTGCCACGATGCCCTACATCGCCCTACAGATCTTCGGGATCAAGCTGGTCCTCGCCAACATCGGCATCAGTCCCGAGGTAGCGCTGGTGATCGCCTTTGCGGTGTTGGCGGTGTTCACCTTCGTCAGCGGGCTGCGGGCCCCCGCGCTCATCGCCATCGTCAAGGACGGTCTGATCTGGCTGGTGGTGATCGTCGCCATCATCTACATCCCCTACAAGCTGGGCGGCTTCGGCAACATCTTCCACAAGGTGGAACAGGCCGCCGCCATCGCGCCGAAGCTCAAGGCAAAGCCCGACGTGCTCCAGGGTTCGCTGTTCAACGCCTACAGCAGCATCGCCCTGGGCTCCGCGCTGGCTCTTTTCCTCTACCCACATTCACTGACGGGCGTCTTCAGCGCCAGTGGCCAGCGAGTCATCAGGCGCAACGCCTCGTTCCTGCCAGCGTACTCATTCCTGTTGGGAGTGATCGGCCTCTTCGGCTTCATGGCCATCGCCGCCGGTATCAAGCCCAGCAAGGCATTTGGCAACAACAGTGCCATCGCCGATCTCTTCCAGAAGATGTTCCCGAGCTGGTTCACCGGGGTGGCCTTCGCGGCCATTGCGGTGGGCGCGCTGGTGCCCGCCGCAATCATGTCGATTGCCGCGGCCAACCTCTTCAGTCGCAACATCTGGCGCGAGTACGTCCATCCCGCGATGAGCCGCCGGGAGGAGGCGACGGTCAGCAAGGTGGTCTCACTGCTGGTCAAGGTTGGCGCGCTGGCGTTCGTCCTGGCCCTGCCGACCACCGACATCATCAACTACCAGACCGCGGGTGGGGTGTGGATGATCAACGCGCTACCGGCCCTGGTGGTGTCGCTATATGTGAAGCGCCTCAACGTGTGGGCGTTGGTGGCCGGCTGGGCGGGGGGTATGGCCTTGGGCACGTACGCTCTCTTCCAGGAGAAGTTCGCCACAAGCCTTCACGACTTCGGCTTTGGCGGCAAGATCTACATCGGCTTCGCCGCCATCATTGTGAACCTGGTCATCGTCATCGCTGGTTCAGCCGTCGCTGCGATGGCGGGCCGGTCCACCGAGGGCAACCTGACCGAGGCGGACTACCAGCCGCCGGCTGAAGCTGAAGCCGACACTTACCGCACCGCGTCGGTGCCGCCGCTGGTGCCGGGCTCGGCCTGACCGGCGGTCCAAGCCACGCCGACGGGCGACGACCTCCGGTTTCCGCAACGCGTGGCGCTCCTGGACATCGCCGTGTCCGAATCTCTACCTCCGGCTTCGGCTAGGAGTGGTCCCGCTCCTCGATCCGCAGTGTCAGGAAGCGCTCGGCGGATTCAAAGACGGCGAGTACCACTAGCACGCCCCGCCAGCCGCCATCGCCGGGGACCTCCCACGTGCTCCAGGCGACCGTAGCATCGGCGCTGCCTGCAACCCGCGTCCATCCTGCTTCGATGAGTTGACCCGCGAAGTGTTCCTCCAACTCCGCGACCGATCGTTCGGTTCGGAGAGTCGTTGCGGAGTGCCAGTTTCCCTCACCGCCGCCGCCGCTCCCGTCCTTCATCACCGCGACGGCGGGCGGATGTAGCCGCGGCAACAGTTCGGCGCCAGGCAGCATCGCGTGGTGTGAGCGGCGTGGTCGGTGCACTGTGTCCCAGTTGAGCCTGAGCTGCACCTCACTCGACCCGCCGTCGCGCGCTCTCACGACGGCTGTCAAATCCGGGCCCCGGTCACCCTCGCGGTACGACCGCCACTCCCCCATCTCGCTGAAAACGAAGCCTCCGTGCATCGGGCGGAAGTCCTCGGGAGTGGTCCAGCCGTGCCTGGTCAGCTCAGCTTCGTACTGGGTCAGGGCAACGGTCGGCGTTTCTGGGACGTCGAACACGGCCGACATCGACAAGCGCTGGTCGCCGCGCGAGTACATCGCGCTGCCGATGACCCGGGCGCCCGCAGGCAGCGGCAGTGTGGCCGGAAGGGAGCGGGAAGAGCTCCGACGATCAGCTCCACTGACGTCGGGCCGTCCGGGTGTGGGTGATGGAGCGGACGCTCGGCCAGCTCCCGCAGCGTTGGTGCGTCTGGCATTGGGTGCGTTGTCATGCTCAGGGTGGTCAGGTTAGCGGTGCAGGTGGCGGTGTGGGGCCAGGGCAGCTTGGATCGTCGGTGGCTCCGGTCGCTGCAATGACAACGCAACGTCGCCCTTTCCCCCCACCCTTTTGAAGAACGTGTAGCAGAAGACGCCGTCTGTCTCGGTCGTTCGGTGGAGATCTCGCACGCCAGCATCAAAAAATGTCGGGCTCGATGAGACCCGCAGCAATCGCTGGTTCGCGAACGCCCTCGATCATCGCGGTGAACGTTCTCCTCGTAAAACCATCTACCAGGTCGGGTCGGCTCGAATCGACGTAGACCATCCGGGGTGAGACACGGACGGCGTCGAACCCTGCCCCGAGCATCAGCGGGTAGAGCTGTCGGCCGATCAGTGCGTTGCCCCCGGCAGAGCGAAGACGTCGGCTTGCAGGCACCCAGCCTCGAGCACCGAACTCCCGTCCGGGTAAATGGTGTCGGAGTGCAGTAGCTCAACCAGCGTGCCTGCCTGGTCCCGTAGACGGTCGTTTTCGCGCGGGTGATAGCCATGGACGTACAAGTCGCCGCTCACGTGGTCATCTTCGCCTCAGCCGCCCGAACTGTCCACGCTGTCGGTCCGTAGACCGTTGGCGTCGCGCCATCGGATCTGGAGGGGCTGGTCCCCCGCTCTCAGTCCTCGATCCGCTCCTCCAGCCACACCGTCACCACTGCGCCCTCTTCCTTCCCGATCGCTCGACGGATGTCGGCCTTGACGGGCAGTTTGTGCGTGCCGTCACCCATGGCCATGAACGAACTCCGAAACGAGTGGCCGTCGATGGACGCGCGGACCTTGACGAGTCCGCGAGTGCCCAGGACCCCGACCGAATCGGGCATCACCACGTAGGTCCAGCCGCCCTTGTTGGGGCTCTTCCGCAAGGTAGCCGTGAATGATTTTACCGCCCGCTCCGTGTGGCGCTTGCCGACGCTCGATTGATCAACCATCACTGCGTCCCCTCCCCGACCGGCGCGCCGGAGTTGGCGTACATCAGTGATCCCGGGGTGGTCAGGAGTTCGCCCGTTTCGAGCAGTGTCTTGAGACCGGAGAGGATCATCGGCCAGCCGCCGAAGAGTTGGTCGTTGGCGCCCTCGCGAAGCTGGTCATGAATCACGGTCAGGCGGCAGGAATCGCCGACCGGTTCAATCTCCCATGTAACCCGCGAGGTTCCCTCGCTCTTCACGTCCTCGGCCCACAGCGCCCTCATGGTCTGCACCAGCCGGCGCGGCGGATCAACCTCGAGATTCTCGCCCTCTCCCAGCAGTACGCCCGAGCCGGGCGCGCTCATCTCATAGCGCGAGCCGGGCGTCCAGTCGGACGTCTGTCGCGCGCCGAAGTTGTACTTGCTGCGCATCTCCGGGTCGGTGATCGCCTCCCACAGCCGGTCCGGGGTGGTCTTGATGTAGATCTCGAAGACCTTTTCCATGGTGTCCTCCAGGTGGTTCTTAAGGCCGCTGAGAGCAGCGGTCCAGGGCTCGGCGTACTTGCTGACCCACCGGTCGTGAACGAGCCGGATGGGCACGGGATTCAAGAAATGAAGCTTCTCCCGGCCCTGCCGCCGGGTCACGACGAGGCCCGCCTCCTCGAGCTGACGGAGGTGCTTCATGACGCCGAAGCGGGTCATGGGGAACCGCTCTCGCAGCGCCTTCAGGGTCTGGCCGTCGTCGCGGAACAGCTCGTCGAGCAGGCTGCGACGGGTGGGATCCGCCAGTGCCCGAAACACCTCATCCATGGATGGAGCATAGGTGACCAATCGGTCACCTGTCAACCCGACGAGTTTCAACCGACAATGGCCACGCCAACTCGAGCATTCACGACGTTAGAGGGAGATCAGGGATGACGATCGCGACGCGCGCGGTGTCGTACCAGCATCAGGAGACGGCGCTCACCGGGTTGCTGGCCTGGGACGCCGCAGTACAGGCGCCGCGACACGGCGTCCTGCTCGACCATGGTGGAGCCGGCCTCGATGACCACGCCAAAGATCAGGCGCGGCGATACGCCTCACTCGGGTATGCCGCACTGGCGTGCGACATGCTCGGCGAGGGGATCGCCGGCGACCAGCAGCGCATCGTGGCCCGCCTCGTCGAGTTGCGAGGCGATCCCGGCCTGATGATCGGCTGCGCCCAGGCCGGGTTGGTCGCGTTGTCAGAGCCCCCGGAGGCCGAGGGTGTGCTTGCCGCCGTCGGCTTCTGCTTTGGAGGCCTGCCCGTGCTCACCATGGCGCATGGCGGCGTTGAGCTGGCGGGCGTGGTCAGCATCCATGGAACCCTGGCGACCGTGAGACCGGCCGAGCCCGGGTCGATCAAAGCCAAGGTGCTCGCCTGTCACGGCGCTCTGGACCCGCATGTGCCCCTCTCTGACGTCATCGTCTTCGCCGCGGAGATGGATGCGGCCGGCGCCGACTGGCAGCTGACCATGTATGGCGGTGCCATGCACGGCTTCACGCACGAGCACGCCATCCCCGGCGCAATCCCCGGCGTCGAGTTCAACGCCGTCGCCGACGGCCGATCCTTTGCGGCCGTCGGGGCCTTCCTTGATGAACTGGCCGCCTCATGACGGTCCCCGAGCACGCGTTCCCGGTGCGGCGAGGGCCTCGACCGCGCACCACCCTCACCAACCCGCACACGCAGCTTGATCAACAGCCGGATGACCCGGCGCTTCGCGAACTCTTGCTCGCGGAGCTTGCGCTGCTACCGGGTGTGGCCTGGCGACCCAGCGCCATCTCGGTGCCCGGCGCCGAGGCGCTGTGGCTCGCCGACGACGCTGGCGGGGGCCCACCGGAGGCGTTCATGATCGGGCGCGAATTTGCGCATCTGCACCCGGTCCCAGATCGCAGCCTGCACGTGATGGTGCCTCAACCCCTCGCCGAGCAGCTGATCGCTGACGGTTGGGGAGAGTTGCACCCCGTCGCGCGCATGGGACTGTTGCCGCGGACGGCGATCATGGTGTACGCGCCCCGAGACGACCTGGAGGTCGCGGTGGTAGCGCGCATCGTCGGCGCGTCCCACGCCTTTGCGTCTGGGCAGACGCCCGCCAGCGCCTCCTAAGCGGGTCGCGACCGGGCTAGATGAGATGTCGTGGGCGCAGTCGAGGCGGGCTGAGTTCAGCTTCCAGCAGGTGCGCTGCGAGCCGACCCTCCGCTCAGCGGTAGCTTCGCAACCCACGGGTCGAGCACGCGCCCGAGGTTGATCGTCCAGCCCACGCCGAAGACGGTGGGGACCAGGACACGGTGCTCTGCCGGGTTCCAGAGACGCTCACGGACTCGAGCCACCGTCGGCGGTCGAAGATCGTATGGGATCCGACCGGCGACCCTACCGTGCCAAGTTCGCTCCCCTGCCGATTTGCGCAACTCGGTGGCCACTGCGGCACCAATGAGGGTCGCACCGACTCCGAGCCCCAGCCACCGCGACCGCGTGCTTCGTCTCGGTTGGCTGCTGCTCATCGATACATTGTCCGCCTCCCGCGACCGCGCGTGCGGCGAGGGCCCGGCCCAGGCAGCGGATATGTCAGGGCTGCCATGGAGGTGCAAGGCGATAGCAGTCGGGGCAGAGGCGGCCGCTGCCCCGACTGGGTTGCAGGCTGCGTGGGTCACGGACGTCTGCCCTGGCTCACCTCACGGGCCCACACGATCAGCGCCGCAAGGATGACCACCAGCGCCACGACCGCCAAGACTATCCAGTTGGTATCCGACGGCCCAACAAGGCTCATCGCCGCTCTCTCCCGCAGTGACACGCCGCCGCAGGAGCACCCGCAACGCTCCGTCTAACGCGGGTCCAGCCGGCCCACGGCCGTGCGCCGCCGGGCCGGTCACGGGAGTCGCTTGGGAAGCGGAGCGGGCGTCAGTCCCCTGGTGATGGTCGCGGCGGCCCCACCCTGGAACAGTCGCTCGCCAAAACCTAGAATGACACGTGGGATGAGCGATGGCCTCGGAGTCGAAAACGGCGCGCTGCGTACCTGGGTGAGTGCAATGCCGAGAGAACCCGGGTCACTCAAGCATTTCATGCAAGCGCTGTTCAGCCTCCTTCGGCGGCGCAGGACGGTTGCGGGCTACGACGACGGGGAGCCACCACCTGAGGGTGCAGCAGTACCGGCGCGACCAAAGCGACCTGCACCGACGCTGCTCGGCACCGCTGAAGTCGAACTTCCGCAGGATTTGAACTGACCCCGTCACCGAGGCGCTGGGCTGTCATGGACGGCGCTGAGATGCACTGGTGCTTGAGGATCGGCGGATGACTACTCGGTAGTGCAGTCCCCATAACCCCCGCCGAACGAGACTCCAGTTCGTGCGTCGACGAAAACCCATCGGTAGTGAGCACCGTCGCCATAGCCGTGCATGTTGACCTCGTCAGCTGACCAGTCGCCGTGAAACACCGCGATGTCCAACGGGTCGGCTGGAGAGCTTGGCCCCGTGACCTGTCCAGGTCCAGTGCTGTACGCGGGCTCTCCGATGAACCCGTACGTTGCCAACTCCCGAGGCGTCGCTTGAGCGATGAAGGATCGATGGTCGGGCCACAGCGCCAGCACACGCTGAACTTCAGGGCTGCTGAGGGGAAGAGTCCCCGCCGCGTGAATGGACTCAGGATGCTGGGCGCGCAGGGCGACCAAATCGGGAGCTGTTGCGAAGCGCGGCACACAATTCGGACCGTTAGTCGGCACAACGCTCTCGGCGCGTGCTCGCGGCGCAGCTGTGGGTCGGGCCGCGACCGACGTGACGGGTCCCACTGCGCACCCTACGAGCGCCGAGCCGATAACGAGCTGCCCGATGAACCAGCGGAGACAGCGACCCATGCGCACAGAACGCTGGACGCGACGGGGAGGTTCCCAGGCACCCCTACGCCTTTCGGGGTTCAGTGATCCGACCATGACACCTCAAGGTACCGCTCGCTAATCCACGCGGCAATCGTGCTCCGTTCAACGAGTTGGTCAGGCCAGCATCCCCGAATGTGCCCAGACAGGACGTTCCGACGACACGGGCAGATTGGATCGCGTCCGCGTGCGCCTCGGGCGGATCAGCCGCAGGTTAGCCGGGCCCGCTGACGACGGCGGCATTCAGTGTTGTGGGGCGTCATGCCGATGGCGCGAGGTCATGGCGGCGAAGTCGGGGCGGCCGTACTGGGCGGCTCATCGAGGATGTTCTCGATCGCCGACTTGGTCAAACCATGCCGCTCGAGGATGTCGCAGGCGGTCGTTGGGGCCTGCTCGGCGAGCGCCAGCAGAATATGTTCGGGGCCGAGCATCTCGCGGCGCTCGACGGCTAACCCGAACGCTCGAGTGAAGACCTCGCCGATGATGCCGCCGCCAAGGTGTGGTGGCAGATATGCAGGGCGGCCTTGACCAACACCTTCGTTGATGACTTCGCCCTCCCTTTCACGGACATCGGGGAAAGTTGCTCGCGGACCGCCTCGAGATTGGCGCCGAGGTCCTCGAGGACATGGGCGGCGATGCCCTCACCTTCGATGAGCAGGCCGAGAAGAAGGTGCTCGGTGCCGACATGGTTGTCGCCCATGCGCCGGGCCTCTTCGAACGAGATCTCGATGACCTTCTTGACGCGAGAGGTGGGGACGATCTGCTGGATGATGGCCCGCTGGTTACGGCCGAGCACAGACTCGATCGCCGAGCGCACCGTGGCGAGCTCCACGCCGAGGCTGTTGAGAACCTTGGCGGCCAGACCCTCGTCCTCGCGGAGCACGCCGAGGAGAAGATGCTCGCTGCCGATGTACGCGTGATGAAAGCGTTCGGCCTCCTTATGCGCCATGGTGAGGGCCCTTTTCGCGCTCTCGGTGAACGTCTCAAACGGATAGATGCCCGCCCCTCCGTGTGCTCGCGTGGTGGCCTCGAAGTTTGTTGTTCCTACCGCGCGGCTGTCACTGCGGCCCGTCCCGGTGGTTGGCAACTACCCAGGTCGCTGTCAGTTGAACTGGGCCCGTGCCGACGTCCCCGGGTCGCCGCCTGCGCAGCCAAGGCATGGGCCGCGTTCCCGTCTTGACGCCAAGCGCGGTCGGGACGGGCGGTGTGGGATTCACGGTATCGCTGTCCCACGTGACGCTTTGGTCCACCGTCACTGGGAAGGATTCGAGCTGCTCATTCTCCAGCACGGCGGCGATGCAGTCGGCGCTTCCTGCCACGTAGGTGCTCATGAGGTCGATGTCGGTGGCAACGCACCAGCTTCGGTCCTCGGGCCACCAGAGATGGGCCATGTCGAGGGACGGTCCGACGAAGGAGGTGGTGACCGCGCTCAAAGGTCCAGCGAACAGTGCCATCGGCCGCTGGGGCATGGGCAGCGTTGTGACCGGGCGCGGGTAGGCCGGAGCACCGGAGCCGTCCCAGACGGCAAACCAGCACTCCGACGGCTTCTCGGTGAACTGTCGGAACGATCCAGTCGGCGCTGCTGACGTCATCGACCAAGCGCAAATCGCCGAGCGTGAACGTCTCACCCACAGCCGCAGTATGCCTTGGTCGCTCCTATGCGGCCAGGCCACGACAGTCTCTTTCGTGTGACACCATGGGCCGTGATGTCCGTCATCGTTCCCAACCTGGTCCTGGTCGGGTTTGGTCTCGTGGTCTTTGCCGCCGCCTCAGTAGCGTGGGGCATCACTCGGAC